>Ga0315339_1002942_pt1 | contig 12415 bp, 9 predicted proteins | sample ASW17metaG_FD_204514 | JGI IMG/M metagenome (GOLD analysis project Ga0315339, IMG submission 204514) | Ammonia-oxidizing marine archaeal communities from Pacific Ocean, United States - ASW #17 | ecosystem: Environmental > Aquatic > Marine > Oceanic | place: USA: California | collected 2016-12-05
TTTATTATTTCTATTTTATTGATCGAAATTTCAAGAGCAAATTACATAGTTTCTCCTTTTTATGTTGCTAATTTGTTATGGTATCCAGCATTTGAAAATTTTTTTTCAATAATTAGAAAAACAATTCAAAAAAAATCTCCTATGTCTCCTGATAATCATCATTTGCACCAATTATTATTTATATATTTTAATAAAAATAAAAAATTTAATAAAGTATTAGTTAACTCATTTACAGCCTGTGTAATAAATTCTTTTAATTTTATTATTTTTGTTTTTGCAACAATTTATTATTCAAATACAAAAATTCAAATTTTAATTATTTTAATCTCAATATTTTTTTACAATATTTTTTATTTTCTTTTGAAAAAAGAAAGTGTAAGAATAAGTAATCAAATTGTACAAGACTAATCTATGAAACAAAAAATTTCCAAAATCAATCTTCTAATTAATAAAAAATATAAATATCAACTATTAGAAAATGGCTTTAATGATAGTGATATTTTAATTGGTAAAAAAGTTTTAGAGTCAAAACGAATAACAATGGCTCAATATACCCGAAACTTTGAAAATGAATTTGCAAAAAAAATTAAGGCTAAGCATGCCCTGATGGTTAATTCTGGATCTTCCGCTAATTTACTTGCAGTTTTTGCAGCAGGAAATCCTTTAAAAAAAAATCATCTAAAAAAAGGTGATGAAGTATTAGTACCAGCTTTGTGTTGGTCTACATCTATTTGGCCATTAGTTCAATTTGGATTAAAACCAGTTTTTGTTGATATAAATATAAATACTTTAAATATTAATATTGATGAAATAAAAAAAAAAATCACTAAAAAAACTAAGGCTATATTGTTAATAAATGTTTTAGGTATTTGCAGTGACTTATTTCAAATTAAGAAGATAGCAAAGAAACACAAACTAATAGTAATTGAAGACAACTGCGAATCCTTAGGTTCAAAATTAAAAAACAAGTATTTAGGTACTTTTGGTAATTATAGTACTTTTTCATTTTATTACTCTCACCAAATAACATCTGGAGAAGGTGGGATGATTACATGTGATAATGACAAAGACTACGAAATATTATTTTCTTTAAGGTCTCATGGATGGTTTGGAGGAACAAGGTTTTATTCAAGAAAATTTAAAAGTTATAATAGATATGCAAAAAAGTACCCCAAGTTAGATCCGAGATATATTTTTTCTAATTCTGGATTTAACCTAAGGCCAACTGACATACAAGCAGCCATAGCTCATAATCAATTTAAAAGATTAGATAAATTAAAAAAAATGAGAAATATAAATAGAAATTTAATATTAAATAAAATCAAAAGTTCAAGAAAATGGAATAACCAATTTAGTTTTATAGAACAAGATAAAAATATAAACCCAAGTTGGATGGGGTTGGTAATTTTAATTAATGAAAAATTTAGAAACAAAAAAAATATATTTATAAATTTTTTAGACCAGAGGGGTGTTGAAACAAGACCAATTATAAGTGGATCATTTGTTAATCAACCAGCAGCTAAACTTTATAAATTAAATAAGAAAAACGAGAAATTTCCAATAGCTCAAAAAGTTCAAGATTTGGGATTTTTAATCGGATTACATACGAGTCTTATATCCAGAAGAAATTTAAAATTAATTCATGATTCTTTTTATGAAATTGACAAATTATAGTCTGGGCATGTAGTTCAGTGGTAGAATGCTACGTTGACATCGTAGAGGTCGCAAGTTCAATTCTTGCCGTGCCCACCAAAAATTAGCTGACATCTTTAATTGGGACGCAATACAGAATGTAGTTATCCTTCTAAAGTCAATAATTTGAACTTGAAAGTAAGGATCTTTGTGAAATTTCCATATTTACAGCTAAAATTAATTATTGCCTACAAATTCTTTTAAAGCATTAAAACTTGAGTTATGAACCAATAATAATAAAAGGAAATCTAAAAAAAATAGTTTTAAAATGAAAGTAAGAAATTTAATTTATTCTGTAGCTGACTATACTTATCCAAGTTTTGTAAATGAAGCAGTTAAATCTCTTAGTACTAAAAAAAAATTAATCATATTTGACATTGGTTGTTATAGAGGATTTTTTACTAAGACAATCTTAAAATTAATTAATAAAAAAAAATATAAAATTTATCTTTTTGATGTAAATAAAAATGTAAAAAAATACATTTATGATTTGAAAAAATTAAAAAATATTTATTACAATGAAGTTGCAATAAGCGATAAAAATGGAAAAGCAAATTATAATCTTAATAGTTTTTTTGAATCTTCAGGTTCTTCATTATCATCTATGGTTAAAAATGATAATAAATGGGTTTCATCTAGAAAATTTATATTAAAATTGTTGCTCCAGACAACCGAAGATTTTAAACAATACCAAGTAAATACCATTACAATAGATAAATTTTTAAAAATAAATAAAATTAAATTCGTTGATATAATGAAAGTTGATATTGATGGTTCTGAATATAAATTTTTGAAAGGAGCAAAAAAAACCTTAGCAAGCAATAAAGTGAAAATTATTATGTTTGAAATTATGGATAAAAAAAAAAATTTTAAACATAAGGAAAAAACAATTATAAATTTTTTAAAAAAAAACAAATACATTTTGCTTAAAAAAAGAAAGTTTTTCAGCATTTCTTTATTCAGTAACCTTGAAGCAGGCGAATATTTATTTGAATTAAGTACGAAAAATTAAAATGACTTCTAAAAATTACAAAAAAACAATGGAATTTAAATCAGCAACTTCTGGTTTATTATCTTTTTTTGAAAAAATAATAAGAGCACATCCACTTGTATATATATTTATTAGATCAATTGTTAGATTTACCAACATATTTGAAAAAGATTTTGATGGTGTAAGATTATTAAAACTTAAAAAAAAAGTTAACATAATTGATGTAGGTGCGAGTGATGGCGTTGCTACTAAATATTTTAATAATAACTTAGATACGGGGACTATTTTTTGCTTTGAACCAAGTCCACACTATTACAATCTATTAAAAAAAATTAATTTTAAAAATGTTATAGTAAAGCCATTTGCAATTGGTACAAACAATGCATATAGATACGCCTACCATCCAAGATATAAATTTTTTAATAAAAATTTTGATATAATTTCGTATTCCTGTTATGGCAGAAAACATGCAGAAAACTACGTGGCTGATTTTAAATTTAGAAAAAATTTATCAATAATTAAAAAAAAAATTTATATGAAAAAAGTGGGAAAGTTAAATAAAAATATTGGCTTGATTAAATCTGATACAAATGGAAATGAACTATTTGTTGTGAAAGCTTTACTAAATATTATTAAGAAAGACAAACCAGCTATAATTATTGAAATTACTGATGATATTCCAGCTATAGATAAAATATTAAAAAAATATTTATATAAGGGTTATTATTATTCAATAGAGACAAAAAAATTCATTAAATCAGAAAAAAAATCAACATTAAACAAATATTATTTACAAAAAGAGCATTTAAATAAACAATTTTAAAATTTATAATAAAAACATTTATTATCAAAATATTAAACTGATATGACAGAATTTGGAAAAAATAATATAAATTTATTTATTTTTGTACTTGGTTTAATATTTTTTTTTATTAAATGGTATCAACCTTATGTAAATTTTAATGAAGAAATAGAAGCAAAAATAATTTTTGAAAGTGTGGGTGATGGGTACTATTATTTTGCACCCTTTAAAGCTTTAGCAAATTTAAATCTAAACAATTCTTTTGACCCATTAATAAAAAATTTAGGCACTGTAACAATACCAACAGGTGCATTTATTCTCCATTTTATTTTTTATTCAATTATTGGACCCTATAGTTTTGTAATTTTAGAATTTATTTTTATTCTTCTTTTTTTAATAATATTTTACAAAATATCGAGATTATTAAATCTAAATAGAATTCAATCTTTAGTTGCTTCTTTAATATTATTTAACATACCAGTTTTATTTCAAATGTTAAATTTAGATAATTTAGAATATTTTAGAATAATTTTTGCTGAATTTTATTCATTAAGATTTCCAAGGCCGTTGATAGTCAATATATTCTTTTTTTTATTTATATTATTAATATTGAAGGCTGAAAAAAAAATTTTTTTTACAAAAAAAAATTCTTTAATTATTGGATTTATTTCAGGTTTGTCCTTTACTTCTTATTTTTATTCTTTTATTTTAGAGCAATTAGTTTTAATTATTTCTTTAATCTACATATTTAAATTTAAATTAATAAAAAAAATACGAGAAAATATTAATTGTGTATTTTACTATATTTTAGCATTTTTAATTGCCTCATTACCTTTTTTGATCAATATGAATTTTGCCAGCGCAGATTTTTTAGAAAGAAATGGGTTAATTATTTTTGATTATGAAAAAAAAATAATTTTATTTAAATATCTATATTTTAAATTATTTAAAATTCAATTTTTAACAATTTTATTTTTTAGTTTTTTCCTATTAATATTAATAAATATTAAAAAAAGTTTTTTAAAATTAAGAAAACTTAATATTTTATTTATAATTTTTTATTCATCTATTATTTCACCATTTTTTTTTATTATAATATCTCCTAAATTTTTTTCTCATTTTTACCTTTTTAATAATTTAATTTTAATATGCGCTTTTCTACTATTTTTTTTTATAGCAATATTATTTACTAAATTTCTTTTAGAAAAAAAATTATCAGTCAAATTAATTAATTATATTAGTTTTTTATTACTAATATTTTTAGTAATTAGCCACTTATACCAATCAAATAAAAATTATAAATTTAGCAGTCTATCTGGAGAGAAGTTCGCAGAGAGGACAGAATTTAATAAGATAGTAAATATTATTAAAACTAAAAACATTCTTAATAAAAAAGATATTAACCTTCTTACTTTTGATAGTAAGTTTTTTATTTGGTCTGTTCTAAATAATATAAAATATTTAAATATTGTTAATGGTAGTTTAGTTTCAAAAACACACGAAATGATAGAAAATGATTTGATAAACACGTTTAGGTATTTAAAGCTTTCTAAAAATGATTTTAAAGAATTTATTAAAAACAAAAAACTAAGTTACTGGCGGTACAGAAATGAAAATATAAGAGATTTATTTTGGATGCGGTATCAAGCAAATTCAATGATAACTCATAAAAATTCAAAAAATTTTGATAAGGAAATATTGGAATTTATAAAAAAAAGCTCTCCTCTTCTTTCTCAGCAGCTAGCAATGCCAAACGAAGAATTTAAGAGATTAATTCTAAAATTTGATGCACCCAATTTTTCATTATTTACAAATCCAAATATAATAATTATCGATAAACGACATTCAATTCTCAAAAAATCAATAATTGATAATAAAGCTTTTTGCAAAGCATTTGAGGGCAAAATATATGATTTGTATTATAATTTTAATTTAAACTTAAATTGTAATAATTGAATATTTTTATTTTAACTCTGAATAGTCAAAAATAGTAAATTTTTCATTCGACGAAATATGATGTGTTCCTGTTAAATTTTTTTTAAATAAAGGACTAACACTGCAGAATTGTTCTTCAAAATAATTTTCATTATTTAAATCTAGAATTTTGTTAATTTGAAATTTGTTACCATAGTCCATAAAATTTGGCGATTGAGACACTCTAAAAGTATTTTTTTCATCGAAGATTAACCCAGCGTTTCTGGATAAATTAACATTTGTAATTACTGGATTTTTTTTATGTGGTAACCAGTTATCTGTAATTGGCCCATTTTCAGAATAAAAAACTGAAAGTTCAGAAGAAGATTTATCTTTATCAAATACACAAAGATTACAAAATAACCACCACAAGTTGTTATATTTAAAAATCATATTATCTAATGAACTAACTTTTTTCATTAATATTTTTTTTAATTTCCATTTAAGGGGAAAATTTATGCACTCATAAATCCTAATATCCTCATTTTTAGAAGTTTCAGGTAGTAGATAGTAATTATTTTCATATTTAAAAACATATGGAAATGATAAATGAAAGTTTTCTTCAAGAGCAATTCCAATGCGTTCGTATGTAGAAGAATTAATTAAATAGACAGAGATTACACCTTTTTTCTTTTCAAAATTATATTCTTCAACAAAAGCGTAGTTTTTTTTATTAGACTCTACTAAGAATGGATCTGCCAAATAAGCCCCAGTAGGGTTTTTTATTTTTTTTGCTTTCCACATAGCTAAGTTTTTCCAGTTACTATGACAAAAAGCAACATTCCAAATATATTTTTTTTTTAACAACTTAAATAAGATGATTGTTGTCAGTTTTTTTTTAACTAATAAGAATACATATAATAAGATTTGTAAAATGGATGGTTCTTTATACAGCATGTTGTAATAAGGTTTTTTTTCTTCAAAATTTGGTAAATTGTTATTATTTGATATTTTAGTAAGAATTTTTTTTATATAATAATAACTATATCGGTATAAATTAGATTGATTTAGAGTATAAAATGCTTTTGTCATAATATTCCCTCTAAAAATTACATTTCCTCCATCTAAATCTTCAGTAAGTTGCTGAATAATAAACCCTGTAGACGGTGATTTATTATACACTTCCCAAAAACCTGGTGGTTGTCCTCTATTAATACGGTTATCACCGTGATGAAAAGACAAAATTCCAAATTTTGAACAATTTAATATTTTGCCTTTTAAGATACCAGAACCACATCTTAAAATAATATCTAAATTCAACAATTTAATTTTGTTTAAATCTTTTTCTGAAAATTTATGTTGATAGCCTTTTTTTGAAACTTGTGGAACAATCTCAATTTTATTTTTTATTTCATTTTCAATGTTATATTCTGAAAAATGATCTTTATGGTTTGGGTATTTATATAAAATTATTTTTTTTTCAAAAAAATGTAAACTTTTTAATAAGACTTTTTGAATTAAATTAGCTATGCCATGTTTCTTAACGATATTAATAACTTTTTCTATTAGTTTTTGTTTAACTACATTTTTATTTTGAATAATTAAATAGTCTATATTTAAATTTTCCTGTTCCTTGCTCCATTTAATTAGGTCATAGACATATTTATTTGTATTAGGTTTATCTACAAGTAATCCAATGGATAATTTTTTCATAAACTAAATCTACTATAAAATGTTTTTTATAACATTAATTAAAAAAAAAACGAAAGATACAAAACTAAGTAAATAAAGATATTATTATTATTTTTTAAATTCATTTTTGGTAAAAATTTATATTCTTAAAAACAAAAGGGCCAACTAATCTCCCATAAAATCTTATAAAATAATTTAATATTTTCTCTATATAATTATCATTCCAATAAAGCATTGAAATAATGGATTTTAATAAATAATAAATCGATTTTAAATAATTAAGAAATAATCCTAATAAATTTCCATATTGGTTTTTATCTAAATAATGACCAAGTACACCAAGTCTATAACTTCTTTCCATTAACCATTTATAATTTTGTCTGTGTTTATGAACTTTTTCATAAACCTTTACATCTTTATCCCAAAAAATTTTATATCCAATATTACTAATCTTTAAAAAAAATAATTGGTCTTCACCCACCCCAAATTTGTTCAACTTTTTATCAAAAAATAGTTTATTTTTTTTTATTATTTTGTAATCTATTAATACATTATTACTGGCCGCCCAATGCACCTTGTAAGTTTTTTTGTTGCCATGGTTTTTTTCAAATAGCTTAGAGTAATTTAAAATTTTTTTATTTAAATATATTTGTGGTCCTGTAACGATATCTGCATTTTTTAATTTTATTGTTTTTAAACTATTTTTCAGCCAATTTTTATCGACAATGCAATCATCATCAAAAAAACAAATATAATCAGGATTGTTAATTTTTAGTTTTTTTAAGCATTTATTTCTAGCAAAAACTATTCCTCTTTTTTTTTCACTTAGAAATAAAATTTTGAACTTGGAATTTTTAATTAATTGTTCTTTAATTTTGAGTAAATTATTATTTTTTGAATTATCAACAATAATAATATTAATTTTTATTTTATTTTTTATTTTAATTTTATTTATACTTTCAACGCATTTTTTTAAACTTTCATTTCTATTGTATGTAGGTATGCAAATTGATAATTTCATAAATATTTATATTAATTTTCTAAATTAATTATTTTTCTTAAAGAATTGAAATGTGAGTAAAGTGTGAATTTTTTTATTTCTTTTTTAAGGTTTAATTTTTTTTTATTCAAATCAGAAACTTTTTCTTTTTTAAATTCATCAAATTTTTTTAAAAAATCTTTTAAATCATTATTCTTAAATAAATATCCATTGTTTTCATTATCTAATATTTCCTGTGGTCCATTTTTACAATTACTTGATATTACTGTCGTATTACTTAGCCCAGCTTCTAACAAAACAAAACCAGGATCTTCCCAAAGAGAAGATAGAACAAAGCAGTCAGCTTTAATAAGATATTGATATACATTCTCTTGAAAACCAACTAGATGAACTTTATTTTCAATGCCCAGCGTTTTTGTAAATTTTAATATTTCTGATTTTTTTTCTCCATCTCCCAAAATAATTAAAATATATTCTGGATATTTTTTTAAGATTTCATAGAAGGCAGATATTAATAATAAAAAGTTTTTTTGTTTTGTAAGTCTTCCAATTCCAACTATAATTTTATTATCTTGAAAATGAAAATTAGATATTTTATTAAATTTCTTTTCTGCATAGTCCTTTAACAAAATAGCGGGATCACGAAGAATATATAATTTATCTTTATCAAATACTTTTTTTTTTATTAAATATTGATATGTACCTAAAGTAGGACAAGTTATTTTATAAATTCTTTTCGCAAATAATTTCCAAAATATATATCTAAAAATATTTAATTTTGGTAAACCTGATATTCTAAGGATAATCTTAGTATTACTTTTTAAAAAAAGTGTTAAAAAAATTGGTAGCATAGTCATAAGATGAACTATTAAAAAATTTGGTTGTTTACTAATTATTAAATTTTTTAATTTTTTAAAGCTTAAGAAAAAAATAAAAAAATAGGATAATCTACTTTTTATAAAACTATCTCTTGGAAGATAATCGTAATAATTTTTTTTATTTAATTTAATTATTTGAATTTTAGAATTAATTTTATGCCTATACTGATCCCATTCACCAATAGCGTCAATTAATGATACACTGATATTTTGCTTTGAATATTTTACCAATGACTCAGCAGAGCGAATTACTGATGATACAGTTGCCACTTTTGTGATAAATGGAGACCAATAATAAACTTTCATTAAAAAAAATTAATATACTTATTTTTTTTGTGCATTAAAAAAAATTCCAATTGGAAAAATTTCTTTTAAATCTGTTTTGATAAAAATTTGCAATATATTATCTAGCATAAAGCAAATTAATAAAACTAAGTGACTAAAAATAGGCAAAAATCTTAAGTATGGATAGATCAAGGAATAACACGCAGTGAGTGGTCCATTGCCCAGGTATTGAACTTTTATATTATTAAATTTTTGTTTTTTAAGTTCAAACTCAAAAAATTCTTTAGTAAATCTAAAATAATCTTTAGGAGCACCATGTATTTGATAAATAAAAGGAGTTGAGCCAATGATTTTTCCTCCTTTTTTTAAAATTCTATTAATTTGAGAAAGTGCAATTTTGTATTCAGGCAAATGTTCAAGCACATTAAAGAGTAGTATATTATTATATTTATTAGATTTTATTTTTAATTTTTTGGTAAGATCAGAATAAAAAATATTCAATTTTTTATTAGGTTTTATATTTGAGTATTCAAATTTCGACTTTCCTCTAACAAACTTAGAAAAAGTTTTATTTTTTCCACCAATTGCTCCAAATTCTAGAGATAAACCATTAACTTTAAACTTAGTACATTCATTAATTTGAAGATCTCTTAATAATGTATTTTTTGTAATAAGTAGCTTTAATGAGTTTATTAAATTAATACTCATTTTTAAGTAATATATGTTTTTTAAGGTTTAATATCTAAAAAAATACTCTAAAAATATAAATAAAATATAAATTATTAATTATCAAATATTAAAAATGGCTGAAAATTTAAAAAAAATAAATAAGGCTTTTATTTTAGCTGGTGGGGCAGGTAGTAGAATTAAGCTAGGTAACATGCATAACATAAAAGCATTTATTGAAATAAATAATGAGCAGCTTTTAAAAAGGCATATTCGTTTAATTAAAAAAAACTTAAATCCAGAAAAAATTTATGTAGTTATAACAAAATTTAAAGATTTTTTTCAAGATAGCATTAAAAATTTTAAAGGAGTTGAATTAATTTTTAATGATAAAATAAGCAACCAAAAAGGTTTAGAATTGTTATTGGCTATAAAAAAAATCGATAAAATAATAGATCAAAAAGAAAATTTTCTTCTAACATTAGTTGATGAATATTATGACGAAAATGATTTTAAAGATTTTTGCACCGCAATATCTAATAAAAATTTTTCTACGATGGTTGCTATAAAACAACTTAATTTTCCAGATGAATATTTAAAAAATTATGCCATAATTATAGATAAAGAAAATGAAATCATTACTAACTCTATTGAAAAAAGTACAAAAATTATTTCTGATTTTTTTGGCACGGGTTTAATTTGTTTAAATAAAGATTTTACAGAACTGGTAGTTAAAAATTTAGCTAATAATATAAAAACGCCATTGTTTTCCTTGCTAAATAAATCTCAAATTTCAAAATATCACATATTAAAAAATATTTATAGCAACATTAATACACGAGTAGATATTTATGAGCTTGAAAAAAAGATAAGAAAAAGTAAAAATTTTACAGTTGATGTTGTAATACCTGCTTATCTTGAAGAAGATAATATATCTTTTGTAGTTAATGATTTTAAAAAAAAAGTTAATAATGTAATTATAGCTAATAAAATTTCTAAAGACAAAACCGATATAATAGCAGAAAACAATGGTGCAAAAGTTGTATCAGATAATTATTTTGGATATGGTCACGCATTACGATCTGGCATTAGTCACTCTAAGGCGGATATAATAGTTCTTGCAGAAGCCGACGGAACATTCAGAAGTTCTGACTTAGAAAAATTGTTAAATTGTTTGATGGATAATGATGTAGTTCAGGGAACAAGAACAAACCCAAGTTATATTCAGTATAAAGCAAATATGGATAGACCAAGAATTTTTTTTAATAAACTTTTTGGAAATTTTATATCGTTACTTTGGCCAAGAAATAAAACACTTTTATCAGACGTTGGTTGTACATATAGAGCTTTTTGGAGAACAAAATATGATAAAATTAAAAAAAATTTAATTTCAGATAATCAAGCTTTTGCGCCTGAATTAACGATTGAATGTATTAACAATGGTTTTAGAGTTATTGAAATTCCAGTCAATTATTATCCAAGAAATATGGGTGTTTCAAAATTTTCAGGAACATATATAAAATCCGGTGTGACTGCTTTAAAAATGTTAAAAATAATTTTACAAAAAAGATTTTTATATTTATTCAAAAAGTAAATAAAATTGAAATGAATTATAAAAACAATTTAAGTGGTTGGGGTAAGAATATAAATATAAATTCAAACATTTATTTTCCAAAAAATAATAGAGATATATCTAACCTATTTAAAGAAGACAAAATTTTAAATTTGATACCTCGAGGATTAGGAAGAAGTTATGGTGATAGTTCTTTAGGCGAAAATATTCTATCTTTAAAAGATTATAGTAAATTTGTTAATTTTGATGAACAATCAGGAATATTAGAATGCAGTGCAAATTATTCATTAAATGAAATTTTAAAATTAATTGTTAAAAAAAGCTGGTTTTTTAATGTTACACCAGGTTCAAAATTTGTAACTATGGGTGGAGCTATAGCAAGTGATGTCCACGGAAAAAACCATCATTTGGATGGAAGTTTTTCTGATTACGTGATTTCACTTAAAATTATTACTGGAGAAGGTATTTTGTATAAGTGCAGTAAAGATGAAAATTCAAATCTTTTTCATTCTACGTGTGGTGGAATGGGTTTAACAGGAATAATTGTATCCGCTAAAATTAAATTATTAAAAATTAAATCTAAATTTATAGATGCACAAATAATTAAAACAAAAAATTTAAAAGATACTATTCAAAAATTGAAAAAATTAAGTAACCATAAATATTTAATAGCCTGGATTGATGCGTTATCAAAAAACGAATCTATTGGAAGATCAGTTATATTTACAGGCAATCATTCTGAGGAAGGTGATTTAGTTTTTTCAGAAAAATTAAAAATTACTATACCAAAAATATTTCCAGGTTTTTTACTTAATAAATATATAATTAAATCTTTTAATAAAATTTATTATTTTTTACATAGAAACGATAAAAAATTTAAACAGACTTTGGATAATTTTTTTTATCCTTTGGATAATATTAA
>Ga0315339_1002943_pt1 | contig 12408 bp, 10 predicted proteins | sample ASW17metaG_FD_204514 | JGI IMG/M metagenome (GOLD analysis project Ga0315339, IMG submission 204514) | Ammonia-oxidizing marine archaeal communities from Pacific Ocean, United States - ASW #17 | ecosystem: Environmental > Aquatic > Marine > Oceanic | place: USA: California | collected 2016-12-05
GGCTACCGGCGTGAGGCCAAGCGTCACGACTCGATGCCCGAACACCGAAGCGAGAAGGCCCCAGCGGCTCCCGTGCTCGAGCTCCAGGGCGCGCATCTCCATCATGACGGCGAGGTGCGCGACATCGGGCGGCGTCGGCACATCGCTCTGCAACGACGCACAATACGTCTGCACCGACGCCCAACTGCATCCGTGTCCCGCACCGAGCACGTGCATGAGTTCGTGGATCACGAGTTGGCGATCCGCGAACGCCTCCTGATTCTCGAGACGCACAATGCCGTAGGTGATGTCCGCGCTGACCACTGAGATGTTCTGAACGTTGGTGCCCGACCAAGTCCTGGCATCCGCGCCCAGCGAATAGGTGCGTATGTCCGCCGGATTGATCACGCTGACACCGCGAATCGCGACGGTGGTATCTAGCTGGACGATGATCGCGTCAGCAGGCCGTCGAGTCCCACCGAGAATGCGCACGTCCTCGAGTGGCGTCGGCTCGAACGCGTCCCAACCGAGCGCGGCTTCCATCATTTCGACGTGTTCCCAAAACGACACTGAATCATCGGCGGCGATGCCTCCGTTGGAGCCGAGCCGGTCCAGTGCCACAGGAATCGGGAACGAGCCCTCTGGCCACCCCCTGAATGCGGCGGCCCACTCGGTGTTGTCAGTCACCGTCTGAAGAAAGCCGTCCTGGACGAACGGGAAGAAGAAGCCCCAAAAGGAGGGCATGACGCGGCCGTCTGCGGCCAGCTCTGGGTCGATGGGTACTTCGATGCCCTGGTAGGCACCCGACTCGGCAGTCCAGGTCTTGGGAGCCAACACCACCGTGCCGCGGCCTCCGTCGACGTCGCCCGGGGATAACAGGACCCACGCGGGATGCACGGGCTCGGACGGCCCGGGTTCGATCGTGAGCATCCCGAACCCCGACACCGCGTGTAGGATCTCGACGTCGAACGTGCCGTCGGACTGAACTTCGGCGGTTATGTCTTGCGACCCCCAGACTACGCGCGCAGTGACGTCGCCGAAGGGCGCCTGCGCCGCCGTGACCACCTGCCCTTGTAGCGTCCCGAACGGAAGAACGACGTCCTGGGGCCCGGGCTTCTCGTCCGCACACGCCGCGATCAGGACCGCTAAGATCAGCAGCGAGATTCGCGGTCGTTTGGACGGTGGGGCAGGGTGCATGAGCCTCTCTGCGCGGGCGCTAGGGACAGTGATCGTTGTACGTCGAGGGCTGCGGTGAGTTTCGTCCCTGGTCATCGGGCGGCTAGCGCCGCTATGCTGGAACCCCGATTTCGACCTGCAGGCCACCACCATCGGTTGCCTGACCGCAGCCGCAAGAGGTGCTCCGATGTTGAAAGTCCACTTCCCGATCGCGACGCGCTCGGTCGCGTTTTTCGCGGTTCCAGCTCTGGCCTTCCTCTCTCTGACGATGCCGCTCTCGGCCCAGGTGAACGACGACGCCGCGAACGCCGATCGCCTTCAGTACCTGGACATCTTCGAGATGGAAGTGGCGGCAGATCCCCGGATCTCGCCAGATGGCTCGCGAGTCGTCTACGTGCGCCGAGGCTTCGACATCATGACCGACGGACGCCGCACGGCCCTTTGGATGATCGACTCCGAAGGCACGCAACACAGGGCGATCACCGATGGCACCAGCAGCGTGTCTTCGCCGCGCTGGTCCCCGGAAGGAAACCGCCTCCTGTACGTCTCTGCCGAGGACGGCTCTGCTCAGGTCTTCGTGCGCTGGATGGACTCGGGACAGACGGCCGAACTCACGAACGTCACGGAGTCTCCCGGAAACATCACGTGGTCACCCGACGGGAAGTGGGTCGGGATGACGATGTTCGTGCCCGAGGCCGCGCCCTCGTTCGCGAAGGTGCCGTCCAAGCCCGACGGCGCGCAGTGGACCACGCCACCGATCGTGATCAACAAGTTGCGGTTCCGCGCCGACGGCCGCGGGTACCTCGAGGACGGCTACACGCACATTTTCGTGATGCCGGCCGAGGGCGGCACGCCGAGGCAGCTCACGAGCGGCTCGTTCAACCACGGCAGTAGCCTCTCTTGGTCACCGGACTCGCGCTCGATCGTCTTCAGCGCCAATCGGGACGACCCGGACTTCGACGTGCGCAACAGTGAGGTCTTCGAGATCTCGGTCGCGTCGGGCGAGTTGACACAGTTGACCGACCGCTTCGGGCCCGACGGCAATGCTGCGCTCTCGCCCGACGGATCGTTGATCGCCTACACGGGCTTCGACGACGAGTACCAGGGCTACCAGATCGCACACCTGTACGTGATGAACCGGGACGGGTCGGGCAGCCACGTGGTCAGCGACCTCGACCGCAACTTCGGCGGCCTCAACTGGGCCGACGACGGCCAAGGCCTCTACTTCCAGTATGACGACGAGGGCATGAGCAAGGTCGCGTACGTCTCGCTCGACGGTCGAGTCGAGGACCTCGCCGAGGACCTGGGCGGCGTGGGACTCGGCCGCCCCTACGGTGGCGGCTCCTATACCGTCGCTCCGGGCGGCCGCTTCGCGTTCACGCACACGTCTCCCTCGCACCCGGCAGACGTAGCGGTCGGCCAACGGGGCCGAGAGGCGCAACGCATCACCATGCTCAACGAGGACCTGCTGGGCCACAAGGATCTCGCCCAGGTCGAAGAACTCTGGTGGGAGTCTTCCCACGACGGTCGTCCGATCCAGGGCTGGATTGCGACGCCACCGAATTTCGATCCCTCCCAGAAGTACCCGCTCATGCTGGAGATTCACGGCGGGCCTTTCTCCAACTACGGCCCCCGTTTCTCTTCCGAGGTCCAGTTCTACGCGGCGGCGGGGTACGTGGTGCTGTATACCAACCCCCGAGGGAGCACGAGCTACGGGGAGGAGTTCGGCAACCTCATCCACCATGCCTACCCCGGGTACGACTACGACGACTTGATGTCGGGGGTCGATGCCGTCATCGATCGGGGCTACATCGACGAGGGCAACCTGATGGTCACCGGCGGATCGGGCGGTGGCGTACTCACCGCGTGGATCGTCGGTAAGACCGACCGCTTCCGAGCGGCGGTCGTGCAGAAGCCCGTCATCAACTGGATCAGCTTCTCGCTGACGTCCGACGGGTACTCTTCCTACTACCAGTACTGGCTTCCGGGCCCGGTCTGGGAGGAAGGGAATCTCGAGCACTATTGGGCCCGGTCGCCGCTATCGCTGGTCGGAAACGTCGAAACGCCGACCATGCTCATTACGGGGGAGCGGGACCTACGCACGCCCATGGCGGAGTCCGAGCAGTTCTACCAGGCGCTACAGATCCGGAAAGTCCCTACCCAACTCGTCCGCGTTCAAGACTCCTTCCATGGCATCGCGGACAGCGCGCCGTCGAACCTGATCGCGAAGATCGCGAATGTGCTCGAGTGGTTCGAGCGCTACAAGCAAGCGGAGCGGGTCATCAGTGACGGATAGCGGCAGCCCCGAGCACCACGGCATCGGCTTCAGCAAGGTCGACCAATTCGAGTCGGTGTTCCGCGCCGCCGCCAAGGTCCGCTTCCAGTACTCGGCGGTCGAGGTGGATTCGGTGCTGGTCGTCAGCGACCGAGACGAGCGGGAGGCCGCTGCCTTTGGCGACCGCGTTCGGTCTCTACTCGGTGTGCTCGGGCGCGGAGAGAACATCCGCTGGCGTGTCACGCACGGGGGTGAGTACGACTCCGTGCCGGCGTTGCTGGAACTGATCGAGGCGGAGCGTCCTGGATTAATCTGTACGTATCGCCACCTGCACAGCGATTCGTGGCAGTGGCCGTACACCCTGGGCGAGTACATCGACGTGCTAACGCAGGTCACGACGACGCCCATCATGGTGCTGCCACATCCGGAACAACAGCTCGAACGACACGTCCGGCGCACGAAGGTCGTTGTGGCGATGACCGATCACCTCGTCGGTGATCACGAACTCGTGAACTGGGCCGCGCGCTTCACGGACGAAGGGGGTCGCCTCGTGCTAGCGAACGTCGAGGACGCCGCGGCGCTCGATCGCTTCATCGAGACCGTCGGGAAGATTCCGAGCATCGACACGGACAACGCGAGAGAGGCGATCGCTGATCGCTTGGAGCGAGATACGCACGACTACATGGATAGCTGCGCAGGCGAGATCACTCGTGCGGCGGTCCCCATAACTGTGGAGTCGGTGATCGTTCAAGGGCACCACCTGACCGAGTACATCCGGCTCGTCGAGCAGCACGAGGCCGATCTGCTGGTCATGAACACCAAGGACGAGGACCAGTTCGCCATGCACGGGCTCGCGTACCCGTTGGCGATCCAGGTGCGTTCTGTCCCGTTGCTGCTGCTGTGATGAGCCTGCGCGTGCTCGCCACGACCGTCGTGCAAGGCGCCGAACAAGCTGCCGGACAGGCTGCCGAGCACGTGGCCGGCGAAGTCCCGATGGGGATCACCTTGCTGTTCGCGGGCGTCCTGGTCGCGCTCATCGTCAGCCTCGCGCTCGAGGAGAAGCTGCACGCGAAGAAGTCCCTCATCGTCGGTCTCTTCGCGATCGTGGCGCTGCTCTTGGGCGCGATCTTGCTGCCGCTGCCGTACGGCCCGTACCTGATCGGCGGGCACGAGATGAACATGCCCGTTTACATCCCGGCGATCGACTGGGGTGTGATCACGATCATCTTCGGAGCCAGCTTGTTCGTGGACGTGACCTCGCGCTCGGGTCTCTTCACATGGATCGCGATCAAGCTCACGAAGCTGTCGGGCGGCGACCCGGTCCGGATTCTGTGGCTCTACGGGCTCATGACCGTCGTGTTCAGCGCTGTCTTGAACAACGTGACGGCGATGATCATCGTCGGGTCGCTCACGGCGGTATCCCTCGACAAGCTCGGCCGGAACGACAAGCTGCTCGGCTTCCTGCTCGTCGAAGGCCTGCTCACGAACATCGGTGGACTTCTCACGCTGATCAGTTCCGTGCCCAACATCATCGTCGGGACGGCGGCGAACATCAGTTTCGTCGCCTTCTTCCTCAAGGCGTGGCCGTTCGTCGTAGTGGCGACGGTCGCGACCCTGCTGCTCGGTGCGAAGCTCTTCGGAATCGAACGACTGGCGGACGAACAGGCCCGGGAGGAGGCACGGAGCCTCGTCTCCGGCTTCGACGAGAACGACGGCATTGAGAGCCGGGGTTTCTTTTGGTTCGCGACGGGCATGCTCGTGCTCTTCATCATCGCCATCGCGACGACCTCGATCATGCCCTACGTCTCCGACCTCGGCATGGGCTTCGTGGCAATGGCGTTCGCGGTCGTGATGTTGATCCGATACAAGTCCGAGGTCGACCAATTCTACCGAACGGTCGACTGGGACCTGCTGGGTTTCTTCGCGGCCCTGTTCGTTGTGATCAACGTCATGGAGCACGCCCAGGTGCTCGGCCTGATCGGACAGGGTGTGGAGCGGATCGTGGCCCTCGGACCGACTCTCGGGACCGGAGCGGTCATGATCTCGACGGCCGCGTTCAGCTCCGTGACCGACAACATCCCGCTCGCTGCGATGCTCGCGAAGATCATCGCCGGTATGCCACTCGCCGACGGAATGATTCGGCCGCCCACGGACCCGCTTTGGTGGGCGGTGATCTTCGGCGCGAATCTAGGCGGCAACATCACTCCAATCGGGTCGGCCTCGACGCTCGTGGCGGTCACGATCATCCATAAGCACGGCCTCAAGCTGTCGTTCGGGGGCTTCGTCTCGAAGGCGCTCCCGTTTGCCCTCATGCAAATCGCGATCGCGGTGGTCTTCGTCCTCTTCGTGGTGTAACTCACTACCGGACGACCTTCGAGGGGTCCGATGATGCGTTGCACTGGAGCCGTCATACGTCCCAAAATCATGTGGCCCTGAGGCTGGGCATCTAACACAAACCCGTCCCGGCGAGTCGCTCTTCAAGAGATCATTTACGCTTCAAGATTTCCTTTAATTCCGACCCGAGTCCAACCATGCTCCACCTACGACGCGGCCTGTTCTCGCTCACGTTCGCCCTCTTCGTCGCCGCATGCGGCGGCAGCGATAGTCCCACGGATCCCGGAGGGGGGGACGGGGACGGGGGCGGCGGAAGCGTCGACACCCGGACTATCAAGACGAACCCATCCTTCGCGACGGACGTCATGGAGATCTTCGTGCGCAAGAACTGCACCTCCTCGGGATGCCACGGAGGCGGCAGCGGCGGACTGACGCTCACGAGCAGCGCCGCCACGAGCTTCGGCAACCTCGTCGGAGTGACGTCCGGCAATTCGGGCGAGGTGTACGTGATCCCAAATGACGCGGTGAAGAGTTATCTAGTGAAGAAGCTCGAAGGGACCCAGGGCAGCGGGAACGGCAATCGCATGCCTAGCGGGGGCTCGGTGTTGGACAACATCGACATCACGAACATCAAGAACTGGATCAATACCGGGGCCGCGAACAACTAGGTCGGGCGGGGGTGCCAAGTGACTGAAAGAGTTTGGAGATACTCCTCGGTGGTCCTCGCGCTTTGCTGGACGTCCGTAGTCCCGACAGGGTCCGTTTCCGCGCAGCAGGCGTACCAGGTCGAGCTCGACGCCGAGCGGGTGGTGCGCTTCACGTCGAGGGCCGCGATCGAAGAGTTCGATGGTGTCACGAACCGCATCGACGGCTTCGTCGCCATCAATACCGCGACCCTCACGGCCGAGACGGGCGGAGACGACACGGAATTCTTCTTCGAGGTCGACCTCGCCTCCATCGACACCGGGATCGGTCTCCGAAACCGCCACATGCAGAAGAACTACCTCGAGGTCGAAGACTACCCATACGCGGCTTTCGGAGGCAGGATCGCGCGGGCCGCTCCGCTGTCGAACGGTGTCTTCCGGGTCACGGTTCAGGGTACGCTCGGCATCCACGGGGTGGAGCGCGAGCGCTCGGTAACGTGCGACCTGAGCCCGATCGGCGACGGATACAGGGTGCAATGCGCGTTCCAGGTCCTACTCACGGATCACGAAATCGAGGTTCCAAAAGTGATGTTTCTGAAGCTCAACAACGAGATCCAGCTCGAACTCGATTTCCGCATCGAGCCCGCGGAGGACACCAAGTGAAATCCCACATACTCTCAGCATTGTTGGCGGCCATGCTGCTGGTCGGCGCCTCAGGCACTGTGGGCGCCCAACAGCGACCGGAACGGTTCCAGCGCCGTGAACAGCAGACCGAAGCTGAAATGGCGGTGTTCCACTCTGTCCAGGCAGCCAATCTTCCCACGGCGGAAACGCTGAAAAAGGGTGAGTGGCTGTTCGAAATCTCGCACCGGTTCTTTCCACCCGTGTCGGACGGCGCCGACGCTCTGTGGGGCTTCGATGGCCCGGTGACGAATCGGTTTGGCCTCGCATATGCGGCGTCCGACCGGGTGATGCTCGGAGTGCTCCGGTCCAACCGAAGCGACAACGTAGAACTGAATGTTAGGACCCGCCTCTTCGAGGGGGGCTCCGAGGCCGTGCCTGTGATGATCGGCCTGATGGGCGGGCTCGCCTGGAATACCCAGGCACCCACCGGCGCTGGGGCTGACGAGAACGAATCGCAGCAATACGCGCAGCTGATGTTCAACGCGCTCTTGGGTGATCGCCTCGCGCTGGGATTCGTACCGAGCCTCCTGCGCAATCCCACCATCGTCGACGCGGGCTCTGAAACGGTTTTCGCGATGGGGATGCACGGCCAGCTCTACGTCTCAGAGATGGTGAGCTTCCTCGGTGAGTGGATCATCAGCGAAGATCGTGGCACGGATCAGAAGCACGACAGCGGCTCGTTCGGCATCGAATTCGAGACCGGAGGCCACTTCTTCAAGGTGATCTTGACCAATCAGCAGCTCATGAACCCGACGCAGTTCCTGGGCGGCGCGGACGCCGAGTTCACGCCCGATGAGTGGCGGGTCGGCTTCAACATCACGCGGCTGCTCGCCTTTTAGAACCTGAAGCTCAGCCGGTTAAATGCCTGCCCCGAAATACTCGACCAGTAGCACGTAGAGCGCGCCAGCGATCACTACGATCGCCGCCATCTTGAGCAGCTTCTTCAGGAGCGCGTAGACCATCATCGCGGCCAGCAGTAGCACAGGGATGAGGAAGATCGGGTTCGCCAGCAAGAACTCGACGATGCCTGCCATGTTGGCTTCTTGGGTAAGGGGAGCGCGGACCCGACCACGCGTTGAATCGGTCTGCCCGCACTCTTACGAAAAAACACCGCTCCGTGTGCCATCTGGGAGTCGGCCGTCGCGCTCCATAGGTTACCTTCTCTCGTCAGTTGAGTGCATGCATCGATGAGAACGGGGGATGGGATGAGGACGAGGGATGCAATGGTTCGGGTTCTGCTGGCGTTGGCCATGATCGTGCCAGCCGCGATTCAGGCGCAGTACGACGGACAGTGGAAGATCGTGCACGGGCTCTGGCAGTCCGCTCCCGGGGGATAGCGCTTCCCGAAGCAGAGGGCCTAACGTTCGGACGAGCACGATTGTCCAATGCTATAGGTCGGGCTGGCCGCCCGGTCATCGCTCCATGACGAGGCGCGTACGATGTCTGCATCCGCGGTTAGCTCGACCGAGTCGTTTGCGGTAGACAGGCATCTGCCGTGGTTGGTGGTGCTCTTCGTGGGCAGCGGTTGCGCCGCGCTGATCTACGAGATCGTCTGGTTCCAGCTGCTGTCTCTGATCGTCGGCTCGTCGGCGATCTCGCTCGGCGTGCTACTCGCCACCTTCATGGGCGGAATGTGCATCGGCAGCCTGGGGCTTCCGCGCGTGATCTCGATCAGGGAGCACCCCCTTCGCGTATACGCCTTGCTCGAGGCGGGCATAGGCGTCTTCGGTCTGCTCGTTCTGTGGCTGCTGCCATACGTGGGCGGGCTCTATACGTCGATCGGGGGGCCCGGCATGCTCGGGCTCATGATCCGGGGGTTCTTTTGCGCGCTTTTCCTGCTGCCCCCCACCATTATGATGGGGGCGACGCTCCCCGCGATCTCCCGATGGGTCGAGACCACGCCCAAGGGCGTTTCCTGGCTCGGTTTCTTCTATGGCGGAAATACCTTCGGTGCGGTTATCGGGTGCCTGCTCGCCGGCTTCTATCTCCTTCGCGTGCACGACGTCGCCTTCGCTACCTACGCGGCGGTCGCTCTGAACCTCGCGGTCGCTGGCCTCGCCTATGCGCTCGCGAGCCGCACCGAGCACCCGAACGCCGCGCTAGGCGCGGCACGAGCTGCCGACGCGTCCTCCGCCCGTATGGTGCCCGGCTCGACGCTCGTCTTGATCGCGATCGGCATCTCGGGGGCGACGGCGCTCGGCGCAGAGGTCGTCTGGACGCGCCTCATGACCCTGAATTTCGGCGGCACCACGTACACGTTCTCGCTGATTCTGGCCTCGTTCCTGTTCGGAATCGGGATGGGAAGCACGGCTGGCTCGTTCATGGCGCGTTACCTCAAGGATCCGAGACGCGCGCTGGGATGGGCCCAGTTCTCCGTGGTGCTCGGTCTCGCGTGGGCCGCCTACTTGCTCACGCGCGCTCTACCCAACTGGCCGGTCAACCCCGCGATCGCGCCCGCACCGTGGTTCAATTTCCAATTCGACTTCGCGCGCGCAGTGCTCACTGCACTGCCCGCTGCCGCCCTCTGGGGCGCCAGCTTCCCGCTCGCCCTGGCCGCTGTGGCCTCCGACGGACAGGACCCGGGTCGACTCGTTGGGAGGGTGTACGCCGCCAACACCGTCGGCGCGATCGTAGGCGCGCTTCTCTCTTCGATCGTCTTGATCGCTTGGGTCGGCACTCAGACCACCCAGCGCCTCATGATCTGCCTCGCCGCAATCAGCGCTCTGCTGCTGCTCGTTGCCGGGTGGCACGAAGAGGAAAAGAGACTGGAGATCCAGTCGGGTGGAATCATGCGTGGCGGCATCATCGTGTGCGTGACGCTGCTGCTGGGTTGGACCGTGGCGCCCGTTCCGGCGCTGCTCGTCGGGTACGGCCGCTACGCCGCCACCTATACCGGCTACGGCGACATCGATTTCATCTTCGTCGGGGAGGGGATGAACTCTTCGATGGCGGTCTCGGAGCTCGGTAACGGCGATCGCAACTACCACAATGCGGGCAAAGTGCAGGCTTCGAGCGAACCTCAGGACATGCGCCTGCAACGCATGCTCGGCCATCTCACCACCCTCATCCCGACGCAGGCACGCTCGGTCATGGTGATCGGCTGTGGGGCGGGCGTGACGGCGGGGGCCGTAAGCGTCGACCCGGCGGTGCTCGATCTCACCATCGTGGAAATCGAGCCGCTCGTGCCGGAGGTCGTCTCCACACTGTTTGGGGAGCACAACTTTCACGTGGTCGAGAACCCCAAGACCACGGTCGTCATCGACGACGCGCGCCACTTCCTGCTGACCACCGACAAGAAGTTCGATGCCATCACCTCGGACCCGTTCGACCCGTGGGTCAAAGGCGCCGCCACACTGTATACTGCGGAGTTCTGGCGTGAGGCCAAAGAGCATCTGAACCCGGGCGGCGTGGTCACAGTCTTCGTGCAGCTCTACGAGAGCAACCTGGCTGCGGTGAAGAGCGAGGTCGCGACCTTTCTCGAGGTCTTCCCGGGAGGAATGATTTTCGCCAACCTCGCGAACGGGCAGGGCTACGACGTCGTGCTCGTAGGCCAAGCGGAGCCCACGGTTATCGATCTGGACGCCATCGACGCGAAGCTGAGGCTGCCTGAGTATGCGCCGGTCGTGCGCTCGCTCGCGGAGGTCGGCTTCAGGTCCGTGCCGGAGCTCATGGCGACCTTCGCCGCGAAGAAGCCCGAGATCGATCCTTGGCTCGACGATGCCGAGGTGACACGCGACCGAAATCTGCGGCTGCAGTACCTCGCCGGTATGGGCGTCAACCTGTATGAGGCCGACGCGATCTACCGGGACATGGCCCGCTACCGCACGTATCCGGACGGGCTGTTCACTGGCTCGCCCTACAGTTTGTCGATGTTGCAAGCTGCCTGGAGCGGCATGCAGTAGCTCACCCTTCCTAGATCCCTGCCCAGGGAGAGGGCTCGGAGTCAGGCCCGAGCAAATCCTCCACGAAGCCCGTGGCCTCGGCCAGGGAGAATCCGAACGTCCGTCTTGCGAGCCCCACCGCCGCCAGCTTTTCGCCTAGACGGGCGAGTTCCAGAATCTGGTCTTCGGCTTCGAGACCGCTGACGGGCCTCGTGAAGTCGAGCTCCCTCTCGACCGGCACGGAAGGGCCGAAGCGGCTCAACACATCGTCGATCACAGGTCCCACGCCGGGCCACCACTGCAGGCGCAGGAGATCGTCATTGAGGCGCACCGGATAGTGATGGAACAGCGCGGGGTTCGGGCCGGGAGTGTGCGTCCCGTCCAGGTTGATGCGTTGCCCGACGATCGTACAATTCGAAGAGAACTCCCTCTCCCACATCGAATAACTCATGATCACGACGGGCTCCGCACCCGCGCGGTCCTCCCCGGGCTCGGAGGTTCGACCAAAGAGCGGGCGAACCCTCAAGCCATCGAAGAGCTCGACGGACGCGACGGTAGCCCGCACGAGGGAGGAGCCGGCGTCCGTGCGGAGCGTGTACGCCTGATTCGAATAGGCGGCCACGCTCTCGAAGCCCTCGGGCACGCCCTTCACGAGGTCGAACTCCTCACGGCGCCATTTGTACTCCGACCAGAACGCGACCGTGCCACCGATGCCGAGCGCTAGCATTAGTGTCACGAGCATGCTGAATGCAACGCGCCATTCGGACCTCATCCAGCCTCACGAGTGAGACGGTGGAGGGACGCATACAACGATTCTTGATGGACCTACAGAGCCTGGTCGGACATCTGTGCTGGATTCGCTCGGAGATCGCCCATCCGTGCATCGGATTGAGCGACACGACTCGCAGGATCAGCATGTCCAGTGTGCCGCGAATCATGTCCGTCTGCGCCTTCGGCGCCGTGCTCCTCACTTTCCAGGGCGACCTTCTCTCGATTACCGGGAGAAGCGAACTGCGCTTTTCTCCAAAAACAAGAGGAGTGCAATGTTTGACCGCGCCGAGCGTCAAATGGTCGGAGTCGGTTGGCGTGGGGCGGTGCGTGACCCTTACGTTACCGGCCGTTTCAGCCTGAAATCAGACCACGGAGACCGATTTGAGCACCGAGACCACGTTCGCTGGACCTCAAAATCCAAATACCGGCGGACGCACGTTCTTCGGACATCCCCGTGGTCTGTCGACCCTCTTCTTCACAGAGATGTGGGAACGCTTCTCGTACTACGGGATGCGCGCGTTGCTCACGCTCTTCATGACGGCAGCGACGACGAACATCGTCACTCAGTCGGACGGAACCATCATCGAGAACCCAGGGATGGGTTTGGATATCGCGACCGCCGGCGCCATCTACGGGCTGTACACGAGCCTCGTCTACATCCTCG
>Ga0315339_1002944_pt1 | contig 12407 bp, 11 predicted proteins | sample ASW17metaG_FD_204514 | JGI IMG/M metagenome (GOLD analysis project Ga0315339, IMG submission 204514) | Ammonia-oxidizing marine archaeal communities from Pacific Ocean, United States - ASW #17 | ecosystem: Environmental > Aquatic > Marine > Oceanic | place: USA: California | collected 2016-12-05
TGAGCAGGGCGAGTATTTTGGCGTTGGAATCGGGGGTATGTTGTATTTGGCGGGTGGGCTGGCTTCTTTTGCTGGGCAGGGAGGAAATAGGGGCGCGGTGTATTGGCAAAGGGCGCGGGAACTCGTTTTATACAGCCTCGATCTTAGCGATAAGTCCGGATACATAGGTCAAACGCAGCGGGGAATTGCTACGACTAATGGAGCACGTTGTCTGGGTGATTGGGCGCAGATCCTCTCGGTGTGTATTCATCTATTGCGGCAACGGGCCGATCGCGAAGTGCAAATCGCTGCAGCTCGGGCGGTGGCCGCCATGCTCAATTACCACTACCAACCCGACTTGGGCTTGATGGTAGAATTAACTAGTCGTGATTTTTTTCTTTATGATGACGAGCGCGCAAGCTATGTGCATGGGAAGGGGGCTTTGGCTGCACTCGGCGGGTTGATGGCCGAAGCCGAACGCGGCAAGGAAGAAAAACTAATTACTCTGGTCGGTCGTTATTTACGCCAACACCTCGAAACGGCTTGGGACCCGGTGGATGGAGGCCTACGCGATGAATTTGTCGACGGGACATGGGCTGTGGCAAAATCCGTTGAAGTGCAGGGGGAGGCCTTGGTAGCGCTCGCGGCGTTGGTTGCTTGTCGGGGTGGGGATTGGGAAATGGAGTGGTTTGGCCGCGTCTACGAATATTGGCTAAAGTGCGAACGGTCCGTATCGCCGGTGGGCCTGTGCCAGACCGTAGATTGTGTTGCTTGGTTGGCGGGATTGCTCGAACGCGATGGTCGATCAGTAGACTGGCTCACAGGTGTATTGGAGGTGACATGAGCAAGATCAAACTTAAGGCATCTGCGCAGTCCGCAAGTAGTCCATGACAGTCCATTAGACGACCGCGATGCGGGGCTAGTCTGCATCGGCGGCGACAAACTCGTATTGACCTGGTTTACAACCGATAATCGCAAGGGGGCTAGTGAGCGCGTCGCGGCGATGGAAGACGGAGATCGGGCTCGGCGGTAGCAAGCGGGTTTGACACCGGTGACGGATGCGGCGGCTAAGCGATGGGCGGGAGCTTGGATGCGGGGCAGACTTGGGATAAGCCGCAAAAGATGATGTTGACGACGGCGCACGGGCCGATTCGTCTACGGACCGGCCCGTTGCTCTTTGTCGGCAAGTACTTTGTCAATATGGAAAGCTTTTCTGGCGGTGAAGGGCTGGTGACCGCCATGACGAGTATTGACGGGGGGCGCGAATGGACGCTAGTCGGCACTTTACCGGTATGCCAAAAAACAGTGGAAAACCAATATCACGAAGCCCACGTCTGCGAATTGCTAGACGGTCGGTTGCTAGCGCTTGTTCGAGTGGAAGACGCGGATGGACACCCGATCGGTGAGGCGGGGATCGAGAATTTTTCAATGGTGCAGACTTTTTCTGAAGATCGCGGACGTACCTGATTGAGGCCAGTGTCGTTGGGATTCCACGGTTCGCCACCGCACCTGTTGCAGCATTCATCGGGTGCGGTACTTTGCACCTATGGCTATCGCAAGGGGCACTATGGGCAGCGCGCGATGATCAGCCGCGACGGCGGGCAGAGTTGGGAATACGATCTGATTTTGCGCGATGACGGCCCAGGTCGCGACTTGGGATATCCCTCTAGCGTCGAGTTGGCCGATGGCAGCGTCTTTACGGTCTATTATCAGCAGGAGCGAGTCGGCGGGGAGTGCGCCTTGTTGTGGACGCGGTGGTTTTTGCCGGATTAAATACAGGTAAAAAGGGATGTAGGATCGAGGCCGCTACCCCTGGGGATGGCGGCCTTTTATTCTGCTTCCTGTTCATCGAAATAGAGCTGGGCCGTTTCGTCGTCGGGGGCGAGGGTGAGGATTTGCCGGTAGCGCTCAAGGGCGAGCGGTACATCGTGGCGTATGGCGGCAATCGAGGCTAAGCTGTGGAGGATCTGCAGGTTTTGCGGTAAGTGCCCGAGCAGCCCAATTAATTGCAGTTCGATATCCTCAATGTGGTCGGGGATTTCGCGAAGTGCGTCTGACGGGTCCGGTTCGCCGGGTTTGAAGCTGGAGAATAACATGTTGACCATGTCGAAGAGCCCACTCAGGCCGCCAGGACCCTTCCTCGCCTGGAATTGCACCTGTGTGTCGAGTTCGGTGAGGCTGAGTGACGCGGCCTCTATTAGGGCGACGGCGGCTTCGGTGTGGCGTCCGGATTCGCCGAGGGCGCTGCCGAGGTTATAGTAGACGGCCGGATTATTGAGGCCGTAATCGGCCAATTCGGTGTAGATACCCAGCTCGCGGGTCGAAGCATTTTGCGCACAGGCCTCATCAGCTTGCGCATAGAGATCGAGCAGGTGGTCTTGTAGTTTGTGTAGAATGGGCTCGGCTTCCTTCGAAACTGAGACCAGCAAAGCCAGTTGCCCGCGTTGGTCCCGAGTGAAAACAGGGGTTTGCACGGTACAGACCAGCTCTTCTTCGGCAAGCGCCGCGGCTACTTTTTGTATATAGCGGGCGGAACGGGTGCGTAGGAGAGGCTTCCAGCGGTCTAGGTTGTGTCTTTCGCCAATGAAGTGTTCCCAATCTTCGATTTTAAGGAAGAGTTGCAATAGCTCGAGTAGAGCCGGTCGGTCGGCGACAAAGAATGAAAAGCCATATACATCTTCCACATAGGCGTTTACCAGCCAGGTGTCTAATTCGCGTTGGACCACCAGGGTCGAGCCGAAATAGTGGGTAAACGAAAGCGCATGCCAAAGCGGAAAATCATCGGTCAATTTAGCCAGCGCGAAGACCGTGTTGCAGCTAGATGGTTCTTCGCCATTATAGCTGATTTTCAATTGGTCGATAAAGGCCGCAGGATCGACTCCACGGCGGCTTAGCTCCGCGGCGATGCTTTCGAGATAGCTGGTCTCATAGTTGGTGCGTTGCATTTTTAGGGCGCGGATAAGGTCTTCATCGTGCCAGGCGGCGAAGTGTTCAGCCAATTCGGATGGTTGCATGTTCATTGTAGAGGGAGGCGCCGACGCGGGCGCTCCTGTTCGGCGGGTTGCTTTGTGGCAATAGATCCACCGGCGGCTTGATGGTAGAGATGGGTAAAACTTCGGCCTACCCACCATATGAGAATGAAAAATACGGCTATGCCGTAGCTGGAGGCACGGGTGTCGAAGTCCTTGAGATAATCTAAGACTATATCCATTTAAATTGTCTTTCTCCGTTCGCCACCGATTTTTATGACATCGGGCGATTTACGCAGGCGGTACATGGCGAGAATGCCGAGTGCAGGGCCTAAGGCCAGTGGGGCGAAGGCCCAGCGCCAGCCAACCTCAGTGACAAAATAGGGCACCAGCCGTATTGTGATCAAGGTCAACATGAAACCGAGGCAGGTCTGCAGGGTTAGTGTGGTGCCGATATAGGCCGGATCGGAGAGTTCGGTGATGCTGGTGGAGAATTGCGCGGAATCGGCGACCATGAAAAAACCCCAGACAAGGCAGAGACCAGTTAATATATGGGGGTTACCGCCAAAGAATAGGCCGATGCCCAGACAACAACTGCCGCTAACTGCCATCGAGACGATGGTGATGCCGGTGCGGCCGAAGCGATCGGCGAGGATGCCGGCGATTATACAACCAAGGCCTCCAATGCCGATGGTCGCGAAGCTGGCGAGTGCGGCCCAATGCTCGGGGTTGTTTAGGGCGGAAGCGCTAAAGCTCTCGTAGAGGAAGAGGGAGATCCACGTCCAGACCGCGTAGAGTTCCCACTGGTGTCCGAGATAGCCGAAGTTCGCCAAACGCACGCCGGGGTTGGCGAGGGCGCGACTGGTAACGCGCCAGTCGAAACGGGCACCGACGGTGGCATGCGGTCCGTCTTTTACCAGCAGCAGGCAGATCAGACTTGCTAAAAGCGAACAGCACGAAGCATACAGCATCAAGGTACGCCAATCGGGGCCACCGATGACTTTGAGCAAATGCGGAGCGGCCGAGCCAAGGGTCAAGGCGCCGACGAGCACCCCGATGGCCATGCCGCGATCCTGCTTGAACCAAGTGGCCATGACCTTCATGCCTGGGGGGTAGACGCCGGCGAGAAAGACGCCGGTGAGAAATCGCAGCCCCAGCGCGATATAGATCCCGTCGACAAAAAGGCCGATCGCACCATTGGCCAATGCGCCTAAGAAAGCACAGGTCGCAAAGAGATAGCGTGCGTTGAGGATGTCGGGCAGGTTAAGTAACGCGCTAATTAGGGTTCCCAGGACAAAACCGAGTTGTACCGACATCGTCAGCCAAGAGCTTTGCCCCTCGTTCAATTGCCATTCGAGAACTAGTGTTGGGGTGATGGCTGAAGCTGAAAACCACAGGGTGAGGCCGAGCAGTTCGGCGAGGGCGAGGGCAATGAGTACGCGCCATTTCATAAGTGCGGTGAACTAAGCCGTCAGTTGCTGGCGATTGATGGGGCGTGGTCCCGAAGGCCTAGCGCTTAGATCTGTCAAAGTATTATTAATGTTTGCTTGTCTATGATTATGGTCATCGGAAAACAAGAAGAAAGGGATGGCAATGACAGCGTCAAGCACAGCCGTTCGCAGCAGGATCTTCGGCTGATTATATTAGACGGCAACGATCTGAGCGCCATTAGAATACAGGTGCGTCGGGTAGTGTTGGGGCTATGTCGGCTGGCAAGGGGACTTGGAAGGCGTTGAGGGTCATTGAGACATGCACGTAATGGCCGACGATGCTGGTTAGTTCAATCAGGGCTTTGTCGCCGAGTGCGGCTTGGGCTGTGGCAAAGGTCTCGTTGCTGACGACGGCGGCGACAAGTATCTCGCTGGCATAGGTGTATACGGCCGCCTCATCTGCTGGTAGGTCAGTGGGCACCTCTCGTTGGCGCAGGGCGTCGATAATTGGGGGGGCGAGGCCGGCCTCGCGTGCGAATCGCTCGTGTAAGGTCCATTCGACTTGGCAGTTATAGTGGCGGCCGACGACGAGGATCGCCAATTCGCTTAAGCGCGGTTTGAGACTGGTGTGATAGCGCAGGAATTCGCCGAGGCGTTGCGTGCGATCGGCGAGTTCGGGGCTGTAGAGCCAGATCTTAAATGGACCGCCGAGATGCCCGCGGGAAGCGATGATTTCATCGTAGATGGTCTGCTGGCGCGCGTCGAATCGCGCTTCGTCGAATTCGGGCAGGCGGGGCATAGAATCTCCTTGTGGCTATGGAAGGCATCTAATGAAAAGAGAAAGACCGGACGCAGGCAAGCGCAAAAGGGCCAAATAATATGAATAGTAAGCGAGTAGCGGTGGGGGCGATCTTCACCGAGTGCAATCAATTCGGCGGCGAGCCGATCGATCTTTCTTGGTTTGAACGCTATGAGTTGCGGCGGGGGGATGAGATGCTCGAAGCAGAGAGCGGGGTTGTTGGCGGGATGCTCAGCGTGTTGCGCGATCGCGGCAAGGAAATCGCGCCTCTGCTCTATGCCAGCACTTGCCCCGGCGGGCCGTTGACGGCTGGATGTTATCGCGTGCTCAAGGATGAGTTGATAAACCGGCTAAGGGAGGTTTTGCCCGTTGACGCCGTATTGTTGCCCTTGCACGGTGCGGCGGCGGTGGAGGGCGGTATTGATCTAGAAGGCGACCTTATAAGCGCGGTTCGGGCTATTGTCGGTGAACAAATTCCCATCGTCGCGACGCTCGACTTGCACGCGCATGTTTCGGCGGAAATGATAAAGGGAGCCGACGGTTTGGTCGCGTGGGAGACCTATCCACACCGCGACGCCTTTTCCACCGGTGATCGCGGAGCCAGGCTGCTCTGCGACACGCTTGACGGGCATTGTAAACCGGCGATGGTTATGGCGAAAGTGCCGGTTCTGACCGGCGCGATAAACGGCTCGACAGAAGATGATGATCCCTTCGCACAGGTGATGCGCATAGCCAAAGCACAAGAGGGTGTTGACGGCATTATTTCGGCCAATGTGTTATTGGTTCACCCCTATCTCGATTTTGCCGGTATGGGCAGTGGTGGTTTGGTTGTCGCCGATGGCGATTTCGCCAAGGCTGAACGTTTGGCGCGAAAGTTGGCGGAGGAATACTGGCAACGGCGACTACAGTTGGAACCGCGGATGTATGCACCTGTCGATGCGGTGCAGGCCGGTTTGGCGGTTAAGGGGGGGCCGGTAGTGTTGGTAGAGGCGGCGGATTGTTGCGGCGGTGGTGCGGTGGGCGATAGTGTCGCGACATTGGCGGCGCTGTTGGCCGTGGATTTGCCCGGCCCGGCCTTGGTGCCTTTGGTTGATGCGCAGGCGGCGGAAGCTTGTCATAAGGCCGGGGTTGGCGCGGAGGTCAAGCTGAAAATAGGGCATCGCCACGATCCGCGATGGGGCGACCCCTTATCGGTCAGCGGACAGGTCGTGCGTTTGGGCGATGGTCGTTTTCGCTACCGGGGCGGTATCTGGGAGGGGATCGAGGGGGAGATGGGACCATCGGCTGTATTGGCCTTGGGTAAAATTGAGGTATTGCTTGCCTCTTATCCGACCTATGAATGGGACGACGAGCAATTTATATCGCTGCAGATGGACGCGGCTAACGCACATTTTATCGTCGCCAAAAATCCGATGAATTATCGCATGGCCTATGGCGATTTTTCGCAGGCCGTCTACGTTCTCGATACGCCGGGACCTACGCCGGCGACCGTTCGACGCTTGCCCTTTGTGCGTAGGGAAAGACCCTTCTTCCCGGTAGATTACGATATGGAACTGGGTGAGGTTGAGATTCTGCGGGCGACTGAGCGCTGAGGTTGTCGGTTGCGCTCGGTGCTGCAACCAGGAAAAGGTTAAGGGAGTTAGAATGTGAGTAATGAACAAATTATTGCGGCCGTAGATGTTGAATGGATCGCGGCAAGGACGCATGAATTGGTTGAGGTCTTCAGTGTGACGATGGCTGAAACCGAAGTGTGCGGCGTCTACGAAGGCATGATGCGCGATATTGGCTTAGAGGTCGATGTGCGCGAGGTGAGTCCCGGTCGCAATAATCTCTATGCCAAGTTATCCGGGGCAGGCGATGGTCCGGCTTTGATGCTCAATGGTCATCTCGATACGATCCCCGTCGGCAATTGTCCGCCCTGTTATCGCGAGGGCAATCGCATCTACGGCCGAGGGGCTACGGATATGAAGGGCGGGATGGCCGCAGCGTTGGCCGCGGTAAAGGCAATCAAAGAAAGCGGGGTCCAACTGCAGGGGGACCTGTGGCTTACCGCAGTGGTCGGCCACGAAGAACCTGAGGCGAAAAAAGACGGACCGAGAGCTTTGATCACTGATCTGAACAATCAGCGGGTCAGCGCCGACCGGATTTTGATCGTTGAAGGGCGGGACGCGTTGTGGGTGATGAGTATGGGGTCAATGGTCTTCACTATTGTTTTGGAATCCTCTGAGGGCGGCAAACATACCCAGTATGTGCCCTTTGCCGACAATCCGCTGCGCTATGTGGGTGAACTAATCCAACGGATTTACCAGTTTCAAATAGAACTCGATGGCGGGAGTTTGCACCCGCTAGCAGGGGCAGAGCGCATCGATTTGGGGATGGTCTCCGGCGGGGATTATTTTAATCGTACACCGCTTTCTTGCACCTTGACCGGGACCAGGCGTTGGTTGCCTGGCCGGAATGTCGAGCAGGTCTTGGCTGAACTACAAGCATTGCTTGGGCCCATCGCCACGGCGGGGAATCTTGCGTTGCGGGTCGAGATGGAACATCAGCGCGAGCCCTTCGAGACGTCTGCGGAAGATGGGGCGGTGCAGGCTGTGCGGCGAGCGCATGGAGTGGTGGTCGGCGCAGATGCCGAGTTTGTGGGCCTGCGAATAGTTGGCGATGCCAATTTATACGTGCATGGCTCGGGCGTGGCGACTTTTTATTATGGACCGTCCAATGAGACGGCGCACGCGGATTTGGAATGGGTGGAAATCGAGCGCTTGCAACAGGCGGCGCAGGTCTATGTGTTGGCAGCGGTTGATTATTGCGGTCGTGCCTAAAGAAAGAAGATATATGCAATCTGTTGTAGTTTATGACGGTGAATGTCGTTTTTGTCTTTGGAGCGTACGGCGGATCCAAAAAATGGATCAACGGCGGCAATTCGCCTATGTGCCGCGTCAGGCTCCAGGGCTCGAAGAAAAATATCCATTTTTGGCGAGTTCGGATTTCAATACCGGCATGCGCTTGATTGCCGATACCGACCGCATTTATGTGGGGGCCGATGCCGTATATCAGATCTATCGCAGGATGCCGCCTTTTCATTGGGTTGCGTGGTTGTATCGGGTCCCGGTTTTACAGAGCGTCTTTCGCTTCGGTTATGCGGTGATTGCAAAATACCGGCATCTGTTGGGGGCTGTGCCTTGTGATACGAGCGCGTGTGATCTGTCGTTTGGTGAACGGCAGGCAATAGAGGAACGCAGGGAGGGCGCGTGAACAATAAGGTCGGTGCTTTGCCGTGCGAAACCGCTTGTAGGCGGGAGCGTGGGATGCGCGTATCCGCGATTCTAATCCGATGAAATGATCTGAGCCATTATGGATATCGAAAGGATTCGCCGCGACTTTCCTGCCTTGCAGCAATATACCTGGTTTCAGAATGGCGGGGTGAGTGTTACACCGGCACCGGTGGCGGCTGAACATATAAGGTGCATGGAGGAAATCCTCCGTCGGGGTCCTTTGCATATTGTCTACCCAGATGAGGAGTATCCGCGGCGCCAAACGACCATGGCCAAATTGGCGAATTTCTTTGGGGTTAAGGCCGTTGAATTGGCGCTGATGCGGGGGGTAAGCGAGGGATTCCAGACCGTGATCCGCGGCATTGAATGGCAAGAGGGCGATGAAATCCTGATCAGTGAGGATGAGGAAGCGGCGTTGTTATTGCCGGCCTTGCAATTGCGGGATCTGCATGGAGTTAAGGTCGTCAAGGTTCCGCTATTAGACGATGTCGATCAACAGGTCGCGGCAGTGGAGGAGCGCTTGGGCGCGCGGACTAAATTACTCGCTTTGAGCCATGTTACGACGGATTTGGGCTTTCGTTTGCCGGTGGAAAAAATATGCCGGGCGGCCAACGAACGGGGGGTGCTGAGCTTTTTGGATATGGCGCATTCGGCAGGACTTTACGCAATGAACCTGCGCGAACTCGGTTGCGACTTCGCTGGCTTGCTTTCCTATAAGTGGATGTATTCGCCTTATGCCGCGGGTTTGCTCTACGTGCGCGGGGAAAAACTCGAAGCGTTGAGGGTGCACTATGCGGGAGGAAGGGCAGAGGCGCGGTTAGATTTTGTGCAAGACACATATGAATTGCACGAGACGGCTGAGCGCTTTCAGTACGGGCCGTGGTCCTGGCCGTTAGTGCATAGCTGGGCTTTTGCCGTGGAGTATCTACGGGCAATAGGCCAGCAAGCGATATGGGCGCGCACGACGGCGTTGGCGGACCAGTTAAAAGAGGGTATACTGCATATCGCTGGAGCAGAACTGTATACACCGAAATCGGCGGAATGTTCGGCGGCGCTGGTCAGTTTTGGTCTTGAGGGGTGGCGGGGAGAGGAATTGAGTCAGGTACTCAGGGAAGAACATAATATGATTATTAAGGCGATGCCGCATGGTCGCGAAGGGTTGCGCGGCAGTATGGCTTTTTTCTTGCACACGAGTGAGATCGACCAGCTAATAACCGCATTGGCCGAGTTGGCGGAGCAAAGGAGAGCATCGTGAAAATCACCAAGGTCGAAACGATACAGATCGAAACGCCGAGGTTCTACGGGCATATATCGGGGCATGTGCTGGTCAAGGTTCACGTCGACGACGGTCCGGTGGGGTGGGGCGAGGCATCGGATAGTCGCGCTGAGGATCTGGCGTCAATTGCCCAGCAATACAATCAATTGCTACTTGGCAAAGACGCTAGGGCGATTACGGAAATAAACGAAATGCTGCGGGCGCGCCACTTTGACAGTACGGTAAGCGATATGCATCTCGCCTCGGCGATCGATCTGGCACTCTACGATCTCAACGGCAAAGCCCAGGGGGTACCGGCTTATCAGTTGCTCGGCGGCAAGGTGCGCGAGCGGCTCTATTGCTGTTATCCGATCTTCGGTTGGCAGGTCCGCGACGACTTCGAACAGGCGGCGAGTTATCTAAAGCGCTTGACCGATCTGGGCCACCATCTCTTTCGCTATTATGTATCCGGCGACAGCGCGCTCGACGATCGTTTTTTGCGCGAGATGAAATCCCGCTACGGCGATAAGCTCAAACTCAAGTCGCTAGATTTTTCGGGCCGTTTCACCGATTGGGAGACGGTTGTGCGCTATGCGGATGTTCTTCGCCACCACGATCCATATCATTTTGAGCAGCCCTCGCGTGATATGAGGGTGTCGGCAGAATTCGTGCGGCGCGTAGATTTGCCCGTGACATGGCATATCCACAGTCTTGAACAGGGCTACGAAGCCATCGACAAACGAGCTTGCACGGCATTCAATGTCGCCTGTGTTGCCGGCGGTCCGACGTATATTCGCCGTATTTTCGCCCTAGCCGAAGCCGCTGGTTTCCGCTGTTTAATAGGTACCGATCAGGAATCGACGCTGGGCGTCTCGGCGCAGGTCAGCGTCGGCATCACCATGCCCAATACCAATCTGCCCTGCGATCCGATGGGGCCGGTATTGTATACGAGTTCGCCGGCCGTCGAAAGGGTGCGGGCGGAAGGCAGTTATCTGTATCCCTTTGAAGGCCCTGGCCTGGGTGTTGAGATCGATGAGGATAAGTTGCGAGAACTGACGGTGGAAACGGCCTGATGATCAACGACGATCAGGTCGATCATTTTCACCGCCAGGGGTTTTTTTTATTGGAGACCCCCTTTGGCGGCGAACAGTTGTCAGCGCTAAAGAGACGCCAGCGCGAGATCGAACCGCTGTGGGTCGATGGCGACTTTCCCGAGGGGTATAATCGCGGTGCTTGCCAATTTTTGATGATGGGTGAAATGCTCCTGCAGTTGGTCGAACAACCCGAATTGCTCGCGATGGCCCGGCGGTTGTTGGATTGTGACGAGATACATGTGGGCGCCTGTGGTCTTGGTGACGCGGGGCAGACCGTTGCGGCCGGTAAAAGCCGCCACCAGGTTCATTGGCACGCCGATGGCGGACCTGAGGTCAAACAGGTTTCTTTGCGCACTGCGTTGGATTTCCATGGACCGGATAACGGACCGTTGCGTGTTTTGCCCGGCAGTCATTTGCGGGCCCGGGCGGAGATGGCTGAGGAATTTCGGCATCTCGAGTGGGCGACGGGCAAGCACGAAGAGGAGTCGGATGAATTTTTCGCCGTGCATCCACACGAGGTCGCCGTGCATTTGCATCCGCGCTGGACGTTGGTGTGGACACCGAGCGCCTGGCATGCGACGGGGGTAAAGACCGCCATTGGCCCGCGCCGGGCAATGGCATGGAATTACTTCCCCCTAGGCGGCAGGCGGCGAGATAGCGAGGCCGTCAAGCATATTTACGCCGATGAATGGCGAAGTTGGACCGGCGAACGTCAGCAGCTTTGGGGGCTACTCGACTGAATTAGGTTAAGGGGCGTGTTATGCGAATCATTATTGGAGCGATAAGTCACGAGACTAGCACCTTTACTCCGGTGCCGACGACGCGCGAAAGCTATGAAGAACGTTTTGGTCTGTTGCGGGGCGCGCAAATCCTCGAGACTTTCCGGGACAGCAATACCCCGATCGGCGGTTTTATTGCCGGCGCGGATGCGCACGGTTTCGAGTTGATCCCCACGATCTTGGCGGAACCGCATCCCAGCGGCCCGACGCCCAAGTCGCTTTTCGATGAAATTTTGGCCGAATTGCTCGCGGGGATACGATCAGCAGGAGCGATTGACGGCATCTTGCTCGAATTACACGGGGCGATGGTCGCCGAGGGCGTAGACGATGGGGAAGGGCATGTCCTCGAAGCGGTGCGCCGGCTGGTCGGCCCGAAGGTGCCGATTGTCGTGCAGCTCGATATACACTCCAATATTTCCTATCGCATGGTCGCCCTGGCCGATGTGTTGATCGGGCGCGAGACCTACCCCGAAGTCGATATGGCCGAACGTGGCCGGGAGTGCGCCGATGTGCTCTATCTGATCCTACACGAGGGCTTGCGGCCGGAAATGGCGCTTTGCCGTATCCCAATGGCCTGGGGGATGAACCAGGTTACGGCCCATTTACCGATGCGCGAGGCGATCGAATATTTGCACCGAATTGAAGCGCGTCCGGGCATCGTCTGCGCTTCGATCGCGACTTGTTTTCCATTGGCCGATATACCTGATATGGGCGCATCGGTGTATGTCGTCGCCGACGGCGACCGCGCGCTGGCGCAGGACGCAGCCGACGAATTGGGCGCCTGGCTCTTCGAGCGTAGGGCTGATTGGCAGTTGGCTATGCCGCGG
>Ga0315339_1002945_pt1 | contig 12404 bp, 6 predicted proteins | sample ASW17metaG_FD_204514 | JGI IMG/M metagenome (GOLD analysis project Ga0315339, IMG submission 204514) | Ammonia-oxidizing marine archaeal communities from Pacific Ocean, United States - ASW #17 | ecosystem: Environmental > Aquatic > Marine > Oceanic | place: USA: California | collected 2016-12-05
GCCGGCCTCAGAACAGCGACCTGGGTGCCGGGTACATCCGCGCATTCGTGGCAGGCAGTCGCGGCCGGCGGGACGGACATCGGAAACAAGGGCATGATCAATGCCGCTAAAACGCTGGCATTCACGATGCACGACCTGTTCACGCAGCCGGCGATCCTCGATGCTGCCCGCGAGGAGTTCTTCCGTCGTCGCGGGCCGAACTACACGTACGAGCCACTGCTCGGCGACCGTGATCCTCCGCTCGACTATCGGGCGAGCGTCGTTGGACGCTCTGGCAACTAGCGGAGCGGGAGAGATTGCGGGGTTGAGGGCTGCGATTCGAGTAGCTTCCAACCTTCGCTAATGTCGCTTCTACATCGGGGTGAGGCGCCTCAATTCCGAGCCGTCACTACGCATGAGCCAAACCTGGGTCGAGCCGTCGCTTTCCGGGTCCGCACGCATCGCGATCCGTTCACTGTCTGGGGACCAGACCGGGCTGAGGTCCAGTCCGGGACTGTGCGTCAGACGTCGCGCCCCGTCCCGTCTACCGCGATGACGTAGATCTCGGTGTCGGTGGTATCACCGTCCACCTCGGCGAAGTACGCGATGCTCGCTCCGTCGGGGGACCAATCCGGGTACCCGCTGTATACCGGGGCGCCGGTCGCGGAGGGCAGCGGGACCAGCCTCTTCAGTGGTCGAACTCGTGGGGCAGCGACGGGTCGAATACGAAGCCTGGGATTGGCTCGGCCTCGGTGTGAAGAGGCTGTCATGCGCATAGCTTGTCGCTCACGTTGCCTGCCTGACGACCCGTTCGACGACTGAAGGGATCCGCCCCCCCGGTGTCTGTCCAGACGAGCCGAGCCATTCGGTCCCTCGGCAATGCCAAACTCCGTGGCGCCGTCATCTGACAGGGGTGCCGCTTGCGCCCCCCGGGTCTCGCACCGGATGTTGACCTCGTCTGATCAGCCGAGCTACGGTGACGAGGAGAGACGCAGCATCAACCGCGCAACCGCCATGTGCCGAACACCAAGCATGACAGGATCTTACTCGTTTGTGGGTTGGGGTGGCACGGCCCGCTCCCCTTTCCGATCACCCTTCTAGAGAGGCAGCCATGATCCGCTTCGTCAGCTGTCTGATCCTGGTGGCGCTCGTTGCCCCGCAGCTCGCTCACGCTCAGTTGAGCGCCGGTGTGGCGAGAGCCGATGTCACTCCGCCCCTCGGGGGGCCGATGTACGGGTACGGCGCACGGGGTACCAACGTGTCCCAGGGCGTGCACGACGCTCTGTTCGCGAAGGCGATCGTGCTGACCGACCAGCGCCAAAAGCTCGCCATTGTCACCCTTGATCTCGGCTCCGTCTCGACCGAGAGCGTTGCACGAATCAAGGCCATCGTCGGGCAACGAACCGATATCGAACATGTGCTCCTGGTGGCCTCGCATACGCACTCGGGGCCCCGCGCGACTCCCGACTTCCCGTCGGCGGCGAGCTCGTGGATTCGTGACGCCGAAGAGAAGATCGCCCAAGCCGTCATCGAGGCAGACGAGCGCATGGTTTCCGTGCGCGTCGGTGTGGGCTGGGGTGAGGCTCGGGAAGGGCACAACCGCCGCCTGATTCGTGCGGACGGTGCGGCCGAGATGCTCTGGGAGAATCGGGACCGCATCCCGACGAGTCCGGTGGACTACCAGCTCGGCGTCATGCGCGTCGAGCAGCTCGACGGCCAGCCACTCGCGACGCTGGTGAGTTTTCAGTGCCACCCCGTCGTGCTGGGACCGGAAAACCTCGACATCTCCGCCGACTACCCGGGCGCGTTCATGCGCATGGTTGAGGCAGAGCTGGGCGGCCAGGCGATGTTCCTGCAAGGGGCCGCGGGAGACATCAACCCCTTCTGGGACAAGACCCCGCTTGATGAAGGCGCGTTCGACCAAGTCGAAGCGATGGGTAGGGCCGTCGCGGATGAGGTGATCAGGGTGTCGGAGTCGATCACGCGCCTCGAAGCCGCCCCTGCCGTTTCGTTTCAAACCGAGGTGATTCGGCTCGCCTCACGCAGCGACGTCGAGCGCATCGAGCGAGACGTGTCGGCCGAGATCAACACCGTGCTCATCGGCACTGACATCGCGCTCGCGACGTTCCCGGGAGAGTTCTTCGTCGAGCACGGCTTGGCGCTCAAGGCGCGCAGCCAGTTCGAGCACACCTTCTTCGTCGGCTACACCAACGGCGCACTCGGTTATTTCCCGACCATTCAGGCGACGACCGAGGGGGGGTACGGTGCCGCCTCATCCACCCGAGTCGAGGTGGGCGCCGGCGAGCGACTGGTCGATCGTGCGCTCATCAACCTCTATTACCTGGCCGACAAGATCTCACGATGACCTCGCGACGACTGGGTATTGGCTTCGTCGGGAGCGGGTTCGTCACGCGCTTTCACATCCAGTCGCTCGTCGGCGTGCGCGATACCGATGTTCGAGGCATCTGGAGCCCGAACCGTGAGCGTGCCGGGGAGGCCGCGGCCCTCGCCCGCAGCCTGGAAGTCGGGGACGCTAAAGCCTTTTCGTCGATCGCCGACATGGTGGCGGACCCCTCCGTCGAAGCGATCTGGCTGTGTGGGCCGAACCACACGCGCGTGGACAACGTTCGAGAGATCTGCGAAGCCGTGATGAGCGGACGCGGAACTCTCCTAGGCATCGCGTGCGAGAAGCCGCTCGCCCGCAACGTGGCCGAGGCGAAGCAAGTGCGGGCCATGGTCGAGCAGGCGGGGCTGAATCATGGCTATCTCGAGAACCAGGTCTTTGCTCCGGCCATCAGCCGCGGCCGGGAGATCGTCTGGAGGCGAGGAGCCTCGCTGACCGGTCGGCCTTACCTCGCTCGCGCGGCCGAGGAGCACAGCGGCCCTCATACGCCGTGGTTCTGGCGCGGTGACCTGCAGGGCGGCGGCGTGCTGAATGACATGATGTGTCATTCCATCGAGGTCGTGCGCCACCTGTTGACGGATCCCGAAGCGCCACGGGCCTCGCTTCGGCCCCGACGCGTGACCGCGCATATCGCGTCGCTCAAGTGGACGCGGCCGACGTATAGCGAGCGCCTCCGGCAAGACATGGGGGAGGAAGTCGACTACCACGCTCGCCCAGCCGAGGACTTCGCCTCCGCGACAGTCGAATACGAGACGGACGATGGGGCCCGGGTGCTTGGCGAAGCCAGCACGTCCTGGAGCTACGTCGGTGCCGGGCTGCGCCTGACGATGGAGCTACTCGGACCGGAGTATTCGATGTCCCTCAACACTTTGGACGGTGGGCTGAAGCTGTTCTTCAGCCGCGAGGTGCAGGGCAGGGCGGGGGAAGACCTGGTCGAGAAACAGAACTCCGAGATCGGGCTGATGCCCGTGGTGGCCGACGAGGTGGCCGAGTACGGGTATCAGGCCGAGAATCGTCACTTCGTGCGCGCGTTTCTCAGGGGCGAAGCCCCGCTCCTGACCTTCGACGCCGGCGTAGAGGTCGTCGAGCAGCTGATGACCGCGTACATGAGCGCCGAGCTGGGCAGGAGCCTGGACTTTCCGCCGGACGACTTGGAGAGCTTCGTCCCGGCGGTGGCCAGGGGGACGTGGAAGCCCTAGGCATGTCGGCTCTGACCCGTGTCCCCGTCGCGATGCTCCTCCTCCTTTACGGGTGCGGGCCCGCAGACTCGACCTCGTCGCGAGAGCCGGAAGACTTCATCGCGACCGCCAGAGTCCCGGACGACCTGAAGCTCGAGCTCGTGGCTCGCGAGCCCCAGATCGTCGATCCGGTCGCGCTTACCTTCGACGCTGATGGCCGTATGTACGTCGTCGAGATGCGCGACTACCCGACGCAGCCCGTGGGTGAGCCGACGCCCCTGGGTCGCGTGAAATTGCTCGACGACCTGGATGGTGACGGCTTCTACGAGACCGCGACGGTCTTTGCCGACGGGCTGCAGTTTCCGACGTGGGCGCTGCCCTGGCGGGGGGGAATCCTCGTCACCCGTCCACCGGACGTCGTGTTCTTGGAGGACACCGATGGAGACGGCGTCGCGGACGTCGAAGAGGTTCTCCTTGGCGGGTTTCCCGTCGCGAATACCCAGCACAACATCAACGGGCTGACCTGGGGACTGGACAACTGGGTGTACGGTGCCAACGGCGGCAACAACGGTTCGGCGCATGCGGTCGCCTCGCCCGACCAGGACGTGTCCATGAGAGGGATGGATTTTCGGTTCCGTCCGGGCACCGGCGAGCTACGATCATCGTACGAGACCACGGGGGGCCATGGCATCGCGGTCGACGCGTGGGGTCACATGTTCGGGACCCACAACGTGAGCCACATCCAGCATATGGTCTTCCGCCCCGAGTATCTGACGCGCAGCCCGGATTTGCTCGTCGAGACCACGCGAGAACAGATCTCCGACCACGAGGCGTCGGCGTTGCTGTATCAGATCTCCGCACCCGAGACGAGGGTCAATCACCCGGAACAGGCCGGTCGCTTTTCCGGATCTTCGGGCATCGCCTACTACGGCGGAGGCGTCCTGCCCCCCGCGTATGACGGCGCGTTCTTCGTCAACGACGTCGTCGTCAACGTCGTCCATCAGGATGTCGTGCGACCGGATGGCCCATCGTTCCGAGCCAGCCGCGGAGAGGAGGGAGTCGAGTTTATGGCGGGAGACGACAACTGGTTCAGACCGGTCACGATGGCTGTCGGACCGGACGGTGGGCTCTACGTCGTCGATATGCATCGTGCGGTGATCGAGCATCCGGAGTGGATACCGGATCAGGTGGAGCAGCGCCTCGACGTCAGGGCCGGTGATGACAAGGGCCGGATCTACCGGGTCGTTCCCAGTGAAGGGCTCGAGCGAGTACGCCCCGAGCTTGGGAGTGCCGATGTCGAGACCTTGGTAGAGGCCTTGGCGCATCCGAACAAATGGTGGCGCGACACCGCACAACGTCTGCTCGTCGAGCGCCAGGATGAATCAGCGGTTCCATTGCTGAGGCGGATGTATTTCGGGAGTGACTCCGCGTTGGGCCGACTGCACGGACTCTGGACACTGGAAGGGCTCGGTCGACTAGACCCCGAGCTCGTTCAGGCCGGGCTGGAGGACGCGAATGCGGGCGTGCGCGAGAACGCCATTCGCATGGCCGAGCCCTACCTCCTGGAGTCGCCGGAGCTCCGAGACGCCGTCCTGCGGATGGACTCGGATCCCGATGCGCGCGTCCGGCTGCAGGTTGCGCTCACCGTCGGCGGGATCGAGGGCCCCCGAGCGAACGAGGTGCTGCTGGGCATCCTCCGTCAGGACGTGGAGTATCGATGGTCCGGCGAGGCGGTCCTGGCAGGCCTGGCCGCGGAGCCCGGCGTCGCGCTGGAGGCGCTGCTTGCCTCAGGTGATCCGTTCGTGCGGGAGGTCACCGATGCCAGGCGCGACGTGATCAGGCGTCTCGCCTCTGCGGTGGGCGCTCGCGACGGTTCCGGGGCGGTCTTCTCGCTGGTGAGTGTGGCGGGCGGGTCGCGGCTCGCCCCAGGCTGGCGCGCCGCGCTACTCGATGGCCTGGCCGACGGCCTCGGACGCGGACGCGAGGCTTCGGGGGTAGAGGCGCCGATGCGGGTGGCACTGGAGCAGGCCATCAACTCCGGGTCCACTCGCGTAGTGCGAGGGGCACTACGGGTGGCCGCGGGCCTCCGCATACAGGACACGGAAGCTCAGGACCGCGCGATGGCCCGGGCGCGCGTCCGTGTCTTAGACGCGTCGTTGTCCGTTTTCGAACGCGTCGAAGAGGTGGAGCTCCTCGGTTTGGGAAGCTATGCCCAGGTTGGTGAGACCTTGCTCGGAGTCATGGAGTCTCGACAGCCGCTCGAGCTTCAGATCGAGGCCGCCCAAGCGATGGCCCGCCTCGGTGACGAGGCGACAGGAGCAGAGGTCCTCGACCGGTGGAGAAGCTACAGCCCTCAGGTGAAGGCGATCGCGCTCGACATGCTGCTGCGCCGGGTGACCTTCCACGAGCTGCTGATCTCGGCGCTCGAGCGCGGAGACCTCAACTCCGGTGAGCTCAACCTGGATCTGGAGCAGCGCCGCCGACTCCTTCGCCGCTCATCCGATGACGTAGCAACCCGCGCCGCGGGCTTCTTCGGCGATCACGAGTTCAGCAATCGCGGTGAAATCGTGGATCAGCATCTGGATGAGGTGGTCGGCCTGCGGGGAGACGAGTCACGAGGGCAACAGCACTTCGAGTCACTGTGCGCCCAGTGTCACTTCTTGCGCGGGGAGGGGCACCGGGTAGGACCCGACCTCGGTATGGCGTTCGCCAAGGGAAAAGAGGACCTCCTGACATCGATCTTGGACCCGCACAGCGCGATCGCTCCCGAGTATGCGAACTACGTGGTGGAGACCACGGACGGGGAGCTTCTGAACGGTATCCTCAGATCAGAGACGCCGACGAGCATCACGCTCATGCGGGCTCAGGGGGAAACGGACATCGTCCGCCGCGGCGACATCCGTGAGATCCGCACCGATGGCCTTTCGTTGATGCCGGACGGGCTGGAGCAGGGGCTCGAGTTCCAGGACCTGGCCGATCTGCTCGCCTTCCTGCAGCAGCGCGAGCAATAGCCCACACAGGAGAACCGTATCATGAACAGTCGTGTCAGATGGCAGGCCGCGCTGGCAGTCTTGGCGGCCGGGCTCGTCGTGCTACCACCGTCGGCTCTCGCCCAGGAGATGAGGGCGGGAGTGGCGAAGGCCGTCATCACGAACAGTGAGCCACGGGTGATGGTGAATGGCCGGGTGTCGGAGGGGACGGCGGAGGACATCTACGCTCGCGCCCTTGTGTTGAACGACGGAACCAACCGCCTGGTCTTCATCACGTACGACCTGAACTGCCTCGACGTCGCGACGCCTCTCCTGCGTCAGCGCGCGAGGAATGAGCTCGGCATCGATCCGTCGCGCCTCATCCTGTTGGCGACGCACAACCACAACGCGCCCATCCAGATCAACCCGGACAACTTCGACTACGGGGAGTGGTTGGCCGAGCGGATGTTCGAGCTCATCGAGGAAGCGATCGCCAACGAGCGCGGGCCGGTCGACGTGCTCTTCGGGTGGGGTGACGGATACTTCATCACCACCAGGGGCGATGCGCCCGCCGACTACGAGATCCAACTCCTGAAAGTGGTGCAAGGCGAGCAGCCCGTGGCGCTGCTCTTCAACCACGGCACACATCCGGCGCAGGCGTCGCGTTCGAAGATCGACGCCGGGCACCCTGGCTACGCCATGGATGAGATCGAAGCAGCTATCCCGGGTGTGCAGGCCATGTATGCCGACGCCTCAGGCGGTAACCAGTACGCGGTGCGGCCCGCCGACTATGACCAGCGGACGACCGACGCGCGGGCCGCCGGACCGGAGGCCGTCGATGCGGTCATGGAGGAGGTCGCGAGAGGCCTGGGGCACGAGCTCGCGACAGCCGTCCTGGAGATCGCGGACGGAGAGCTGCAGGACATCACGGGCCCCATCACGAGCACGATAGAAGTCCTCTCGCTGCCGCTGGCTCCACCGATTTCCAGAGAGGCTACGCTCGAGCTCGCCGAGGGGTTCCCGCCCGATGTGGGCTTCGTACCATACCCGCACCCTTATCGGAGCACGAACTGGGTGCGGATGCTGCTGCGGTATTACGAGCACGGCCTCCCGTTTCCGACGACCACGACCGAGATGATCTGCACCGACGATACGTACCTGATTCACCGGAGCGATACGGAGCTTCTCGACAGGTACGACTACAGCATCCACGACGTGCTGCCGTGCGTCTACAACGAGGTCATCGTCGCGAAGATCGGACCGATGCCGCTCGTGGCGATGCAGGGGGAGGTGTGCGCCCCCATCGGCGCGCGTATCAAGGATGTGTTTCGGCGCGACATGCCGATCATGGTGTTCGGCTACATGGGCGAGCACAATCTCTACATTCCGACGCGTGAGCTCGTGCGTCGGGACGCCTACCAGTCGCAGGTGATTCAGATTCAGTACGCCTCGCCGGTCGGATGGTCTCCGGAGGTCGAGGACGTGATGATCAACGGGGTGATCAGGGTGGTGAGGTCGATCTTGGAGTAGGGGCTGGATATGATGACGAGCCTTCGCGCGATCACAGCGCTTGTTGCCGCCTGGATGGTGCTCTCCTTCACGTCCCAGGCGGATGGCCGCGCCGCAGGGCAGACGCTCCCGGAAGAACAGGTGTATGTCAACTCTCTCGGCATGAGCTTCGTGAGGGTCGCGGCCGGGACGTTCCTGATGGGCTTCGAGGGGGACTCCCTGACGGAGGCGCTCACGGAGCGAGAGTGGCAGCGAGCGGGCGACTTCGATGAACACCCTCGTCATCGGGTGGCCATCAGCCGGCCGTTCCATATCGGCGCGTTCGAGGTCACCAACGCGCAGTACGAGCAGTTCGACCCGGCACATCGTTCGCTGCGGGGCAAGCACGGCCTGTCGCAAGACGATGATGAGGCGGTGGTCTTCGTCAGCTGGCACGAGGCGAGCCGCTTCGCCGCGTGGCTCAGCGACCTGGAGGGCCGACCGTACCGGCTTCCGACCGAGGCGGAATGGGAGTACGCCGCCCGGGCCGGCACCACGGCGCGATTCCACACCGGCCCGTCGCTCCCGGAGTTGGCGCTCGAGAACAACGTCGCGAGTCGCTACCCACCGCGTGTCGACGTGTCGCTCGAGGTCGGCTCCGCGTCGCCGAACGCGTGGGGACTCCACGACGTGCACGGCAACGTGGAGGAGTGGTGCCTCGACTGGTACGGCCCCTACGAGGCCGGTGATCAGACCGACCCGGTCGGGCGCGTCGACGGTGACTTCCGCGTGACGCGTGGAGGGAGCCACTCGACGACTCCATACTATCTGCGATCGGCTAATCGGATGGGCACACTACCGGAGAACGCGCACGGTCTGATCGGGTTCAGGCTGGTCATCGGTGCGATGTCCGACACCGAGCCTCTGCCGGCGCCACCACCACCGCTCAATCAGCGGGGCGTCAGTCAGGACGCGCCGCTGGACCTCGATCGAGGACCCGAAGCGAGCGTTCCGTTCTTCAACGGGCCGCGGGTATACATGAAGATCCCACGCGACACCCACGGCGAGATGTTCGAGTCCCACAATCATGACCCGGGCCTGGCCGAGTGCTGGAACGGCGACCTGCTCGCGATCTGGTATAGCACGGTGTCGGAACGAGGGCGACACCTGGTGCTCGCGGCCAGTCGCCTCCGCCACGGTGAGGAGGAATGGGAGCCCGCGTCGCCGTTCTGGGACGCGCCCGACCGGAATGATCACGCGCCCGCACTCTGGTTCGACGGTGACCGCACGCTCTACCACTTCGTGGGCTTGTCGACGGGCTACGGCTACAACGGGAATCTGGCGATGGTTTTGCGGACCTCGACCGACTGCGGCGCAACCTGGTCCAAGGCGCGGCTGATCGGCCCCGAGCACCAGCAGCGCCATCAGGCGGCCGAGTCGGTCTTTCGAGCCACCGACGGCTCCATCGTTCTGGCCACCGACGCCAACCCGGGCTCGACGGTTTTGACGAGCCGAGACGAGGGGCTGACCTGGACGGAGATGGGAGGCACGATCGCGGGCATCCATGCCGGCGTCGTTCAACTGACGGACAGACGGCTGATGGCCATGGGACGCGGGGACAACATCGAGGGCATGGCGCCGAAGAGCGTGTCGACGGACATGGGCAGAAACTGGAGCTACAGCGCGACGCCGTTCCAGGCTCTCCGCGGGATGCAGCGTCCGGTGCTGTTCCGGACCAGGGAGGGCCCCCTCCTCTTCATCTCTTTTTCCGGCGCACGCACGCAGCCGAATCGAGTCGACATGATGATCACCGACGCGACGGGTCTGGAGCGCCCCGTCTCGGGTCTGTTCGCGGCGTTGTCGTTCGACGAAGGCGAGACGTGGCCGACGCGACGTCTGATCAGCGACGACACACCGAGCAGACAGTTCGCGACGACCGATCGCATGATCTTCACGATGAGCCGCAGCAGCGCCGAGAGCTTCGGTTACCTTGCCATCACCCAGACCCCCGACGGCATCATCCACCTCATCTCAAGCAAGAACCACTACATGTTCAACCTGGCGTGGTTGCGGGCCCCGCCGCCGCCGGAGTTCTGAGATCAGGCCGATGCGTCGTGGGTCCGGCGCCCCTCGGGTTCTGAAACCTCGCCCTACCCGCCTACATCCTCCTGCCCGCAATTATCCGCCGTCGGAGATAGTCCGTGCCCTCAGACGCCGCTCGCGTTCGGCTGGCAAGGGAGCTCAGCGTGAATTTGCTAGCTGATCCCCCGCCGAACCGGTCCCCGTAGCCACCGGCCGGGCTTCTCCCCTGTGAGCGCGCCCTTCCGGATGACCGGCACCCCGTTCACCAGCAACTCCTCGATTCCCACGCTGTACCGGTGCGGATCGGTATACGTCGCGCGGTCACCGATCACGTCGGGGTCGAACACCGCCACATCCGCGAGCATGCCCTCGGCGATCACTCCACGGGCCGTCCGACCGAGCCAACGTGCGGGCATCGAGGTCATCTTCTTCACGGCTTCCTCCAGGGTGATCACCTGCATCTCCCGGACGTACCGGCTGAGGACCCGGGGAAACGCACCGTAGCTGCGCGGATGAGGGAACCCGACCCCGAAGCCGACGTTGTCCCCGTCGGTTTCGATCATGGCGAGCGGATGCTGCATGATCCGCACGACGTCGGCCTCGTCCATGATGTGATAAATCGCGCTGAACCCGCCCTTCAATTGGAGCTCGATCGCGAGGTCGATCCCGGCCTCCTGGTCCATCGGATCGAAGCCCCGATCGATCGCGTAGTCCGAGAGCCGCCTTCCGTTGTAGCTGGGATCGGACGGGAGCACGCGGAACTGGACGAGGGATAGATCGGACCCTCCGCGGTCGGTGTCCCACAGGACGCGCATGTCGACTTCCATGCGGGCCCGCGTCGCCGGGTCCGCGACGCGCTCGGCGAACGCCGCGTCGCCTCCGGCGAGTGACCACTGCGGGAAGAGGATGCTCGAGCCGGTGCTGCTCGCCGCATAGGGGTACAGGTCGTGGACGACCGTCAGCCCCGCGGCGTTGGCGGAGTCGATCATCGCGAGCGTGCGCTCGCTCCAGCCCCACTGTCCGGCCCCCGCCGCCTTGTGGTGGTTGATCTGCGAAGGGATACCGGCTTCGTCAGCGATCCGGATGACTTCGGCGACCGACTCGATCAGCCCGGCCCCCTCGCCGCGCATGTGACTCACGTAGATGCCCCCGTGGGCGGCCGCCACTTTCGCGAGTTCGATCACCTCCTCGGTCTTGGCGTAGTTGGCCGGAACGTAGAGAAGTCCGGTGGAGAGACCCATCGCTCCCTCGCGCATACTCTCTGCGACGAGGTCCTTCATGCGCTCCATCTCCTCAGAGGTCGGGTCCCGATCCTCCATTCCCAAGACCTGCTTCCGTGTCCACGTGTGGCCCGCGAAGTAGGCCATGTTGGGGGCCGACCCGACGGACGCGGCCCACTCGTCCAGTGGAGACGGCTGGTCCCCGGAGTGGAGTGACGCAACCAACGTCGTGATACCCTGCCGCAGGAAGTTCTCGGCCAGAGGGTCGTCCGCGATGCTCTCCTGGGTGTGCGAGTGGTTGTCGATGAAGCCGGGGGTGACGACCCGCCCGGTCGCGTCGATCACGGTCCGGCCATCACCGGGGGAGATGCCGGCCCGCGAGACGGCGACGATGCGGTCACCCACGATGCCGACATCCGCCCGATAACGAGCCTCTCCCGTCCCATCGACGATGGTGCCTCCCCGAATGACCACGTCGTAGGTCTGCGCGGCCGCAGCCGGCACGGTGAGGAGCGGGAAGACGACGACGGCCACGGCGATCCGTGCCGCGGAGTGGGCGATGCGTTCGGCTGCTTCGATGATTCGATCCATACCCGCGGTCCCGAAGGAGGAGTGGGAGAACGCCAAGGTCGTTCCTGATCTGCTCGGTGGCCAGATGACCAAGGCGATGTGCGTCCAGCAGAGACACGTCGGAGAGATGCGCGCGAACCGCTGGCGTGCAAAGGCCGTTCGCGGCTCCTAACTTCCACGAATCAGGAACAGGAGGTTCCGGTACGCGGTGCTCGAGACCCCGGGGGTCTCCATCAACCGTCGAAATACCTCCTCCGCTCGCTCGGGGTCGCCATGGATAGCGAGTCCAACCACGCTTTCGGCAGCGGAATGCCTGCGGGTCGTGTGGTGGCTGGGACCCGGAGGAGGGGGCCTTGGGCTGGGTCCGACAGTCGGTCGCGCTCTTCGGTTGACCCCTGCAAACTGCCTGCAGCGACGCTCTGGGCTTAGCCTTACAAGCAGGGGGTCACTGGTTCGAGCCCAGTAGTGCCGATTTGGGTTGCTATATAACGAGTTACGTCCTACGCGAGGCGTT
>Ga0315339_1002947_pt1 | contig 12396 bp, 12 predicted proteins | sample ASW17metaG_FD_204514 | JGI IMG/M metagenome (GOLD analysis project Ga0315339, IMG submission 204514) | Ammonia-oxidizing marine archaeal communities from Pacific Ocean, United States - ASW #17 | ecosystem: Environmental > Aquatic > Marine > Oceanic | place: USA: California | collected 2016-12-05
GAGAAGGTCCCAATCGTCAGACAGGTTCGTCCGTTCACAAAATCACAGCGCCCAAATCAACGCGCATCACCAGCTAAAAGCGCCAATACCGCGAGAGCGGTTTCGTCGTTGTCCCGTACGGCCGACATTCACGACCTAACAATGCAGAGATATGCGCCGCCCTGAAGTGTTCGGGGCGGATCTTCTTTGGGGCGCTGTTCTGGGTGATTATACAGAGATGTTTGCACAGGGCTGATGGGCGCGGTATGTGCCGACAACATCGGTGGCGAGGAGGGCACAATGGCGCGCGCGTTTATTTTTCCGGGGCAGGGTGCCCAGACAATTGGCATGGGGCAGGCGCTTGCGGCGGCTTATCCGGCGGCCAAGGCGGTTTTTGATGAGGTTGACGAAGCACTGGGCGAAAAGCTGAGCACGCTGATCTGGGAGGGAGAGCAGGACGCGCTGACCCTGACGCAGAACGCGCAGCCTGCGTTGATGGCGACATCACTGGCGGCGCTGGCGGCGTTGCAGGCAGAGGGTGTTGGCGTGGATGCGGCGGACTATGTGGCGGGGCATTCGCTGGGCGAATACTCGGCGCTGGCGGCAGTAGGCTCGATTTCGCTGGCAGACACGGCGCGGCTGTTGCGGTTGCGTGGCTTGGCGATGCAAGAGGCTGTTGCGCCGGGTGTGGGCGCGATGGCGGCCTTGTTGGGGTTGGATTTTGCGACGGTCACAGAGGTCGCTGCGGAGGCTGCGCAGGACGGCGTCTGCGCGGCGGCGAATGACAATGATCCGGGGCAAGTCGTTGTTTCGGGCGACAAGGCGGCGGTAGAGCGCGCGGTCGATCTGGCCAAGGCACGCGGTGCCAAGCGCGCAGTGATCTTGCCGGTCAGCGCGCCGTTTCATTGCCCGCTGATGCAGCCTGCGGCGGAAAAGATGGCCGAGGCGCTGGCGCATGTAACGATCAAGGCCCCAACGGTGCCACTGGTGGCCAATGTGCTGGCAGAGGTTGTGACGGACCCGACGCGGATCGGCGATTTGTTGGTGCAGCAGGTCACCGGATCGGTGCGCTGGCGCGAGTCCGTGGCGTGGATGGCGGCGCATGGCGTTACCGAAACCTGGGAAATCGGCGCGGGCAAGGCCCTGAGCGGCATGGTCCGCCGGGTAGACCGCGCGATTGTCGTCCGTAACATCGGCGCGCCGGATGACGTGACGGCGGCGGTGGAGAGTTTGGCCTAGGGCCGACCCGGCCCAATGTCGTGAAGCAATTTCAGAATTTCACCCCTGACCTGATCTGGGGTGAAACCTTTGTGGACCTCAAGCATATGAATGCCGGCCTTGCGCAAAGCTTCGCGCTTGACGGCGTCGCGCATGAAGGTGCGGTCGTTGTAATGGCCAGAGCCTTGGTATTCGATGGCAAGGCGCAGGAAGCCAGCCGCGTTAATGATGCCGAAATCCAGCCGCTTTGAATTGATAGAGCGCCGCGCGCCTTCTGTCTGGCCGGGTTTGCCGGTTTTGGCGGGGCGAATGACCTCTCCGAGGCTGGCCTGAATGACGACGCGGTGGGAGCGTCCGGCGATGCGGACCGCGTCATCAAGGACCGGAAGCAGGTGGGACTCTTCTTTGTTTAGAATGGGGACGGTTTCGAACTGGTTGGCCGACACGGCCTCCATCTGGACTTTTGGATCGCGGAAATCCAGATGAACGATATCGGTGCCGCGCGAGGGTTTGCGGTTCCGACGTCTGCGAGACGGGCGGCTGAATTCCTTTAGCAGGAACACAGCAATGACAAGCGCGCCGATCATCAGGAAATTTCGGGTAAGCTCTGGACTGGCAAGGACTTTGTCAAAAAGATCGCGTGGTTCGAACATGTTTCGGCCTGTGGCTGTATTTTAGCCCAAATGGTAGCGCAGCGGTGATTCCCTATCAAGGAGATGCGAAGAATGCTGGTTTCTCAGGGGATGCGCTGTTAATTCCAAGGGAAAGCAGAAAGCAGTGAGGGTAGGATGTTTGATCTGACAGGAAAGAACGCGTTGATTACGGGGGCATCTGGCGGCATTGGCGGCGAGATTGCCAAGGCGTTGCATGCGCAGGGGGCGACCGTGGGCCTGAGCGGCACGCGGGTTGAACCGTTGGAGGCGCTGGCGGCGGAATTGGGTGAGCGGACGTTTGTGCTGCCCTGTAACCTGAGCGATGCAGAAGCGGTCGATGCGCTGCCGAAACAGGCGGCAGCGGCGATGGGATCGGTGGATATCTTGGTCAACAACGCCGGAATCACCCGCGACAACATCTTTATGCGCATGAAAGACGATGAGTGGGCGCAGGTGCTGGAGGTCAATCTGACGGCGACGATGCGGCTGTGCCGGGGTGTTTTGCGCGGCATGATGAAGGCGCGTTGGGGGCGGATCGTCAACATCGGCTCTATTGTTGGCTCGACCGGCAACCCCGGTCAGGTGAACTATGCCGCGGCCAAGGCCGGTGTTATCGGGTTGTCAAAGTCGCTGGCTTATGAGGTCGCCAGCCGGGGCATCACCGTTAACACCGTGTCGCCCGGATTTATTGCCACGGCAATGACCGACAAGCTGACGGATGAGCAAAAGGCGGCGATTCTGACGCAGGTTCCGGCCGGGCGCATGGGGGCTGCCGATGAAATCGGTGCGGCGGTTTTGTATCTTTCCAGCCCCGAGGCGGGGTATGTCACCGGTGCCACCTTGCATGTGAACGGCGGCATGGCCATGTTGTAGGCGCGGCCTGATAGCGGTCACAAAGCGTTTGCCTATGGAGACCGATGTGCTATAGGCGGCGCAGTTTTTGCCACAGCGCGGAGTCGCGTGGTTGGCAACTGCCGCGGGTTCGCGGACGACGAAATCGGCCCTGAGGGGCAGTACCATCAGTGGGCAAAGACCCCTAACGAATGTGAGGACGGAATATGAGCGACGTTGCTGAGCGCGTTAAGAAGATCGTTGTAGAGCACCTGGGTGTGGAAGAAGCGAAAGTCATTGAAACGGCTTCGTTCATCGACGATCTGGGCGCAGACAGCCTTGACACCGTAGAACTGGTTATGGCGTTTGAGGAAGAGTTCGGCATCGAGATTCCGGATGACGCGGCTGAGACGATCCAGACCTTTGGCGATGCGGTCGGTTTCATCAGCAAGGCCTAATCAGGCCCTAAGCCGATCAGAAATTAGCGTTGCGGCGTCCTGTGTGGGCGCCGTTTTGCATTTTGGGCTGCTGATTTGGTGGTCTGATTGCCAATTGGCGGGCGGGTTCGCAGGCCATAATGCTTTGCGCGTGTCAGCAAAGTTACCGAGGGATCAACCCGGCACTTGCGGGGCAGGGTGAAGGCTTGGTATCAGGGCCGGACAGGAATTTGGAATAAACAAGGGGCAGGTCATGCGTCGAGTGGTTGTCACAGGGCTGGGAATGGTCACGCCATTGGCCAGCAGCGTCGATGAAACATGGGCGCGGTTGCTTGCCGGCGAGTCTGGCGCGGGGCCGATTACGCATTTTGACACAACGGGTTTTGGCACCAGCTATGCCTGTGAGGTCAAGCGCGGTGATGGCACGAACGGCACGTTCAATCCCGATGATTGGATGGAGCCCAAGGACCAGCGCAAGGTTGACCACTTTATTCTTTACGGCGTGGCGGCGGCGCAGCAGGCAGTCGAGGACAGCGGCTGGATGCCCGAGGATGACGAGGGTCAGTTCCGCACCGGGGTGATGATCGGGTCGGGCATCGGTGGTCTGACGTCGATTCAGAATACGTCGATTATGATGAACGAACGCGGGCCACGGCGGGTGTCGCCGTTCTTTATTCCGGGCGCGCTGATTAACTTGGTCTCTGGGCAAGTTTCGATCAAATACGGCTTTAAGGGCCCGAACCACGCGGTTGTGACGGCTTGTTCGACCGGTGCGCATGCGATTGGCGATGCGGCGCGGCTGATCCAGTGGGGCGATGCCGACGTGATGGTCGCTGGTGGCACCGAAAGCCCGATTTGTGCGATTGGCGTGGCCGGGTTCAACGCTTGCAAGGCGCTGTCGACCAAATGGGCCGATGAGCCGCATCGTGCCAGCCGTCCTTATGATACCGACCGGGACGGGTTCGTGATGGGCGAGGGTGCCGGTGTCGTCGTGCTGGAAGAGTACGAACATGCGGTGGCGCGGGGTGCCAAGATTTACGCCGAGATTCTGGGGTATGGCATGTCGGGTGATGCCTATCATATCACTGCCCCGTCAGAGGATGGTGATGGCGCGTTCCGGTCAATGTCGGCCGCGCTGGGTCGCGCAGAGCTGGCCCCGCAGGCGGTCGATTACATCAACGCACACGGTACGTCGACGATGGCGGATTCGATTGAGCTGGGCGCGGTAGAGCGCCTGTTAGGCGACAAGGCCGGCGAGGCGACGATGTCGTCGACAAAGTCTGCCACAGGGCATTTGTTGGGCGCAGCGGGCGCGATTGAGGCGATATTTTCCATTCTGGCAATCCGCGATCAGGTCGCGCCGCCGACGATCAACCTGGAAAATCCGGCGGTTGAGACAACGCTCGATCTGGCTCCGTTGGTCAAGCAAGAGCGTGAGATCAACGTGGCGCTGTCGAACTCGTTTGGATTTGGCGGCACGAACGCGTCGCTGGTGCTGGGTAAGGTGGCTGGCTGATGTGGCGATCCATAGCGTCGAATGCTCTGACGCTGTTCATCGTTGTCTTGATTGCGCTGGGCGGTTTGATTGGCTGGGGCAAAAGCCAATATGTGGCCGAGGGGCCGCTGGTGGAGCCGATTTGCCTGCGGGTTGAGCGTGGGTCAAACATGACGGCGGTGTCGGGTGAGCTGGAATCACGCGGTGCGGTGACCAACCCAAAGATCTTTCGCATCGGGTCGGATTATTCGGACAAATCGGCGGACCTGAAGGCGGGCAGTTTTCTGGTGCCTGCCGGGGCGTCGATGTCCGAGATCGTCGATATTGTGACGCGCGGCGGGCAATCAACCTGCGGCACAGAGATCGTTTATCGGATCGGGATCAACCGGATCGGTGTGCAGGTGCGAGAGCTGGACCCGACGACCAACCGGTATACGGAACTGGTTGAATTTGACCCCAAGGCCGAAGACCTGGAGATTCCCGAGGCGTTCAAGACAATGCGCGAGCGGGATGATACGCGCTATCGGGTGGCGATGGCCGAGGGTGTGACCAGTTGGCAGGTGGTTGAGGGGCTGAAATCGGTGGACGTGATGACCGGCGATATTCTGGCGGTGCCGCCAGAGGGACGGTTGGCCCCGGACAGCTATGAGGTGTCTGTCGGCGATGATCGCGGGGATTTGCTGGCCTTGATGGAAGGACGGCAGGTGACGCGTCTGGAAGAGGCCTGGCGCAATCGGGTTGATGGCTTGCCCTATGAGACGCCCGAAGAGGCGTTGATTATGGCGTCGATCATCGAGAAAGAGACCGGCGTGGCGGCAGAGCGCGGGCAGGTTGCGTCTGTTTTCGTCAACCGGCTGAATCAGGGGATGCGATTGCAGACCGACCCGACGGTGATTTACGGAATCACCAAGGGGCAGGGCATTTTGGGCCGTGGATTGCGCCAAAGTGAGTTGCGGCGCGACACGCCGTATAACACTTATACCATCGACGGGTTGCCCCCGGGACCGATTGCGAACCCCGGAAAGGCCAGTATCGAGGCCGCGATGAATCCGGATACGACGCCATATGTGTTCTTTGTGGCGGATGGCACCGGGGGGCATGCCTTTGCGCAAACCCTTGCAGAACATAACGAAAATGTCGCCAAGTGGCGCGCGATAGAGGCCGAGCGGGCCAGCGAATAAGGCTGGCCTGTGCGGACGGGCGTGTTAACTGTTTGTTAGCGTTTCGGTCGTTAAGTGCTTGTTAATAATAAAATAATTGACATTGCGAACGGTCCAAAGTAGAAATAGTGCATGCTGGAAGAAGTGGGCAAGCGGCCGGGGGGTGACCCTTGTGGCCGCTTTTTCGTTTCTCTCGTGCGGAGCAAGCATGAGGCAGGCTACGTACAATGACTTTGATAAAGCCAATAGATGATGCCGTGGAACAAGACGAGAGCTTGGCCGTGGCAGAAGACCTTTTTGAAGAGGCCGGGATTATTCTTGGCAGATTGTTAAGCAAAGCACGACTGGGTGATGAAGAGGCTGCCGGGAAGGTCAAACCGGCAACCGCGGAACTGTCACGCGGATACCAAATGGCCGTGACGGAAAGGAACCGCGTTGCAGAAGAGCGAAAAAAAGCTGCTGGAGTCGTCGGATCCTATGCAATCGACTTTGACGCCGCACGAGCTGAGATCGGGCGCCGCCTGGCTTGCCTCCGCGCCGCCGGAGACGGTTGAAGAGTTCCTTGATGGGCTGGGTGAGGGGGCGCTATTGGCGCTCCCTTATCTATTTGAGTTCTGGGCGTTGGAGCATCAATTGCCGCCGGAGGGCGACTGGCGGACATGGGTGATCATGGGCGGGCGCGGTGCGGGCAAAACGCGCGCCGGGTCTGAATGGGTGAGATCCGAGGTTGAGGGTTCGATGCCGCTTGATCCGGGACGGTCGCGCCGGGTGGCCTTGATCGGTGAGACGATTGAACAGGTGCGCGAAGTGATGGTTTTTGGTGAAAGCGGCATCTTGGCCTGCTCGCCACCCGACCGTCGGCCCAAGTGGGAGGCAACGCGAAAGCGGCTGGTTTGGCCCAATGGCGCGATAGCACAGGTGTTTACCGCCTTTGACCCAGAGGGGCTGCGGGGACCACAGTTTGATGCGGCCTGGGTTGATGAACTGGCGAAATGGCCCAAGGCAGAGGCGGCCTGGGACATGTTGCAGTTCGGGCTGCGGCTGGGGAGTAACCCGCGTCAGGTGGTGACGACAACGCCGCGCAATGTGGGCGTGATGAAAAAGATTTTGGCCAATCCGTCGACGGTGGTGACCCATGCGGCGACCTCGGCCAATAGTGCCTATCTGGCAAAATCCTTTCTGGATGAGGTGTATAGCCGGTATGGCGGCACGCGTCAGGGACGCGAAGAGCTGGACGGCGTGATGCTGGAAGACTTTGAGGGTGCGTTGTGGACCAACAAGGGGCTTGAGGCCGCCTGGGTTGGTCAGGTGCCGACGATGAAACGCGTGGTTGTGGCGGTCGATCCGCCGGTGACGGGCCACGCGGGGTCAGATGAATGCGGCATAATCGTTGCCGGGGTGGACATGGACGGGCCGCCACAGAATTGGCGGGCTTATGTGCTGGAGGACGCGTCGGTTTCAGCGTCTTCGCCCACCGTGTGGGCCGAGGCGGCGATTGCCGCGATGCGGAGACATGGCGCGGATAAGCTGGTGGCAGAGGTCAATCAGGGCGGTGATCTGGTGGAGACAGTGCTGCGGCAGATTGATCCGCTGGTGTCGTATCGATCTGTGCGGGCAACGCGAGGCAAGGTGGCCCGGGCCGAGCCGGTTGCTGCGCTGTATGAGCAGGGCAGGGTGAAACATGTGCGCGGGCTAAGCGAGCTGGAAGACCAGATGTGCCAGATGACGTCACGCGGCTATGCGGGCAAAGCCTCGCCTGATCGGGTCGATGCCTTGGTCTGGGCGCTGTTTGATTTGATGATCAATCCGGCGATAGGGTGGTCGCAGCCGCAGATACGGACGTTGCGGTGAGGTAATGCGTGGCTTGGCCACAGGATTTGACAGTCAGAAATAACGAGAGGGCGGTACCGAGGGTGCCGCCCTTTTGTTTGGGAACGAGAGGGTGCGGGGCCGCGGCGGGCAAACAACGCTGGCCCCCCTTTTCGTGGGCCCCCGTGCGGTGATGAAGGGTTTCCCGCACGGGGGCAGCGGATTTTTCGGATTTTCGCCATGCTGCGGCGTGATCCGGTTGGAACGAAAAAGGCTGAAGAGGAGCTGGCGCAGATGTTTGATTTCCTAAAGCGAGACGGGGCGAAGGTTCCTGAGGTGAAGGCCTCTGCCACGGGGCGGGTTGCGGCTTGGCAAGGTGGCGGGCGCGTGGCCTGGACGCCGCGTGACACCGGGTCTTTGACGCGGGCGGGATTTGCCGGAAACCCGGTTGGGTTTCGATCCGTCAAGCTGATTGCCGAGGCGGCGGCGGCGCTTCCGCTGGTGTGTCAGGATGCCGAGCGGCGCTATGATGTGCATCCGGTTTTGTCGCTGATCTCGCGTCCGAATGGGGCGCAGGGGCGGGCCGAGCTGTTTGAGGCGCTTTATGCGCATCTGCTGTTGTCCGGTGACGGCTATATCGAGGCGGTCGGCGGTGAGATGGGTCTGCCGCTGGAGCTGCATGTGTTGCGGTCGGACCGAATGTCGGTTGTGCCCGGCGCGGATGGCTGGCCGGTGGCGTTTGAGTATGCGGTCGGGGCCAAGAAACATCGGTTTAATGTCGGCGAGGGCGTTTCGCCGGTGTGCCATGTGCGTAATTTCCACCCGCAGGATGATCATTACGGGTTTTCGCCGATGCAGGCGGCGGGCTCGGCGCTGGACGTGCACAACAGCGCGTCGCGCTGGAGCAAGGCGTTGCTGGACAATGCGGCGCGGCCCTCGGGGGCGATTATTTACAAGGGCTCTGACGGGCAGGCGACGCTTGCGGCGGATCAGTATGAGCGGTTGCTGAGCGAGATGGAAAGCTATCATCAGGGGGCGGCGAATGCCGGGCGTCCGATGTTGCTGGAGGGTGGTCTGGATTGGCGGCCCATGGGGTTCTCGCCCTCTGACATGGAATTTCAGAAGACCAAAGAGGCCGCCGCGCGCGAGATTGCCGTGGCCTTCGGGGTGCCGCCGATGCTGTTGGGGATCGTCGGGGATGCGACCTATTCCAATTACCAAGAGGCGCATCGGGCGTTTTATCGGTTGACGGTTTTGCCGTTGGCGACGCGGGTTGCCGCGGCGGTTTCACATTGGCTGAGCGAGTTTTCCGGTGAAGTGGTCGAGTTGAAGCCGGACCTGGATCAGGTGCCGGCCTTGGCGGCAGAGCGCGATCAGCAGTGGTCGCGCGTGGCGGCGGCGGAGTTTCTGACGGCTGCCGAAAAGCGGGCCTTGTTGGGTTTGCCGAAGTTGTCGGATGAAGATTGAAGTGCCGGATAATACAAAGGATTTCAATATGGTAGATGAAGTGGGTTCCGGGCTGGAGCATAAGTTCTGTCGCCTGGGCGAAGAGATTACCGTGAAGGATGGCACCGAGATTGCCGGTTATGCGTCCTTGTTCGGGAAATGCGATCAGGGCGGCGATGTGGTTGGCAAGGGGGCTTATGGCAAGTCGCTGACGGCGCTGGGGGCTGCGAACCGCAGTGTGAAAATGCTGTGGCAGCATGACCCGGCGCAACCGATTGGGGTTTGGGATGAGGTGCGTGAGGATGAGAAGGGCCTGTATGTGAAAGGCCGCATTCTGACGGACGTGGAAAAGGGGCGCGAGGCGGCGGCATTGATTGCTGCGGGTGCGATTGACGGACTGTCGATCGGCTATCGCACGGTGCGTGCCCAGAAGGATGGCAAGGGCCAGCGGCTTTTGTCTGAACTGGAGCTTTGGGAGGTGTCTTTGGTCACCTTCCCGATGCTTCCCGATGCACGGGTCGGGGCCAAGGGCGATACGCCTAACGCCACGGATGACCTGCTGCGTGACCTGGCGGAGGCCTTTCGGGGTGCCCGTCAGACGCTGGCGCAAGGCTGAGCCAGTTAAGCAAGCGTGTCGTGTCTGGGGTGTTCTGTCTTTGAACCGGACAACAGGAGCCACCCAGCCGCGACATGCTGAAACTCAAAAAAACAGGACCGTTTTATGAGCAAGACCGAGACAAAGGCCTTGGCCGGGACAGGTGCGCCTGACGGCCAGAGCCCGGCCGCCGAGGTGAAAACCGCACTGGCCGGGTTTGTTAGCGATCTGGGCCAGTTCCAGACCGAGATGAAGACGAAATTTCAACAGCAGGAAGAGCGACTGATGATGCTTGATCGTAAATCTTTGACCCGGGTACGCCCGGCCCTTGCCGCCGCCGCAGAGGCAGAGGCACCGCACCAGAAGGCGTTTGAGGCCTATGTGCGTAACGGCGACGACGACGCGCTGCGTGGTCTGGACCTGGAAGGCAAGGCCATGAGCTCTGCTGTGGCAGGTGACGGCGGCTATCTGGTCGATCCGCAGACCTCCGACACGATCCGTTCGGCACTGCTGTCGACGGCGTCTGTGCGTCAGATCGCCAATGTCGTCAATGTCGAGGCATCGTCCTATGACGTGTTGGTCGACACCACGGATGTCGGTGCTGGCTGGGCGACTGAAACCGCGACTGCGGCAGAGACCGGCACGCCGAATATCGAGCGTATCACCATCCCGCTGCACGAGCTGAGCGCGATGCCGAAGATTTCGCAGCGTCTGCTGGATGACAGCGCGTTTGATATCGAGAACTGGTTGTCCTCGCGGATTTCCGACAAGTTCGCCCGCTCTGAATCGGCGGCGTTTATCAATGGCGACGGTATCGACAAGCCAACCGGTTTCCTGACCTACCCGACCGTTGTTAACGGCACCGAGGTTTGGGGCGAGCTGGGCCATGTGGTTTCCGGTGCGGATGGCGCGTTTGACGCGGTTGATCCGGCCAACGCGCTGGTTGATCTGGTGTTCGCACTGGGTTCGGAATATCGCGCCAACGGCAGCTTTGTGATGAACTCCAAGACCGTGGGTCAGGTGCGCAAGCTGAAGGACGCTGATGGCCGTTTCCTTTGGAGCGACAGCCTGAGCGCTGGTGAGCCACCACGTCTGATGGGTCACCCTGTGCTGATCTGTGAGGACATGCCCGATATCGCCAGCGATAGCCTGTCGATCGCCTTTGGTGATTTCGACGCGGGTTACACCATCGCCGAGCGTCCTGATCTGCGCATTCTGCGCGATCCCTTCTCTGCCAAGCCGCACGTCATGTTCTACGCGTCCAAGCGCGTCGGCGGTGACGTCAGCGACTTTGGTGCGATCAAAGTTCTGAAATTCGCAGTCTAACAGGGCTGTGAATGACCGGGTCTGAGCAGGCCCGGTCGGTGGGCGCGCGCCGATTTTTACGATGCGTTGTCTAGCTGCTCCCCTCCGTCCGAGCAACGCGGGGGTGCGCGTCCATCATTATTTTGGAGGTGGCGTTTGGTGGTCCAGGATTCGTGATCCTTTGGGCTGGCATGGCGCTGTTGGACTGCGAGGGGGCCGAATTTTCGGAGACTTACCATGATGTTAGTCGAGCAGACCACAGTGCCGGGTGAGGCGCTGCCGGTTACAGAATTTAAAGACCACCTGCGGCTGGGAACTGGGTTCGCCGACGACGGGGTGCAGGACGTGGTGCTGGAAAGCTATCTGCGTGCGTCCATGGCGGCGATCGAGGCGCGCACGGGCAAAGTGCTGATTACGCGGGGCTATACCTGGTCGCTGACCGGGTGGCGCGATCTGGCGTGTCAGACGCTGCCGGTGGCCCCGGTGGCGGCGATCACCGAGGTCAAGGTGATTGACCGGGCGGGGACTGAAACGGTGATTTCGCCATCTGCCTATCGGCTGGTGGCAGACAGCCAGCGGCCACGACTTGCCGCGACATCGTCACAACTGCCGATGATCCCGGCGCACGGCTCTGTCGAGGTCAAATTTGATGCGGGGTACGGCGTTAGCTGGTCGGAATTACCGCCGGATCTGGGCCAGGCGGTGTTTCTGCTGGCGGCGCATTACTATGAGAACCGCAGCGCGATGATGTCGGGGGAACAGCCGATGCCTTTTGGGGTCAGCCTGTTGATTGATCGCTATCGCACGGTGCGGCTGTTTGGCGGTGAGGGCGCGCGATGAAGACGCCGCGTTTGAACCGCAAGCTGAAGCTTGAAACGGCTTACCGCACCCGGGATGACGCGGGGGGCTATGAGACCACTTGGGCGGTGTTGGGCGAACTTTGGTGCGCTGTAAAAGCGGGCACAGCCAGTGAGGCAGAGGTGGCCGGGCTGCCGATTTCGACCGCGCCGTACAAGATCACGGTGCGGGCCGCGCCATTCGGTGCGGCCTCGCGGCCCGTTGCGGGTCAGCAGATGCGCGACGGCGAGCGGGTGTTTCGCCTGTTGGCGGTGACCGAGGCGGATGAGGGGGCCAAATACCTGACCTGTTTCGCCCGCGAAGAGGAGGTGAAGACATGAGCTATACGATGGCGTCGGCGCTTCAGTCGGCGGTGTTCGGGCATCTGGACGCGGACGCAAATCTGACCGCTTTGGTCGGAAGTGCGATTTACGACGTGCCGCCGCCGGGTGGTTTGCCGGGGCTCTACGTCATGCTTGGGCCAGAGGATGTGCGCGACCGGTCGGACCTGTCAGGCCACGGGGCTGTGCATGATTTTGTGATCAGCGTGGTCAGTGATGCGGACGGTTTCCAGACCGCCAAACTGGTTGCGGCGGCGGTGTCTGACGCGCTGGTGGACGCGCCTTTGGTG
>Ga0315339_1002948_pt1 | contig 12390 bp, 12 predicted proteins | sample ASW17metaG_FD_204514 | JGI IMG/M metagenome (GOLD analysis project Ga0315339, IMG submission 204514) | Ammonia-oxidizing marine archaeal communities from Pacific Ocean, United States - ASW #17 | ecosystem: Environmental > Aquatic > Marine > Oceanic | place: USA: California | collected 2016-12-05
CGCCAACGCGCTCGGTACCTCGGTCGGGTCCGGCGCAATTACCATCAAGACAGCCATCATCGTCGCGGCGATTTTTGAATTCGCTGGCGCCGCGTTGGCCGGTGGCAGCGTCACCCGCACCATCCGCAAGGGCATCATCGATCCCAGCTCGATCGTCGACCGTCCGGAGATCCTGGTTTACGGCATGCTCGCCGCCCTGCTCGCCGCCGGCTGCTGGCTGGCGGTCGCGTCGGCCAAGGGCTGGCCAGTTTCGACCACCCATTCCATCGTCGGCGCTATCGTCGGCTTCGCCGTGGCGGGGATCGGTGTGGACGCAGTCGCCTGGGGCCAGATCGGCCAGATCGTCGCCAGTTGGGTGGTGTCGCCCTTACTCGGCGGCGGCTTTGCATTTCTGCTGATGATGAGCATCCAGAAAATGATCTTCAACGCCGAACATCCGTTCAATCAGGCAGTAAAATGGGGTCCCTATTATATATTCCTGGTTGGGTTCGTGATTTCGCTGATCACCCTGTTCAAGGGGCTGACGCACCTCAACGTCGATCTCAGCATATCGGCCAGCTTCCTGATCGCGGGCGCCATCGGCATAGCGGTTGCAATTATTGGCAAAAATGCCATTAGCCGCGTCAAAATAGACAAAACCGCTGACCGAAATTTTCATTTCGCAAGTGTCGAACGCGTCTTCGCGCCGATGATAGTGTTCACCGCCTGTGCCATGGCATTCGCGCATGGTTCCAACGATGTGGCCAACGGCATCGGGCCGCTGGCCGCGGTCTATGGGCTGGTTAAATCCGGTGGCGAAGTAACCCAGAAACTGCCGATGCCGTTCTGGATTCTGGCGCTCGGTGGTGTCGGTATTGTAGTAGGTCTCGCCACCTACGGTTATCGCGTGATGCAGACCATCGGCGGCAAGATCACCGCGCTGACACCGACCAGCGGGTTCTGCGCCACGGTGGCGGCTGCCATCACCGTCGTTTTCGCGTCGCGCACCGGGATGCCGGTTTCCACCACCCATATTATGGTGGGGGCGGTGATGGGGGTCGGTCTGGCGCGTGGCTTCGCGGCACTCGATCTGCAGGTCATCGGCAGAATATTTGCTTCGTGGATAGTGACCCTACCGGCTGGCGCTATTCTCGCCGCCGCGTTCTTTTTCATGCTCAAGGGCATCTTTGCGCCGTAGCGCCTGGTCTCCTTTGGGCAGCAGCATCACGGCCAGTAAGATCAGTAATGCCGCCGCGGCCAGCAGCCTGAACAGCGCGCTGAAGCCCCAGGCGCCCGACCAGAACATCGTAGATGGGTATCTGGCCAAACACAGCCAGCATGAAGCCGATGGCAACGAGAAGCGACGCTATCCCGCTGAGATGCGTCATGATGATGAAAAACGTCGCCTGGGTGATGGTAACGACGGCTAAGACGATTCGCAAGGAATAGGCACCAAGAAGATACCCTGCGGCAAGCTGTGCCAAAGCCGCTACCGAGAGAACACCACGAACGCATAACGGCCCACCAGGGTAGCGGTGCCGGCGAAGTCGGTTAGCTGTTCGTCGAAAGTATTGGGTAGGGAAAATGTGGTACTTTGAAATATCAGCCCGCCAATGGCCGTGATTAAATAGATAATCCCGAAAATCCGCACCCGCCGGTTTCTCGCCCCGGCGGGGCGGCTTTTTGTTGACTGGTCGTTGCCGCCGCCAGATCCGCCGCCGCGGCCCCCCGGTCCATGCGGACAAACCGCAGATAGAGCTCGCCGATCACCATTGACACCACGCCTGGAATGAAAAAGGCACTGCACCACCCGGACGTATCGATCAAAAAGTCCGACAGAAGGCCCACGCTGGCGACGCCCATGTTCCCAAATACCCCGACCAGGGTCAGGCGTAGGGAGAGCTGCACCGGGTAGTTGGCCAGGTTGGCGAGCAGGGCGCTGGCACCAATGCCGATGAAAAGGATCACCATTATCCTCTCGCGGCTCCACCTGTCTGCGAGCCATCCGGCTGAAGTGGCGCACAACCCGAAAGCGATGAAACTGGGCGTCGCGTAAGGAACCAGCGCGCCGTAGCGCAGACCCCATTCAGTGGTTAGCCGGAGCGCCGCCACGGTCGCGAAAACCAGCACGACCAAATGGTCCACGTTGAGAAACAGAAATCAAATTTGGCTGCGCTGCACTAACAAAGCCCCCCAGAGATAAATTAGAGCACCGGACTGGGTGCTACCGTCGATGAAATTTTTGGTCTTGCCCATGGACTTACCGCGTTGGAGGGTTTTCTATGAGCAGAAACACAGCTTTGCTGACGAGGGGTTTTCGGCGGCTGAAATTAAATGCAACTACGTAAAACCGCTCGAAAACGCACTGGAAGACGGCACGCCCTGTGTGCTCGGCACGGTGTCCACCGATAACAAGCCGGAGATCAGCCCCAAGGGCAGCATCATCGTCTATGATTCAGCTCATCTGGCGTTTTGGGAGCGCTCGCACTGCGCCGCCGCTGGCAATATCGCCAGTAATGCCCAGGCGGTAGTTTATCACCGCAATCCGGAGCACGCCGAAACTCTGCCACAGGGCGGAGCATTGCGCCTGTATGGCACGGCCAGCGTCATCGAGGACGCGGCGGTCACGACCGATGTCTATGACCGCATGTGCGAACGCGAGCAAAAGGCCAATTCAGGCCGCAAGGGCCACGCGGTGATGATCGCGATCGACCACATTACCAATTTGCGCGGCGACGACGTATGACGTACAAAGCGGTTTCCGAGTTGTACGGGGTTGTTTTGCGAAAAAATGATTTGTCCCTGACATTCCCACGTCTTACCCATTTTAGGATCAAATACCGAGCAGCTTGCGCGTGTTGTCCTCATAGATCATCTGCCGGTCGCCATCGGCGCAGCGCAGCGCCTCGATGACCGCGATGGTCGAGCGGATCAGATCCTCGCCGCCGGCAAGGTCATAGGGGCAATCGGTCGCGAAAAACGAATGATTGGCGCCAAAGAAATCCAGCCCGGCCTGGCTGGCCGCCTGCGCGCCGAACATGGCGGTGTCGCCATAGAACATCTTGAAATAATCGATCATCGGGCGTTTCAGCCGATCCGCGAAACCCTTGCCGTCGGGGGACATGACAGCGTTACGGCGCTCCCACAGCGGTGAAAAACGCCCCTCGGCGTGCGGGGTGTAGGCGCCCCAATGGTGGGCGATGATTTTCAGGTTCGGGATTTCGTCGAACATGCCGGAACAGACGATACGGGTCATCGCCGCTGTGGTCTCATATGCCCAGCCGATTCCCCAAAACATTTCGTAATGCGAGCGGTCCTCCGACAGGTAATCGGGATGGGTCGCCGGCCGCGTCGGGTGCAGCCACACCGCTTTACCGCGGTCCGTGATCTTGGCGAAGATGTCGCGAAACTCGGGCTGGTCGAGCGCCTTCTGGTCGACGCTGGAATGAATCTGGAAGCCCACCGCGCCATGCTCGTCCAACACCCGGTCGACCTCCCGAATCGCGGCGTCTGTATTGTTCATCGGCAGCGCGGCGATAAACCACGGCATGCGGTCGGGATGCTCGCGGCAGATCCGCGCCATCCCGTCATTGGCGACAATGGCAAGTCCCGGCGTTTCATTCGGCCCGGCTATCAAGTCTAATGGCGGCTGGGAAATGGAAATGATCTGCTGATAATCGTCGAACTTGTCGATTACCTTCATACGGGCGTTCATGTCGTACAGCTCTTCCATTGCCTTCCAGCGCTGGACGGCGGTCGCCGGCATCAGTTTTTCCGCCGCCACGAAGAATTCTTCCGGAAAGACGTGATTGAAGATATCGATTTTCATGATTTTTTCCCTCTTTTTATCACCGCTTCGGTTCACTACCTTCACAATACCCCACACCCGGCCCGCCGAAAAAGTTGTTTTGCGCGTCAACCGCGTGGCTTCCGCGGTTCCAGATGAAGTATGTGCGTGCCGAGGCGTTGTTTTGAAATACATTGTCCTCAATTTTGGTGAAGCGGCTCGGGTTCTCAGGTTTTCCTTCCTCTCCGATCGCGCTCACGGCGAGGCGTTCCCCGGTGAATACCGGACTTTCCAGTCCACAGGCCGATCCCGAAAAGCCGTAATTTGGAATTCAATTTGCTGCCTATAGGGTTTTTGGGCGGGCGGTTCGTGGTAAACAAATTCTATCTGAAAGCCGCTCCGAAAATTTCCCACGCCTGGGAATTCTATAGAGAACCGGGAATGCAAAGGGAAACCTCTCGCCCATAAACTATTGGGTCATATCCCAGGGTCTCTAGCATAAACGCCGCGCGCATTGTGAATGGGCGCAATCAGTGGGTCACGCCTGCTGTTTGGTTGCGACTGACAGGACGATGTGGCAACCCGGTAGTCCGACCAATGGTCGTTCTTGGCGGAGAATAGTCCGTTAAACCGGCGGGTCATCAGGTCCTAAACCGTCAGATAAACATTCCTCATCTCGGTATCGGCGGCGAGTTCGGCCATCGTGACGGAATAGCGGATAACCCTTTTTTCGATGATTTAGGCGCGGTCCTTGACCAGGGTGGCAAAATGCAAATTCTGTTCCGACAGGATGACGGCCAGGCTATTCGCCTTGAGTTCGTGGATCGTCTTCGTCATTTGTTCGACCATAAGCCGACACGCCCCATCAAATAGTTTCTATTTGGTCGGAAAGGGCTCTAGCCTAGAATGTCGGTGTCTAGGATTGTAGAGGCCGTTGATGTATTCTAACAATATGCCACCGTCGCCTGATCGCGGGCGCCGATTCACACTGGCCCGGTTGATGAAGGGCCACCGCTCAAGTCATTCTGATGTTACATAATTCCGCAATTCATTCCTTCAGCTCCTTTCCCGGGCCGTTCCATGGATAACCGTATCAACCGTTTCACCATTATCGGCGGCGGCAGTGCCGGCTGGATGGCCGCCGGTCTTCTGGCAGCCACGTTGAACCGGCGGGGTGATGGGCCGGACGTTGAAATCACCCTGATCGAATCGCCCAATATTCCAATCATCGGGGTTGGCGAAGCGACCACGTTGAGCACCTATGAATCCTTTGCTCAGATGCATCTCGACGAGTTTGATTTTCTGAAACATTGCGACGCCACGTTCAAGAGCGCCGTCCGGTTCAAAGATTGGGACAAATTTTCCGACGGCACTAAGAGCGACTATTATCACCCGTTCGGTGCTCCACCTTATCTCTGGGGATTAGCGCCAGCCATCCATTATCACCGGCGCGTCAAACAGGGCATTGTCCAGCCCCCCTTCGCCCATTGCATGAGCCGCCTGCCGACCATGATGGATGCGAACCGGGCGCCGCGAAACTTCGAAGCAAATTTTTTTGAAGGGATCGGCAAGTACTCCTATCACCTCGATGCGACGCTGCTTGGCGATTATCTTAAACAATTTTGCACGGCGCTCGGGGTCACCCATATCAGCGACGATGTTGTTGATGTGACACTTGATGAGCGGGGCTATGTCGCGGCCTTGGCGCTTAAGGAACAGGGCATGCACGCTGTTGAGTTCGTCATCGATTGCTCCGGCTTCCGCAGTCTGATCCTGCGCCAGGCCCTGGGCGAGCCATTCGTGCCCTATGGCGACCATCTGCTGTGCGATCGTGCGCTCGCTGTCCAGGTGCCGCACAGGCCGGGCGCACCGCTTGAGCCTTATACCACTAGCACGGCGCTGGGCGGCGGCTGGTCATGGAATGTGCCGCTCTATTCTCGGCGCGGCACCGGCTATGTGTTTTCCAGCCAGTTTCGCGACGATGATGAGGCAATCGAGGAGTTCCTTGCCCATTTGGGAGAGGACGGCAAGAACGCCGAACCCCGGGTGATCCCGCTCACCATCGGCCGCGCCCAACGCAGTTGGGTTAAGAACTGTCTGGCGGTGGGGCTTTCATCGGGCTTCATTGAGCCGCTGGAATCAACTAGCATTCATCTGATCCAGGTGGCGATCCGGCGCTTTATCGACCACCTCCCCGGCCGCGACTGCAGCCCGGTCCTGATCGACCGGTTCAATCATTTGAACCGGGAAATGTACGAAGACATCCGCGATTTCATTGCCATGCATTATGCCGTCTCTAACCTCGACACACCGTTCTGGCAGGCAGCGCGGGCCGATTCGGTGGTACCCGCCCGGGTCCGCGACCGGCTGGAAATGTGGCGTCACAAAATTCCGTCGTCGCTCGATCAGGATATCCAGAATCCGCTTTTTTCGGAATGGAGCTTCATGTACGTGCTGTTTGGCAAACGGTTTTTCGACGGGATCGACTTTCCCATCGAGTCGGCGGTCGCGGATTCCGACTTCGAAGAATTCCAGACGGACATTCGGCGCGCTCAGCAGGAACTGCTCGCCAAGACGCCCGATCACCGCACGCTTCTCGACCAGATCCATGCGCGGCAGGAACCCGCCTGGTACCGCCCCGACCAAGAACCCGTGCCGTTCAAGGACTAACGCCAATGGCTGCGCATGCCTCGCCCAAAACCTCAATCAATCAGAGACTTGGGAGTTCTTCCGCGCGCGTCACCCGGATGTGGTGATAGATCCTGACCGCCTGTGCCAGGTTTCCCGTATGCTGCTGCTGAAGGGCCTGATTTGGCAACGAAGCTATATTTGGAGACCCTGGCGCAATGCCTGAAAGCTTTCGGCAAATTTGCCGTCACCTTGCTCACGGCGTGTAATGGCGTACTCTTGCTGGACGCGTAAAGGCTAGGAGCCGCTCGCCATGCATTACGATTTTACCGCCCTGCCCGATCGGAAGAAACTGCACTGGCCGGGCGGTAAGCGCCTTGCCCTCATTATCACCATCAACCTCGAATATTGGGAGCTGACCCGCGACCAGCCCGAGCCGCTTTATCCCGGCGGGCCGGCCTCCATCCCCTTTCCCCTGCCTGGCAATGTGCCCGACTATGTGAACTGGACGTGGCGGGAATACGGCCAGCGGGTCGGTGTCTGGCGGGTGCTGGATGCGCTCGATGCCGCCGGTGTTCCGGCGTCGTGCACCGTCAACGCTCTGTTCATCCAGGAGCGGCGGCGGATCATCGATGCGGTCAAGGAGCGCGGCTGGGAGTTGGTGCCGCACAACTGGGCGCAAAATGACATCCTGACCTATTATGCTCATGAGCCCGACGCGGAACGCGCCGTGATCCGCCGGGTTCTCGATGTTTATGAAGATGCGGTGGGCCGGCCCGCTAAAGGCTGGCTATCGTCATCGCTGCGCCCGACCGCGCGGACGCCCGACATCCTGAAGGAAAACGGCCTGTTGTTTCACTGCGATTTTCTCAATGACGACCAGCCCTATCTGATCCATACCGATAGCGGCCCGCTGGTGTGCGTGCCTTATTCCAATGATATCAATGATTTCAACATGTTCGCACGGGGCGGCATGACCCTCGATCAGGGCCAGGCGACGCTACGCGAACAGTTTGACTGTCTCTATGCCGAAGGGGCGGACTCCATGCGGCTGATGAATTTCGGGCTGCATCCCCACGTCATCGGCCAGCCTTATCGGATCCGTGCGCTTGGCGAATTTCTGGCCTATGCGACATCATTCGACGGTGTCTGGTTCCCGACCCGCGAAGAAATCGCCACCTGGTATCTTGAGAATCATCAGGATCATATTTAAACAAAGGTTGGCGCCGATCGTAATAGGTTTCAGGCGGCGCCTTTGAAGTTGGGGCGCTTCTCAACCACCATGGTGCCGGCCTCCACATCATAGCGGCCGCGCGCGATGGTTTGCAGATCAACGCCGGTGACCCGGATGAAGCGCGCGCCTGCGGGATAGGCGATGGAATGGATCTTGTGGTCCTGGAATATCCCGGCCTGGCCGCGTTCCAGGCGATAGGTGAGGCCCAGTTCTACAATCGCCTTGCCGTCTTGCGACCGGTTATCGGTGCGATTCCATTCCGTCATGTCGGTGTGGCCGACTGCCTGGCCATATATCGCCCACGACGCGCCGTGGTCATGGACACCGCCGGCGTGCCCTTTTTCCATGATGTGGGCGAGAATCTGGAAGCCCAGCTCCGTATCGTCATAAAGCACGTTGGCGCCGCCCCTGGCGTCGGGCCCGCAATTGGCGTCGACGAAATCGTCTTCCAGCAGTAGCTTTTCCAATTTTTGCCGTACCTGTTCGCGGCCCGCCGTACCTGGGTCGGCTTTCAGGATGTGGTGACAATCGGCGCTAAATTCTTCCAGCGTGTAAGCCATGATGGGTCTCCTGATTTCGTCGCGGTCAACTGACGGGCGTCATCCGCTCCATTTCATGGCGGCCCGGGTCGTAGGCATAGCGTTCGATGGTATCGAGATCGGTTCCGGTGACCCGGACCCAGCGGGCCGGTTTGGGATGGGCGGTGGAATGGATGATGCCGGTGTCGAACAGGGCCGCCTTGCCGGGCGACAGCGTGAATTGATGAATATCCTCGACCGTGGCATGGCCGTCCTTGCTGCGATCGTCGGTGCGTTCCCAGACCGTCATGTTGGTGTCCCCTATCGCTTGGCCATAAACCGCCCAGGACGCGCCATGGCAGTGAGGCTTGCCAGTGCGGTTGCCCTGATCGGTGCCGTGCGCCATGACATACACGTCGGTCTCCTGATCATGATAAAGCAACGTTTTACCCGAGCCCTGCGGCGCCAGATGGGTTTGGACGAATTCCTCGATCCCCAGCAGTTTTTCAAGCTGGGCGCGGATTTTTTCGCGACCGCCAGCGCCGGGATCCTCGGTCAGGGCGGTGTGGCAATCGGTGCAGAATTCTTCAAGCGTATAAGTCATGGTGAATGCTCCGTCGCTGGGTGTCGGTTGTTATCATCATAAGCAGATTTACCTTGACGACGAAAGCGCTACCGCAATGCTAGGGTCATTAGATGTCGTCAATGTTAGCCCCGCCAATATCCGTGCCACGCCGCGCCGTCATTTCTTGGTGTATTTTCGACTGGGCCAACTCCGCCTTTCCGACCGTGATTGTTACCTTCGTGTTCGCCGCCTATTTCGCCAAGGGTGTCGCCGCCAACCCGACCGAAGGGACTACGCTGTGGGGGACGGCGCTGGCGCTGTCCGGGTTGGGCATCGCGCTGGCCAGCCCTGTCATCGGCGCCATCGCCGACAGGCGGGGCGCGCGCAAACCATGGCTCGCCGGCCTGATGCTGGTCTGCGTTCTGTGTTCGTCCATGTTGTGGTTTACCCAGCCGTCGACCGACTGGATCGTGTGGGGTCTTGTCTTTTTCGCCCTCGGCAATTTTGCCTTCGAAGTAGGCACTGTTTTCTACAATGCGATGCTTCCGTCGCTGGTGCCGCCGGCGCGGATCGGACGGCTGTCGGGCTGGGGTTGGGGTCTCGGCTATGCTGGTGGGCTGTGCTGTCTGGCGTTGACGCTGGTGATTTTTATCCAGCCCGAAACGCCGCCCTTTGGTTTAGATAAGGCGGCTGCCGAACATGTCCGTACGGTCGGGCCGCTGGTTGCCGTCTGGTACATCCTGTTTGCCGTGCCGCTGTTTTGCTTTGTGCCCGACGCGGCGCCAACAGGTGTGCCGATCGCCGTGGCGGCGAAACGCGGCATCGATGAGCTGTACCAAACGCTGCGGTCAATCCGAAAATATCGGCAGCTGTTCCGGTTTCTGCTGGCCCGGGTTCTTTATATCGATGGTCTTAACACGCTGTTTGCATTTGGTGGCATCTATGCGGCGGGCACGTTTGGCATGGCGGTGGACGAGATTATCCTGTTTGGCATTGCGCTCAACATTACCGCCGGGTTGGGCGCGGCGTCTTTTGCGTGGATTGATGACTGGGTCGGGTCCAAGCGGACAGTCATGATCGCGCTAGTCGGCCTTATCGCATTCGGCACACCGATCCTGTTCATCACGTCGAAAACCGCGTTTTGGGTTCTAGCGCTTTTCCTCGGGATATTCATGGGGCCCGCCCAAGCGGCCAGCCGGTCTCTGATGGCACGGCTTGCACCGCCTGGCCAGCTCACCCAAATGTTCGGTCTGTTCGCGTTGTCGGGAAAAGTCACTGCGTTTCTCGGGCCGGCAATGCTGGCCTGGGTGACGGCGATTTTCGGGTCACAACGGGCCGGGATGGCAACTGTCATCATCTTCATCGCCGCCGGCGCACTTATTCTGACGACGGTGAAGGAACCGTCACATTCTAAAGTCTAAGTCGCGCACCGTGCTGCGGCCTAATGCCTGAAGTGTCGGATGCCGGTTAGCATCATGGCGAGGTTTTGGTCGTTGGCGGCGGCGATGACCTCGTCGTCGCGGATCGAGCCACCGGGCTGGATGACGGCGGTCGCTCCTGCCGCAGCAGCGGTCAGCAGGCCGTCGGCGAAGGGGAAAAAGGCATCGGACGCGACCACCGATCCTTTTGCTAGCGGTTCCGCCTCACCTGCGGTTTCTGCGGCGTCGGCCGATTTCTGGGCGGCGATGCGGCACGAATCGACACGGCTCATCTGGCCGGCGCCGATGCCGACAGTGGCGCCCTGTTTGGCGTAGACGATAGCGTTGGATTTCACGTGCTTGCAGACGGCGAAGGCAAACAGCAGATCGGCAAGCTCCTGATCGGTGGGAGCCCTGTCGGTGGCACAGGTAAGGTCCGGGGCTGTGACCCGTGCCGCGTCACGCCCCTGCAGTAGGAAACCGCCGGCTAGCGCCTTGATGGTCATGCCAGCGGCGCCCGGATCTGGCATGGCGCCGGTCACCAGCACGCGCAAATTCTTCTTGGCGGCCAGCACTGCGCGGGCATCCGCATCGATGTCCGGCGCAATAATTACCTCGAGAAACAGTGCTGCCATGGCCTCCGCCGCCACCGCGTCGAGTGTTCGGTTGACTGCAATGATGCCGCCAAAGGCGCTGACCGGATCGCAGCGCAGCGCCTTGGCGTAGGCGGCAGCCAAATTGTCGCCCAAAGCGACGCCGCAGGGGTTGGCGTGCTTGATGATGGCCACCGCCGGCTGGTCGAATTCGGCGACTAGCTCGAACGCCGCATCGGTATCGTTGAGATTGTTATAGCTGAGCTCCTTGCCCTGCAACTGCTCGGCGGTTGCTATACCGGGCCGGGTATCGGCTGTCGTGTAAAACGCCGCCGACTGATGCGGATTTTCGCCGTAGCGCATGAGTTGCGCGCGGGTGCCTGAAAAACTGTAGCGGCTCGGCAGGGCATCGTCATTCTGTCCGGCGAACCAGCCAGCAATGGCGGAATCGTATGCGGCGGTCCTGGCATAGGCGGTGGCGGCAAGCTGTTTGCGCAAAGCTGCCGTTGTGGCACCATCATTGTCGCGCATCGCCACCATGACCATGTCATAGTCCGCCGGATCGGTGATGATGGTGATGCTTTCATGGTTCTTGGCGGCGGCCCGGATCAGGGCCGGCCCGCCGATGTCGATGTTTTCGATACAGGTCTCGAAATCGCCGCCGCCGGCGACCGTCGCTTCGAACGGATATAGATTTATCACCACCAGATCGATGGGCGCTATACCGTGCGCCGCCATCGCCGCCATATGTGAGGGATCGTCGCGCCGGCTGAGAATGCCGCCGTGGATCAGTGGATGCAGGGTTTTGACCCTTCCATCCATGATCTCCGGAAATCCGGTATGGGCGCCGACGTCCTTGACCGGCACGCCGGCAGCTGCCATTGCCGCCGCCGATCCGCCGGTCGACAGAATTTCTACATCGTTTTCCGCGAGAAACCGGCCTAACGCCTCAAGGCCATCTTTGTCGGATACGGAAATGAGAGCCCGTTTGATAGGGTTTGCAATTTGATCAGTCATCTATTCTTTGTTTATGAGTGATGCGGAACTGGATGAACAACAAATATAAAGCGCCCTGTCACGACGCAACCGCCCCGATAGGGCCGCCGGCTTCGGGCTGGAATTCGGGCACTTGCTGCCGAATAAGCGACATAACGTCGTCATCGGCGCCCCGCCGTGCTGCGCCAAACATTTGATCAATCACGTCGATCAATGGCAGAAGGTCGGATGTCCGGGGTGCGGCGAGCTTGATACCCGCGATCTCAGTCGGGACTGACGGTTCAGAATCATGGAGGATTTCCTCGAACAACTTCTCGCCTGGCCGGGGTCCGGTAATTTCGACTTTTATGTCGATATCGGGCCGGCGACCGGATAGCAAGATCATTTGCCGTGCGAGGTCTAGAATGTGGACTGGTTCGCCCATATCGAGAACATAAATTGTACCCGGCTCACGGGCATCGCGCGTGCCCAGCACGGTTGCTTCCAACACGAGCTCGACGGCTTCGCGCACGGTCATAAAATACCGCTTCATGTCAGGATGCGTGACCGTCAGAGGTCCCCCGGCGCGGAGCTGGCGCTGGAATAACGGCACGACGGAGCCAGTAGAACCCAGCACATTGCCAAAGCGAACGGTGATAAACCGGGTTGCCGATTCGGCCTGTTCCTTCTCGG
>Ga0315339_1002949_pt1 | contig 12390 bp, 13 predicted proteins | sample ASW17metaG_FD_204514 | JGI IMG/M metagenome (GOLD analysis project Ga0315339, IMG submission 204514) | Ammonia-oxidizing marine archaeal communities from Pacific Ocean, United States - ASW #17 | ecosystem: Environmental > Aquatic > Marine > Oceanic | place: USA: California | collected 2016-12-05
TAACTTGTTGAAAAGATTGGTGGAGACGAAGGGACTCGAACCCTCGACCTCCTGAGTGCGATTCAGGCGCTCTTCCAAGCTGAGCTACGTCCCCACCCGGGGAAGGAGTAATTTTAGTCTAAGGGTGGAGAGAAGGGAAATGAGAATAAGAGATAAAAAGGATGGATCAGTTTTTATGAATGGTTGTCTAAATGTTTTATGGCAAGTAGAGATGTAAGCCGAATTCTGTGCCCTTTTCAGGGTAGTGATCATTCCTCTAGGAATTGGGTCACCCCAATTCTCAAGCAGCCTACCCGCCCCATCTTCACCAAATATTTCATTGATGAACAAACCGAGCAAGTTTTGTGGGGCCTATTTGGCCTTGCACCACGCGGGGTTTGCCATGCCCTTTATGTCGCCATAAAGGCGGTGGGCTCTTACCTCACCTTTTCACCCTTACCTGAAGAAGTATTAAAACCTGATCAGGCGGTATATTTTCTGTGGCACTTTCCGTAGAGTCGCCTCTCCTTCCCGTTAGGAAGCGCGTTGCTCTGTGGTGTTCGGACTTTCCTTTCTGCAAGATTTTGCAGAACGATCACCCTCTCTACTTGCCGGTTGCATTATATCATTGGACCAAACAGGCAGGGAAATACAGAAAGTGGTCAAACTAGTTCTAAGCAGTGGTATCCCAAATATCACTGCTTAGAACTAGTTTTAAAAGTTCCAAGGATTCTCTTAGGGCTTTCCAGACGAATTATTTTTCCATATATCTTTCCAAAGAGAACATTGGCCTCAAATCGAACAGGAATTCTGAGTTGGTCAGTTGAGTACCAGATTCGAAAATCTCCTCCTCCTTTGAATAAACCACCCGTTGTGCTTATTTTTATTGAATTGAAAACTCCAATATTTGTAGTCACCTTTTCTTGTTGTTCAACTACCACATGTATTTTTTTGATTTTTCCAGATTCACTAAAATAAATAAAATATTTTTCTCCTGGCATTAGTGATCGTAGCCGAGCGAGGTAAAACACTGACAAAGAATCTGCTATCAATCCAGGAATTCCTTCGATTGTTTGGTTACGAATTGTTTTGGGAGGATCAGTTCCAGGGTCGATTTCTTGGATATGAGTGGATTTTTTATCGTAGTCGAACAAAACTTCTAAATGGCGTTGTTTTTCGTTTTGGTGAGTTTTTTTTAATAAACGCAAGGATCGAAAATCTTTGCGACCAACTGTTGACTCAAAGTAATTTTTAATTTTTAGGCTAGCTACTGACATTAGAGGACCCTCAGATATAGCCCAGGCCGAGATGGTGTAGGTGGGTGTCTGTTTATATTCCGATATGTTAATTGAAAAACTGAGTTCTCCCGCTTTGAAAGAGGGGAAAAGGAAAAGTGGTTTCCAATTGACTTCGTAGCTGAGACTCTCAGTTTCTTGAAAAGAAATGTGGTTGGGTAATTTGCCGACGAATAAATTTTTTGATTGTTTAGGTGTAGCGGAAAGGCAGATAGATTCAGCCAATAGGATAACAGTAAGAGTAATAATACGCGTTATTCCCATAACAGTTTGATTATGGCTAGGGTCGTAATAAATAGTATGCCAATCAATGTGTGATGTTCTCTGTTTAAAATCACCCTTTGCCATTGGAATTTTTGAGGTATTTTAGAGTTAATAAAATCAATTTCATGCTTTTGGTTTTGGGGCAAAGGGAAGAATAGCGAAACTCTATTGGCATAGAGTAAGTACCGATCGCCAAAGGTACTGGTCAACTCTTTCTTTTCTTCTCGCATTACAGGGATATAAATACAATAGAATAGTGTAAGGAAAAGGAGTATTAGCCAAATGTTTTCAGAGGCTAAGCTGAAACCTAAACCAATAAAAAACGATCCTAAGTAAAGAGGGTTTTGAGTCCACTTGTAAGGACCGCAAACTGATAGTTTTTTTCCTTTTGTGATATGCCCTGAAGCCCAAATGCGAAGTAATTCTCCTGGGCCTATAAGGGAGATACCAATTATTAGCGATTCAATTGTTGGTTGGGAAAAGTAAAGGTAAAGGAGAGCGTATCCAAACCCAACAGGCACTCGAATTTTTTGAGTAAATACCATTTTTTATAGATCCAGACGTCGAACAATTGCATCAAAAACTTGCTGTACTGAAATATCCATGCATATAAACTGATCGCATGTCCTTTTATAGGATTCGGAGCAGGGAAGATCACGTTTAATAATTTCATCTTGAGGATTAAAAGGACCATTGCGCCATGCAGCAGTTGGTCCCAAAATAGCTACAGTTGGAGTCTCCAAAGATACTGCTAAATGTAGAGGGCCCGTATCTCCTCCTACAAGAAGTCTAGAGCAACGACAAAGTGCTGAAAACTGGAGGATGTTGGTGGGAAAAGTGGCTAAGGAATAGGAATTAGATTCGGAACGGATTTGTTCAATTAATAATTCCTCTCCAGGACCATAAGTAAAAACAACAGGCAGATCCAATTCTTCTCGAATCTTAATAAAAAGCTGTGCATAACTTTTCATTGGCCATCGTTTGGTAACCCAACCTGCTCCCGGGTTAATTAAAATTGGGTTTTTGATCTTTAGGCGATCAAGATGTTCATTAACATAGTGTAGGTCAGCAGAAGATATATTTAGTGGAATGGTTGGGCTCAAGGTTTCTTTAGAACATCCGAGAAAAATGGCTAATTGGAAGTTGCTTTCTATAACGTGAGGGCGAGATTCATCATCACTTGTTACTGTTTCAGAATAAAAATAATGTGCTGCCGGTTCTTGAAAACGTCCCGGGGGAAGTCCTACTATTCGATGTGCTCCAGAAAGTCTGCTAAGTGCAGCTGATTTGAGTAGGCCTTGAAAATCTAGAGTGACATCAAATTTTTCACGACGAAGAGATTTGATTAATGGGATAACCTCTCTTAGTGAAAGTGGTTGATGTCTCCATTTTTTGGTATCGGCTAACCAGACCTTTGAGATTCCGGGAACAGATTTTAAAAAGGAGTCGTAGGGGGGTTGAGTTAGCCAGTGGATTTCGGACTGAGGCCACTGTTGCTTAATGCTTTGTTGTGAGGGGATAGTATGGACAATATCCCCTAAAGAACTAAGTCTGACAATTAAAATTTTTTGATAGTTACTACTGGGAAAATTCATAGGATGAACTTTAATCAACCTCTTGGGAAATTTGCTTTAAAATCTGGCGTGTAGAATGATTTTTAGGATCTCCTACGATAGCGATTTGGCCTCCATATTCTAGTACCGTTTTTCGTTCCGGAACAGTTGCCTTAGTATAATCAGTGCCTTTGGCATGGAAGTCAGGTCTAAGAGTACGGAGAACTTTATCTGCAGTTAAATCGTCGAAAATGACAATGTAATCAACCCATCGAAGAGCAGAGAGAATTGCGGCACGTTCCTGTTGATTCATTAATGGACGCTGTGGACCTTTTAATTTTCTTACCGATTTGTCTCCGTTCAATCCTACCACCAGAATATCTCCTAAATTGTGGGCCGCTTGCAAATAGCGAGTATGTCCTACATGTAATAAATCAAAGCAGCCATTAACAAAAACTGTGGAGGTGTCTTTTTTTCGCAGACGTTCTAGGATTTCACTCATTTCAGTCAGTGTTTTAATTTTTTTCTTCATGAATTTTCGAGGATATTATCCGTCCCTATCAGTGACCGATAAATGGAGCAATTTCGGCAGTGAACCATTTTAATTATATCGAATTTTGTTTCTTACCACTCAGATTGAACCGCGCGTATTAACTCCGATTGCGAAATAGTGGCTGTGCCTTTTTTCATAACGACTAGACCAGCAGCATGATTGGCTAGCCGGGCAGCTTCATTGTGAGAGGCTCCAGCGGCCAGTGCCATGGTGTAGGTGGCAATGACAGTGTCACCAGCTCCAGTAACATCCGCTACTTCATCGGTTCCGAAAACTGGAATATGAGTGATTTGATCTTTGGTGAAAAGAGACATACCAAGTTTCCCCCTGGTTATAAGTAGTGCCTCTAAATGCCATTTTTTCAAGAGGTTTGAAGCTACAGATTCTAACTGAGATAGATCCGATCCAATCTGAATAGATAAGGATTTTTCGATTTCTGTAATATTAGGAGTTATGGAGGTTACACCAGAGAATAGATGTGGATTATCCCTTGAATCTGCAACTATCACCTTGTTTTGCTCTGTAGCTAATTTTATCGCCATTTTTGTTACTCGTGGAGTCAGATTTCCTAAGCTATAGTCAGATAGGATAAGAGCATCCACCTTTGGCAGAAGTTGGACCAAAGATTTTATTAGACGTTCCTCATGTTTTTCTTTTAGTTGGTGTTGATATTCATGATCGATTCGGACTAGTTGTTGACGAAAGGAATGAAAGGAGCCTGCTAAAACACGAGTTTTTCTAGTAGTGTGAAAGTCCGATTCTTTGAACACATGATCTTTTGAGATTCTATCGGACCAAGCGGATATTATGTGTTGAGCTGTTTCATCATTCCCTACAAACCCAACAGGGATGACTTGTCCTCCTAGTCTTTCTACATTGGCTGCCGCATTGGCACCTCCCCCAGGAATGGTCTTATTGTCTTGATATTTGAGAATTAAAACGGGGGCTTCACGGGAGACCCGAGAAATCTCTCCGAAGATGAATTCGTCAAGTATAAAATCGCCGAGTACCAAGATATTAATGTCGGTAAACCGATCAATGATTTTTAAAATGCTCTTCAAAGCGATGCTCCAAAATACATTTCACCCCCTCCAGAATATTTTCGGCAATGTAGGAAGGTTGACATAAAGGATCGGATGCTTCTTTGTTATACAAGGACTCTGCCTTATTTCCATAGCCTGTTTTTACCAAAATAGACTGGCATCCAGCTCGGTGTCCAGTTTCTACATCGTCGAGCTTATCTCCTAACATGTAGCTTTTTTTTAATTTAATGTCGAGCTCATGAGCAGCACGTAGTAGCATTCCAGGTTTTGGTTTTCGACAGTCACAGATTTGGGTGTAGGGTCCATTTCCAGCTTCTGGATGGTGGGGGCAGTAATAGAAGGCGTCTATGTGAGCACCATATTTTTGGAATTCTAGGTTGATTAGATAGTGAATTTTTTCTAAGTCATTCTCGCTTAAGAGTCCCCGAGCTACTGCTGATTGATTAGTTACAACTACTGCTAAAGATCCGCTTTGGTTTATTTGAGATACTGCTCTGAGAGCTTCTGGATAAATTTTCACCTGATCAAAATGATTTAGATATGTCATTTCCTCAATTAACGTTCCATCTCGATCCATAAATATTGCTCGTTTTGACACAGGCCTTATCCACTAAGTTATCTATAATTCAGGACTATCTACAATCAAATTCATCCAGAGAAAATTGGGAAGCGTCAATTGCTATCCAACTTGGTGATGACAGCTTCATATACCTCATCCACTTCTATGTATGAAAAGCAGCGTAAATCAATAGGGCATTTTCTCAAAAGGCAGGGACTGCATTCAACATCTTTATGAATCACTTCAGCTTGTGGGCTCAAAGGACCTGTCGCAACTTTATCGGTTGATCCAAAGAGAGCAATTTGTGGAATATTTAAAGCAGCTGCCAGATGCATTGGCCCAGAATCATTGGTAATCAAGAGATCACAATGGGAAAAGAGTCCTAGCAAAGTGTTGAGGGTAGTAAGACCGGTAAGAATTGCAGGAGATTGTCTCATTAGATTTTCGATTTTTTGAGCAAGAAGAATTTCGTTAGGAGATCCGATGAAAACAACTTGTGCTTTTTTCTTTTCAATGAGTTGATCTGCTAATTCAGCATAGCGTTCTGGAAACCAACGTTTTACGGGACCGTAAGCAGCTCCTGGACTAATAGCAATTAGTGGCTTGCTAGTGGATAGATTAAATTGATTAAGGAGATGTTGTGCATGATCAAGACTCTCCGCAGTGGGGCGTAGACTGATATCTGGTTCAAAGTGAGGGTCATTAAGATAGTCATTTGAGGATAGTCCTGCTTGATGAAGAAGGTCTAGGTAGTAATAGACCTGATGTTGATGTCGTTTTTTTATTCTAGGGTATGCTCGATTAGTTAATAAGAAATGTCTTCCATGTAGGCTATATCCAATTCTTTCTGGAATGCCTGCTAGCCAAGGAACCAAGGCTGCTTCAAGGTGATTTTGAAATAAAATAGCTGTGTCAAAATGACGGATTCTATTTGGGAAACGGAAGAGGCGCTTTAGTATAGTTTGCTTATCTTTTAGAGTAATAATCTCGTCAACAACGTCTTGACCTTGGAATAAGTTGGCAATGGGAGGTTTTACAAATAATGCTAGATGATGGTCAGGAAATTGCCTTCGGAGTTCCCGGAGTGCGGCCAGTGACATTACTGAATCACCAATCCAATTTGTCCCTCTGATGAGGATGTGATGGATAGCGTTATTTATCATTTTTTTCACACAAAAATTTGATTTCTTCCAGGAAATTTTTCTTGTAGTTTTCTAAATCTTGAGGTTGAAATTCTATTTGCAGAACATAAATTTGCTTTTCTTCAAAGTGAAGATTTTTTAATCGCACAGCATCTTTCTCTGTTGTGATAACTGCATGGACCTTTTTCTGTTTTACAGGTTCCAACACTCGGTCTAGTTCAACCTGTGTTAAAGAATGATGGTCGCGAAACAAAAACCGTTCAACTACTTTCATTTGGTAGTGGGCTAGATCGTGGAGAAAGACACTAGGATTGCCGATGGCTGCCAAAGCAGCAATTTTTTTCCCTAGAAAATCCCGGGGGGTAAGTTGTCTTTGATGATTTCTAGCATCAAATAATCCGATGACGTCGTGGTGGAAGTAGGAGATTGGGACGGATTGATTCCATCTGCGAATCTGAGTCTCAATCAGATCAATATCGGAGGAAATGTGGGAACGACTAATTACTATTGCATCGGCTCTTTGTAGTGCTTGAAGGGGTTCTCTTAGGCGTCCAAACGGGAGTAGCCGGGTTTTGTTTAAGGGATCGGTAGCATCCAGAACAAGGATATTGAGATCACGATGTAATCCTAAATGCTGATACCCATCATCTAACAGGTGTACCACATTTCGATAGCGATCTTCGATAGATCGACCACCCATATAGCGATTTTTGGAGACGACAATTGGGATTTCTTCCAGTGTTTGACCCAATAGATAGGCTTCATCACCACATTCTTCAGGTGTGCAGAGAATTTCCCCCCCCTCACTTACCAGCAATACAGGAGATTTGTTCTTTCTTTTGTAGCCACGAGTTAGAATAATTGGTTGATAGCCAGCTTTTTTTAGTGTTTGTGCTAGAAAGATGACCAAAGGTGTTTTACCGGTTCCTCCGACTGTTAAATTGCCTATGCTAACAACGGGATTTTTAAGATGGTGGCAGCGAAAAATGCCTTTTTGATAAAGAAAAACTCGGAAAACAGTAATCAGTGCATAAAGTTTTGTTAGTAGGTAGATCATAGCGATGGTTTCTAGTTTGACCGATTAGGCTTGTCCTAATAACTAGCAAGTCTTATTTTTTGCTTATCAATCTGAATTAGCATCCTCTCTTTTTGTATATTTTTGCACAATCTTAATTGTTCGGTTGACTGCTCCTTGATTTTCTTTGACTACCTTTCTAGCGTTATGCCCCAAGAATTCTCGAGCAGCTGGATTTGAAATGAGATCTTGAAGTTGCAGGAGTAACTCATTTCTCGATTTTACTTGTATGGCCGCATGCGAATTTTGAAAGCTAGTAGAAATTTCTTTGAAGTTGTCCATGTGAGGGCCGAATAGGATAGGTTTTCCGAAGTGAGCAGCTTCAATGATATTGTGCCCTCCAGTTGGGAAAAGGCTTCCTCCTACGAAAACTAAATCAGCAAGTTGATACAGGTAGGATAATTCACCAATCGTATCCAAAATCAGTATTTGGGGTGTAGAAGGCAGTTGGTTTGATAGTAGAGAACGTTTCAGGTAGGTAAATTTATGTTGTTCAATTAGTTTGCAGATGTCTTGGGTGCGGTGAGGATGTCGTGGAGCTAGAACAAGTTTTAGTGAGGAAGAACTCTCTGAAAGTGTTTTAAATATATCGAGAAGAATCTCTTCTTCTCCTTCCCGAGTGCTACCGCAAACCCAAAGCAGTTCATCGTTTTTTGTTTTCATTGTTGTGCGAATTAGTTGGATCATGTCCTTTTGTTGAGAATTTTGAGTGGGTTGATAGTCGTATTTTAAGTTGCCCATTCGATTAACTCGAGATGGGTCAGCGCCGATAATTGTAATACGCCTTTTGTCTTCTTGAGTTTGCATACAGCATTGAGTTATTTGATTTAGTAACGATCTTGTCAAAAAGGGTATTAGTTTGTATTTTCGAAAAGAACGATCAGATATCCTCCCGTTAACGATTAGAGTAGGAATTTTTAAGGAATGAGAAGCTGCAATAAAGCCGGGCCACAGCTCGCTTTCGGCTATGAGGATGACTTTAGGTTTAATGGACATAAGGTAGCGACGACAAATCCACTGCCAGTCTAGGGGTAAGTAAAAAATTTGGGCGTTATCACCAAAAAGATCAGAGGCCATTTTTTGCCCTGTTTGAGTAACTGTTGAGACAAGTAGTTGGTAGTGTTCGGTTTTTAGGGCGTCAATTAGAGGCTTGATAGCTTTTACTTCCCCCACAGAAACAGCATGAATCCATATTCGGATAGCAGAATGTTCTTTTGAAGTATCATCTGGTATTTGGGGAGGTTTACCGATTCTTTGCAGAAAACTACTGAATCTTTTGTCTTGGAAGAGCGCACGATAGGTGAACACCAATAGATAAAGGGGGAGCAGTAAGCTGTATAAGACTGAATAAAGCGACAAAAAAACACGGTACATTGCAAATTCCAATTGAGAGAGTTCACATCGTATACGTGTGTTCAAATAGCTGCAAGCAAATGCCTCAGGAGTTAAACGGGATTAGTCATTTTAATTAGGAAGAATAGAGGGTGATTATTTGAAATTAAAAATGGGAGATAATTAGGAGATTAGTTTCTCTAGCAAGACGGGATAGGGAGGCACTTGGAAAACTTTGTGATTTTTCTCAGTAATGCTGGTAAAATAACGCTTTCCTTCGCTTGACAGCGGGAGGTGTGTAGGTCTAAACTTTGGGCCTGATTCGCTTGGACACTAAGGTGTGGAGAATGGTGCCTCGGCATCATTTTTTGTTTTTAGGGTAAAAATTTTTTAGGAGTTAGAAGGATTGCCAACTTTAAGTCAGTTAGTTCGAAAAGGAAGAAAAAGGGTTAAGGGGAAGACGAAGAGTCCTGCCCTGCAAGGGAGTCCCCAGAAAAGGGGAGTGTGTGTTCGTGTATACACACAGACACCCAAAAAGCCCAACTCGGCACTTCGCAAAGTGGCCCGTGTGCGTTTAACCAATGGGATTGAGGTTACCACTTATATCCCGGGGATTGGACATAATCTCCAAGAGCACTCAATTGTGCTGATTCGCGGTGGTCGAGTGAAAGATCTTCCTGGGGTTCGTTACCACATTATTAGAGGTACACTGGACGCAATTGGTGTGGAAGAGCGCCACAATAGCCGTTCAAAATACGGTACCAAAAGGCCTAAAGCCTAAAGAACTGACTGTTTACTAGCTGCATGGACGTTGCTCTTTGCAGCTTTTTTGTGTCTGGAGAAAATAAATGCCAAGACGTAGAGAAGTTCCTAAGCGTGACGTTCTTCCCGATGCTGTGTACAACAGCGAGTTGGCTAGTCGTTTGATTAATAAAATTATGATGCAAGGTAAAAAGAGCAGGGCAGAGCAAATTTTTTACCAAGCGATGAACTTGGTAGGGGAGCAAACAGGTGAAGATCCTATGACGATTTTGAGGAAGGCTTTAGAGAACATTAAGCCGATCGTGGAAACCAAATCTCGTAGAGTTGGTGGCTCCACATATCAAGTTCCAATTGAAGTGAGCCCGCGTCGACGCACCTCACTAGGTATTCGTTGGTTGGTGAGTTACGCTCGGGAAAGAGGAGAGAAAACAATGTTTGAAAGGCTGGCCAAGGAAGTTTTGGAAGCTTCTGGCAATAGAGGTTCAGCCGTTAGAAAAAAAGAGGATGTTCATCGAATGGCAGAGGCTAACAAGGCTTTTGCTCATTACAAATGGTGAGGTTTTAGGAATCGTGAAGCAGTTACTTGCGTTAGATAAAACAAGAAATATCGGTATCATGGCGCACATTGATGCCGGTAAGACAACGACCACGGAGCGTATTCTCTATTATACCGGTATTACTTACAGGTTGGGGGAGGTTCATGAGGGTACTGCGACGATGGACTGGATGGTTCAGGAGCAGGAGCGCGGGATAACTATCACTTCAGCAGCCACTACCTGTTTTTGGCAAGATACTAGGATTAACATCATTGACACCCCAGGGCATGTAGACTTTACAGCTGAGGTGGAACGTTCTTTGCGAGTCTTGGATGGTGCGGTGGCGGTATTTGATGCGGTTGCCGGTGTTGAGCCGCAATCGGAGACAGTTTGGCGCCAAGCCGATAAGTATCAAGTCCCCCGTATTGCTTTCATTAACAAGATGGATCGTGTGGGAGCTGATTTTTTTTCCTCTGTAGAGTCAATGGAAAAAAGACTTGGTACCAATGCAGTACCAATTCAGATTCCCTTAGGGGCGGAGGAAAAGTTTGAAGGAGTTATCGATCTAGTAGAGATGAGGGCAATTAGCTATGAGTTGGAAACTCTTGGTGCCGAATTTTCGGAAATAGATATTCCTGAAGAATATTTAGAACAGGCTCAACAATGGCGAGAGAAAATGATCGAAAAAGTAGCTGAGGTTGATGAGCATTTGCTTGATAAGTACGTTTCTGGCGAAGAGATTAGTCCGGAAGAGTTGAGAAATGGATTGCGTAAGGCAACTTGCGAAATTTCTTTTACCCCGTGTCTTTGTGGGTCTGCTTTCAAGAATAAGGGGGTGCAGCCTTTGCTCGATGCGATTGTTAACTATTTACCCTCTCCGTCAGATATTCCACCGGTTGAGGGTATCAATGTAGAGAACGAGGAAATTGTTGAACGTGAATCCAGTAACGAAGAACCTTTTTCAGCACTTATTTTTAAAATTATGACCGATCCTTTTGTCGGTCAGTTGGCTTTTTTAAGGGTTTACTCCGGGCTTTTACAGTCGGGATCCACTGTTTTTAATTCAACAAAAGGATCGAATGAAAAAATTGGACGATTGTTAAAAATGCACGCCAATAAGCGTGAAGAGATTAAAGAGGTTTCTTCCGGAGATATTGCTGCTGCAGTAGGGCTTAAAGGGGTTAGAACTGGAGATACTATTTGCGATAAGAAAAACCCAATTGTTCTGGAGTCAATAGAGTTTGCAGAACCAGTAATAGCTGTTGCTATTGAACCAAAGACGAGGGCGGATCAGGAAAAACTGGGAACATCGATGGCTAAGTTGATGAAAGAGGATCCCACTTTTAAAGTGCGTGTTGATCCAGATACAGGACAAACTATTATTTCTGGAATGGGGGAGTTGCATCTTGAAGTGATTGTAGATCGTCTTCTGCGTGAATTCGGTGTTGGGGCTAATGTAGGAAAGCCTCAAGTTGCTTACAAGGAAACTATAACAAAGGCAGCTGAAGCTGAAGGTAAATATATACGCCAAACGGGCGGTCGTGGCCAGTATGGTCATGTTAAATTGAAGGTCGAACCTGCGGGCTTAGGGTCGGGTTTTGTTTTTGAGAATGCTATCGTGGGAGGGGCTATTCCTAGAGAATTTATTTCTCCAGTCGAAAGGGGTGTGAGGGAAGCTATGCAGAGCGGAATCGTGGCTGGATATGAAATGGAGGACGTTAAGGTAACCTTATACGATGGATCTTATCATGATGTGGATTCATCAGAGGTAGCGTTTAAGATCGCGGGTTCCATGGCGTTAAAAGAAGCTGCTGGACGAGCTAAACCAGTTATAATGGAGCCTTTTATGAAGGTTGAAGTTGTTGTGCCTGATGAATATATGGGAGATGTAGTTGGTGATTTGAATTCTCGAAGAGGACGTATTAATCAGATGGAAGCAAAGGGAGAACTTCAAGTTGTTAATGCTTTTGTTCCTTTAGAAAAGATGTTTGGCTATGCTACATCTTTACGTTCTTTGAGTTCTGGACGAGGTACGTACACCATGCATTTTGAATGTTATGAACGGGTACCAAAGCAAGTTTTTGAAGATGTGGCCGGTAGGGCTGCAGGAGTTGGTGGATAGTAAGTTTCAACAAGGGAAGGTCGGTCTAGAGATGCTAGATATCGACGAGAGGTGAATTATGGCAAAAGCAAAATTTGAGAGAACGAAACCACACGTAAACGTCGGGACGATAGGACATGTGGATCATGGCAAAACGACGTTGACAGCAGCTATTACACAGGTGCTGTCGGAGTCT
>Ga0315339_1002951_pt1 | contig 12375 bp, 8 predicted proteins | sample ASW17metaG_FD_204514 | JGI IMG/M metagenome (GOLD analysis project Ga0315339, IMG submission 204514) | Ammonia-oxidizing marine archaeal communities from Pacific Ocean, United States - ASW #17 | ecosystem: Environmental > Aquatic > Marine > Oceanic | place: USA: California | collected 2016-12-05
TCGTCTAAAGGTTATTTTCGTCGGGCCTGGTCGCCCGGAGCATGTCGGTCTCGATGTGACCGGGGTGGACGGAGTTACAGCGGATGTTCTCTCCGGCGTACTGAATGGCCGTGGACTTGCTGAAGATCCGCACGGCGCCCTTGCTGGCGGCAAAGGCGCCTGATATTCACCCTGACAGTCTCAGGAAGGCTTGTGTCCGGCTGGCTAAACAAGCAGGATTGAGCGGGGTCCACCTGCACGCTCTCAGACACACTTTAGCTTCAATGTTGATTCAACAAGGAGAAAATACCAAGTCCATATCAGAGCGACTCGGCCATTTAAGCACGGCGTTTACTAACGATGTTTACGGCCATTTGATGCCAGGAATGGAGGAAGCGACGGCGGCAAAGGTTAACGCAGCTTTTGAAAGCGTGATCGTAGGCCCAGCGGAAACTATTCCTTGAGCAAAAGGATGTCCATAGCCTAAAAATTAGAGCCCTCATCATACCGATGAAGGTTCTTTTTGTGCCTAAAAACTGGAGCCGGTGATGGGAATCGAACCCGCGACCTGCTGTTTACGAAACAGCTGCTCTACCACTGAGCTACACCGGCACCGATGAGGGTTTAGATACGGAATTGAGGCTCATTGAGACACTGGTCGTTGTCCGGTGATTCATTTGTGCACTTCATGTGTACAGAGCGATTCCAAACTACCCCGAAAAGTATAGCAATTACAGTTGGCCTGATGCCAGGAGGCGAAGGCCTTTAAATTGCTTCAAGGCGGATTCTAGATGTCGGATGAAATATTTCACAAGTCGGCGCAACGCCATTTTGGATTAACAGGCATGCATTCCACTGCCGGTTAATGACCTTCTAACGAGTGGAGCCAAATTGAAGAGTAAATTTCCGGTTTCTTTCGCCCTGTTGGTATTAGCGGTTTTAGTCGGTTGTGGAGGGGAAGGGTTTCCTTTAGAACCAAGTTCGACGGCAACCCCACCCGGACCGACTCCTTCCGCGACTCGGATACCAGACCTCACGTCTGCCACCCCATCGCCCACTGCAACACCGCCCACTGCGCTATTTTCAGTTGATGTCGCAGTCGGAACCGCCCCTTTCATTGTTGAATTTCGCAACGATTCCGATGGGCCAATCAGCACAGTGCAGTGGGACTTTGGAGACGGACCGTCAAGCGAATAATCGGCGCCCAGCCACCGATTTACACTCGCCGGCACCCATACGGTGCGGCTTACCGTGGAGGGGCCAGGCGGCTCCGATACAAGTGTTCAGCCGATAGTGGTGAATGCCGGCATGGTATCGAAACTCGTCCTTTCGCCGTCCACTGCGATCGTAGCGGCTGAACAAACTACGTTTTTCAGGGCGGATCCACAGGATGAGTTTGGCAATCTTGTGGTGGGATCAGTCACCTGGTCTGAGAATGGAGAGGGAGGCTCGATCGAGCCTGACGGCGTATTCACGGCTGGAACGGTGGCGGGCCAATTTATAGACGATGTGACCGCTAGTTTGGTCCTATAATTCGGCGAACTGATTACTCCTGCTTCGGTGACTGTCGTCCCAAGCGAGTTGGCAATAGTGGCCGTGCTTCCGGCTTCGATTGCCCTTGATATTGGGTCTTCACGTCAATTCACTTTCACCGCTGCGGACCGGTTCGGCAACCAGATCACAGATGCGCTGAGCTCCTGGAGCGTTGCTCCCAGCGTGGGAGAGATAGAAAGTGGCGGCGTGGTCACGGCGGGGACAACCTCCGGCTTTTACGAGTGCGGGGTTCAGGTTGATCTGGTTAGGGAACACGACAGAGTAACCGGAACAGCGGATATCAGTATCAAGCCGGACCCGTTAGCATCCGTAACCGTATCTCCTTCGGAGGTATCGATCTCAGAAGGAGTCAGCCAGACGTTCACCGCTTTCGGTTTTGACGATTATGGAAATGAGATTTCCGATCTGGCATTCTTGTGGGGTTCCTCAGGAGGCGGCATGTCTCAATCCGGCGTCTACTCGGCAGGCCAGGTCCACGCCCTGCACACCGTGACCGCGTCGGCCAACTACAAGAACGCCCTCGGTAGTGGTTCTGCTGAAGTTAGCGTAGTGCCCACCGCATACGTTCAGTCAGCTAGGCCACCGCGGGGCGATTCAAAGCCGGCCGGGACCATCAACTATGGAGTTGTGGAAACCGGGATATTTGACGGGCACCCGCGGCTCTTGTTCAGCCCACGGATCCAGTATGTGGCTGCCACCTTGGGCGAATCGCTGGTAACGATGAATAATGACGGTTCTGCATCGCCATCACTGGCTTCCGAATGGACGATTTCCGCGGATGGGCGGGCCTGGACCTGGAAGATTCGGGACGACGTTGAGTTTCATAAAGGATTTGGTCGAATGACCGTCGACGATATCCTCTACACGTTTAAAGGGCACCATGAGGGTGCTTTGGGAGCTAGGTCTACCATCATCGGCGATTTTTGGGTAGGAAAAAACGGCGGCTCCCAAACGGTCATCGACGACTTCACGGTTGTTGTGGACACAGGCGATCCGTGGCTGCCGGCACGTGCGTTTGATTTCATGCGTGGCCTGGGCGGGGTTAGCCCCTCGATCGTTAGCAAAAAGCAATCCGAGGAATCAACTATCGAAGATGCCAGCAAAGACATTGCGATGACCGGTCCTTGGGAGATCGAGAGTCACATCGACGGCGAGTACTGGCGGTTCAAAGCCGCTGAAAACCATTGGCGCCAGACACCGTTTTTCGAAGAATTATATGTGTGGACCACTCCGGAGGAGTCTGCACGGGTTGCTGGCTTCCAAAAGGGTAATCTGGATACATTCCAGATGGCTCCAGACAGTCTTCCAACCGTTGAGGCCGTGCCCGGCACAGTGATTATCTCCTTGCCGGACGCATGGCGAGCGGGCCTGAACATCTACGGGCAGACATATGGAACGGATAGAGATGGAATCCCCTACGCATACCTGGATTCCGACAACCCGTGGGTCTCAACTAATGAAGATACGGCCTCCGGGGAATGGGCCGCTGCGATCAAGGTTAAAAAGGCTATGGCCATAGCCATCGACCGTGAGGCCATCGTCGATAGCGCTCTATCAGGGCACGGTAGGCCTCTGGCGATGCGGGACTGGATGAGGCCATAAAGCTAGAGGCGATTCCCGTTGGAAATTCGATTACGATCCGGAGTTGGCCAAGGAACTACTGGTTGAGGCCGGCCATGCCGATGGCTTCACTATCACGTTGACCCTGGCCATCCGCGGAACGTTAGGTGAGACCGAAGCTTGCGAAGCAGTCGCGCAATGCTAGGAGGCCATCGGTATCGATGTACGGATTCAACACGTGCCTTACGCAACTATTCGTCCGGCATTGATCACTCGTCAGTACCAGGCGTTTACTTGTCATTCTGTCGGCCCGCGACTTTCGCCCATAATTGGACTCAGCAATTACGTAAAAGCTTCAACATTCAGCTACGGTACAGAGCACCCTTGGCTGGAAGAACACATCTCCATTGCTCAAGAGGAAACGAAACCCGTCATATTTGATTCGCTGGAGAGGGAAATTACCGGTTGGATGTACGACAACGTGATGTCCTTTGCCCTCTACGCCTGTGATGGTCTCTGGCCGGTCGGCCCGGCATTGGACCTGAATTGGACTCCATACGGGTTCAGCGAAACACTTCATCCAACGGGATTCTAGTACATCAAACCCCGTGAAATCGTGTTGGCCATGCCCCGCCTCGTATCACGCTTCCGCTACCAGGAATAACCCTGGCTGGCGATGTCAGCCCCTTGGCGCATCGCGGCCAGCTTGAGCCATACGATGTCCCTGTCCACCCGGTTGGAGCCCGCTGAAGTGTCAAAGCCGCAGTCGGTGCCAGCCATCACCCGGCGCGGGTCGCCACCGGCGGCATCCACTGCCAGCCGTAGCCGGTCGGCCACCACTTCCGGGTGTTCCAGATAGTTGGTCTTCGTGTCGATGACCCCGGCCACCAGCATCATGTGCTCTGGCAAGGGAAAACGCTGGTAGACCTTGTACTCGTGGGCGTGCCTGGGATTGGCCATCTCCATTACTAGCGCCCCGACGTTGGCCTCATAGACGATGGGGAGGATGTCTTCTAGAGGCACGTCGTAGTGGTGGGGCCCTTCGGTATTGCCCCAGCAGACGTGGAGCCGCACCTGCTCCTTGGGGATGTTCTGGATGGCGTGGTTGATGGCCCGGATGTGCAGCGCCACCACCTCTTGGAAAACCTCGATAGAGTCGTCCTGATAGGCCACATGACGTTCCATGGCCAGGTCCGGACAGTCCAATTGCAGCACCACCCCTCTGGCCGTGATCAGTTCGTATTCCTTACGCATCTCTTCCGCTAGCGCCATTACGTATTCTTCGTGAGTGGCGTAGTGGGCATTGCCCAGGGTGAGGGCAATGATCCCCGGCGATGCGGCGCTCATGAACAGGTCTTGGTGGGCAGCGCCCGAGCCTTTTACGCCGTTGAGCAGGCCGTCCAACTCCCGCTCCGCCAGGTCTGGCCGCTGGTATTCCAGGGGGCCGATGCACTGTGGCACGTCACGCATCAGCTGAACCACCCGGGGCCGGGCGATGTTCGGGAACTCGTTCTGGTCTTTGTGCCCACGCCTGGTCCACGAGCCGCCGAAACCTGACATCCGCTCGGTGACATACGTCGAGAAGCTAGTGCGAGACTGTTCGCCGCTGTTGATCACATCGACGCCAGCCTCGGCCTGCTTGCGGATCACCTCCAGGGTCGATTCATCGGCCAGGCTGGTCAATGCCGACTGGTCCACAGATTCACCGCGCGCCACCGCTCCTAGGAGTTCCACCAGTCCGTCAGGACGGGGGAGGCTGCCGGTGTGGGTGGTGAAGATGCGGCCTTCGCTGTGCTTCATGGTCTCTCCTCAGGCTAATCGAACCGGCTGGGCCGGTAGTCTGCCAGCACCTCTACCTGTGCTCCATCGACGATCTCCATCGTGGCCAGTTGGGCTATCAGGGGCGCCAGTGTCACCCCGCTGTGGGTCAGCGCCAGGTAGACGTTCGGAGCTTTGGGCGAGAATCCGATCACCGGAAACCCGTCCAGCGGCATGGGCCGGTAGCCAACGGGCACCGGAACGGCCGAAGCACCCTTCAACGCCGGCACGTACTCCGCAGCCCTCGCTAGAAGCTCATTGGCGTGGGATTGGGTGTTGTTTCTGGCCAGACTCTCTTGGCTTCCCTCGCCGATCATGGCCGTGCCGTCCAGGCACTGGCGCAGGTGAATCTCGGGTCGGCCTGGCTCCAGCGGCGGAGCGTAAACCACCGAGACGTTGGAGAGTAGAGGCTGAGAGATGGGACCGGTGCGAATCACCACGCCTGGGCTGTCCTGCTGGGGGATGGTTATCCCGGCCATGGCCGCCAGGTGGGTGTTGTCGACCCCACCGGCCAGGACGACCACGTCGGACTCGACGTTTCCGCCGCCCGTTGTGATCGTCACAGAACCTGATTTGGCCGATATACCGGTCACCTCAGTCTCCAGCATGACCGATGCGCCATCTTTGGTGGCGCCCCTGATGTAGGCTTCTGCTGCGACCGTGGGTTCAACCATGCCGTCCAATTCGCAGTAAATCGCCGCGATTACCAGGCCCGGAGACAGTCCAGGCTCGAGCCGGCTTACCTGGTTGGAGTCCAGCATCTGGCATGGGTAGCCCCAGTCATGGAGTTGGTCGGCGCGAGACCGTAGCTCAGCTGCGCCTTCTTCGGTGGCCGCCCATTCCATCTGCCCGCCCCACCGCAGGCCGACATCAGTGTCCAGGCCCCTGGCGAACCGATCCCACAGGTCCAGAGACCGCCGGTTGAAGTCGTGGTAAGAAACCGGGTGCTTCGCGGTGGCATTTATCCAGGCGAAGGAATGGCTGGTAGCCCCGGCGCCGGGCCTGCCTCGGTCGATCACAGTGACTGCTGCGCCCCGTTTGGCCAGGGAATAGGCGATAGAGGCCCCGACTATGCCGGCGCCGACCACAGTTATATCGATTTTCTTGCTGAGTTGATTGCTTGAGAGACCGCTAGACATAAATACCTCAGGTCGGATGGGCGAATCGCCCCTATTATCCGGTGTCCGACTCAGTATCATAGCCCACCAAGTGGACGTGTTAAATGCGACTGGAAACGCGCAAAAGGCCGCCTAACTACTGGGCTTTCGCCTCGGTCCTCACTTGGGCCTGGGTGTGTTCCCAGCCTGCCAGGTCGGCATGGTAGCCACGCATCTCTTTGGAAAGCACTTTGATGAAGTTGCGTACGGCCTGCCCTAGGAACTTCCCCTTCAGCGTGCAAACCCCGATCACTGAAGATTCGAAGATGTGGTTCAGGCGCACAACTCCAAGCCGGTCATGGTCTTGCTGGTGGAGAGTGAAATCGGCGCAGACGGCGACTCCCATTCCGGTCTCAACGTAGCGTTTGATGGACTCGGTGTCGTCCAACGCCAATACCACGTCCCAGGTCACCCCTTGAATCCTGAGCTCCTGCTCGACTTTCTGGCGGGTGAGGCTTTCCGGCCCGGTGAGGATCAGCGGCCAGGGAGACAGGTCTTTCAGCGTGACACTGTTTCGCTGGAGCAAGGGGTGGTCCAGAGGAGTCATTAGGACAACATCGTACCTGAACAGTTCTTGGAACTCGAGTGATTGGTCATCTGAGGGCGGCGGGGCGCAGAACGCCAAATCGATCTCGCCGGATTTAACCAGCCGCAGCAGAGGCGTATACGGCCTGGCCATCAGCTGTATACGGACGTCGGGATAGTTTTGGCTGAACACCTGAATTCCAGGTGGAAGGTGGTGCATCACCAGATCTGGATAGGCGCCCACCACAAAGGAACCACGTCGCTCGCTGTAGTCCATCTGCGTCTTCAGTGCGTCGACCGCTTGGACCACTGGCGTGACCAGTTCCAGCAGGATAGAACCTTCCGAGGTGAGCTGAATCGGCCGCTTGATGCGGTCGAAGAGTCTTATTTTAAATTCGTCTTCCAGCTTGCGAAGGTGGGTGGTTACAGTTGGCTGACCCAGTGACAGTGTGCGGGCCGCCTTGGATACGCTTCGCAGCCGAGCCACGTGGTAAAAACTGACAAGCTGCCGCAATTCCATCTGGCGTTGCCTCTCCCATTGGTATCGCGATTGTCAATATAACATATCATTCAACATCAGGGTAGTAGTACTGAGATTTACTGGAAATTTGGTATTAGATTGGATTTGCGACGATTGGAGCGAAGTCGGTTGAAAGCTATACTGACCGGCAAATACAGGAAGAGATAAGGGAGCTGCCAGATGCGAAGAACACTGGAGAGGCCGGCGAAGATTACGCCTGACGGCGACGACGGCTATTTTGAGCAGCTAACCAAGGCGGTATTTCGTGCCGGGTTCAGTTGGCCGGTGATAACTGAGAAGTGGGATGGCTTTGTGGAAAGCTTTGACGGATTCGACCTGGGCCGGGTGGCTTCATACGGGCCAGACGACCTGGAGAGACTCTTTGAGGACAAGAGCATCGTCCGGAACCGGCGCAAAATCATGGCCACGGTTGAGAATGCCCGCACCATGTTGGACTTTATCCAGGAATACGGCTCTTTTCACGCCTATCTGAGGTCACTGGACCACCTGGACTACTACGCGCGGATCAAGGTGTTGACCCGGCCCTTTGCCGGTCTGGGGCGGACGTCGGCGTTCGTGTTTCTCCACTGCGTCAACGAAGAAACCCCAGACTGGCAAGACCGGTGATGAGCCACGAGTTTTTAAGTGAAGACCCCAGACTGGCAAGACCGGCGATCGACTTAGATGTTTAGCGGCCTTCTTTGATGAAGTCGGCCACTTTCTCGCCGATCATGATTGTGGTTGCGTTGGTGTTGGCCCGGATACAATCAGGCATCACGGATGCATCGGCCACGCGCAAACCCTCTATGCCACGGACGTGACAGAACTGGTCCAGCACCGCCATGGGGTCGGAGTCGGGCCCCATCTTGCAAGTGCCGGAGATGTGATGGGAAGTACCGGTGTTCCGCATCAGCCAAGCGTTGAGCGTCTCGTCTGAGACCAAGTCCGGCGCGGTGGGGTTGACCAGATCCAACAGGATGCCATGGAAGCTGGCCTGTTCGCAGATCTCGATACACAGGCGCACCGCCTCCCGCATACGCCGCAGGTCCTCCTCTTCCTCGAAGTAGTTGTAGTTCAAGAAGGGCTGCACGTGCGGGTCGGTGGATGTCAGCTTCAGCTCACCACTGCCGAGGGCCAACTGGAGGCTGGCGCTGAGACCGATATAGTTCTCGTCGTCGTCGATCTCAACTTGGGCTGGGCGGTGTTCGCTGGTCATCAACATCGGGCTGATCTGCATGTCGTTGCGAATGTTGGAGTTGGCTACCGTATAGCGCAGACCCACCTGAATGACCGGCGCCTGAATGTCCGGACGGTCGCCGGTTGCACGGTATAAGACGGCGGCGGAGGGATGGTCGCGCAGGTTCTGGCCCACTCCGGGAGAGTCGAGGATGACTTCGATTCCCATGCTATTCAGGTGCTCAGCGGGGCCGATGCCCGAGAGCATCAGCAACTGAGGGGAGGCTACCGCTCCGCTGCAGACGATTACCTGGTCTCCCTCGACCGTGAAAACCTCGCCACCGCTCTCGGCTTCGATGCCGACCGCACGTTTGCCTTCGAATATGATTCTTCGGGCGGTCACGCTGCCCCGGATGCTGAAGTTTAAGCGGTGTCGGGCCATGTCTAGGTAATTCAGCGCCATGCTCATACGCACGCCGTCGATGGTGTTCCTGGCCCTGGGTGAGACGCCGGTGGACTCGGGGTGGTTCATGTCCTCGTCGATCTCGTATCCCACGGATACGCAGGCGGCCTCAAATGCGGTGGCGTAGGGCAGCCACTCGCTGCGCGGGTAGCGACGCACCGGCACCGGGCCATCCTTGCCGTGGAAATCGCCTCCGAAATCCAGGTCGGTCTCAAGTTTGTTGAAATAGGGTAGGACCTTGGTGAAACCCCATTCGTCGTTGCCCTTCTCCGCCCAGCCATCGTAGTCCTCAGGTATGCCGCGGAAGAGCACCTGTCCGTTGATGGCGCTGGAGCCTCCGGTGGCCTTGCCTCTTGGAATCGTCAGGTTGGGCTGCTCCGGGGTCACCTGGGCCACGTAGTCCCAACTGTGAGGCCCATAGGCCGAGAGCCAAACGTTGTTGCCCATCTTGATATCTTCGGGGAGTTGCTCGAAGTTGGGATAGTCCGGCCCTGCCTCTAGTAAAAGAACCGATTTAGACGAGTCTTCTGACAGACGAGTTGCGATCGTACAGCCTGCAGAACCGCCGCCCACCACGATGTAGTCGTACTTCATTGAATTGCCCTCCTGATCGTTATCTGTTGTCGGGAAGCATGCCAGACCGAAACGGCATACACCTGGCTGGATTGAACCAGCAAATAATAATACAAGAGTGCGATTAAAGCACGCGAACGGGAATCAAGAAGGGAAAGTGGTTATTCCAGCCGTAGCTATTCCAGTTCCGTCTACTCGAGTTCTATCAGGGGGTCGTTGGTGCGGACGGCGTCCATGGGCTGGATCAAGACTTCTTTGACCACGCCATCACGGGTGGTCCGAATGCTCTGCTCCATCTTCATGGCTTCAACCACACACACCTCTTGGCCGGCGGACACCGAATCGCCAGGGCGTACCAGGATGGAAATGACCCGTCCGGAAAGGGGAGACACGATGATGTTGTCGGGACCGGTACCGGCGGAACTACGCGTGGGGGGAGGCGGGACCATGATGCCCGGGGTTTGGGTGCGGCCGCGTCGAGGACGTGCCAGGGGTGTGCTGGGCAGGCCTCCCACTTCTACCAGGAAGGTCTCGCCTTCAACGGTGACCTGAACCGGGGAGTGGGTCAGTTCACCTACTTCGACGTTATACCAGTTATCCCCAACCTTGATTCGGAGTGTGGTTACTGCCAACCCCGGCTCCCCAGTGTCCGAGAGAGGAGCTGTTCTCGGCGTCCGTAGACGCGCCAGGGGCTGAAGGCAGGAGGTGCCAGGGGCTGCACGGATTTCATGGCCATGGCTAGCGACACACCAATAGTAGCGGCGATCTCACGCTCGCCGTTCTCTTGGCCGTTCTTGTGGCCGTTTGCGTGTCCGTTCTTGTGACCATTGCCATTCTTAAACATCTTTCCGTTTGCGTATTTGTTCTGAGCGCGAGCCTGAAATTCTTCGAGCCAGATGGGAATGGAGCCGGTGTGATGTGTGGCGGCGGCAAATTCCTTGGTGGCAAGGATGTCCCTCAACAATGGGACGTTGCATTTGACGCCTTCTACTCGAAACTCCAGGAGGGCTCGTTGCAGCGTTTTTATCGCCTGATTCCGATCTTCTCCCCAGGCCATTACCTTGGCCATGAGCGGCTCATAGTCTAACCCAACGGTATAACCGTTGCAAAGCGCGGAGTCGACGCGGATGTGCTCTTCCTCAGGCTCATGAAGGTCTGTGATGTCACCTGCATCGGGCATGAACGTCTCGGGGTCTTCAGGGTAGACCCGAACCTCTATGGCATGTCCGTTGACGGAAATATCGTCCTGGTTGATAGGCAGATGTTCGCCCGCAGCGACTCTCAGTTGTAGTTCCACCAGGTCTAAGTCGGTGACCATCTCCGTTACCCCGTGCTCAACCTGGAGCCGAGTGTTCATCTCCAGGAAGAATACGCTGCCGTCGGCTGAAACCAGGAACTCAACAGTACCGAGGCTGGTGTAGCCGATGAATTTGCCCAATTTGGTCGCCAGACTGCAGACCCTTCTGCGTAGACGCGGGGTCAATTTGGCTGACGAGGAGGTTTCTTCCACCAATTTCTGATTGCGCCGCTGTACGGAGCAGTCACGTTCGTAGAGGTGGACCAAGTTGCCGTGCTGGTCCCCGAGGAGCTGCACTTCGATGTGAGAGGCGTCCTTCAGGTAACGCTCGAAGAACAGCCGTGAACTGCCGAAAGCGCTCTCGGCGACTTTTCTGGTGCGCTCAATCAGCGGCATCAGTTCTTCTTGGTTCTCGATGACGTGGATGCCGATGCCACCACCGCCGTCCGCTGCTTTGACCATCAATGGGAACCCCAGTTCCCAGGCCTTGGTTGAGGCGTTTTCGTTGGCGACAGCGTCGTCGGTGCCGGGGAGGACCGGGAGGCCGGCCTTGCGGGCCAGCTTGCGGGAGCTCATCTTGTCTCCCATCTTTTCCATGAGATCCGGTTCAGGGCCGACAAAACAAACACCCGCCTCTTCACAGAGACGGGCGAATTCAGCATTTTCAGAAAGAAAACCGTATCCTGGGTGGATGGCCTGAGCGCCGGACGCCTTGGCGGCGTCCAATATCTTGCCCATGTTGAGATAGCTGTCATGAGGGGGAGCTTCGCCGACCAAGTAGGCCTCATCAGCCATCTTGACGTGCAGAGCTTCCTGGTCAACCGTCGAATAGATAGCGACGGTCTTTATCCCCAACCTCTGACATGTGCGAATAATCCGACACGCAATCTCGCCCCGGTTGGCAATCAATATCTTGATAAACACAATTTACCCTTCGTATCAAGGAACGGTAGCCCTATATGTATGAGTAAAACCACGGGCCTCGTTCAAAAAATGAGCTATAAGCCCTACTTATATACCTCAGATGAGGTCTCATTGTTAAGGCGATCTAAGAACGAGTTAGAACGTATTTCCTTACCTAACCAATAGCTCACGGTAGTTGAAAGTAAGCTCTTTAGCTCGTCAGCCAGGCTTTCATCTATAGAGAGTCTACACGCTTCCGCGATACCGCTTCGGTCCAAAAGGCGGAGGACTTTAAGCGCCCTAAGCGACAGCGGCTGGAGGTGAGCGTCTTCTGGATTGCAGTCCAGGCAAAGCGTACCACCTACATTGGGGCTGAACCTGTGGGCGTCAGGCTCCAGCTCTGTCCGGCATTCTACGCAGTGGTACAACTCCGGCATCAGCCCGGACACCTGCAATAAGTGGAACTCGAAATAGCGCAAGGCCATGTCCGATTCGGGGTCGGCCTGCACCATCCGCAGAGTGTCGATCATCAACTGGTACAGGCTGAGGTTGGGGCTGGCCTCGGCGCCAAAGCCGTCTACGATCTCGGCTAGGTACTGGCCTTTTGTGATGCCTGTCAGATCTTGTTTCAGGGTGGAGAAGCCGTCGATAACCTCGGCCTGGGAGATGATATCCATGTTGCGGCCGTGGGCCAGGGACATGTTGACCACGGTGAGCGGCTCCAAGTGGCCCACCAATTTGCTGGTTGATCGCCGCGCCCCCTTGCCCACCGCGCGCACCTTCCCCTGGTCTCGGGTGAACATGGTGACCAGCAGATCGGCCTCACCCAGCGGCGTGTAGCCGAGGATGA
>Ga0315339_1002952_pt1 | contig 12374 bp, 15 predicted proteins | sample ASW17metaG_FD_204514 | JGI IMG/M metagenome (GOLD analysis project Ga0315339, IMG submission 204514) | Ammonia-oxidizing marine archaeal communities from Pacific Ocean, United States - ASW #17 | ecosystem: Environmental > Aquatic > Marine > Oceanic | place: USA: California | collected 2016-12-05
TTACGCGCCAGAATCCGGGCGTAGAGCGTATCCGCGGCAGCAAACGCGCCATCGGCATACAGTTGTTGTGCGCGGCCAAGGCGCCGCGCTTCCACCGCTCGCGCACGGCGACCCCTTAGCCGTCGTGGCTCAATCCGGTTGCTATCCCGTCGGTGCATCGCGGCATTCTGCGCGAAGACGACGGACAAAAAAAGGATCTAAAGCCCTATCGGTGGCCTTTTCGGTGACCTAACGCTCTCCCTTTACCCTTGCCGTGCCCGTTTTCGCGACCGCCACGGCTCGGCCGGCATGGCAATAACGCAGCTTGTGCTTCCCACGCCCACAGGGCGTGGGCGAAAGAGTTGCGTTGGCGCCGCGATCGAGATGTACGATTGTCGGCGCGCTGTAGGCCAGGGCAACGCCAATGCCGAGTCGGGCAAGCGCGGTGCGGCGGCTCATTTCCGTAGCTTCTCCGGGTTTTTTCTGGGCGCTACGCATTGACGTGGGCCTTGCTTTCAACAGACTGGCCCGATTTTAGGGCCAATTCGTTAACGGAGCGCCAACTTTACCCTGATCTTTTTGAGCAGGTGCACCCGGGAAAGCGTTAAAATACAGCCTGTTTTTACCGCTTTGCCCCGTGTGCAGCCGGTATATCTTGTCGTCAAAACATTGAAATGCAATCATCCGGCCCATTTTGTACAATTGCGGACCGGGCCCATGCTACCGCTCGACATGCCGTTATCCGTCATCACCGCCGAGCGCCGCGGCCGCTTCGACAATTTGAGCCCGCTGACCCGCGGGCTGACCAGGGGCGTTTGCCGCATGCTCACCGAAACTGGCTTCGGACCGATTACTGAGTTTCGCCTGCCCAATCGGTGCCGCGCCGATGTCATGGGATTGGGCAGCGGCAGTGAATTTGTCATCGTCGAGGTCAAAAGCTCCGTCGCCGATTTCCGGAGCGACACCAAATGGCCGGACTATCTGCCCTATTGCGACCGGTTTTATTTCGCCGTCGCGGAAAGCTTCCCGATCCATATCCTGCCCGACGATTGCGGCATCCTGGTTGCCGACAGTTACAGCGCCGCCATCCGCCGGGAGGCCCCCGAGCAGCCGATCACCACGATCCGGCGGCGGCGCCAGCTACTGCGCTTCGCCCTGACCGCCAGTGAGCGTTTGAACCGCATGTCCGACCCCCGCTACTAGTTAGGACAGCACCGATAGGCGGTGTTGCCTTGCTATTAACTGTTCGGTCGCGATTTCAGACGTGGCCAAACTGTTATCATCCGTAACGTTCGCGCCTACACTTCTGCTAATGGGGGTAACCCGGACGTTCCTACTGGGGCGGCGCTACAGCTGCTTTTCACCCACTGCAACTGTCAGATTCCGCGTCCGGAACGGCCGTTCCGGGTCCAGACTGTGTGAAAACGTTTGGCGTTTTTGGGATTGAGCTCACCGTAAGTCGGTTGGTCTCGTGACGGCGGATTCGTCGGATTTTTGGGTTTTTGGCCGCCGGGGTGCAATATTGGCGGTTATTTGGGCGGTGTGCGTTCCTGATGATCGTGTTCCGCGCGAAATAAGGCAGACAGGGCCTAAGCAGCCTGGATCGCTGCGATTAGCGGGCCGATGCCTATGATGGGCATGACTCGCTTGGGATCGTTGGCTAGCACGTGCTACGCCATCTCAGTGGCGACCTTCTTGGGGGTCCTCATCTGGAAGTGGGCATAGCCCATCCATGACTTGATGGTGCCGAACGGGTGCTCGACGGTGTTCTGGCGCGTGTGCATCATCCAGTAGTTCTCGTCAAGAGGGCGCTCAACCACCTCGATCACATGCTCGTATTCCCAGCGCGTGATGCGGCGCCCCTTACCCATGGTGCAGCGACCCTTCGTCGCGCAAGTCCGGCAGGCATTGGTCCAGTAGCGCCGCTGCGTCATTCCCTTCTCCACGCTGGAGAAGCGATAGGTCAGGCGCTCACTGACGGGGCAGATGTAGATATCGTCGTCGGCCACATAGCGAAAGTCCTCTTTGACGAACATTTTCTTGAGCCGGTTACCAGAGGTCAACGGCTTGGGCAGGGCAACCGTGATACCGGCCTTGCCGCATTCCAGGATCTCCGCGCCGCTGAAGTAGCCGCTGTCGGCAAATACCGTCAGCTTGTCTGTTCCCAAGGCCGCCTTGGCTTTCTTCCACATGTGCGACAGTTGCGAGTGGTCATGGCCCTCGTTGATGACGTCATGGGCGACGATCAGATGGTGAGTGGTGTCGACTGCGGTCTGGACGTTGTAGCCCACCACGCCCCAGCCATGGGCCTTCGTCGCCATCGACCGTGCGTCGGGATTGGTCAACGAGATCTGCTGGTCCGGTGCGGCCAGCATCTCGGCCTCAAGGGCTCGCAAACCACGAGAATCACTGATTGTGCCGATCGACCTGTAGGTTCAAATCGGGGGCGCGCAAACGCTTCGTCGCTTCCCTGAGCGTGGCGATCTTGCCAGACAGGTGCTCCTTTTTGGTCGTCCGCGCAACCGATGGCTCCTGCCGGTCGGCCGTGTCCAGCTGTTGCAGATAGCGTTCTACCTTCTTCTCTATCTCTTCCAGGCTCCGCTTCATCTTGCTTCGCGTGACATTGCGGCCCCAATTGTTGACCGCCTTGAATTTGGGGCCATCGATCGCCACGCAGGCTTCCGCGAACAGGCCAATCTCGCGGCACAGCGCCACGAACTGGGCACACACCTTGCGGATCGTCTTGCCGTTATCCTTGCGGAAGTTGGCGATGGTCTTGTAATCCGGCGCCAGGCGACAGGTCAGCCATATAACTTCCACGTTGCCCCTCCGCTCGAAACGCCGACTCTACTGAACCCGGTTGAGGTAGCCGTAGATATAAAGTTTCAGAATTCCCGACGGATGATAGGGCGGCGGCCCGTCCGCTTTGGCACCACCCGACCGAAACCCAGATCGAACAGGTCGAGTTCGTCAACAAAGGCATCGATCACCCGGACCAGGTTGTCCTCGCCAACCCAGTCTTCGAGATATTCCGGAGACAGCGTCGCTTGGCTGCGATCAACACCTTCAACAAACGCTTCATCACATAAACCTCGCAACTGACGTCAAGGGATTCTAGCAAAATCAAATTCCACTAATCCAACGTTTTCACACAGTTTGAGGGCATAACTGTCTTCGTTCGCGACGCGTCGAACTGCCGTGAATTAGTGCACCGGGCCAATACCCATCCCTTGACGAAGGATGACGGCTGATACTTGAATCTAGTTGTACAGGGACTTCAGGGAGCCGGTTATGAAATTCGGTCATTTTTGCTTGCCTACATATTTTCCAGGAGTGGACGGCGATGTCGGGCTGTTGATGCGTCGCTGGATCGATTTGCTAAGCGAAAGCGAAACACTCGGCTTCGACTTTCTGTGGGCGAACGAGCATCATTTCGATTCCTATGGGGGCCTCGTCCCCTCGCCACCGACCTTCCTCGCGGCGCTCTCGCAACGCACGACGCGCGCGCGCCTCGGTACGTCGATCATTGTCCTTCCGCTGCACAATCCGATCGAGATCGCCGAACAGCTCGCCATGGTCGATCTGATGTCGGACGGACGTGTCGAGTTCGGCATCGGCCGCGGTTTCGTCGAGTTCGATTACGACCGTCTTGGCGTATCGCGAGACGACGCGCAAGCGCGTATGTACGAGCAGCTCGAAATCATCCTCAAGGCCTGGTCGGGTGAACCCTTCACCCACGAAGGCGAATACTATAGCTACCCGAAAGTGGAGGTCTGGCCGCGTCCGGAGCAGCGTCCTCATCCGCCGATCTGGCTTTCATGCTCGCGCACGCCATCGAGTTTCGAGTGGGCGGGCCGCAGGGGGTACAGCATCCTTACCGTTCCCTATATCATGGACATCGACTCGCTTGCCGGCCTGACCAGGATCTATCGCGATGCCTGGGCAGAGGCCGGTCATCCTTCCGGCGAATGGCGCGTCGCGGCCCATTTCCATTGCGTGCTGAGCGAGAGCAAGGAAGAGGCGAGGGAGATCGGGCGCGAGGCATGGCGGCGCTATGCCGAGGCGACGACCCACACCCGCTATCGGGCACGGATGGACCGGGACGATCCCGCCGACCCCGGCCGAATTCAGGGTGGCCCGCCGTCGCCCGACATCGACAAGATGGTCGAGGGATGTCGGACGATCGCCTGCACGCCCGAAGAGACGGTGACGCTTCTGGAGCGCGCCCAGGATGTATTGGGCTTCACCCACTGCGACTGTACTTTCCTCTTCGGCGGCGTAACCTATGAGCAGGCACAGTGCTCGCTGCGTCTTTTTGCAAACGAAGTTATGCCCAGGCTAAAGGACCGGGAGCCGTCGGCCGACACGTGAAGGGCCGCGTGAACGGTTTGACGCCGTCGTGAGAAAGTTGTGAAGCGGACATAGCGAGAGGTGCGCGGAACGGACATTCCGCTGGGGAGCGTTCGAACCAATTGCGAGACCCCCGCCCCTGACCACATTTAATAGCTTTAACTTGAGATTAACTATAATTTATGCCGCGCTTTCCAAGCGGTTGGCCATTGATGGGGCGATTAGTACCTCGTCAAAGCGCGAGGGAACCGCATGGTCATAATATTGTTTGCCGCCTTGTTCGCGGCACTCGTCTTTTCCGGCTGGACAACACCAGCCGACGCCACACCTAAAAGCTATCTTACCGCGGAAGGCGCCGCCCGCATGATGGAGGCCGGCAGCTTCAAGGCAAAATGGCGCGCCGCCCGGACAATCTGTGTCGACGCCGGCTTTTCGCTGGAAACCGAACAATTTAAACGCTGTTTAGCCGAATATCAGCTTCATAGCCTGCGGGCGCTCTGCACCCGCGCCAAGGGACTGACCGATGCCGTCGCCAAAAAGCACGGCCTGTGCATCGACAAAAAGCGGTTCGAATTCGCCCGCTGCTAGGAATCTGACTGCGAACGCCGCTATTTGGCGAGGCGCGCGATGGTGGCGCTTGTGCTGTGGCCGGCTTCAAAATCGACCAGCAGAATTTCGCCGCCCTGCGCCCGCACCAGATCGGCCCCGACCACCTGGTCAATCGTATAATCCGCGCCTTTAGCCAGTATGTCGGGCTTAATCGCCTCGATCAAAGAAACCGGCGTGTCTTCGGCAAACAGCACGACCAGATCGACGCTTTCCAGCGATGCGAGAATTGCGGCGCGCGATGCCTCATTCTGAACCGGGCGTGTCTCCCCTTTGAGACGGCGTACCGAGCTATCGTCATTAAGACCGACAATCAGCCGGTCGCAGGCGGCCCGTGATTTGGCAAGCAGCACCACGTGCCCAGGGTGAATCAGATCGAAACAGCCATTGGTAAAACCGATCTTGTCGCCGCGCTGGCGCCACGCAGCTACCCGGTCAAGCGCGGCGACGAGCGGCAGATTTTTTGCCTCACCTGGCATCAGCAGCGTCTGCCGGTGAATGGCATCAGCAATATTGTCGGGGTAGGCAACGGCGGTACCGACCTTGCCGACCACAATGCCGGCCGCCACATTGGCAAGCCGGGCGGCGTCAAGCAGGGGGGCGCCAACGGCGAGCGCGGCAGCCAGCGTGGCAACCACGGTGTCGCCGGCGCCGGAGACGTCGAACACCTCGCGCGCCTCAGGCGGCAGGTGATGGACATCATCCCTAGTGACCAGGGTCATGCCATCGCCGCTACGGGTGACCAGCACGTTTTCGATGCCGCAGCTGGTCGCGATGTGACGCGCGGCGGCAATGATCTCTTCATCGGTCCCGACCGGCATGCGGCTTGCCTCACCCAGTTCGGGACGGTTGGGGGTTACCAGAAACGCGCCGGCATAAAGCGTATAATCATCGCCCTTGGGATCGACGATAAGAGGCTGGCCTGCCGAGCGCGCTTTGCCGGTCAGGGTCGCGATAGCATCGCCCGCCAGCACGCCCTTGCCATAATCTGAAACGACCACGGCGCCGACACTCCTGAGCGCCGCCTCGGCGCGGGCGCTAACCTGGGCGGCGATGTCGCCATCGACCGGGTCGGTCGATTCGCGGTCGACCCGCAGCAATTGCTGCACACCGGCGATAAACCGGTCCTTGATGGTGGTCTGGCGGGCGGCATCGGTTAACAGAAAGGCATTGACCGCCGAAAGGGTCCGTAGGAAATCGTCGATCTGACGGCCCGCCTCATCCGCGCCGACAACAGTCACAAATTCGGTCACGGCGCCCAGCGCATCGAGGTTGCGCACCACGTTACCGGCACCGCCCAGCATGAATGTTTCGTTCACCACCCGGCAGACCGGAATGGGCGCTTCGGCGGAAATACGCGTCACTTCCCCATAGGTGAACCGGTCGACCATCACATCGCCGACGCAGAGCACGCGGGCGCCCGCCAGCTGGTTTATCAGGGCGATAAGCGACGCGGACCCGGTCATCGGCCGCAGGTCTGTTCAAGCACATCGCACAGCATGTGACCGATCATTATGTGCATTTCCTGGATCCGCGCAATGGTGGTCGATGGCACCATCACCAGCGGATCGGCGAGCCCGGGCAAGTCCCCGCCGCTTCTACCGGTCAGGGCCGCGGCCACCATGCCGGTCTCACGCGCCGCCTGGAGCGCGCGGACAACGTTGGCGCTGGTGCCCGATGTGGTGATCCCGACCGCCAGATCGCCCGGCTTCCCGAGCGCCCGGATTTGGCATTCGAAGATGGTATCGTAGCCGAAATCATTGGCGGCCGCTGTCAGCAGCGATGAATCCGTGGTTAGCGCGATGGCCGCCAGCGGCGCGCGGTTGGTCTTGTAGCGGACGACCAGTTCGGTCGCGAGATGCTGGGAATCGGCCGCACTGCCGCCATTGCCGAAGAAGACGATCTTGTTGCCGGCGTTCAGCGCGTTTTGGGCAGCACCACACAGCGCGGCAAAGGATACGCTGACCGCATCGCGAGTCGCGCGGACAATGGCTTCGTGTTCATCGAACTCATGATCGTAAAACGCGGTCAGATCCATGCTCTCTTGTCCGGCCCTTCGGCCGATCTTCCGGTAAGTTATAACAGGCGATCCGGCCAATCGCGGAAATGCTTGCTCAAGGCAAGCCCCTGCCGCTGGTAGGACGAACCTGATTCCATTCCATAAAGCTGATCTGGTATATCGGTCAAATGCTCGTATTTGAGCCTGCCAACCAGTTGGCCGTCCTCGATGGTGAACGGCACGCCGTGCGCGCGGACCTCGAGCACGGCCCGGGTCCCCGACGCATCGACCGCGGCATGACCAAAGCCGGGGTCAAAAAATCCCGCGTAATGAGCCCGAAATTCCCCGGTAAAGGCATCGTAGGGCACCATCTCCGCGGCATGATCGAGCGGCACCGAAACGGCTTCCCTGGACGCGAGAATATAAAAATCCTTCGGGTTCAGGATAATCGATTTATCCGCGGTCCGCTGGATCGGGTCCCAATAGTCAGCCGGATTGTAATGGCCGACCCGATCCAGATCGATCAGCGGCGCGTGCGGCTTGGCCTTGTAGCCGACCAGATCCGAGCCGTGGATTCCCGCAAGATCGACCGACAGCGGCACACCGCGCCAAAGCGTACTGATTTCCGCCGCGCTCAGGCTGCGGTCGAGAACGGCTTCGTCTTCGAGTAGACGGCGCAGTTCGGACTCGCGCACCTCGGGCGAGCCCCTGGTCAGGCGCAACTGATTGAGCCGTGAGCCGGTGCGGGCAATGACACTGTACGTGCGGGGAAAAATCTCAGCATAAAGGGGGCCCTGATAGCCGCGTGTCACGATGTCGAAATCAGCCGCCTGATCGATAATCAGCCGGGTGAAGACGTCGAGCCGGCCGGTCGAACTTTTCGGGTTTGCCACACCGGACAGGCTCGGACCCAGCGCCAGGCTTTCGAGCAGCGGGACCACATAGACACAGCCGCGTTCGAGGAGCGCACCCTCGGTAAGATCGACCCGGTGCGGGCCAAGCGTATCGAGACGCTCAAAAACCGTCCGCTGGGGCCCCGGCAAAAAGCTTGCCTGCACGCGATAAGCGACCGTGCCAAGCCGCAAATCGAGGCTAGCCGGTTGGACCTGCTCAGAGACGATCGGCTGATCGGCGGCAATCTCACCGCTCCTGATCAGGGCCGCCAGAACCTGATAGGGCAGAACACCGGTCGTGCGATGCCCGGTATCGGCAGGCTGGGGCATGGATTGAGTTTCCGTCGTCATGGCTAGTCCAACTATCGGGTCACTGTCAGGGGCCCATTGTCGGCTCATTCACCCACGGACCGAAACCTTTTTTTTATCCCCAACCGCAGCCCCGATTTTCCCCCAGAGCACAAGCCATAAGTTGTTGGGGCTTTTTGGTAAATCGGGTTATGCCCGCGATTGGACTTATCCACCGCCGGCATGCCCGCATCGCCGGGCGGCGCTGGCACCGGCATTGAGCGTTCGCTCCCGTCCAGAGCAACGAACATTTCCGCTTCGAGGCGCAGAAAATAGGCTTCCCAAGTACAGGTCTGCTCAACGAAAGACCGCGCCGCCGCGCCCATCCGGGCCGCCCGTGCGGGGTCAGCAAACAAATCGAGGATGGCGGCGGCCATGTCAGCGGGTTCGTCGGCCAGAATGAGATGCTCGTCAGGCGTCGCCCCGATGCCATCATTGGCCACGCTCGTCGCGACGATGGGTTTCTGCATCGCCCTGAATTCAATCAGCTTGTTCAGCATGCCGGCGCGGGCCTGCACCGGACCGATACAGACCGCGGCCGGGGCGATGTGATCAGCGGGATCCCTGACCTCGCCGATGACACTGATGCAATCGTGGCTTGCCAGCGCGTGGATTTCAGGCCGCAGGTCCCGGCCAACGACGGCCAGCGTGTGCGCGTTTGCTGTTGCTTGATCAGCGGCCACACTTGGGCCACTAACCAGGTAATGGCATGGATATTGGTATAGGTCCGCATGACGCCGTTGAACACCAGCGAAAACGGGACAGGGTCAATATCGCGGCGCGGCGCGAACCGGACAATGTCGGTGCCGTGCGGGCCATGAAACACATTGTCGATTTCCGGCCAGCCGCGCGCGCGGCAGATCGATCTTATTTCGGCCACATCCCGCACGCCGATCATGATAGTGCGGGTACAATTACGCCAGACCCGCGCCTCATAGCCGCGCACCAGCCGGCTTTCGATCATATAGATCAGCCGTTCCCGGAGATTGCGGTAATGGGCTACCATGCGCCGCGTGTTAAGCGACTGGGACAGCAGCATGGCTAAAATTGTCAGCTTAGGCGAAGCACTATGGTGCATGGCTTCAGCGCTGCGGATGTAATAGCAATAGTCGATGTTTACCTCGGCAAGGCCATCGCCTAGCGCGGCATTTTAGCCTGAATTGAGAAATCAGCCTACCTGGAGCGGCAAGCCACGAACCAGCCCCGACACCAACCCTCTCAGGCGATGGACAAGGCCATGGGGAAACAGCCGCACCGTGCGGCAATGCCTGGCCAGCCAGTCCTGCTGTTCCGGCGTTAGGGCCTCACCCGCGTCGAGGGCATATAGATCGACCGCATGGCCGCGCGCCGACAAAAACGCAATCAGGTGGCCCACCGTCATTTGGTCGGCCCGGGTCATCGGTAGCGACACACGCGAATAGGAAATGACGATGGCGAGGCTGCGCGGCGCCGGCGCTACGGACATAGCACCCGGCAGATTGCTTGCAGCAGGGCTGGATTTAACGCTGGAAGCGGTCACGGGACGCCAGGATCGAGGCTGACCAGGTAGATCCTCGGGATGGCGGCATCAAGCCGGCCTTCGATCGCCACCATGCGCTTGCCGACCACGATTTTCGCGGGCGCATCGTAATCGGCGACCGCCGTGGTTTCACGGAGAAATTCTGGATCGAACGCGACGTCATACCGCTGGCCGGGCGGCACCCACACGGCGTCGGTCAGCGCGGGGATAACCACATCATCCATTGTCCCGGGTGGGACCGTGCTGCGTAGCACGATCAAAGGCGACGGCGCATCTACCGGCAGCACGGCAATGGCGGCGCAAAGTTCCTACAAGACCTTACCAATCTGCGCCAAATCAAGCGCGCCGGCCACGGTCGATGGCGTACCGACACAAATAAAAACCAGCGAAGCGCCGACAAGGTGAGATCCGCGACCTGTCGCGGCGGTAAGCCTCCCCGCCGCGACACCGGCAACAAGCAACGCCCCAATTCCGGGTTCGGATACCGGCGACCGGCCCGCCGCGACATCGTCCACCTTGCGCTTATCGGGATCGATGCCGGCAATGCTGTGTCCATCCCGCAGGAGACAGGCCGCAATTGTCGCACCGACATACCCCAACCCGCAAATAACGATTTTCATAGTTGCTCCCGCACGCGGCGAATATTGTTCAGCAGCTCACCAGCCGGCCAAACAAAGATGCCATCGCGGCGGCATCGGGCGGAGCCGCCTGTTCTGCCCAGCTCAGCCAGAAAGCAACGGCGCGATAATCACCATAGCTTTGAGGCACCAGCGAAATGCGGTTGGCCGGTGCCTCGAGCCCAAAACGGGGCCAGTATCGATCCGGCCGGCTATCGCCAAAGCGGCCCGCCAGAACCGATATCTCAACACGCACGCCATCCTGAACAAAGGCCTGAGCCCCATTGTCGTCCGGTGACCATGAATCGGGGATTAGCAAATCGGTACGGGCGGGGTGGCGGACCGGGCCAATCCAGGCATCGCAGACCAGAATAGCCGACCCAGGCCATAAGCCGACAAAACGGCGGGCCTCGACACCAACCAGCGCATAGCCATCCTGGGCGCCGGCGCACCACAGCGGCGCAATACCGGAAAGTGCTTGGCTGGCGATCTCCCACGCACGCCCACGATGGCCAACGCGAAAAGATTTCCAGAATTCAATGGGTTCGGCGCCGTCGAGCCGGGGCCCGTTATGGGAGCGCGCCGAGCGGGACGCGTCCCGGTCAGGCCCGGCGGTGTAGGTGGACACACCACTATCGACCAGAAAACGCTTATGGCCAATGCTTACCTCCACCGACAGAAAGTCGGCATGGGCATGGCCCGGATTGTCGTCCGGTCCACACGGCCCGCAATCAAATATCACCGCGTCGTCCCCCCACCCAATTCGGACATAACCGGTGTCGGGCAGGCGGGCCAACTCCGCCACCGGTTCCGATTTCATTATAGTGGCTGATGGAGGAGCTTCGCCGAGCCAAGAATCGTTAAACAAGGCTATGTCGCCATCAGGATGGGTCATGACGCCCAGCGCGGTGCCCATCCCGTGGCGGGTCACCGCAAGCTCGGCGGCGCCTTCCCCTTCAAGGATTTTGCTGGCTGTCAGCAGGTCCATATCGAGTAGCGACAGCAGGTGATACAGGGGGCTGCGCTCCGCATGCCCGCCATCGGGCAGGACGTTCTGGCGCAGAGCTGGTGGGATAGCCCTGGACAGAAACCCAAAAAGCGCGGGAGGCTCGGTCAGCCCGGCCGCATAAACCGCAAGCGCCACATAATTCTTGAGCAGATGATTATATTGCAGATCGCGTTCCAGATTGGCGCGAATGAAAGCGGCGCAAAGGCGGACGTGATCCAGAACTTCCGCTTCCGCCGCCGCGACACGCGCCCCGCCGTTGGCGCGGTAGAGCGTCAGCCCACACAGCAGATTGATTAACCGATGACTGGCTGTATAGGTGTTCCACACGTCACGAAACACACCGGGCGCGGACCATGGATTATCGGCATCAAGCCCGCGCAGGAGATGCAGGATAATGTCAAGATCATTCACCTGCCCGCGCGCCAGCAGCGGCACGGCGTACCCCATATAGGCGAGAGTCATGCGGCGTAGCGGGTTGTTGCCTTCGTGAAAATCGCCGCGCCACGGAATGGCTTCGATGGAGCCGAAATCATAGGCGCGGTTGACAAGCGTAAATTGCGCCTGGGCAACACCCTCCAGATGATCTCCATGGACCGCTTCCTGCAGGGCGAGCACCGTCTCCGCGCAGGCGGCAAGACGCGCGGAGTTCGGGTCGGGCAGAGCCAACCGCGCGGCCGTGCGCTCAATAAGGCGGCGGGACAATACAGGCGCAGCACCCATGGCGCCATGTCGGCCGCGGCAGATGGCGCGATAGACCAATTGCTCGGCGGAAAGATGACGTACGGTCCGCCAGAGGCGAGGCAGTGTCATCGTTGCCGGATATCAGAGATTGACCGGCACGCCGCCGCGGAGCGCCTCACCGATGGCGATGGTCGCCAGGCTGGTCTCGATCAGCTCCGCCTCGTCGACCGGCGGCCGGCCGCCAGTGGCAGCGGCCGCCACGAAGGCGTTCAGCTGAGCGGCATGGCCCTTGTCCTGATCGAGGCAGGCGCCACCGGACTTTTCCTTGCCGTCACTGATCAGCGTGGCGGTGCGGAAATTGTCGATCACAAAA
>Ga0315339_1002953_pt1 | contig 12366 bp, 8 predicted proteins | sample ASW17metaG_FD_204514 | JGI IMG/M metagenome (GOLD analysis project Ga0315339, IMG submission 204514) | Ammonia-oxidizing marine archaeal communities from Pacific Ocean, United States - ASW #17 | ecosystem: Environmental > Aquatic > Marine > Oceanic | place: USA: California | collected 2016-12-05
TGGCTGTGGAGGCCCGTATCGAATTCACGGGCGAGCTGTCCGCACGCGGTCAGCAGATCGTCGCTGCAATGCAGAGGGATCGTCGGGGCGACCGCCAGTCTGAGTTGATCCCGGTCGAAGGGCCAGGTGTCGAGGGCATGACGCAAGCCTTCGACGCTCTCGTCGACGGTTGCGAGCGTCATGCCCGACACCTGCTGTCGCAAGTCGTCCGGCAGCGCAGCCAGCAACCCGGGCACGGCATCAAACACCGTCCGATTAGCGAGCATGGGGGCGATCACCGCGCGGATGCCGACGTCGGCATAGCCCTCGGCGATTGCCTGCGTGCCTTCGGCTGATGGGCTCGGCAGTCCAAGGTTGAGGTCGTAGCACGCGGTACAGCCCTTAAGCGCCATCTCCGCGGCCGCGAGCTTGGCCGTCAGTTTGAGCACGTCGTGCCCACGATCGGCGTTGATCCAGGGCAGAATGGCGACCCCGCGCTCCAGGGTCCAGCCTTCGCCGGTTGCCTTGTCGAGGCCGTGATGCCCGTGGGTGTGGGCGTTGACGAACCCCGGATGAAGGAGGCGCTGGTCGGCGTCGATGACCCGGGAGTCTTTTGGTGCTCCGATCCCCGGTTTATCGATCTCGACGATGCGGTCACCCGATATTAGGATGTCCGCGGGATCCACACGATGAGACATTGCGTTGAGGACGCGGCCGCCGCGAATGACAATCGTGCGCTGATCTGGCATGGGCGCAGGCTCGCAATGTGTTTCTAGAGTCTGGAGATGGCACAGAAGTCTGGAGATGGTACCGGGTTCGATGCAAGCATGTCGTTGGCGCAGATTCAAAAAGGATGAGCAAGACAATGCCGCAGCGCAAAGGCACCAGCCGCAAAACCAAATCGTCCAACCGTAAGCCTAGGCGCCAAATGAGCGCGATGGCTAGAAAAGGCCTGGCGATCCGCCGCGAACTGCGAGGGGCGCAGGAGGTCGATCGCAGCATGGCGGAGATTGCGGACGACGAATTCTTGTCAACGTTCTTCGAATACACTCATGAAGCATGCTTCGGGGCTGTATGGGGGCGTCCGGGTCTCGATACGCGCACCCGTCACTTGTTGACCCTGACCATCATGGCGGCACTCGGTCAGGCCGTGGGTTTGGAATCAGTGATTCGACGGGCACTCCGCGGCGGTATCAGCCGTGAGGAAATGGCTGAGGTATTCCTCCACGTCTACTCGTATGCCGGTATGTACGCCGCGTGGAGCGCTTTTGAGAAGGCGAGTGAAACCTTTAGGCTCATCGATCAAGAGGAGGCCGAAGGCGCGCGTAAATGACCGCCAGGAATTCCGCGGACGCGGAATGCGCTGTTTCGAAATGATGGACAAACCGGTTCCGATCATCGATATCGCGCCATTCGTCGGGGCGAACGAAGCCCAGAAACGAGCGCTTGCCGAGCAAGTGGATACGGCTTGCTATGAGGTTGGCTTCCTCATCATCTCGGGCCACGGCATTGCAGCGGGTCTGCTTGACGAGGCCTTCACTGTCTCGCGTGCGTTTTTCGAACTGCCGCTTTCCGAAAAGATGCGCTACGAACCGGCTCATAAGGAGGCGAATCGGGGATATACGGCGGTGGCATCACGCACCCTGGCCTACACCCTGGACGAAGCCACGCCGCCGGATCTCCGCGAACGCTTCTCGATCGGGCCTCTGTCCGACCACGGTTCGGGCTATCGGGGTCAGCCGGGCGCCGAAGGCATGTATCAGCTCAATCAATGGCCGGCTCGCCCAGAACGATTTCAGAAAGTGTTTACGCGCCTCTATCGCGAATTCGAAGGCCTCACAGCGCGGCTGATGAGCATTGCCGCCATTGCTCTCGAACTTCCTCAGGATTACTTCGACGACATGATCGACAGGCATTTCTCGGCCTGCGGCAGTTTCAATTATCCCGTGCCTGATTCCGAGCCGTTGCCGGGACAACTGCGTGCCGGCGCACATACCGATTTTGGGACCCTCACCATCCTCGCCATTGGCGCCGGCCAAAGCGGGTTGCAGATCAAGTTGCCGTCCGGAGACTGGACCGGCGTCGTGCCTGCCGCCGGCCATCTGGTCGTTAACGTCGGCGATATGATGGCGCGCTGGACGAACGACCGCTGGTGCTCGACGCTCCACCGCGTCATCAATCCGCCGGCGGAGGCTGGTGGCGGCAATAGCCGCCAGTCAATAGCGTACTTCGGCAATCCAAATTACGACGCGGAAGTCAGATGCCTGGATGCCTGTGCAGGCCCCGGCAACCCACCCAAGTACACGCCTGTTCTCGCCGGCCACCACATGTACGAAAAATCCCTGAAACACGCGGCCGACAGCTAACCTCAATGCGACGGTGCCGGAGCAGGGCTTCGCCCAGATCCGGCACCGGCACAGAGGGTCGCCATGTCTCCACAGTGGATATTCCAGTGCCGAACCCCGCAGGGCTCCGGCACTGACACGGAGGGTCTGACTCGGAATTATTCCTCGACGTCCACCCCGTAGTCGCGCCGGGCCTGCTCGGGGGTGACATAGCCGTTCTTGACGTCCTCCAGAACTTTCTCGCGAGGCCGCGATCGCGGATCGCCGTAACCGCCACCCGTGGGTGTCACGATGCGGATGCGCTCACCTGGGTTGACGGGGAGGCGAACGGCACGCTGGTGGACTTCCTCGCGACCGTCGGTCCGTACGACTTGGGCCAGACTGTGGGACCCCTCCTGACCGCCGGCTGCTGCCCAGGGCGGAAACTTGTGCCGGCCGTAATCGCCTGAGAAATAGACATCGTCGTCGATCACCCGGTAATCGAGGATCACTCCCTTGCCGCCGCGGTGTTCACCGGCGCCGCCATCGTCGTCGTGAAAGGCATACTGCTCCACCAGGATGCCGAATTTCCCCTCCTGCACTTCGACCGGAATGTTGAAGGTCTCGCCATCCGCGGCACAGAACTGCCCATTCTCGCCGTCGCCCGACGCCGTCGCACCCCAGCCGCCCACCAGGGGCTGCTGCAAGAGAGTCACGTCGGCGGTTTCTGGATCGCGGCCGATGATCGTCGTGCCGCACACGGCCGCGAGATGACCCGCCGGCAAGCGATCCGGGCAGTGCGGAGCCAACGCCTTCCAGATCACTTCCGTGGCGAACAGAACGGCTTGATGGTATTTGCCCGTGGGCGCGGGATGGCGTGCGGTGAGCACCGTATCGGCGGGGCAGATAATGCGCAGCGGCCGGAACGCGCCGTGATTGGCCGGAGTCTGGGGATTGGTCAGCGCCTTGAAGGCAAGCATGACGCCCGACTCAAGCCCAGCGGAGCCGGTGTTGAACGGGCCGGCCACGGTCGGGCTCGTTCCGGTGAAATCGGCGATGAATTCCTCGTCGGTGATCGTCACTTTGCACCGGACGGGGACCGGATCATCGGTGATGCCGTCGTCGTCGATCCAATCCTCGGCTTCGAAGACACCCTTGGGCAATTGGCGAAGCGCCGTCAGGGACATCGATTCGGCATAGTCCAGCAGGCCCTCGACGGCCTGCTCCCAAGCAGCATTCCCATACTTGAGGAACATATCGCGGATGCGCCCCTCGCCGATGCGCGCGGCGGCCACGCTCGCCCACATGTCACCAAGCGTTTGCCGCGGCAGCCGGACATTGGCGGCCAGCGTGTCGAGGACGGCTGCATCCGGCTCACCACGGCGGAACAGTTTGATGGCGGGAATCTGCAGACCTTCCTGAAAAACCTCGGTGGCGTCAGCAGAAATCGTGCCCGGGACCTTGCCGCCCATCTCGCTCCAGTGCCCCTTATTGGCCGTGAAGGCGATCAGCGTGCCGTCGGCGAAGACCGGCATGACGAGGCAGACGTCCGGCGTGTGGGTACCCCCGCCGCGATAGGGATCGTTCATGGCGAATATGTCGCCGGGGTGGATGTCGTCCGTCGCGCCGAATATCTCGATGACGTCGCGCACCGCCGACTCGAGCGTGCCGATGAACAGCGGGACACCATTGCCCTGCACCACCATGCGGCCTTTAGCATCGGCGATGCCAACGCAGTAATCGAGGCACTCATAAATCACGATGCCCTGCGCGGCGTGGCCCAAGGCGATGAACATCTCATCGCTGATCGCCTGTAGGCCGTCCCGGATGATTTCGAGCGTGAAGGGGTCGAGCGCAGGGCTCTGGTGATTAGTCATGTCCGGTCTCAATGTTCCGCTCTGGCAGTCTTGATGTGAAGCAGGCCGTAGGGATCGACCATGGCCCATGATCCAGGCGGCAGGACGATGGTCGTGTCAGGTTCCTCGATTACGGCGGGGCCCGTGATCTGCGTACCCGATCCCAGACGGGCCCGTTCATAGATCGGTGTGTCGTGCCGGCCATCGAGATCGAAGTCGACGGTGCGCGACTCCCGCATCGCCTCACTCTGCGATCCGTCTGTTGGTGCCAGGCTCGGGAACTCTATATCGTTCATTATGCCGAAAACGGCGATGTGGAAGTTCACGGTGATAACCGGGACGTCCAGGCGGAACGTGAAGGCCCGCTCGTGCTCCGCGTGAAAGCGCTTCTGGGCGGTGTCCAACGTTGAGCCGTCGATCGGGCCCGACGGGAAGGCGATCTTCACGGTGTGTTCCTGACCGTCGTACCGCATGTCGGCGAAACGCTCGATGCGCAGGCGATCGGGCGCGACGTTGTCCGCCGTGAAATCCTCCCGCGCGGCAAATTCCAGTTCTTGGTAGGCCGCCTGCACGTCAACTGCATGAGCAGCGTCGAGCCGGACCGGGTACGTGCGGATGTAGTCCCGCCGCATGTCGCTCATCAGCATGCCCCAGGCCGAGAACACCGCCGGATGGGGCGGGATGATCACTTTCGGGATGTGTAACTCGCGGGCAAGCGCGACCGCATGCATGGCGCCGCCCCCGCCGTAGGCGACGAGCGTGAATTCCCGGGGGTCGTGACCCCGGTTCACGGACACCAGCTTGAGCGCGTTGGTCATGTTGGCGTTGGCCAGGCGGATGATCCCCCGCGCCGTCTCGTCGGTTTCCGTGCCGAGCTGGCTGCTCAATTCGACGAACACGCGCCGCACGTTGTCCATGTCGGGAATGATCTCACCGCCCAGGAAGTAATTCTGATCAATCCGCCCGGTGATCAGGTGTGCATCGGTGGTTGTCGGGTCGTTGCCGCCGCGGTCGTATGCTGCGGGCCCGGGCGAGGCCCCTGCGCTTTGTGGCCCAACGCGCAGTTTGTTTCCCTCGTCCAGCGCGGCGATGCTGCCGCCGCCGCTGCCGATCTCGACGATATCGATCGTCGGCAGTTTCAGGGGATAGCCCGCGTAGGTTGGAGTCCGCTCAATCGCGTAGTCCGTCGTAATCGGCATCCGTCCGTCCTGGACAAGGGTACACTTCGCCGTCGTCCCACCGACGTCGAGCGTGATCAGGTTTGGCTCACCGATCAGGCGGCCGATCATCATCGCGCCGAGCACGCCGCCGGCCGGGCCCGATTCCATCATCGATATGGGCCGGTCCTTGGCACTCTCCAACGTCGTGATGCCACCGTTCGATTGCATGACGTAGGCGTTGCCGGTAAAGCCGCGGTCGTCCAGGGAACGCTTCAGCGCATCCAGGTATTGGTTGGCCAGGGGATGGGTATAGGCCGCCAGGACTGTCGTTGACGTGCGTTCGTACTCGCGCCACTCGCGTGTCAGCGTATGCGAAGGCACTACCGAGACCTCGGGCCAGAGATCGTCGATGACATCACGGATCGCGGTCTCGTGTGCGGGATTGGTGTAGGCGTGGAGCAGACTGACCGCGATGGCCTCGACTCCCTCTGATCTGAAGGTCTTGACGATATCCGCCAGTTCATGCGCGGCCAACGGCGTCAAGACTTCCCCCGTATGCGAAACGCGCTCGGTGATCTCCTGGCGCAGAAAACGAGGTACAAAAGGTCTGGGCTTGGCGTACATCAGATTGTAGAGGTCGGGTCGGTTTCCTCGCGCGATCTCGAGCACGTCGCGGAAGCCGCGTGTCGTGATCAACCCGGTGCGGGCGCCCTTGCGCTCGGTGATCGCATTGATGATCACGGTTGAGCCATGGGCGAAGAAGCTGATGGCTGAGAGGTCGACGTGCGCTTTTTGCAGCACGTCCTGCACACCCCGTTCGAAATTAGGCGGTGTGCTGTCGCATTTCACGGTCAGCGGTGTTGGGTCGCCGCCCGGACCGTCATCCACGGCGACGAGGTCCGTGAAGGTGCCGCCGACGTCAGTGGCGATGCGCATGACAGCAGCTCATACGGACCGCATACCGTGGCGGTCCACGTGATACGGTTCGGCGGCCAGCGCGCCGCAAAATTGGCCGGCCACCTGCTCGACTTGAACGAGGATTTCCTGGTTCTGCGCCAGCAGATCCGCGAAGCGCGGCTGCAGGCGTGCAGCCTCGGCTGCCATGGCTTCCAGATTCACGGTTGTGGGCCGCCCCTGCTCGACGACCATTCGGCCACCGACCATGACGGAGTCGACCCCGGTTCCATCCTCGACATGGATCACCTGTAGGAGAGGGTCGTTCAACGGGATCCAGTTGAGGGACTTGAGATCGAGGAACACGATATCCGCCTTGTATCCGGCTTCCAGCAGCCCAACATCGTCGAGGCCAAGGGTGCGGGCGCTGCCCCGGGTGGCCGCGTCAAAGGTTTCGGCCGCCGTCAGGCCGTCCCGTCCGTCGGGACCGCGGGCCTTGGAAATGAGGTCGGCGAGGCGGGCCGCTTCGTACATGTTCTGGTGGTCGGAGGCGCGCGCGCCGTCCGTGCCGATGCCGACAGTCAGTCCAGAGTCCAGCATGGTCCGGACATCCGCAATGCCGTTGCCAAGCCGCATGTTGCTTCCCGGATTGTGGGCGAGCGACGCGCCATGGTCGGCGAGCCGCCGCACGTCTTCGCTGTCGAGCCAGACACCGTGCGCCACCGTAACATTCGGTCCCAGCACGCCGAGGTCGTCGAGATAAGCGGTCAACGTCTTGCCAAAGCGTTTGAGGCCGGCGACGGCCTGCGCCTTGGACTCCGCGAGGTGGGTGTGGAGCCCGGCGCTGTGCTCCCGGGCCAGTGCGGCGAGCCCTTGGAACAAGGCATCGCTGCAGTGGTGGGCGATGGCGGGCGAAACGGCCAGGCGAATCAACTCGCTCTCGCTCGGCCAATCCCGGAACAAGGCTGCGTTCTGGGCGATGATGACGTCTGCCGGCGACGTGCTGCGTGCTTCGAGGTCCCGCCGCAACGCCGCCGGCAGAACATCGATAAGGCCGGGCAGGGCATGGAAGATGGAAATGTCCGCCACCATTGGCGCGATGACCGCGCGCATGCCGACGTCGATGTAGGCCTGTGCCACGGCCTGCAACGAGTCGACGGTCGGCAGCGGCAAGGGGAGTGGCAGGTCGTAGACGGCCGTGCATCCTTTGAGCACCATCTCCGTAGCCGCGATCTTGGTCGACAGGTAGCTGCCTTCCAGGCTCAGGTCGGCATTGACCCACGGACTGGTGGTCAGGAACCGCTCCAGCGTCCAGCGATCCGTGGTCGCCTTGTGGGCGGCGTGATAGCCGTGGGTATGGGCGTTGATGAGGCCAGGGTGCAGTAATTTGTCAGCAGCATCGACGAGAATGGCATCATCCGGCGCCGCCATGCCGGGAGAACCGACCTCTCGGATCGTGTCACCCTCGATAGAGAGGTCGGCGAAATCGGCAGCCGGACGGCAACTGTCCAACACGCGCCCGCCCCTGATGATCATCGACCGATTGCTGCTCATGGGTTGATCATCGCCACGCACCTCTGTTCATTCAAGCGTTCTGGGGATCAATCTCGGTACCGGATTTGGGCGAAGCCCTGCCCCGGCACCGGAATACCGATCTCTTCAAGCCGTCTTGCTCAGCAGCGAACTCTTGTATTATCCATAACGGATCATCATGCGGGAGGGGCGAATGACCGAGAACCTGCCCGAGCAGGCCCAGGTCGTCATCGTCGGCGGCGGTGTAATCGGCTGCAGCATTGCCTACCATCTGACCCAGGCAGGTTGGACGGATGTCGTCCTGCTGGAGCGGAAGTCCCTCACCAGCGGCACGACCTGGCATGCCGCGGGACTGATTGGGCAGTTGCGCGCCACACTCAACATGACGCGCCTCGCCCAGTACACGACGGAAGTGCTCCTCTCCCTCGAAGAGGAGACGGGCCAGTCTACCGGCTACAAGCAGAACGGCGCGCTGGTGGTGACCGCCGCGGATGAACGGTTCACCGAGCTGAAACGCAGTGCCTCGATGGGTCAATGCTTCGGACTGGAGGTGCAGGTCGTATCTCCGAAGGAGGCCGCTGAACTGTGGCCGCTCCTGAATATCGATGATCTCGTGGGTGGCGTATTCATTCCCAGCGAGGGCCAAACCAATCCCGTCGACACGACGCTGGCTTACGCCAAGGGTGCGCGCATGCGAGGCGCGCAAATTTTCGAGAACACCAAGGTCACTGCCATCCGTTGGAACGGCGGCCGGGTCACCGGCGTGGCCACGGACATGGGCGATATCCGGGCGGAGTTCGTCGTCAATTGTGGCGGCATGTGGGGCCGGGAAGTCGGTCGCATGGCGGGCGTCAACGTGCCCCTGCATGCCGCGGAACATTTCTACATCCTGACCGAGCCCATCGAGGGTCTCTCGCCCGGCACGCCCTCACTTCGCGAGCAAAACGGCGGTGTCTACGTCAAGGAGGACGCCGGCAAGCTTCTCGTCGGCGCGTTCGAAAAGGAAGCGAAGCCCTGGGGCATGGACGGCATCCCGGAAGATTTCTCCTTCGACCAGCTCCCGGACGATTGGGAGCATTTCGAGCCGATCATGGAGAACGCACTACGCTTGATTCCTGCGCTGGCCGAAACCGGCGTACAGACTTTTTTCTGCGGCCCGGAGAGTTTCACCCCGGACGATCGCTATCTTTTAGGCGAAGCGCCGGAGCTCAAGAATTTTTACGTCGCCTGTGGATTCAACTCAATCGGGATCGGTTCCTCCGGAGGCGCAGGCAAGATGCTGGCCGAATGGATCATCAACGGGCATCCCAGCATGGATCTTTGGGAAGTCGATATCCGCCGCATGATGCCGTTCCAGGGCAATGCGCGTTACCTGGAGGCGCGGGTGATCGAAGGCCTGGGCTTGCTCTACGACATGCACTGGCCGTTCCGCCAGTACGAGACGGCGCGTGGCATCTGCAAGTCTCCGCTGCACGACCGGCTCGTAGCTGGCGGGGCCTGTTTTGGCGAGGCGGCGGGGTGGGAGCGGCCCAACTGGTATGCATCGGACGGTGTAGAACCGAAGTACGTGTATTCTTATGGACGCCAGAACTGGTTCGATAACTCCGCCGAAGAGCACAGAACCGTCCGCGAGCGGGTCGGCCTGATCGACCAGAGCAGTTTCGGAAAATTCCTGCTGACCGGGCCGGACGCGGAGTCGATCCTCAACAACGTCTGCGCGAACGACATTGCTGTTCCGGTGGACCGCGTCGTCTATACCCAATGGCTGAATGAGCGCGGTGGGATCGAAGCTGATGTCACCGTCACCCGTCTCGCGGAGGATCAATTCCTCATCGTATCCGGTGTGGAAACTCAGGTGCGCGATGGCAACTGGCTGAAACGGCATATGCCTGAGGGCGCGCGAGCGGTGCTCACCGACGTGACGTCGGCCTTCGCGGTGCTCGGCATCATGGGTCCACAGTCGCGCCGGCTGCTGTCACGACTCACAGACGCCGATCTCGCCAACGGTGGGTTTCCATTCTCGTCGTCACGCGAAATTGACCTGGGCTACGCTGCCATTCGGGCGACCCGGATCACCTACGTTGGAGAGCTTGGATGGGAACTCTATGTGCCGACGGAGTTAGCCGCTGGCGTCTATGACAAATTGGTGATGCACGGACAGGATTTCGGCTTGAAGCCGGTCGGATATCACGCCGTCAATTCGCTCCGTATGGAGAAAGGTTACCGGCACTGGGGACACGATATCAGCGATGAGGACACGCCGCTCGAAGCCGGATTGGGATTCGCCGTGGCGCACGGAAAGAACGCCGGATTCGTGGGACGAGACGCCATCATGCGGCAGAAAGAGGCCGGCTTGACCAAGCGTCTCGTGATGTTCGCGCTCGCGGATCCCGAGCCACTACTCTACCACTATGAGCCAATCCGCCGCGATGGTGAAATCGTCGGCTACCTCACGTCCGGGATGTTCGGCCATACCGTCGGCGCGGCGCTTGGCATGGGGTATGTCACCTGTGACGAAGGCATGACAAACACGTGGATCGAGTCCGGGACCTACGACATTGAGATCGCCGGCGAACGATTCGCCGCCCACGCCTCTCTGACCCCATTCTACGACCCCAAACGCGAACGAATCTTGAGCTAACCCCAACCTCCCCCGTCCAGATATGGCTTGTGATCCGGGAAGGGAATCGTGTGGATCCGGAAGAGTCCTTCCCCCGGAATTCGGAGAGGGATATCGTCGTGCCAAGACATCGTCTTGCGGCAGCTATTGGAATTCAGTGGCGCGCTCTAAAAGGCCCGCCCACCAAAACCGACTCGAACGGCAGCCCACCTCAAGCGCCTTGGGCAGACGCGGGAAGATTTTAAAGTAAAATCGTCTAATTCTCCCTATGGGAATCAGAACCGGACCGAAATAAAGGAGCGGACTATGCAAGAGTCAGTTGGATTTTCGATCAGTGGATTTTCCGTGTTCGCGATCGTTTTCGTCATACTTGCGATCGTGCTGGTCTTGATGAGCGTCAAGGCCGTCCCCCAGGGTTGGGAATTCACCGTGGAGCGGTTCGGCCGGTACACCCGCTCATTGTCACCTGGGTTTCACGTCATCATGCCGATCATCGATCGCATCGGCGCCAAGATGAACATGATGGAGAATGTGCTCGACGTTCCCGAGCAGGAAGTGATCACGCTGGACAATGCCATGGTGCAGGCTGACGGTGTCGTATTCTACCAGGTGCTCGAGGCGGCCAAGGCGGCCTACATGGTCACAGACCTCGAAAACGCCATGCTGAACCTCGCTTTGACAAACTTGAGAACCGTCATGGGGTCCATGGACCTTGACTCATTGCTGTCACAGCGGGATCAAATCAACGCGAAATTGCTCTCCGTTATCGACACGGCCACCAATCCCTGGGGCGTCAAGGTCACCCGCGTTGAGATCAAGAATATCGCGCCTCCCCGGGATATTGTCGAGGCGATGGGCCGCCAGATGAAGGCGGAGCGCGAGAAACGCGCCAACATCCTTGATGCGGAAGGCTTCCGGCAGGCCGAAATCCTCAAGGCCGAAGGTGAGAAACAGGCCATCATTCTCGGCGCTGAGGGTCGAAAGGATGCGGCGTTTCGCGATGCCGAGGCGCGCGAACGCGAAGCCGAGGCCGAAGCGCGCGCCACGGATATGGTGTCCAAGGCCATCGCAGCCGGAAATATTCAGGCCATAAACTATTTTGTGGCTCAGAAGTATGTGGAGTCGCTGAAAGAGTTCGCCCACGGCAACAACCAGAAGATCATTTTCATGCCCTTGGAAGCGTCCAGCGTGATTGCCTCCATCGGAGGTATTGGTGAGCTTGCCCGGGAAGCTTTCGGGAAGGGTTCCGATGCCTGAGCTACCCGAACAGATTGAGTTCTGGCACTGGTGGGTCCTGGGCGTATTGCTGGTTGGTTTCGAGGTATTCGCACCAAGCACCGTATTCCTGTGGCCGGGTATCGCCGCGGGGATTGTGGGTCTGATTCTGCTCGCGCAACCCGATATGAGTTGGCAGGTCCAATGCTTGATCTTTGCGGTGCTGTCTATCGGCAGCCTTCTCGCCTGGCGCGCCTACTACAAATCGAAGCCGCCTCCAGAGCGTGCTCCCGGCCTCAACACCCGGGGTGAGCAGTACATCAATCGCGAGTTCACCCTGGAACACCCCATTGTCAACGGGCGGGGCACTCTGAATATCGATGATACGACCTGGGCTATCGAGGGGGTCGATCTCCCCATCGGTGCCCGCGTCCGGATAACGGGTGCTGTCGGTGTGGCATTGAAAATTGAAGAAGCGTGACGTTCAAACACCACAGTGGTTCTTGGAGATCTTTGCCGAAGTGCAGTGATCCATGATTCCCATCCGCACATCGGTTGAGTTACGCGAAGTGCCGGGTGCCGTTATCGGGTTGATCATTGCCAACGTGGCGATATTTCTTCTGGAAATCGGATTGCCGGCCGATCTCGCCAAACAATTCATCATGCATAACGCGTTGGTGCCGGCCCGGTATACGCAAATTGGATTCGGCGCTGCACACGGCCTCGAACCGGCGAATGTATTTCCCTTCATCACCAATGCGTTCATGCATTCGGGCTGGTGGCAT
>Ga0315339_1002954_pt1 | contig 12363 bp, 6 predicted proteins | sample ASW17metaG_FD_204514 | JGI IMG/M metagenome (GOLD analysis project Ga0315339, IMG submission 204514) | Ammonia-oxidizing marine archaeal communities from Pacific Ocean, United States - ASW #17 | ecosystem: Environmental > Aquatic > Marine > Oceanic | place: USA: California | collected 2016-12-05
TCCGAACCGCCCGAATGGGGTAAGGCAAGTTGCCGGCTCGCGCACTGTGGTAGTGGCGCTCCCGTCCCACAATTACATGATCTCGGTCGCGATCAATCCAACCACTTTGCCGGCTCTTGATTTGCGGAAGGAAACTGCGGCCGGTCATACTTTCAGGAATGTCGGCCCCGGCTAGTTCCAGTAAGGTCGGTCCTAAATCCATCAGGCTAACAAAGTCTTCTACCGTGCGACCTGCTTGAATGTGCCCGGGCCATCGCATGAGTAAGGGTGCCTGGATCCCCAAATCGTAGCACTCGGTCTTTCCTCGCGGCACTCCGGGAATGCCATGATCGCCGGAGAGAATAATCAAGGTGTTGTCCAACTCACCAGCAGCTTCCAGCTCTTCCAGCATCACGCCGAGCATCAGGTCCAGGGCCAGGACCTCGCCAAGGTAGTCAGCAAAATCGCGTCGTATATCTTCCACATCCGGCAGGAATTTGGGGATTAGCCCTTTCAAATCGTCCGGGTCGATACCCCAGAGATTCTGTCCGGAGTCGGCCACATACGGGCGATGCACATTGATCGGCCCAAACACAAAGAAGAAAGGCTTTCCTTCCGGGGTGCCCCAAAGGGCTTTCTTCATTTCGTTTCGGGTGCGCTCGATGACGTAGTTGTGGCGTTCATGTCGGTCCGCTTCATCGGTCGCTTCTCCTACGTACAATCCGTACCTCGGAAACCTGTCTTTGTAGGTGGGTAGTGACCGTTGTTTTCCCGAGGTCTTGGTCGGAGTAAACGCAAAGGTCTTTCCTGAGCGCGCGGTATGGTAGCCGGAATCCGCCAGGCCATCGACAAACTTAGGCAACCTGGGGAAGGGATTGTTGTCTTCTGTCCAGCTGCTGCCACCTGGATTCAGGAACGCCCCGGAACCGCAATTCCAGAAATACCGACCCGTCGCCAATGAAGACCTACAAGGATTACAGGATGCAACGGGTACAAAAGCGTTTTTAAATAACAGCCCTTCGTGTCCAATTCGATCGATATTGGGGGTCTCAATTACGTCATTCAGGGATGGTTTATTCGGATCCGCATAGATGCTCGCGTAGCGTCCCCAGTCGTCTGCGAAAAAGAACAGGATGTTGGGTCGGCTCTGTTCCTGAGCGCTGGCCAAGCCTTGTATCAGGAATATGGCTACAATGAATAGGGATAGGGATTTCATTTCACTTTCTTAATCATAATCTTACTCTTAATCTTAATCTGTATTCTCTCATCCCAGTTCTCATATTCTTAATCTGCTTTCTCTCCTCGGGCTGGGGATTAAGATTAAGATAAAGATTAAGATTAAGAGTTTATAAGACGGGTTTAGGGCTTAAGATTTTGAGTTTATAAAACGCTGGAAGAGGTTATGAGTGATTTGTTGGACGCGGGGATCGACTCCTTGTTGCGTCACGCCATGCCTGGAGGGATTTTTATGACCAGGAGGGCTGGACACCCCGTTGGCCCACCAGATGGTCGCGGAATTAAATACGATGTTGCCTTTGGGGCCGTCGTAGATCGTGGCGGTGTAGCGGCCCATATTTTCTCCATTAACAAATGCATCACCTTCGGCGACGACATTCATTCCGGGCAGGTTCATCGCGGGGGCGCCGTGCCATTCCCAGCCAACGAGACCTTCTACCGAATCGCCTTTCTTCATTCCGGTTCCCTCAAAGAGCCAATGCTCCGGCATCGCGCAGGTCCAATCGCCGGCACCTCGTACTCCGCCCGTCGTCTGCGCCCCCATCAATTGGTTGCCAGCCGGCCCCCTGACACCCATACTGCCGCTTTTACCCCATGCGGGCGCGTTTTCAGCAGCCTCAGCGGGGCTCCCGAAAAACGCGCCTGCCCGGCGTATGATGCGGTTGGGCCTACCGTCTGCAGAAGGCAGCATCGGTACGACAAAGAGGACTGCATTGGCGCCCATAAAGGCTAAACTCACGCCTGCATCGCGCGCTTTGAGCACGTTGTCATACATCTCCGATGACCAGTATTCGTCGTGTCCCACCGAGATGAAGCCTTTCGTGCGGAGTAAGCCAGCCGGGTCGGCGTGGGTGTCGATATTGGAAATGTAGGAGACATCGTAACCGTGTTGCTCCAGCCAGTAGGACAAGGGGAATTCCCAAGGCAGGAATTCGCCGGAACCGCCTGACGCCTTAAGCGAGTTGACGGGGTGGGTAAACAAGCCATAAGGGCGATCGAAACTCACGGAGCCACTGGTGGACGCCCCTTCATGCTTAGTATAAATTGAGAAATCGGCTGGCCAGCGGTTGTAGGCGGACCAGGTCAACTCGCTGCATTGAAACAGCAGATCGCAGGGACGGTCATCGCGGACGATGAAGATAACGTAACTTTGTATTCCGCTGGTCGCCTCCGTCAGCTTGCCCAGGTACACGCCGCTCAGCCAATCCTCGGGGATCTCGAATTCTACAGAAGGCTCCCATTGGCACTCGTGTACGAAGTTTTCACCGACGGAAGGCTCTGGCTGTGCGATGCCTTCGAGATCGTCGAACGTGCGCATGAGCCGTCCCCCATCCCCGTTGTAGTAACCGGTGCGGAAGATCTCCAGCTTGAACGACGTGGCCGGATTCGTACTGACCATAACCTTCAACGTCTCGCCTGCGCGAATGCTGTTCGCGGAGCAGTAGCCTTCAATCCACGGGCAGCGCCCGTTGGCCAAGTTGGGATTGATCTTCCCGGGGGTTTGGCGTGTCTTAGCGAGCTGCCAGTCGCGTGTGCCGGGCTTGGCGTTTTCGATTTGGATCAGGTTTCGTCGCGACGAACTGGATACGCCCGCTTGCCCAAGCGAATAGGGAATACCGATCGCGCCTGATGCAAGGCCTAGGCTGGCCGCGGTAAGGCCTTTGATGAGATCGCGACGATGGATGCCGCGCTGGGGGTTGTGTTCTTTTTTCATATTTCTCGTGCCTTTCTATATAATCTCCATTGAGCTATTTGTATTTAAACAGTCACTACTACTCTTCATCTTCTCCTTCAAATATCCCATTCGATCGTGTCGCCGTTGAACTCGGTGGTGACCTTGCGGTTGGCTTTTCGCGGCTCAGGCAGTTGAGAATTCCACTTCCGGAAAGCCTGTTTCATTTCCTTCACAAGTTCGGGTTTCTGCCCAGAGAAGTCCTTCGTTTCGCTTGGATCCTTGTCTACGTTGTAGAGGCGCGTCAGTTCTTCGCCCGCCATCAAGAGTTTCCACTTTCCCTTGCGGGCGGCTGCGTTCGGGCCGGAACGCCAGAACAGATACTCGTGCGGATCGCTTTTCTTCGTTCCTTTCAAATACGGTAGCAGATTCGCTCCGTCCAGATCGTACCCTTCAAGCTCGGCTACGCCTGCGGCGGCAAGGGCCGTCGGAAAGATGTCCAGCGAACTGACGAGCTTCTCGTAGGTCTTGCCCTCCGGCAGCACGCCGGGCCAGTGAACGGCAAATGGCACGCGCGTACCGCCCTCGTAGAGATTCCGCTTGTGGCCCGTCAATGGATAGTTGCGCTTGCCGTCCATGTCGCTGTATTCAGCGGCGCCATTGTCGCTGGTGAAAAATACGAGAGTATTCTCGAGGAGGCCCTCCTTCTTCAGTGTATCCATAATCGTACCGACCCCGTCGTCGACCGCCGAGACCATGGCGGCGTAAATCCGCTTGGTCTCATTCTCGAACTGCGGAAAGCGATCATAGTACTTTTTGGTCGTCTGAATCGGCGTATGGGGAGCGTATTGAGACAAGTACAGGAAGAACGGTTCGGCCTTGTGACGCTTGATGAACGCCACGCCCTCGCGCGTCAATTTTTCGGTCATATGCTCCTCAAGCGGCACCACTTCCCGCCCGCTCATCAATGGCTTCGGGCCCGGTTTGGGGCCTCCGACGGCGCCCGCTGGACTCGGATACTCAATGTAGTGAACGTCCGGCCATCGGGTATCGACGTAGTCCGCGACCCGCAAAAATCCGAAAAAGGAATCGAAGCCCCGGTCCAAGGGATGATGCCCCTCCGCATCGCCCAGCTGCCACTTGCCTACTATGCCGGTGGCGTAGCCTTGAGCCTTCAGCGCCGTAGCGAGGGTGGTCTGACTTCTGGGAAGATGTGCCCCCCCCGGAGCGCCCTCGGGCGGCCGCTTCTGCGTGTTGAGTTCCTGGCCCCACCGCTGCTGATAACGGCCCGTTATCAGGCCTGCCCGCGCCGGATTGCAGAGCGGTGCCGTCATGTACCCGGAGGAGAAGCGAACGCCTTCGGCAACGAGGGCGTCGATATTAGGCGTAGGGATGTCGCCACCGTTGTACGAAATGTCGCCGTAACCGAGGTCATCAGCGAAGAGAACAATAATATTGGGCCGGTCGGTCTGTCCCAGAACTGCGCAGGGAGACGAAAGAAATACGAGGACCAACGCGGCGAAGGCGCCTTTAATAAGATCGCGGTACCGTAGGCCACGCATCAGGTTATTTAAGTATTCCATGAGGTTTCAATTAGTTTTTTCTAGATTCAAAAAAGTCTTCTATAGCGCCGACTGCCTCATGATGCGTGGGAATCCCTTTGCGCATCTTCTTTTTTATCGCTGCGTATTCAGGATTATTTGCCCCATCGTCGCTCTGCGAGCTATGCTGGGCAAGCAGGTTGGTCCATTCCCACTTGTCCTTCGCGTGATCGTACAATTCCTCCGATCCGTCCTCGTATACGATATATCGATACCGTTCGGATCGAAGACTGTAATTCTTGTATCCAAAAGTAGTTAAGGTCGTTTCATCCCATGAGGCGTCAGGATCCTTCATCAATACAGAGAGATCGTTTCCTTCCAGCTGTCCTTCAGGGGGCTCGAGCCCGCTCAGTGAGGCCAAGGTCGGATAAATATCCAGCAGATTCGCGGGCTTGTTGGTGGTCATCCCGGGCTTGGTCATGCCGGGGACTATCCAGATCATATTGACGCGCGTGGCTCGTTCCCAGAGCGAGAACTTTGCCCAACGCTCTTTTTCGCCAAACTGAAACCCATGGTCGCTCCACAGCACAATGATGGTATTGTCGGCATACTTCGATTCCTCAAGCGCCTCGGTAATCCGGCCAACCAGGTCATCCACCATGGCAGTACACGCCAGATACGCCTGAATGGCAGGTTTCAACTGACCCGCAGCGATGATTTTATGTGCCTTTTGATGCCCCTGCTTTGAACTCGCCTCGGGCACATCATCCATATCATTTTCCAGGTACCCTGGCGGGAGCTCGATTTCATCCAAAGGAAATCGATCGAAATATTCCTGGGGCGCATAAAAGGGCATGTGCGGCTTGTAGATACCGGCGCCTAAAAAGAAGGGTTCCTTCAGCTCACCCCCGAGCAATTTCTCTTCGGCCCATTTCGCCACCTTCCCATCGCCAGTATCCGCCAGCGTAACATCGGGATGAAAAGGACCCCAGTCGGCCTGTCTCGATATCTTTAGCCCGCTTTGGGGAAAGCCGGGTTTGGTAAACTTATACAAGGTAGACGGCCGATCCTGCTTTTTGTTCGGGTAATACTCGTCAAAGCCACGCCCTTGTAATTCCCTCTGGAAATGACCGCCGTGAAACAATTTTCCGGCACCGGCAACAGAGTACCCATTCTGTTGAAAAAACTCAGGCATGAGAACCGAGTTATTCAGTATCGGATTTTTTGTGATCGAATTTGAATTTATATAATTCCCGGATGTGGACGGACTAATCCCGCTCATAATCGCAGCCCGTGAAGGACCGCAGGCCGGAGCCGCGCAATGCGCATTGGTAAAAACCATACCTTTAGAAGCCAGCTTGTCCATGTTAGGCGTTGTGGCCTGAGAATTGCCTTTCAACATGTCCGTCCAGTCATTCAGATCATCAATCGCGATGAAGAGGACATTTGGCTTCTCTGCTCCAATAGCCTCACTCGTCGCGCCTAGCGTGCAAAAGAGAGAAAGCCCCAGAAAGAGTATCGTTGTTTGTTTCTTTGTTTTCATAGGGAGTCGGAATTCAAGGGATTAAGATTAAGAGTAAGACAAAGACGAAGATGAAGAGTAAGAACTCCTAACGAATGAAGCTCTGAAAGAGGTTGTGGGTGATTTGCTGGACGCGGGGATCTACTCCTTGTTGAGCGACTCCATGCCTGACCGGGGTTTTGTGTCCCGGGGGGCTGGATAAACCATTGGCCCACCAGATGGTCGCAGCGTTGAAGACGACGTTGCCTTTTGGCCCGTCATAGATCGTAGCGGTGTAATGGCCGGGATTCCTGCCGCTCATCAATGTCTCACCTTCGGCAACGATCTGCATACCGGACAATGTCATCATTGGGGCACCGTGCCACTCCCAGCCGACGAGGCCTTCGACCGAATCTCCCTTTTTCATACCCGTTCCGTCAAAGAGCCAGTGATCCGGCAGGGCACAGGTCCAATCACCGGCTCCCATGACCGGAGGAGTCGTCCGAGCTCCCATCAATAAAGCACCATCCGGTCCCATGACGGGTTCGAATCCTTCCTGATTGACGTTTCGCCTTGCGTCTCCGCTTCCATATTCGGGCGGAAAGAACCAACCCTCCCGGCGAGTGATGCGGTTGGGCGTACCCTTCCCGGAAGGCAGCAACGGTACGACACAAAGAACGGCATTGGCACTCAGAAAGGCCAGGTTCACGCCTTCATCGCGGGCTTTGAGTACGTTTTCGTACATCTGCAATGACCAGTACTCGTCGTGACCCACTGAAATGAATCCTTTGGTGCGCAGCAAACCAGCGGGGTCGGCATGGGTGTCGATATTCGAAATGTAGGAGACATCGTAACCGTGTTGTTCCAGCCAAAAGGCCAGGGGAAATTCCCAGGGCCGGTATTCGCCGGATCCCACGGAGGCCTTGATCTTGTTTACTGGGTGGGTGAACAAAGCATAAGGCCGATCGAAGCTCACCGATCCACTCGGCACGCTGGTACTGGAGCGTCCTTCATGCCGGGAATAAATCGAGAAATCGGTGGGCCACCGGTTGTAGGCAGCCCAAGTCAGGTCACTGCATTGAAACAGCAGATCGCAGGGACGGTCATCGCGCACAATGAAGATAACGTAGCTCTGTATGCCGCTAAACTCTCCTGTCAGTTTCCCCAGATAAACACCGCTCAACCAATCGTCAGGGATGGTAAATTCCACCGATGGCTCCCAGTCACATTCGTGCAGATAGTTTTCACCGACCTCGGGGACCGGTTGCGGAGTACCTTTGAGCGCATCGTAACGTCTAACCAGTCGAGCACCATCTCCGTTGTAGTAACCGGTTCGAAAGATCTCCAACTTGAACTCGGTCTCCGGATCCGTGCTCACCATAATCTTCAAGGTCTCACCCGCCCGTACACTGTTGGCTGAGCAGTAACCTTCAATCCACGGACAACGCCCGCTAGTCACATTGCTTCTCCCTATGGTGGGGTCGGTGAGCGTATTGGTAAGCAACCAGTCACGCGTCCCGGGTTTGGCGTTTTCAATCTGGATCGGATTCGATCCAGATTGCCCTGAGCCTGCCGAAGGGCTTTGACCAAAAGCCTTGGGAATGCCGATCGCGCCCGACGCAAGACCAAGGCCCGCGGCGGCCACGCCTTTGATAAGATCACGGCGATGGATGCCGTGCTTGGGTGAGTCGTTCATGAGGTTTCGATTATTATTTTCTAGATTCAAAAAAGGCTTCTATAGCGCCCATGGGTTCATGGTGGATGGGAATCTCTTTTTGCAGTTTCTTTTTGATCGCCGCGTATTCAGGATTGTCCGCGAGGTTGTTCCACTCCCACTCGTCCTTCGTATGATCGTACAATTCTTCCGTTCCATCTTCGTATACAATATATCGATACCGATCGGAACGGACGCCGTAGTTCTTGTACCCAAAAGTAGTGACCGTCGTATCATCCCAAGCGGCGTCGGGATTCTTCATCAAAACGGAGAGATCGTTGCCTTCCAATTGTCCCTCAGGGGGCTCGAGCCCTGTCAACGAGGCCAGGGTCGGATAGATATCCAGCAGGTTCGCCGGTTTGTTGGTGGTCGATCCCGGTGTGGTCACGCCCGGCGCCACCCACAGCAGATTGACCCGCGTGGCTCGCTCCCAAAGAGAGTATTTCGTCCAACGCCCTTTTTCGCCTAACTGGAAGCCGTGGTCGCTCCACAGCACAATGATGGTGTTGTCGGCATACTTGGTATTCTCAAGCGTCTCAACGATCTGACCGATGAGATCGTCCACCATGGCCGTGCATGCCAGGTATGCCTGGATCGCAGGTTTCCATTGGTTCATCTCCCTGATTCTCTTCAACCAGGGATTATGACCCATCTTAGCATGAGCTGCAGGTACATCATCCAGGTCATCTTCCCGGAACCCCTCCGGAATTTTGATATCCTCCAGAGGGAATCGATCAAAATACTCCTGAGGTGCATAGTTGGGCAGATGGGGCTGAAAGATGCCAACGCCGAGAAAGAAGGGTTCCTGCAACTCGCCCTCTAGCAACTTATTCTTCGCCCAATTGACGGTTTTGCCATCCGGGTGGTCATCCAAAGTCGTGTCCGGGTGGAGAGGGCCCCAATCAGCCTGCCTTGCCCACCCTCCCAGGGGAGGCTTGGAGGAAAACATATGGCTCTCGAACCAAAGAATGTCCTGCGTCTTGCTCGGGTAATACTCATCAAAGCCCCGTCCTTTGACTTCTCTCTGAAAATGACCGCCGTGAAACAGTTTTCCAGTGCCCGCAACGTGGTAGCCATTCTGTTGGAAAAACTCGGGCAACAGAACCGAATTGTTGAGTATCGGATTTCTCGTAAAGGAATTTTTATTGATATAATTGCCTGACGTCGACGGCCTGATCCCGCTCATAATGGCGGAGCGAGAAGGACCGCAGGCAGGCGCCGCGCAATGCGCATTGGTAAACACCATAGCCTTGGACGCCAGTTTCTCCATATGGGGCGTCTTGGACTGGGGGTTGCCGCCCAGCACACCGTTCCAGTCATTCATATCATCGACCGCGATGAAGAGGACGTTCGGATTCGACGGGCTCACCGCAGGTGGTTTCGTTTCATTGGCCCAGCACAAAGTCCAGCTCAGTAAAACAGACAACAAGAGTATGGATGTTTTCATATATAAAGTCTTACTCTTCATCTTACTCATAATCTTAATCTGCTATTTCTACTCCGGTTGGAGATTATGATTAAGATGAAGATCAGGATAAAGAACTCCTAACGGATAAACCGCTGGAAGAGGTTGTGAGTGATCTGCTGGACACGTGGATCGACTCCTTGTTGAGCGACTCCATGCCTGACTGGGGTTTTGTGTCCTGGGGGACTTGATAAACCGTTGGCCCACCAGATGGTGGCGGCGTTAAATACGACGTTGCCTTTTGGTCCGTCATAAATCGTGGCGGTGTAATGGCCCGGATTCCTGCCGCTCATCAAGGTCTCACCTTCCGCCACGATCTGCATACCGGGCAAAGACATCATCGGTGCTCCGTGCCACTCCCAGCCAACGAGTCCTTCGATCGAATCGCCCTTCTTCATCCCGGTCCCTTCAAAAAGCCAATGCTCTGGCAAGGCGCAGGTCCAATCGCCGGCTCCCATGGCCGGGGGAGTCGTCCGATTTCCCATCAATAAAGCACCATCCGGTCCCATAACGGGTTCGAAGCCTTCCTGATTGACGTTTCGCCTTGCGTCTCCGCTTCCATATTCGGGCGGGAAGAACCAGCCTTCCCGGCGAGTGACTCGGTTGGGCGTACCATTTCCAGAAGGCAGTAGCGGAACAACACAGAGAACGGCATTGGCACTCAGAAATGCGAGGTTCACGCCTTCGTCACGGGCCTTAAGCACATTGTCGTACATCTGCAAGGACCAGTACTCGTCGTGACCCACTGAAATGAATCCTTTGGTGCGCAGCAATCCGGCCGGATCGGCATGCGTATCAATATTCGAAATGTAGGACACATCGTAACCGTGTTTTTCCAGCCAAAAGGACAATGGGAATTCCCAAGGACGAAATTCGCCGGAACCCACGGACGTCTTGATCTTGTTCACAGGGTGCGTGAACAAGGCGTAAGGCCGATCAAAGCTCACCGATCCACTGGGTACGCTGGTACTAGATCGACCACCATGCCTGGAATAGATGGAGAAATCGGTGGGCCACCGGTTGTAAGCGGTCCAAGTTAGGTCACTACATTGAAACAACAAATCGCAGGGACGATCATCGCGCACAATGAAGATGACGTAGCTCTGTATGCCGCTGAACTCTCCTGTCAGTTTCCCCAGGTAAACCCCGCTCAACCAATCGTCTGGGATGGTTAACTCCACCGAAGGTTCCCAGTTGCATTCGTGCAGGTAATTGTCACCGACTTCAGGGACAGGTTGCCGAGTGCCTTTGAGCGCATCGTACCGTTTAACCAGTCGAGCTCCATCGCCATTGTAATAACCGGTCCGAAAGATCTCCAATTTGAAATCCGTCTCCGGCTCCGTACTCACCATAATCTTCAAGGTCTCACCCGCACGTACACTGTTGGCCGAGCAGTAGCCTTCAATCCATGGGCACCGCCCACTAGTCACATTGCTTATTACTATGGTGGGATCGGTAAGAGTATTGGTAAGCATCCAGTCCCGCGTGCCTGGCTTTTCGTTTTCAATCTGGATCAAATTTGATCCAGATTGCCCTGAGCCAGCCGAAGGGCTTTGCCCAAATGCCTTAGGGATACCGATCGCGCCTGATGCTAGTCCGATGCCTGCCGCAGCGGCGCCTTTGAGTAAATCGCGGCGATGGATGCCGTGCTTGGAATTGTTTGGGTCTTTCATGTTGTGTTGGTGTCGTTGTTTTCTGGAGGCCATGTCGCTACGATGGAAACATTCGAAACTAAGGGCTAACTTTGTCCTGTCGATCTTTCCTGGGATTAGTAGGCGAAAAATAGCAAGGTGGGGCTGAATGTCCTTTATACTCTCTCGTTTTGCATCCGATAATCAACAGACAATAGTGTGCTAAAAGGGTTATTTTATCGACATATGCACTCCCTCACGCAGTCTGGTATGCTCGAACCTTTTCAGTTCCTCTGGGAGCACTGCTAACCTGAACGCAAGAATCAAGGAGTGACGCTTTTTTCTGCCCAGATTATGAGCCTGCCCTTGTAACCTCCGCCTCATGCAGGTATCTGCCAGCCTTTTGAATTGCTTGCCTGCTCCAAGCCTGTTTGCATGACCTCCAAGGATCACCCCGTCCAACTCACGATGATGACTCGCCAGTTTCTTTTCTTAATCCTCGCGTTCACCACGCTCCAGTTACCCAAACTCAAAGCCGCGGATCCGATCACAGTCGCGGTCATCACGAACGGAGAAGGCGCTCACTTGGGAGCCTATTTCCCGGCTCTCAGCGAGTGCGAAGACGTCAAATCCGTGGTGCTCTCCGATCCGGATGGACTAACGGTTGAACAAGCGCGTAAGGCCATGGGCAATAAACTCAAGGCGGTCTACACCGATCCAGCAAAAATGCTAAAAGCTGAGGCGGCTCAAATGGTGCTCGTCAGTCTCGAAGCACGCCTGGCACCGGCGGCGATTGATCTCGCGCTCGAGGCAGGTTGCCACGTGTTGGCTGAGAAGCCAGCCTGCGTGAACCCAGAGGATTTTGCGAAGCTCACCACCAAGGCCAATAAGAAGAAGCTCCATCTTATGCTCGCCTTGGCCAACCGATTAAACCCTGAGACACAGGAAGCACGACGATTGATCCAGGAAGGCTACCTCGGGGACATTTACGGAATCGAACTCCACCAGATCGCAGATCAAACACGCCTGAAGTCAAAGAGCTACCACGAGAAGTGGTATGCCAAGAAAGAACGCGGCGGTGGCGGTCACCTCTCCTGGCTCGGCATCCACTGGCTGGACCTGGCGATGTATCTAACAGGATCGAACATCACTGAAGTCGCTGGATTTACTGGAAACGTCGGAGGTCAGCCAATCGATGTCGAAGACTCAGCCGCAATCGCGCTCAAGTTCGACAACGGTACCTTCGGCACAATGACTTCAGGTTACTACCTGGATAAAGGCTACCACTCGCTGATCAAGATCTGGGGATCTGAAGGCTGGCTAGAAATCACGCCTCATGGTGGCGCAGGCTCGAATCCACTCCGCTGGTACAGCCGAAAGAGCAAGAAACAGGAGATCGTGGAGTATCCAGCACCACCTGGTCCCCAGGGTTACTCCCCCTTTGTGGCGGCCTGTGTTCGAGCTTCCGCCGGAACAGAAAAACCTCCACTAACTGCCGATGATTCCCTCAGGGTTCTAAAAACGGTATTCGCCGCCTACGACGCAGCGAGCCAGGGAAAGAGTCAGCGCATTGATTGAACAGTTCGTCGTACCCCAAAAAAGGGGTCAGAACTGAATGGCACTT
>Ga0315339_1002955_pt1 | contig 12362 bp, 8 predicted proteins | sample ASW17metaG_FD_204514 | JGI IMG/M metagenome (GOLD analysis project Ga0315339, IMG submission 204514) | Ammonia-oxidizing marine archaeal communities from Pacific Ocean, United States - ASW #17 | ecosystem: Environmental > Aquatic > Marine > Oceanic | place: USA: California | collected 2016-12-05
ACGGCGGCGGCCACGGCTGGCACAGGTCAATGTCGAACCCGGCGTTGTCACCTGAGGCGTTCAGGAAACCGAACCCGGCTAGGTCGGTGCGGCCCGCACATATGAGCGTGCCTCTGTCTTGAACAAGTTCCAGGCGGTTGCCTTCGTCTTCCATCGCTGTCGGCGTTTCGGTGTTAGCCGGTGCTGACGGGGCTTGAGTGGCTTCGTCGCCGCCGCAGGCAACTGCAGCTAAGGCTTGCGAAGATTACCGAATACTTGCGCTTCATGTTTCCCCATATTTCTGTTCCGATGAGGGTCCTCCAGAAAGGATTCCCACCAAAAACTAGATAACAGATGCTGCCTATTATTATAATTTTGACGGCAGGCAGTCGCATTCTGACGCAGACATGAACCACAAACCATATGAATTTGGTTAGAGTTCTCCATCTATCCGGTTGATCACCAGGCCGGTCGGCAGCTTGGGATAGAAGAACGTGGACTTGCGGGGTAGCCGCTGTCCGCCGCCGACTATGCTTTCAAAAGCGCCCAGCGGGAACGGTTTGAGCAAGAAAACCATCTGCAGCTCACCGCTAGTTGCCTGGCCCACTGCCGCTTCGTGGTCGTGCATGAAATCCAGGTGTTCCAGGGTGGCGTCGCCCAGTTCCGGCTTCAACACCTGCTCCTCCAGGACCCAAGCCTCGGATGCGGCGAGGGCACCCCAGGTCGGCTGAATCACAGATTCTTTCAAGGTCAGCATCCTAGCGCCGTTGTTATCGACGGACGCCAGCAGTCTCCGGTCTACGCCCAACCGGTCCACCTGCTCGATCAGCGCGTCGCTGTCTCCGGTCAGCGGTTCCGACTCGAATAGTTCGTCCAACTTGGCCTTGATGTTGGCAAGTTTGTCCGCTGGCACGTTGTTCAGCGTCCTGTGATATCCCAGCACGACCAGACCGGGGTCGTCGAATGAGATCAGGGCCATCATCACAAAGTTGTGAGCGAGGTTAGCGGCCTTGGCGCCGGGGTTTTCGGCGTGACGGTCCAGTTGGTACTGCCGGGCAGCCTCATACCGGTGGTGACCATCGGCCAAGTAGATGGGCCTGCTGGAGAAGAACTCGCCGATCTGGCGTTGCACGTCGGGGTCTGCTATCCGCCACAGAGCCGTGGCGCTGTTCGAGTCATCGGTGGCGTCGAATTCGGGTGCGCCACTCATGATTTGCTGGTAGAGTCGGTCGAGCACGCCGTCGGCGTCGCGGTAGATGGACATTATCGGGCTGATGTTGGCCGAGAGAGACTCCATCAGCCAGACGCGGTCCTGGATGGCCGGCGCCTGGGTGAACTCGTGGGGTAGTACTTGGCGTGTCTGATAGTCTTCCAAACCCACGGACGCGATCAGCCCCACCCGCACCATGTTCTTGCCGCCCATCGGGAAGCTGTGGCGCATCAGGTAATAGCTGGGCTTGGAATCCTGGAGCATGACCTCTTCCTGCCGCCAGCGGTCGAACAAGTCGGAGGTAGCAGCGTACTGATCCTTCGCGGAAGAGTTCCAGTCCAGCCCTTCGCCGGCCTCCAGATGTATGACGTTGTACTGGTTCTGGCGTTTCAGGGCTTCCTGAGTAGCCTCGTCGATCATGTCGTAGGGCGGGCACAGCACCGATGCCATGTCTCCAACCTTGTTTGCGTTGAACCGCCAGCCTCTAAAGGGACTTACTGCTGCCATTCCAACACCTGCGCATAAAATATTCGGCCTAAGGCTATCGATTATAGGTGAACCCCCAAGGCCAGTCCACAGGCAGCCCGGCCAGTGGCAACATGAGTGATTCCCCGGTTGGCTAGGGATGTTCTTGTGATATACTCCGTGCTTGCTCAGGCACGGATAAAGACCCGATATTGCCCAGATAAGGAAGGTTGCCCATGGCCGGCCCAATCAACCGCGTGGATGGCGGCACAATAACCACCGCCCAAGGCTTTCGAGCTGGTGGGACATACGTGGGGATCAAAACCTTCTCCGAAGACAAGATGGACATGGGAATGCTCCTCTCCGACACCCCATGCACTGCGGCGGGAGTGTTCACCAAGAGCACTTTGGCGTCTCCATCGGTGACCGTGAACCGCGAGACCCTAGCGGCCGGCGGACTGGTGCGGGGCCTGGTGGTCAATTCAGGCATCGCCAACGCCGGAGTTGGCGAACAGGGATACATCGACGCCAAAGAGATGGCAGCCGTGGCGGCCGCCGGACTGGGCGTGAAACCAGGAGAAGTACTGGTATTCAGCACCGGGGTGATCGGTGTTGAACTGCCCATGACGCTGATCAAGAAAGGCGTCGACGAGATTCGACTGGAAGAAAACGGCGGCAACTCGCTGGCCCGGTCCATGATGACCACCGACACCCGCACCAAGGAAGCGGCAGTCACGGTGAGCGTGGGCGACACTGAGGTCATTATCAGTGGCGTGGCCAAGGGTTCCGGCATGATCCACCCCAACATGGCGACAATGCTCTGCTTCGTGGTCACGGATGCCGCAATCGAGCAGGATTTCCTGCGTTCAATATTGCCCGACATTGCCGACAGCACCCTGAACATGCTGGATATCGACGGCGACACCAGCACCAACGACAGCTTGGTCGTCCTGGCCAACGGGGCCGCAGGAAACGCTACTCTGTCGGCCGGAAGCGCTGATGCCGACACCTTCCGGGACGGCCTGATGGAACTGCTGGTTCAGTTGACCCGTCAGTTGGCCCAGGATGGCGAAGGCGCTACAACTTTGATCGTCGCTGAAGTCCGAGGCGCGAAGAACATAGCCGACGCCCGGCTGGCGGCCAAGACAATTACCTCATCACTGCTGGTTAAATCAGCGGTATACGGAGCAGACCCCAATTGGGGCCGGCTGATCATGGCCCTCGGCCGCAGTGGCGCGGATATGGTCGAGTCGAAGATAGACCTGTTCATAAATGGCGTTTGCATCATGGAAGCCGGCCGACCGGTGCCGTTCGCACGGGACGCCGTGGTCGCCCTGATGCGCGGCGACGAAGTCACTTTCGGAGTCAACTTAAATCTTTCGGACGGTCAGGCCACTGCCTGGGGCTGCGACCTTACCGAAGAATACGTGGTCATCAACAGTGCCTACACTACCTAGAATCAAACTGCCTACTAGACCTAGAGCGTTTTTCATAGCGGGCATCGCTAGAATCACCTCGAGGCCCTGCTTGCGTATACGTTTGCGTCCGATTTCCAGTTAAACATTCGGGCGTGGGATGGCCGCACTTCGTATCAAAGCGAAGACAGGAACAGCGGTAGTCTGATTGCTTCTCCGGCAGCTTTCACGGTCCCCTTCGGCAGCTGATTCCACACCCATTCGACCCTATCTCGATTTGAGTTTTTGTTTTGGCTTTTTGAGGGATTTCTTGCCGGAGCCCTAAATGGAGCTTTTGGTGGAGTCTTTGGAGGAAGAATTGGCGGGCCAACCAACACAGAGTCACGCAGGTCACCCAATAGTGGTAAAGATCGGCGGCAGCACTCTGGGTAGTCACGACACCAGCCTTCGGGACCTGGTGAAGCTGCAGGAAGAAGGGCAAGAGGTGGTGGTGGTTCACGGCGGCGGCAACGTGATATCCCAATGGATGCAGCGGCAAGGTCTTGCGCCCCAGTTCGTGGGAGGCCTACGGGTCACTGACGCACCCAGCCTTGAGATAGTGGTTGCAGTCCTCACCGGGCTGATCAACAAAGAACTGGTGTCAACGATGCACGAGTTCGGCGGCAAGTCGATGGGCCTTAGCGGCATCGACGGCTGCATGATCGAAGCCAAGATCGGCAATCCAGACCTGGGGTTCGTCGGTGAAGTAACCAACGTGAACACCGAGCCGATCAGGGCCCTACTGGACAATGGGTATATGCCGATGATCGCTCCCCTAGGCGTCCACGTGCGCGACGGCTCAGAGAACGCCGGCAGCCCCTTGAACATCAACGGCGACACCGTGGCGGGCGAGCTGGCCTATGCCCTCGAGGCCGAGCAACTGGTTTTTTTGACCGATGTTGGCGGCGTGATGGATGGCGGTGGCCGCGTTATCAGGCGGCTGGACCGGCGGCGGGCCAACATACTCTCCAACTCGGGCGTTATCCAAGGCGGCATGATCCCCAAACTGTCTGCCTGTCTGCGCGCCCTGGAACGTTCTCAGGTGGCAAACATCATAGATGGACGGGAACCCAACGCATTGTTGGAGTGCATCCGGGGCAATTCCACCGGGACGACCATCATCAGTGATTTTGGGAGGGCCCTCCGGCGGTAGGCCGCTAGTCATGAGCTACGATCTGACCAACGACTCCGATGAGCCTGATGGCCCGAATCTTCCGGGAGTCTCGGAGATTGTCTTACGCCGGGTTTGTAACGGTTGCATCATTGCCGTTGGACTGCTGTTCGCATTTCTGATCCTATGGTGGCTGCGGACGGTCTATACCGACCTACTCTGGTTCGGCGAGCTTGGCTACCGAGACGTTTTCACGAAGATCTTGGTGATGAAGATCTGGCTCTTCATCGGCGGTACTGTGGTTACTGCCACTGCGCTGATCGTCAATTTCTATTTCACCTTCCGGTTCTCTAGAGGGCCATCCACCTTGCCGGTCAATGATGAGACCATGAGGCTCCTACGGGCGCTGCTGGTGGCTGCGGTGGTCATCACGGTCCTGACGGCAGCCCCGGTCTTTGGCTCTGCCGCATCTGGCCGCTGGGAGATATTCCTGCTGTTCCTGAACAAGGTGTCGTTCGGGGTGGCCGACGCTGAGTTTGGTCATGACCTTTCCTTCTTCATCGTTACCCTGGGTATGCTCAACTTCATCCAGAGTTGGATCATGGGCATCCTGATCGTTTCCATCGTGATGTCACTGTTGCTCTACGCGGGGATCTATGGGCTGAGGGGACTGAATTTCTTCCTGGCGCCACGGATGTTGAAGCACATCGGAATCCTGGGCGGCCTGCTGATGCTGAGCATCGCCGCCGGGTACGTTTTGTCCATCTATGACCTTGTTTTGTCGGCCGGAGGTCTGCTGGCCGGGGCCGGTTACGCTGACATCCACGCCCGAATCCCCGTGCTCTGGTTGATGACCTCCATCGCGACCCTGGGCGCAGTAGCATTCTTCGCCAGCCATTATTTCGGCGGACTGCGGTTGATGGTCGGCTCTTTCAGCCTTTGGGTGATCATGGTGCTTTTCGCCAACCTGGCCTTCCCGGCGCTGTTCCAGCGATTCCAGGTGGACCCCAATGAGTTTGAGAAAGAACGCATCTACATCGAGCGGAACATCGAGTCGACCCGCCTTGCCTATCAGTTGGACCAGGTGGAAGAGGTAGCCGTACCAACCGTCGGCGATATCGACGCGGACACGGTGGCCAACAACCGGGGGGTCATCGATAACATCAGGTTGTGGGACGTGGAGCCGCTGCAGGACGCCTACAATCAACTCCAGTTCATGGAGCTTTATTACAACTTCTTGAACATGGACTCAGACCGTTACGTCTTGGATGGCCGGCTCCGGCAGGTGCTATTGGCGGCCCGGGAATTGGATCCTGACAACCTGCCGCCCGACGCCCGAAACTGGGTGAACCGCAGGCTCCAGTACACCCATGGCTACGGTGTGGCCATGAGTCCGGCCACCGGATTCACCCCCGATGAAGGGCGGCCCGAGTTCTTCATTCAGGACATCCCAATTCGAGGGGAGATTCCCATCGAACGGCCCGAACTATACTACGGTGAGTCGCCGGCGCCCTTCGCTATCGTGAACAGCGCAGCGCCGGAGATCGACCCTTCGGAAAAAGACACGCACTATGCTGGCGAAGGAGGGGTGAACCTGGGTTCGACCTTCCGGCGCCTGGCCTATGCCTGGCAGTTCGCGGACATCAACATACTGCTCAGCGACCAGATATCGTCAGACACAAAGATCCAATACAGGCGGCAGATCAGCAAACGGGTGCAGGCCCTGGCCCCGTTCATGACCATCGATGAAGACCCGTACCCGGTTATCGACCAGGCGGGCAAGGTCTGGTGGCTGCAGGACGCACTCACTACCACAAACCGATACCCCTATTCGACCTTCTCTGAAGACGGGTTCAATTACATCCGCAATAGCGTCAAAGCAGTGGTAGACGCCTTCACTGGCGATGTGTCCATCTATGTCATGGACCCCGACGACCCTCTGCTGCAGATGTACCGCCGCGCCTTCCCGGAACTGTTCCTGGACTTTGACCGGATGCCGGCTGACCTTCAGAGCCACATCCGCTATCCCAACGGCCTGTTTTCCGCCCAGGCGGACATGTACCTGCGCTATCACATAACCGACGCCCAGGTTTTCTTCAACCAGGCGGAGCAGTGGGCCATTCCCCAGGACACCCGGTTCGGCCAGAGTAGCGTTGAGGTTCACCCTTCGTACTTGATCTTGCAGATGCCTGGGGGCGATAGCGAAGAGTTTGTGTTAATGTTGCCCTTCAGTCCTGCCGGGGAGAAAAAAAACCTGGTTGGCTGGCTAACGGCCCGGAACGACGGCGAGCATTACGGCAAGCTCAACGCCTTCACGGTGCCCAGCGACCCACAGGTGGATGGGCCGGCCCAGGTGGAGGCCCGTATCGAGAACGATCAGATCATCTCCCAGCAATTCACATTGTGGAACGGCTCGGGCTCTCAGGTGGTCCGGGGCCAGCTACTGGTCATACCGGTAGGCGATGCGATAATCTATGTGGAGCCTTTGTATCTCCAGTCGGAAGTGCTAGCATTTCCCGAGCTCAAGAAGGTGATCCTGGCCGACGGCAGCAACGTCGTCATGGCGGATAGCGTCGGCGAGGGATTGGTCATGCTTTTGGAGGGTGGGGCGCCTCCCGACGGTCAGCCAGGTGGCGCTGCGGAGGTAGGTGGGGACGGCCAGGCAACTCCGGGACCGGAAGACCTGCAGGTGATTGGAAACGCGGTCGAAGGACTGGACGAGGCATTGAAAGAGCTTCAAGAGGCTGTAGAACGCCTACGAAAGTCTCTCGAACGAGACTCGCAGTGAACAAGACCGATAATGGGGGAGGACGACCCGAGATGAGCAAGAGCAGTGAATGGATCGATATTGAGAAGAAATATTACGCCCAGACGGTGCGCCGCCAACCGGTAGTGCTGGTCAAGGGCGAAGGTACCCGCGCTTGGGATGCCGATGGCAAAGAGTATCTGGATTTCGTGGCCGGTTGGGCGGTCAATCAGCTTGGACACTGCCATCCCGTGGTGACCAAGGCCGTCGCAGGCCAGGCCGCCACCCTGATGCAGGTCTCAAACCAGTTCTATAGCGTGCCCCAACTACAGTTGGCCGAGACGCTGGTCGAGAACAGCGCTCTGGACCTGGTCTTCTTTGGCAACAGCGGCGCGGAAGCCAACGAGGGGGCCATGAAACTGGCCCGCCGCTACGGCAAGCTGAACCGCGACGGCGCCTACGAGATCATCACGGCCCTGAGTTCGTTCCACGGCCGTACCATGGGTACGTTGGCCGCCACCGGCCAGCCCCACTATCAGGCGAACTTCACTCCCTTGCAGCCCGGTTTCGTCCACGTTGATTACAACGATGTCGAAGCCATAATGAACGCCACCAACGACAACACCGCAGCGGTGATGATCGAGCCGATACAGGGCGAAGCAGGCGTGATAATCCCTGACGACGACTACCTGAAGCGAGTCCGGGAGTGGTGCGACAAGCAAGGGATACTGCTGATCTTGGACGAAGTTCAGACCGGCATGGGCCGTCTGGGCAGCCTGTTCGGCTACCAGGAGTACGGAATCGAGCCCGACGTTATGACCCTGGCCAAGGGTCTGGGCTACGGCCTCCCCATCGGCGCGTTCATGTCGAAGAAAGAGTGCATGGCCCTGGTTCCCGGAGACCACGGCTCGACCTTCGGCGGCAACATGGTGACCACTGCCGCCGCCTACGCTGGGACCAAGTTCCTCATCGAAAACGACATCCCCGCCAAGGTCAAAGAGATGGAGCCTTATCTGCTGAACGCGTTGAATGAACTGAAAGGCCGCTTCTCCTTCGTCTCTGCTATACGTGGCAAGGGTCTGCTGGCCGCCATGGAGTTCGAGGGCGACATCTCGCCCCAGGTGCTCACTGCGGCCAACGAGGCAGGTCTCCTGTTGAATGCGCCCCGGCCGACCACCATCCGCTTCATGCCGCCACTTACGGTCACCAAGGGAGAGATCGATCAGGCTATGGAACGGCTGGGCAATGCCTTGGCGACCATTTAGCGAAATGTCCCTTCCCCGCGGACGGGGGAAGGTTAGGTCCGACGAAGTCGAGTCTCTCGACAAAGTCGGAGATGGGGGCGTCGCATTTTGCGGTGAACCAAGCTGAACTCGTAACTCGCATCAAAGGGAGCAACCTTTAGAGAAATGGCAACACCAAAGATAGTGCTGGCCTACAGCGGAGGATTGGACACAACTGTCGCGGTCCCGTGGCTGCAGGAAAAGTACGACGCAGACATAGTCACTCTGACTATCGACCTGGGTATGGTGGACCTTGAGTCCATCCGCCAGCGCGCGCTCAGCATCGGCGCAGTTGAAGCCCTGACCGTCGACGGCCGGGACGCCCTAGTCAACGAATTCTTGTTCCCGTCGCTCCAAGCAGGGACGGTCTACGAAGAACAATATCCCTTGGCCACGGCCCTGGGCCGGCCCCTGATCGCCCGATATCTGGTTAAGGCGGCCAGGGAACACGGCGCCTACGCCATCGCCCACGGTTGTACCGGCAAGGGAAACGACCAGGTCCGGCTGGAGGTCAGCATCGCCGCATTGGGGCCGGACATCGATGTCATCGCTCCCATCCGCGACTGGGGTATGAGCCGGGACGACGAGATCGAGTATGGTCAGGCGCGCAACCTGCCCATCAACGCCAACCGCAGCCGGTTCTCCACTGACGAGAACCTGTGGGGCCGCAGCGTTGAAGCTGGAGAACTGGAAGACCCCTGGCTGGAACCTCCAGAGGACGCTTACGCCTGGACCAGTCCGGTGGCCGGTACGCCCGAAGAACCCGCGTACATTGAGATTCACTTCGAGTGCGGCGTACCCACGGCAGTGGACGGCGAGAGCATGTCCGGGATAGACCTGATCAACCATCTGAACACACTGTCCGGCGCCCACGGCATCGGCCGGATCGACCATGTGGAGAACCGGTTGGTAGGCATCAAGTCGCGGGAGATCTACGAGTGCCCGGCAGCCACGTTGCTGCATACGGCCCACACTGCTCTGGAAGCCATGACCCTGACCAAAGACCAGGCCCGTACCAAGGCCCGTATTGCCCTGGAGTATTCCGATGTCATCTATAACGGCCTGTGGTTCACCGCCCACCGGGCCGACCTGAACGCCTACGTTCAGAGCACGCAGCGTTTCGTCACCGGCGATATCAGGGTTCGGCTACATAAAGGGACGGGTACGGTTGTGGGACGGCAGGCACCCAAGGCTCTGTACAACCACGGCCTGGCGACCTATGACCGGTCTGACCAGTTTGACCACGCCTCCGCCGAAGGTTTCATCAAGATCTATGGCCTGTCGGTGAAGATCGAGAACCAAGTCCAGAAAGACTGAGTGTGGCTATCCTAGTGGCGATTGCGGGGCATGGAGAGAACAAAGAAAAATCCCTTCTCCTTCGCAAGGGGGAAGGTTAGGATGGGGGCTTTCCATAGCGATGGAAAGCCAATGAAAAGCCCGGCCAACGCCTGGCGGTCCTTCGACAGGCTCAGGATAAGCGGTGGCGGCGGGATTTTTGCCAGAGAGTTAGAAATATTTCGGAGGACCGATGACAGTTGCCGCCCGCATGAACGACCTGGGCACCGAGTCGGCATTTGAAGTGCTGGCCAGGGCACGTGCCTTGGAGGCCCAGGGTAAAGAGATAATCCACCTAGAGATCGGCGAACCCGACTTCGAGACCCCTCGACATATTGTCGAGGCAGGGATGAAGGCCATCAGTGACGGGTTCACCCATTACGGCCCCACTGCGGGACTGCCTGAGCTACGGGAATCCATCGCCCGGAACAGCGGCGAGGTCCGTGGAACAGTCACTGATGCAGCCAACGTGGTGGTCACGCCAGGCGCCAAACCCATTATGTTCTACGTGCTGCTGGCCTTAGCTGAACCCGGCGTTGAGGTCATCTACCCCAACCCCGGCTTTCCGATCTACGAGTCCATGATCAAGTTTGCCGGCGCCACCCCGGTGCCCATGCAACTCATGGAAGAGACGGGTTACCACCCTGACCTGGACGCGCTGTCCGGCCTAATCACGGACAAGACCCGTCTGATAATCATCAACTCGCCGGAGAACCCCTGCGGGTCCGCGTTGACCAAGCAGGAATTGGAGACCATCGCCAAGGTTGTCATGGAGCATCCCAACCTGTACGTGATGGCCGATGAGATCTACAAAGACATCCTCTACACCGGGGACCATTACAGCATCTCATCGATCCCTGGCATGCAGGAACGCACCATAATTCTGGACGGTTTCTCAAAGAGCTATGCCATGACCGGATGGCGCATGGGCTACGGCATCCTCCCCGAAGAACTGGTCCCTCATATCGTCAAGCTGGCCGTAAATAGCGTTTCCTGCGCTGCATCATTCACACAGAAGGCAGCAGTGGCGGCATTGGAAGGACCCCGAAACGAAGTCGAAGCCATGGTCGCTGAATTTGGCATCCGCCGCAGGCTCATTGCTGATGGATTACGGAGTATCCCCGGGATTAACTGCCCCGAGCCTGAAGGCGCGTTCTACGCCTTTCCAAGCATCAAAGGCACAGGCCTGAGCAGCATAGAATTTGAGACCAAGGCGATGAACGAGGCCGGGGTAGCACTGTTGTCCGGCAGCGCCTTCGGCGAGTACGGCGAGGGGTACGTCCGCCTTTCTTACGCCAACTCACAAGAGAATATCCAGAAGGCTATCAGCCAATTGGACAAGATGGTCCGCAGCATCTAGCCACCAAGCAACGGAGACCGATATGCCTAAGATAAAAGTAGTACACCCAGACGACTTGGAAGTGGAGATTAAATCTGGGGCTATGACCCGACTGGCCGGCGTGTCTGAAGCGCTGACCGGCTCCACGGGCATCCACCTGGCCATTGCCACCATTCCGCCCCATTGCGCCTCCAGCCCTCACTACCACGTGAACTGCGAGTCGGCCATCTATGTGGTCAAGGGCCACGGACGTTTCGTGATTGGGGATAGCTTGGATACTGAGTTGACCATCGGTCCTGGCGATTTCATCTATGTACCAGCCGAGGCCGTCCACCAGCCGGTCAACGATGGTCCCGAGGACATGGAGATAATCGTGGCTCGTAACACCCCGGTGGAGATCGTGGTGGAAGTGGAGCCGTCCAAGGCGTAACGCTCCCAATTGCCTCGCTCCCCGTCCGCTCATCCTGAGCCTGTCGTGGTTCGACAAGCTCACCATGAGCGGGGAAGATGGTCTTACCATGAGCGGTAAAATGGGCTTGCCATGAACGGGAAACCTGGTTTGCCATGAACGGGGAAATAGGCTCACTATGAGCGGGAAGATTAGCTCGCCATAAACAGGGAATTTAGGCTTCCTGTGATGGGAATAATCAACTCTCATACCGGCAGACCAACACCCCTACCCACGCACCAGGCGATGGGCTATACTATCCGCGCTCAAACTGACGAGCCGCGCTCAAACCGGCCAGTAATAGATTCGGAGGAATAACCATGGACCTGGGCTTATCCGAGATACAGCAGATGCTGAAGACCAGCGCCCAGGATTTTTTGTCCCGAGAGTGCCCCTTGACTTTGGTCCGGGAGATGGAAGAGGACCCACGGGGATTCACCGATGAGCTGTGGCGGCAGATGATCAACCTCGGTTGGACCGGCGTGGCTTTCCCTGAGCAATATGGCGGCACCGGCGGCAACTTCGGGGATCTTGGGGTGCTGCTGGAAGAGATCGGACGCTCTCTGGCTCCGTCGCCCTTTTTCTCGACGGTGGTTCTAGGCGGCATGACGGTCATGGACGGCGGTTCAGACGCTCAGAAAGACGAACTGATCAGCCGCATCTGTGCTGGTACGGTAATCATGACCCTGGCAGTCACAGAGGCCAGCGCGACCTACGAACCCTGGGGCATCGAGGCTACTGCCAGCCAGCAGGGAGACTGTTTCGAGATCAGCGGCACCAAGTTATTTGTTCCCGACGCTGCGGCGGCCGACGTTATTATCGTCGCTGCCCGCACATCGTCAGGCCAGGACCCGGCTAACGGCATATCCCTCTTCCTGGTGCCGTCAGGCGCTAATGGTCTTAACATCACATCGATGCAGTCGGTTGGCAATGAACGCGTGTTTGAGGTCAGCCTGGACAAGGTCAGTGTTTCCGCAGACTCGGTCATTGGG
>Ga0315339_1002956_pt1 | contig 12361 bp, 9 predicted proteins | sample ASW17metaG_FD_204514 | JGI IMG/M metagenome (GOLD analysis project Ga0315339, IMG submission 204514) | Ammonia-oxidizing marine archaeal communities from Pacific Ocean, United States - ASW #17 | ecosystem: Environmental > Aquatic > Marine > Oceanic | place: USA: California | collected 2016-12-05
CCAGTTCACCAATGCGGTTGTCGAGCGCCGCCGCCTCACAAAGGTTGCGGCCCTGCGTCTGGCCGTGCCCGCCACCACCGCCGTGCCGCCCATGTCCGATTGGCCCGACGACCTGGCGGCGGTGGTGGGGCGGCACCACTATCTACTGCGCGGCGGCCTGGAATTCGACGGCCGGGAGATCGCCGCCCTGGACGAAGACGAGATTGCCGCCGCCGCCAAGGATATTGCCGGGAAGAAGATCGATGCCGTTGCCATCACCTCTGTATTTTCGCCCCTAGACGCGGCAATGGAGCATCGGGCCGAGGCCATTTTGCGCCGGGAACTGCCCCACGGTACCTGCGCCATTACGCTCTCCCATCGCATTGGCCGCATTGGATTGCTGGAGCGGGAAAACGCGGCCATCCTGAATGCCGCCCTGTCCGACCTGGCGGCGCGGGTGGTAGAGGCCTTTATCAAGGCGATTGGCGAATTGGGCATCGAGGCGCCGCTATACATCTCCCAGAACGACGGCACCTTGATGACGGCGGCCCATGCGGCCCGCTACCCGGTGCTGACCTTTGCCTCCGGCCCGACCAATTCCATGCGCGGCGCCGCCGTTCTGTCCGGCCTGTCGGATGCCCTCGTGGTGGACATTGGCGGCACCACGTCCGACATCGGATTGCTGCTGGACGGCTTCCCGCGCGAGGCCGCCATGACGGTGGAGGTGGGCGGCGTGCGGACCAACTTCCGCATGCCGGACCTGCTGGCGGTGGGCCTGGGCGGGGGCAGTCTGGTCCGTGACGACGGCTCCCGTATCGGGCCGGAATCCGTTGGTTTCGAATTGGAGCGGCGCGCCTTGGTATTCGGCGGCGACAGCCTGACCATGACCGACATCGCGGTGGCGGCGGGACAAATGGATTTGGGCGATGAGGCCGGGCTGGCCGGCGCGATAGATTTGCCGCATGTGGAAGTGGCACTTGCCACGGCAAACGCCATGATCACCCAGGCTCTGGACCGGGTTCGCCCCAGTGCGGCAACCCTGCCGGTGATCCTGGTGGGGGGTGGGGCGCCCCTACTCGGCGAACAGACCATCGGTGATGGCGAAATCCTGCGGCCGGAATATGGTCAGGTGGCCAACGCCATCGGCGCCTCCATTGCCATGGTGGGCGGCGAGTGCGACCGCATCTTCTCGCTTGACGGCGTCAGCCGCGACGACGCCATGGCCGCCGCCAAGGCGGAGGCCGCCGGCCAGGCCCAAGCCGCCGGCGCCGATGCCGCCAGCATCCGCATCGTCGAAATTGACGAGATCCCCTTGAGCTATCTGCCCGGCAACGCCACCCGTTTGCGGGTCAAGGCAGTAGGTGATCTAGCGGAAGGAAGCGCATGATCAAGATTGGCCTGGAAGACCTGGACGACATCGCCCTGGGCGCCACCTTTCTGGGCACGGGAGGGGGCGGCGATCCATACATCGCCACCCTGATGACCCGCCGCGCCATTGCCGAACACGGCCCCGTCACCATGCTGGATCTGAATGAAGTGGCGGATGACGCGCTGGTCTTTGCCTGCGGCAACATGGGTGCCCCCACGGTGGCGATCGAAAAAATCATGGCGGCGGAGCAACCGCCCAGTGCCGTCCTGGCCCTGGAGAAGTACCTGGGCCGCTCGGCGGATCTGCTGATGGCGTTCGAGGCGGGAGGCTCCAACTCCATGATGCCCATCTACAATGCCGCCATGCTGGGCAAGCCAATGGTCGACGCCGACGGCATGGGCCGGGCCTTCCCCGAGATGCAGATGGTCACGTTTTCGGTCTATGGTGCCTCGGGTTCCCCCTTCGCGCTGGCCTCGGAACATGGCGAGACGGTGATCCTGAATATCGAGGATGACAAGCGGGCCGAATATATCGGCCGCGGCATCGTCATTCGCATGGGCGCTCGCGCCGCCAAGGCCTCCTACCCCATGGACGGCAACACGGCAAAACGCGTGGCCATCGCCGGCACCACGTCCCTATGCCAGGCCATCGGCGCCAACCTGCGCCAATCGCGGGCGCAAAACCGCGAGCCGTTCGCGGCCCTGATCCAAATGCTGTCGGGCACTCATTACGGCCATGCAGAGGTGCTGTTCACGGGCAAGGTCACGGATTTGTCCCGGGAAACACGGGATGGCTGGGCCATTGGCTGGGTGATGATCGCGGACCAGGACGGCGAGAACCTGGAGATCGAATTTCAGAACGAATTCCTCGCCGCCCGTCAGGGCCACCGCCTGCGGGCCATTGTCCCCGACCTGATCTGCATTCTGGATACGGAGATGGCCCAGCCCATCACCACGGAGCGCCTGCGCTATGGCCAGCGGGTCACTGTCATGGCTGTTTCAGCCCCGCCCATCATGCGCACGGACGAGGCCCTGGCCGTCTTCGGCCCGGCCGGTTTCGGCATGGACGAAGAGTTCGTGCCGGTGGAGGACTTGTCCTAGCCCTGGCCATCCGCATAACCGAGGGCCCGCAGCGCTTCCGTGACGACGTCCAGGATGCCTGGGTCATCGATGGTGGCGGGCATTTTCCATTCCGTGCCGTCGGCGATGGCGGCCATGGTGCCGCGAAGGATCTTGCCGGAGCGGGTTTTTGGCAGACCGCCCACCACCGCGCAGGTCTTGAAGGCCGCCACGGGGCCGATTTCACCGCGCACCTTGGCCACCAGTTCCTGACAAATTGTGCCGTGATCCCGGTCCACGCTGGCCTTCAGCACGACCAGGCCCAGGGGCACCTGGCCCTTCAGGCTGTCGGCCACGCCGACCACGGCGCATTCGGCCACGTCCTGGTGTCCGGACAGCACCTCTTCCATTCCGCCCGTGGACAGGCGATGGCCGGCGACGTTGATGATGTCGTCGGTGCGGGACATGATGTAGAGGTATCCGTCCTCGTCCTGATAACCCGCGTCGGCGGTTTTGTAGTAGCCAGGGAATTCTTCCATGTAGGCTTCGATAAAGCGGTCATCCGCATTCCACAACGTGGGCAGACAACTTGGCGGCATGGGCAGTTTGATGACAATGGCCCCGGTCTTGCCGCGTGGCACTTCCTTGCAACTTTCGTCCACTACCCGCACGTCGTATCCCGGCACGGCCTTGGTGGGGGAGCCGTACTTGACGGGCAGCGGCCCCAGGCCCATGCAGTTGGCGGCAATGGCCCAGCCGGTTTCGGTTTGCCACCAATGGTCGATCACCGGTTTTTGCAATTGCTGCTCGGCCCACTGAATGGTGTCCGGGTCGGCCCGTTCGCCGGCCAGGAACAGGGTGCGGAACTTGGACAGATCGTATTTCGCCAGCAGCACGCCGTCGGGATCTTCCCGGCGGATGGCGCGAAAGGCGGTGGGCGCGGTGAATAATGCCACGCATTTATGTTGTTCGATAACCCGCCAGAAGACACCGGCATCCGGCGTGCCCACGGGCTTGCCCTCGAACAAAATAGTGGTAGCGCCATGGAACAGCGGCGCATAAACAATATAGGAATGCCCCACCACCCAGCCCACGTCCGAGGCCGACCACCACACTTCGCCTGGCTCCACGTCATAGACGTTCTTCATGGACCATTTCAGGGCCACCAGATGGCCGCCATTGTCGCGCACCACGCCCTTTGGAATACCCGTGGTGCCGGATGTGTAGAGGATATACAGCGGGTCCGTGGCCAGCACCGGCACGCAATCAACGGAAGGCGCCGCCGCCATGACCTCGTCCCAGTCGTGGTCCCGGCCGGGGATCAGTTCCGCCGTCTCCATCTCCCGCTGCAGTATGACGCAGGCGCCGGGCTTGTGGCTGGACATCTCGATAGCACCGTCCAGCAGGGGTTTGTAGGGCACCACGCGGCCCGGCTCCACCCCGCAGGAGGCGGAGACAATCACCTTGGGCAGGCTGTCGTCGATCCGGGTGGCCAGTTCGTTGGCGGCGAAACCGCCGAAGACCACGGAATGCACCGCGCCCAGGCGGGCGCAGGCCAGCATGGCAACGGCTGTTTCGGGCACCATGGGCATATAGATGATGACCCGGTCGCCCTTGCCCACGCCCAGGCCCCGCAGCATGCCGGCGCAGCCGGCTACCTGGGCCCGCAGCTCCCGATACGTGATCGTCCGCATGCTGTTGGTGATGGGGGAATCATAGATGATTGCCGCCTGCTCGCCGCGCCCGGCCTCTACATGGCGGTCCACGGCGTTGTAACAGGTATTGGTCTCGGCGCCCGTGAACCAGCGGTAAAACGGCGGCCGGCTGTCGTCCAGCACCTTGTCCCAGGTCTTGGTCCAATGGATCTCCTGAGCCGCCTCGGCCCAAAACGCCTGGGGGTCACGCTGCCAGGCGCCGTAAGTTTCGTCATATCCACTGGCCATGATCAAATCCTTATCCGCGTATTGTTATCCACACGCTACCAATTATTCAGACTTTGTGCACGGGCGGCAACACGTCGGAAAGATTGTATTCATCCAACCCCTTGGGCGCCTTCATGACCGCGTTGGCGCGCAGGGACAATTCCCCGTCCGCGTACAAACGCCCCTCCATGAATACCAGGCTGCGGGTGGCCTTCACCACGTCGCCATGGGCCTCGACCCACTGCCCCTGCTGCACGGGTGCGAGAAAATCGGATGTCATGTTGACGGTGACCATGAAGCCGGGACGTCCGGTCTGTATATTGGCGTTGAAGCCCAAATTGATATCCATCAGTGTAAACAGCATGCCGCCATGGCACATTCGCGCCGCGTTGACGTGTTTCTCGCCGCAGCGGAAGCCGAAAACCACTCTGTCGCCCAAATTTTGCAAAAATAGCGGTCCGATGGTGCCGTAGTAGTAAAAATCCGGCTCCCATGGGTGAAAGCCGGCGGGCGGATTGTACGCTTTAAAAGACATAAAGAACCCAGATTCCAGAGCTTAGATACAGGCGGCTCCGGCCGAATTCCCGGCCGGGACCTCACTCAGGTCTTTTTAGTCACTCAGCAGCCCGAGGTACAGACCCCGGCGCCATTAAAGGACATGGTTTCCCCACTCAGCGGAATATGCACCGGCACCTTGACCGCCTTTTGAAAGATTGCCGTGCGGGTGCCGGCCCTGACCTTGCCGCCCTTGGTCGCCGGTTCATTGGCGTGCGAGGGAATGACCGATGCCGGCTTGATCATTTCATTGATCACGAAAGCAGCCTCTTTCGGCCCCGTTGTGTAGGTATCGCCGATATTCATGACCGCCAGATTGGCGTGATAGAAGCCTCGCACTACTTTGTCCTGCTTCGCCGTCATGCCGGTATCGCCGGAAAGATAGGCGACCAGACCATTGGTGAAGCGCAAGATGTAGCCGGTCGCCTGGCCAACATAGCCGCCGATGCCCGCCGCCTTCATGGCCTTGCCCGGATCGCCGCCGATCATCTTGGGTTGCAGGCCGTTGCTGTGCAGGGCCGGCACGGTTGAGATCTTGACGCCGCCAACCATTTTGGTGGCGCCGAAGCGGGCCAGGATGAAATTTTCCGGATTGCCGCCCAGGGCTTTCAGCTTGGCCGCAAAAAACGGCGGCATTTCGCTGCCCGTGACGATCTTCGCGCCCTTGGCGAAGGCTATCCTGACGGCGTTGGTTTCCGGCAGGGCATCCACGGACATCTCGGGTTTGGTGCAAAGGGAGGCATTGGGCGCCTTGGTATGGCGGCCGCCCACATGATCGAAATGCATATGGGAGATCAAGACCGCATCAAATTTGCCCGATCTGGGATCTTACGCCCCGGCGACGGTAAATCCGGGATCGTAAAGCAGGCGGGTGCCGTCGAGATACTCAAACACCATGGCCCGGTCCAGGATACAAAACTCTCCATCCACGCCGCCAAGGGGGTGATTTTGACAACCGCCGCCGATACTGCTTGGGTCGCGGACTGAAATATGACGGCGGTCCCAAGGGCCGCCAAAACTGTCGCCATGCGTTTGATGAGTTTTCCTCCCTATTTGAAGTAAATGATGCTAGGCCCGAATTATTTCGTCAGCCATGGATATTTATGTACGCGAATATGACATTTTCGTGTGTTGGCTGGTATTTTCAAGGCATTATAACGCCGTTCACAAAAGGTTTTCCATGCCAGTACCTGTAACGTCCGTAACCTTGGGCGGCGCCTACCGGTTTTTTGTGCCGCTGATCCTGATGACCGAGCTCAACATGATCTCGAAATCGGTGATCAATGCGGCCCTGGCCCGCGCGCCGGATCAGAACATCACGCTTGCCGCCTTTCATGTCGCTTTCACGCTGTATTTTGCCCTGGCCTCCAGCACCGAAGTCTGCTCCCTCCTCACCCTTGGTTATCTGAAAAGCAAACGGGCCTTGTGGCCCCTGCTCCGGTTCATGGTGGTGATCGTGGCGGTGCCCTGGCTGGTGGCGCAGTTTCTGGCCTTTTCGCCGTTGGGCGATTGGGCCTATGGCGAGATGTTCGGGGCCTCGGCGGCGGTGGTGTCGCAGGCCAGATCGGCCACCTTCCTGCTGTCTCTCAGCGCGCCGGTGCTGGTCATCCGATCCATCTGTTTCGGCCTGATCCTGATGCACCAGCAGACCATATTCATCACCTATGCCACCTGTGTGCGCCTGGCCTCCCTGGCCGGATCATTGTTTGTGCTGCCGAACTATTTCGAGGGCGCGGCCATCGGCGCCGCCGCCTTGGTCATCTGCATGACGATAGAGACCGTGGTCGCGGTAATTTTCGCGCAAAAACTGTTTCGAAATCTGCCCGACGAGGGCGTGGACCCACCGCCAAACATCAGACGGCAGTGGCGCTTCGCCTGGCCCTTGATGATGAATACTTCGTCGGAGATGGGCGTGGTGACGGTGATCTCGATCTTTCTGGGCATGCTGGCCAATCCGGATCTGGCTCTGGCCGCTTTCAATATCGTCTATGGCCTGGTCAGTTTGATGATGAGCCCCATGCGCAATTTGTTGCAAACGGCGCAGACCCTGGTCAAAACCATTGCCGACCGGCGGCCGCTGTTCATCTTCGCCCTGCATCTGATCGGGTTCTTTGGATTGCTCGGCTTCGTGCTGTTCCACACCCCGGCCGAGGCGTTTGTCCTGGAGGAAGCCATGGGCTTGCGGGCCGAATTGAAAACCTATTGCCTGCCCGCCTTGAAGCTGGCCTTTCTCATGGCGGCTGCCTGGGCCTATTCGGCGCTGTATCGTGGCCTGTTGGCGGGTGCTCAGAATACCACCATGCTGGCGGCCAGCGGTCTCTCGCGCATCGCCGTCGCGACCATTGTGGCCGGCCTCGGCTTCGTCTTGGCTGGGAGCAACGGCGCCGTGATCGGCATCATCGGCTGGATCGCCGGCTACGGTTTGGAGGCCGTCTTGCTGGCCCTGCAGCTTCGGCGATTAGACCGGCGGTCAAATCAGGTGTGACGCCGAAAGGGCATTGGACACTGGACGCGGACGCCGGGGCGGTGTATGTCTCCGCCGCGCCCCCGAAAAAAACACGCGGGCAACCCCATAATTTCAAGATCGCGAGCAAGCCATGCCGTTGCGTAATATTGCCATCATTGCCCACGTTGATCACGGCAAGACCACTCTGGTCGATGCCATGTTCCTCCAGTCGGGCACATTCCGCGCCAACCAGAAAGTGGCCGAGCGGGCCATGGATTCCAACGATCTGGAGAAAGAGCGCGGCATCACCATATTGTCCAAGTGCACTTCCATCGAATGGCGGGGCACGCGTGTCAATATCGTCGACACCCCGGGCCATGCGGATTTCGGCGGCGAGGTGGAGCGGATACTGAAAATGGTCGATGGCGTGGTGCTGCTGGTGGACGCGGCGGAGGGCCCAATGCCGCAAACCAAGTTTGTTACCGGCAAGGCGCTGGCCTTGGGTCTGCGCCCCATCGTGGTGATCAACAAGATTGATCGTGGCGATGCCCGGCCCGACGAAGTTCTGGACGAGGTGTTTGATCTGTTCACCGCGCTTGAGGCCAATGATGATCAGCTCGACTTCCCCTATCTTTACGCGGCGGGCCGCGATGGCTGGGCCAGCGACGACCCGGATGTACGTGCCGGGGCGGGCGGCGCCAATCTGGACCCGTTGTTTGAATTACTACTGCGCCATGTGGGCGCGCCGGACGTGGACGGTGATGCACCGTTCTCCATGATCGCGACGCTGCTGGACGCCGATCCCTATTTGGGCCGTGTTCTGACCGGACGGGTGCAATCGGGGCGTCTGGCACATAACGACACCATCCATGCCTTGCGTGATGACGGCAGCGTGGTGGAAACCACGCGGGTGACTAAGTTGCTGGCCTTTCGCGGCCTGGACCGGGTGCCGGTGGACGAGGTCACGGCCGGCGATATCATCGCCATCGCCGGCTTGCGCATGGCCACCGTGGCCGACACCATCGCCGATCCGGCGGTAACCGTGCCCATCGTGGCGCCCCCCATCGATCCGCCAACCCTGGCCACGCGGTTTGCCATAAATGACTCGCCGCTGGCGGGCCGTGATGGTTCGAAAGTACAAAGCCGGGTGATCCGCGACCGTTTGCTGGCGGAGGCTGAAGGCAATGTCGCCATCAAAATTTCCGAGACCGGAGAGAAGGATGCCTTCGAAGTGGCGGGCCGCGGCGAATTGCAGCTTGGCGTGCTGATCGAAACCATGCGCCGGGAAGGCTTCGAATTAACCATCGGTCGCCCCCGGGTGCTGTATCGCAGCGATCCGACCACCGGCCAGCGCCAGGAACCCATCGAAGAGGTCTCCATCGACGTGGATGACGAGTTCACCGGCGTCGTGGTGGAGAAAATGGCCCTGCGCAAGGGCGAGATGACCGACATGCGCCCCTTTGGCATTGGCCGTACGCGGATAACCTTCCTTGCACCCTCGCGCGGCCTGGTCGGGTACCATGGTGAATTCCTGACCGATACCCGTGGCACCGGCATCATGCACCGCCTTTATCACAGCTATGCCCCCTACAAGGGCCCGATCCAGGGCCGCCGCAATGGCGCCATCGTGGCCAACCAGGACGGCGCCGCCGTGCCCTTCGCCTTGTGGCATCTGGAAGAACGCGGCGTGCTGTTTATTGGCGGCGGCGAAGCTGTCTATGCTGGCATGGTGATTGGTGAAAACGCCAAGCCCTCGGACCTGGAAGTAAACCCCTTGAAGGCCAAACAGCTGACCAATATTCGCGCCTCCGGCAAGGATGATGCCGTCCGCCTGACCACGCCGCGGCGGATGACCCTGGAACAGGCCATCGCCTACATTGGCGATGACGAAGTGGTCGAGGTCACCCCCAACCACGTCCGCCTGCGCAAGGCGACGCTCGATCCACACCAACGCAAGCGGGAACGCCGGGCGGCAATGGCGGGGTAGTGCCGTAGCCCCGTTTGTTGCAAGATACCTGGATCAACAATCCAGAGGGCTGCAAATGGGAAATCAGAACCTCGAACCAAACCGGCGCCAGGTATTGACCATTGCCGGCGGTAGTGCCGCCGCGCTGCTGTTGGCGGCAACACCCGGCCTGGCGGCTGACGGTGGATTGCGCGGACACATGCGGGCCTTGGCGGGGAAAGTATACTATACCACGGAGCAACCGGGTCGTTGGAAGGGCAAGGCGGGAGGCCATGCGCCCCTGATCAAGGTGGACAAGGACGGCAACGACGTCCTGATCCGCTCGGCCACCAAGCACCCCATGTCCCGAGCCCGTCACATCGTTAAACACATCCTGACGGATGGGGAGCTGAATTTCGTCAAGGAACAGGTGTTCGGCATCGATTTTGACATGCCCCGCGCCCGCTTCGAATTGCAGGGCTACAGGGGGCGGTTTTTCATCGTTTCCATGTGTAACCTGCACGACAACTGGATCAACTACGCGGACGTGGCCTAGGTGCCGGATGCCCGTGCTGAAATTATAGAGAGTGTCAACGTTGTCCACGATCTCCCTGACCCTGGAAGAAATCGAACGGTTAAGCCGGGAAGTGCTGTCCGCCAACGGCTGTGACCAGCTGAACACCGATGCCCTTGTGCGTACAATCGTAACCGCCGAGAGGGATGGCTCGGACTCCCACGGTTTGTTCCGCCTGCCCGGATATATCGCTTCACTGAGAAGCGGAAAAGTGAATGGCGGGGCGAGGTCGCGTATCAGCAATGATCTGCCTGCGGTCATAAAAGTTGATGGCGACAACGGCTATGCCCCAGCGGCCATCGAAGCGGGCATGCCTGTTTTGGCTACGGCGGCAAAATCCCTGGGTATAGCCGTGATGACCATAACGAATTCCTATCACTTCGCCGCACTCTGGCCGGAGGTGGAAGCATTGGCGGGGGAAGGCTTGATTGGACTGGCCTGCGTGACGACCAAACCGTTTGTGACGCCGGCGGGCGGCGCGGAAGCTTTGTTCGGCACCAACCCGCTTGCCTTTGCCTGGCCGCGGCCGGGCAAGATGCCCATGGTGATCGACATGGCAACGGCGGCCATGGCCCATGGCGAAATCCAGTTGGCGGCCCGCGAGGGTGAATTGGTGCCGCCGGGCACGGGTCTGGATGAAAATGGCGCGGCAACGACGGACCCAGGCGAAATCATCAAGGGCGTGCTGTTGCCCTTCGGCGGCTATAAGGGCTCGGCGATCGCCCTGATGGTGGAGTTGCTGGCGGCGGGTGCCGTGGGCGATTGTTTCAGTTTTGAGTCCGTGGCAGCGGACAATGGCGACGGCGGTCCGACAATTGGCGGTGAATTCATGCTGGCCATGGCGCCGGAGCTGGTTGCCGGCCCTGACTGGGCCGATCACTGCGAGACTTTTTTCCAGCGTTACGATGCCATCGAAGGACCCCGCCTGCCGGGTCTGCGCCGCCATGCCAACCGGCAGTCAACCGCGCCCCGGCAGATCAATGCGGAACTGGTCGGGCGCATACAGGACTTGCGCCGATAGGAATTCCGCCATGCCTGTTTCGTCGGCGACGGAAGCCGCTTTCTACGCCCGCATCCAGCTGGGCCCCCACAGATTGAGGGAGCGCTCGGAATGAGGCCATTGTCGGGTCGGGGCGCCGTCTTCCATGTTTTCCAACTCGGCCGAGATTTCCACCTTGTAGCCGTCCGGGTCCTCGACCATGAAGAACAGGTTATTGCCGGGACCGTGGCGGCCCGGACCCCACCACAGATTGATATACAGACCAGACATATGATCGGCCCAATCGCGGATATCATTCCAACACGAGACTTCGTAGGCATGATGATCCGGGCGCGCCTGATCGGAGAGGAACATGGCAAACGAATGATGCTTGGGCGTGGAGCGGTAAAAAATCGCGGTCAGGGTTTGGCTGCCATCTTCTTCATCGCGCAGAACATGGTCCGTGGCGACGAACCCAAGGGTGTTTTCATAAAATGCCACCATGGGCGCCAGATCCGCGGTGGCAACGACCACGTGTTGCAAACGGCCCGGCGGGTGGCCGTCCGAGCCATCATCATCATCGTCGTCATCATTCAAAAGGTGTTGAGGGTCGGGCAAGCCGAAGACCACTTGCCGGCCGTCAGGGTCGGCCATGGCGAAGGCGCCTTGGCCAAACAGGGGCGTGGGCGAGGGCATCAGGTTGACGCCTTGGGCCGTCAGGTGGCTTTTGAACGCCGCCAGCCGCTCGGCGCCGGGAAAGCGGAAGGCGCTATAGGGTTGCGCGACCCCGCCGCCGCCGCCCACGCTGTCCCCGCCGCCGCCGCCGCCGATAATCAGACGCCGGTCACGGCCGCGTAGGAGTTTCGTGCCGTCGGCCAGGGCATGTTCGGCCATGGCGAAAGCATCCCGGTAAAAGGCGGCTGAACGGTCCGGATTGGCTGAATTCAGACGAATATGATCCAATTCGGCGCCCCACAATGGGGTGGTGTCCGGTCTGTTGTCCGGGCTATTGGTTGTCATGGCGAACGCTCCCTGTTCCGTGTGGGTAAACTAGCACAAACCAGCGATTCCTAACCAGGGTCCCGGAGCAGGAGATTTCGCACGCCCGGTGCTCCGGCCCGGGCGATGGCGCGGGCCAAGTGCCGCCAATCACCCGTCAATTGTCCCTTGGGTACGGTATTGGCCTGGGCCACCTTGCCGAATTCGCGGCCGTCGGGCCGGATTAGGTGCCAGACCATTTCGATTCGTATTTCTAGCCGTAGTTCCGGCCGTAGTCCCGGCCCAGAGGGGCGAAAATACATGCTGCCCAGAAGAATAAAGCCGTCGTCGCTGGGTTCATCGGCCAAGGGGACGCCAGCATCGGCCAGGGCTGTAGCCATGGCGGCTGCCAATTTGCGGCCGCCCAAACCGGGCACGCCGTCCACGGGGCCCATGGTGACCGGCGCCAGGGCGATGCGCCGCCCCTGGCCCCGCTCGCGGCGGCGAAGTTGGTGATCCACCGCATCGGCGCCCTTGCTGGCCAGGCGCGCCAACA
>Ga0315339_1002957_pt1 | contig 12355 bp, 10 predicted proteins | sample ASW17metaG_FD_204514 | JGI IMG/M metagenome (GOLD analysis project Ga0315339, IMG submission 204514) | Ammonia-oxidizing marine archaeal communities from Pacific Ocean, United States - ASW #17 | ecosystem: Environmental > Aquatic > Marine > Oceanic | place: USA: California | collected 2016-12-05
TCACTTGAAAAGGGATTTAATCAGAAACCTTGCCTATATGGATGTGGAGGTACTATTCCATTCGTTGAAAAACTGATGAGTGCTCTGGGAGATGTTCAGCCCTTATGCTTGGGAGCTTACGACCCAGATGCCAAAATGCATGAACCGGGAGAAAGTTTATCGATCCCAGATTTACTAGGTTGCACACGATCAATCATCCACCTAATTTCGAGGATCGAAGAGGTCTATTGACCCTCGTCGATGTTTAAATTAAGTGAACAGATTGATGCTTATTGTTCGCAATCAAATTCTTTATATAAATAAGCCACAGGCATTAATTTTTGGATCGGAATTTTTGCAAAAAATTAGAAAACTGCTGGTCATTACTGTTGGCATCAATATAGAGGTAGGTGGATTGGGAACTGGAATTGAGTGCAAAATTGACCCGAGCAATTTGAGCCCCGTCGATAAACATTAGAGTATCCCAAGGCAAAGCAACTTGATAGTCCCGATTGTTTTTTACAAATCGAATAAAGGCCTTGAAAGCTTTGGCGCAAAGAGCAGAAGATAGGCCCTGAAGATCACAAACTGCTCGCAACTTGGAAGCATTATTTTTTGTCTGTTTCTCTAATTTTACTGCTAGGGTTGTATTCTCTGCAGCCTGAGTTTTTATGGCTTTGCGGGAAAAATGTTCAATGATTTCTTCCGCTGGAAGGTCGAAACGGATCTGCGCATTAAAGTCATCTTCTATGAAAGTATTGTGACGGTTTAGAGTCACTTTCCCCCAGTAACGCATACGAAATTTGGTCGATTGGCTGGCTTTTAATAAATTAACAGCTCCCTGATTGCATTCTCTTAGAGTGATTTCGGCGGCACAAATGAAATTCTCCAACTGAAGTTTCTCTTTGAACGCTTTCCCATATTTTTCTTGAATAGCCTCATACATTTTCTTTTTTGGTTTCCAAGTTTCATAAGGATCTTTCAAAATTCGATTTTCCATTTCGGCAGGTAATTCGTTAAACCCTAAAATAAGTTTATTGGGTTTGTCCGATGAAGAAGAGGAATGAGTAATCATAATTTCATGCCAACCTGTTCTTTTTGTCGTTGGAGGAATACGAACAGCAACGAGGTTTTTATAGCCTGCTAAACAATCTGTGTTTGAGATTTCTTTAGAACAATAAAATTCCTTAACTATCCCTTTACCGGCAATCTTCTTTTTCAATAGGCGAACTTTATTCAGAAATTCTAATTGTTCCTCAGTATTGAGACGGTGACTTAGAAAACGAACTAATTCAGATGAAGAAGCCTTCCAATCAATTAGAATGGTATGAAAGCCAGCAGTTTTCAAAAAACGATTACTGATCCCCACCTCTTTATAATCTGTATGATCAACCTGGGCGAGTGCCTCCTTCAGTGTAGTGACCCCCTGCAAGCATTTTTCAATCAGTGGTATCTGGTGCTCTGTGAACCCTATTTTCTTTGTGAAGGGAAAGCACTCTAGTGTTGCAATGCCAAACTGGTTTTTCAAAATCTGTTTTTGCTCAATCAGCTGATTAAAAGAATTTGCAAATAAAAAAGATGGAAAAATAAGGACTCCTGCAATGAAGAAAATAAAAATTTGGAATATTTTTTGAGCTTTCATGCTGTCATTATACCAGACCTCTTCATTGGGAATTTCCTGGATAATACAAAAAAATATTATGAGAGATGGCACGATAAAGAGTAAACTACGTAGATACAAGGATATGTGCGGACATAATGCGACAGGAAAAGTGCTGTTATTTAAGCTGTTTAGGCGTGGCAGTAAGGTTTAGATTCATGTGACCCTGGGGCCAAACCCGAAATATTACTGCCTAGCTATGAGATGTAAAATAAATCCCGACAGCATCGTTTACTATGATTGTTGGCGTGGGTATAATATTCTAAAGTTTATAATTTAAAATAAAGGATGGAAGAATGGGCGATAAGACCCACATTGTAGAATTGATTGACCAGATGCTGGATGAAACTTCCGAGCAACCGCAATTGCAGGAAAAGGTTTTAGATTTACGCGATGCCCTTTTTCAGGCGCAACAGATGGCAGAGCAATATTCTCTGAAAATAAAAACACTTGAAGAAGCGATTGAAAAGCTGAAATCACCGGCACACCGAATTGGTACCGTCTTGGGTCAGGGCGAAAATGAACTGGTCCGTATTGTATCAGGAGGTACCGAATATCAGGCTGCAGCCGTTCCTGAATTGATGGAAAAAGAGGGGTTAAAAACAGGAGATCAAGTGGCACTTAACGAAGGTTTTGTAGCTATTGCCAAATTACCTCTTCCCATCCAGGGGCCCATGGCCAGAATCTCCGGCAAACTTCATGGTGGGCAATGGCTGGTCCAGGCGGCCGCAGGCAATACCGAAACTATCGTCCTTTCCCATGCAAATCTTGATTCAGATTCCTTAAAAGAAAGCGAAGAGGTGTTTCTAGATCCGAACCAAAGAGTGATTCTAGGAAAACTTCCAAAACGCGAATCGCAAACTCTGATTGAAGACGATTTTGAAAAAGTAGAATGGTCGCAAGTAGGTGGACAAGAAAAGGTAAAAGAAGAAATCCGTAAAGTTCTTGAATACCCCTTGTTGCATGAGAAAATTTTAAAAGAAATGGAGTACCAGGTACCTAAAGGTTTCCTGTTTTATGGCCCACCAGGTTGCGGCAAAACTCTTGTTGGCAAAGCAATTTTAACGGAAGTGATCAGCAAACTTTCTGAGCAAGAAAACTCCAAATTACAAGGCCGCTTTATTCATGTGAAAGGTCCTGAAATTTTGAATATGTGGCTCGGCGAGTCTGAAAGAAAAATACGCGAGATTTTTAAAAAAGCCAGAGACTACAAAGAAAAAGGTCAAGTGCCATTTATATTCATTGATGAAGCAGAATCAATTTTAGGAACTCGACAGGCGTGGAGAGGTTCAAACATCAGTAATACTGTTGTGCCTATGTTTTGCGCTGAAATGGATGGTATTCAATCCCTGCGAGATACCGTGGTAATCCTGGCAACCAACCGACCCGATTTAATAGACCCTGCCATTGTTCGCCCTGGTCGAATCGACAGAAAAATTAAAGTCCGACGTCCTGATCGAGAAGAATGTAAACAAATTCTACGTGTTTATCTTAAGGACGGTCTTCCCCGAGAACATAAAGATTTCGACCAAATGGCCGAGCCTTTTCTGGACCAGCTTTTTAAACGTAATTCGGAACAAGAAGTGCTTGTGCTGACCTTGCGAAGTGGCGGCAATAGGAAAATGTATTGGAGCGATTTTATTTCGGGAGCAGCAATAGAAGGCATAATGAAACGTTCTAAAGAGAGTGCTATAGAAAGAGCTATTGAAGGGGAAACATTATGCATAACCGTCGATGATCTGACCACAGCATTGGAAACCGAATTTAAAGAAGGTAGCCTGTTGCCAGCTGAGTCCAATTTAGAAGATTGGCTTCAACTCCTGGATATGGAGTCCAAAAATGTGGTTCGGGTTCGAAAGCCCAATGAATCCGATTCCGCTGCTGAAAATACGATTCGTCGGTCCGTTATATGAAAGATTACATCCCGCTTCTTGGTATAGAAACAGAATACGGTATCATCCGTGAAGACTTGGAAGATTCAGACCCCGTAGAAGAATCCATGAAGCTATTGAAAAGTTGCCCGCAAAAAAGCGTGCTTGGTAAATGGGCTTACTCGCAGGAAAATTCTCATCAAGATATGCGCGGTTTCAAAGTGCAGTCCCTCGCGCAAGATGAAGAGGAGGATGCTTTTTGTGCCGAGGATAGAAAACGCCCCTATTCTTATCTGGAAATGAAATGCGACCGGGTATTGATAAATGGATCCCGCTTTTATAACGATCACACTCATCCGGAGTACACAACACCGGAATGCAACTCTCTCTTTTCTCTTGTAGCCCATGATGTCGCTGGTGAAAGGATTGTCGCCGAAAGTGCAAAAATTCGAAATCAAGAGCTGGGCGAAAAAGCTGTTCAGGTATTCAAAAATAATACGGACTACAGCGGACATAGTTATGGTACACACGATAATTATCTTATACCAAGGGAAATCCCTTTCGACATTTTGGTGAAAGGCCTGGTGCCATTTATGGTTACACGGCAATTGTACGCTGGAGCTGGAAAGGTAGGATCTGAGAACCCTAAAACGAAACAATTTAAAGGACTGCAACTGGCCCAACGCTCAGATTTTATTGAAAACGTTTTGAGCATAGAAACCATGACAAAACGGCCCATCATCAATACCCGTGATGAACCCCATGCTAAACGGAGTCAATATCGACGGCTACATTTAATAATGGGCGACGCAAATATGTCTGCTTATGCAACGGCATTAAAAGTGGGTAGCACCAAACTTGTGCTCAACCTGATTGCAAGCGGAGCGCCCCTTCCTGATATAGAATTGGAAAATCCCGTTGAAGCTGTATTGGAGGTATCACAAGAAAAAAACAGGAATGCGACCCTTAAAAGAAAATCTGGCGAATCGATAACAGCTTTGGAAATTCAGGAAATTTATCTGGATGCGGTTGAACAAAATTTTTCTCAAACAAATAAAGAATGGACATGGATCATTCAAGAATGGCGAAGAACTCTTCATGAGCTTAAACACAATCCGAAAAAATTATCGGGAAGAATCGACTGGGCCATTAAAGAAAAACTTTTTTCGGAGTTTATGGAATCCGAAAATCTGAATTGGGATGATCCCATACTTCAAAGTCTGGACCTGGAATATCACAACCTTGATCCAGACAGAGGCTTGTATCGGGGATTAGAACAGGAAAATGAAGTTTTTTCATTACTGACTGAAAAAGAAATCTCGAGAGCCATAGAATTCCCGCCAGAAGGAACCCGCGCAAAAATTCGTGGTGACGCAGTGAGCAAGGAAAGTGAAAAAATAAAAAGTATCCATTGGACAGGAATTGAATTTAAAAACGGGGATGTCCTCGATTTAACAGGGGTAATCAGTCAAGAAGACGTAGAAAAAATATATGTAGCAAGATAAAATTTTTTTCTTTGATACAGGTAAAATCCATAATGGGAAATATTGAAGAAACCTAGGCAGGCAGCAACTTTTGTGCATTGGTCGATCGGTCAGGGCACAAACTCTAGGATATTATAGATAAATTGCCTGCAAAATGTTTACAATAATCTGAATTTATTTAGATGACGATCAATTGAACTGGCCTATATCCAGGAAGGAGAAATAAATTATGTTTGAAGAGCCTTATCGCTGGATGGAGGCAGTTTCAACCCGGCATAACTATGTACAGGAAAAACTAAAAATGGGGCAGCCTGTTTTGGCAGTTCCTTATAATGAAGGTTTATTGATTTTTGGTTTTGCCCCGCAACCGGGAAAGATTTATGAAATCTATGATCGCATTGCCTTGGGAGGGGTAGGTCACCCTGCTGATGTGGAAAAACTGAGGATGAATCTTTTGGATATGGCGCACCTGGAAGGTTTTAACCGATCCGCACAAGATGTCACCTCAGCCCGGCTACTACAATTTGGCATTGCGCCTGCACTCAAACAAAATTTTGAAGAAATACAGCGTGCTCCCTACATCATACGTCTTCTGCTGGTAGAATTGACTAGGCAAGGGAAACCCAATTTTTTCCGCATGAACTATGATGGACATTGGGAAACATTTAAAAATGGCACTGCCATAGCCGGCGATGAAAAAGTTATGAGCTGGTTGCAAGGAGAAATCCAGAAGCAACCTTTTGCGTCTTACTCCCTCGACCAAGCCCTGCAGAAAGCCGCTAAACTGTGGGATGAGAGTAGAAAAATAAAATCTGAAAGTAGTGAAGACGAAAAAGATAATGAGCTTCCTAAAACATTACAGGAGGCTTTTGATCAATGGTATCTTGAGGGAGCCGTACTAACTGAAAAATCGATGAGCAAAGCGATTTATCGTTCTTTAAGTGAGGATGAAATAAACAGATTGAAATCTTCAACTGGCTGATCATTCTATATATAATAAAGACACATTGTAAAAAGGAGTCTAAAAGATGGAGATGAACGATCCATTAAGAAGAGAAGAAAAAAAAGAGCCCAGCCCAGACCAGGACAAGTCAGGACCTGGCAGTCCTGATTCGTCTAGACCGGGACGAGATAATCTGCTCAAACGCATGAAAAAAGTTGACCCAAAACAATCCGAAAAATATAAGCAACGCACCGGTCAATGAAATTTCAATACGAATCCAATACCTCCGCAGGGGAATTTTTTGAGCTGCTAGAAAAATCAGGTTACCGCTGGCACGCAAAAATCGAAGGTACACAAAAGGTAAGTGGTTTTACAGTTCCGCAGGGTACAACTGTTCTCGCATTCCATTTTCAGAACGGTGTTATCGTTGCGGGTGACAGGCGGGCAACCGCGGGTAACAGCATCATGTATGAGATGTGCGACAAGGTCATCCCAATTGACAATTATACCTTGATGGCAATCGCAGGAGTTCCGGCGACTGCATTTGAAATGGCCCGAGTCTTATCCCACAACTTTGAATATTATCGACGGTCGCAACTACAATCGATGAGTGTAGAAGGTAAAATTCGGGCTCTGTCCAAGCTTCTAAAAGAAAATGTAGGTATGGCAGTGCAAGGATTGGGAGTGGTAAGCCCTATCTTTGCTACATATGATCCAACTAACAAAATTTCCAACATCCATTTCTACGATATGCTGGGAGCTGATTTTCAGATCCGTACCCATACTGCAACCGGATCTGGATCACAAATCATTCGCGGTATTCTCGAACACGAAGATTTATGGGGAGAAAAACCTCTCGCAGAACGAACTCGGGAACAAGCCATGACCTTGGCTATCCGACTTCTTCAAACCGCAGCGCTATTCGACTCAGCGACCGGTCAAGCTCGACCGGAAGATGATATTTACCCTACCCTGGCAACACTCACTGAAGAAGGATATCGGTTTCTTGGCGATGATGAAACCGCAGAAATTTATAAATCTTCTATGGAACGTGGTTGATGCAATCCATAAAAAAAAGAATCTTTGGAATAGAAACAGAATATGGACTGTTGGTTAAAGACAATAACGGCGGAGATTTCCGTCTCAATCCTATGGAGATTGCCAACAAAATTAAGAATCATATCTTCTCTAAAAACCTAGGGGTACTCGACAAGCATTACCGCGCAAACGATGAGCCTCCAGGTAATGGCGGTTTTCTGCTAAATGGCGGTAGATTGTATCTTGACATGGGGCATCTGGAATACGCATCCCCGGAATGTTCTAATCTTGTTGATCTTATTACCTTTGATCGTGCAGGTGATTCGCTTATTCAGGAAGCCGTGGAAGAATTAGGTTGGGACAACAATATTTCTATTATAAAAAATAATGTCGACCTCGAAACCAATGCCACATTTGGTTGTCACGAAAATTACCTTGTAGGGCGCAATTTCCCCTTCGATGAACGGGAAAACCTAAAACTGTTATCCTCTTTTCTGACAACGCGACTAATTTACTGCGGTGCTGGGCGAATTGGCTCCTGTAATCCACATCCATTTCAGGACTGGGATGGTGTCTCGCCGCAAGAAGTACTGGACGAACAAATTGATTTTCAGATTTCACAACGCGCCGATCATATCCCCAACGAATTTTATCGTTGGGTACAATACAACCGCGCTATTGTCAACACGCGTGACGAACCCTTAGCCGACCCCAGTAAATATCGACGTATTCATCTTCTAGTTGGTGACTCCACAATGAGTGAGTTTGCAACAGCCATGAAAATGGGAACAACCACTTTGATGCTGGAAATTATGCAACTGGGCGTGGCAAAAAGAGAATGGATTCTTGCAGATTCCGTAAAAGCAATGCGCTCCATTTCACGAGATCAGGAATTCAAATGGAATGTAACACTGGCTTCTGGTGCTTCTTCCACAGCACTGGAATTGCAACATGATATTCTAGAGACCTGCAAAAAACATCTCGCAGGCACAAATCAAGAAACAGACTGGATACTCGAAAATTGGGAATCGGTGTTAAACGATTTGTCGAAAGGTCCGGAAGCTGTTTTAGGACGGGTGGACTGGGCCAGTAAATATTGGATGCTCAATGAATTTAAAAATGAAGAAAATCTGGATTGGCACGATCCCTGGCTAAAAAGCCTAGACCTGGAATACCATAATTTGAACAAAGAAAGTGGGCTGTTTTGGGGGTTGGAAGCTAGTGGCGATGGCTACCGAAAAACAACGGACCCGGCAGTAGATCATGCGAAAAGAAACCCGCCAAGAGGAACACGCGCGCAAGGTCGTGGCGAACTGATCAAGAAATTAATCGCACAACATTCGCATATACCATATCTCATAGACTGGATTGGCTTTCGCCTTAGTGAAACAGGCGAACCTTTTTTGATGCTAGATCCATTTATATCCTACAAAGAAGATATCATTGAACATCTAAAGCAATTTGAAACTAGCTACTCTCCTCAAACGGATAGAGAAAATAGCGACGTATCCTTTAGAGGAACAAAAAAAAACAAATCCCATGAATAACGATTGTCTATTTTGTAAAATCAGTGCAGGATCGATTCCATCGGAAAAGATTTATGAATCTGAGACACTTTTTGCGATCAACGATATCAACCCTCAGGCCCCAACTCATATTCTAATTATTCCGCGTACACACCGTTCATCCCTGCTGGATGTGGAAGAAACTGACCATGAATTAATGGGTTCAATTATCACGGTCGCAAATAAATTAGCAATAGAACAGGGACTCGATAAATCAGGCTACCGACTTGTCGTAAACTGTGGAGAAGGGGCAGGGCAATCCGTGTTTCACATTCATTATCATATATTAGGCGGTCGCCCTTTGAAATGGCCGCCAGGCTAAACACATGGTTACTGCAGAAAAACTCTACGAAAAACTCAAAGCAATTCATGTTGGCAATCCTATCTGCCAGTTCACAAAAGAAAATTGCGAATTGCTGCTCCCTGCCATCGAGCGCATAGAAAAACTCAAGCACGAAAAAAATGCAATTATTCTGGCCCACAATTATGTCGCACCCCAAATATTTTACAGTGTGGCCGACTACACAGGCGATTCGTATGGGCTTTCAAAAAAAGCTAAAGAGTCAGATGCAGATGTCATCGTTTTTGCTGCAGTCCGGTTTATGGCAGAAACCGCCAAAATACTCAATCCAAAAAAAATAGTCCTTGACCCGAACCCAAACGGAGGCTGTTCGCTTGCGGATGGCATCACCAATAATGATGTTATTAATTTACGCCAACAGTTTCCTGATCACACTTTCGTTTGCTACATCAACACCACCGCATCTGTGAAGGCGGAATGTGATGTTTGCGTTACATCTTCTAATGTTTATACAATAATCGAAAAAATCCCCAACGATAAAATTTATTTCCTCCCGGACAAACTAATGGGAGAAAACGTAATCCAAAATCTGAAAACAAAGGGAATAAAAAAAAATATCGAACTATGGGAAGGAACCTGCTACGTCCATGAAGAGTACCAACCGGAGAACATTGATCAAGTAAGAAAAAACTTTAATGGGATAGAAGTTCTGGTTCACCCTGAGTGCAGTTCAGCGGTGGTCAACAAAGCCGATTATATCGGCAGCACCAGTCAGATGCTTAACCATGTACGCAAATCTGATCGAGACTCATTCTTCTTGCTCACTGAATGTGGATTGACAGGAGTTCTGCAATCTGAATTCCCACAAAAAACCTTTGCAGGTGGTTGCACCATGTGCAAATACATGAAATCCAATTCACTGGAAGACATATTAAATGTCCTTGAAAATCCCAGTCCGCAAAACATCATCAAAATCGATCTCGACACGCAGAAACGAGCTCTGCAATGTGTCAATCGCATGTTTGAATACGCCGATTAAGGCCATTTCAAAGGCTTAAGTCATTTTTTTAATTGCCCATCAGAACATATAAAACATGGATAGCATAAACTTAAACATCTTTTCGAAGGGTTAAAGTTTTTTATAATGCTCAGTACATTTTTTTAAAAATGATCGGGAGTATAATGGCAAGCATAACCACCATGCCTATAAAGTGCTCTAAACTAAACATTAAGACCTCCTCAATTTATTCTCTTTTTTAAAGGTTCTTTATTTAGGCCCAGTCATTTTTTCAGGCCGGACTTTTTCATCAAACTCCTCGTCGGTCAATAACCCCAAAGCAACGGCAGATTCTTTTAGAGTCGTGTTTTCCTGATACGCTTTTTTAGCTACTTTCGCAGCATTGTCGTAACCAATATGTGGATTAAGCGCGGTTACCAGCATAAGTGATCCATTGAGATGTTTTTCAATTTGGGTTTTGTTTGGTTCGATCCCAGCAACACAATGGTCATTGAACGAGCGACATGAATCGGCTAATAAGCGAATCGATTGCAATAAATTATAAATCATCACAGGTTTAAACACATTTAGTTCAAAATTACCAGATGAGCCACCAACATTGATCGCAGTATCATTGCCAATTACTTGAGCAGCCACCATAGTCATCGCCTCTGACTGTGTTGGGTTTACCTTGCCAGGCATGATGGAACTTCCAGGTTCGTTAGCTGGTAAAATTATTTCGCCAATACCGCATCGAGGTCCTGACCCCAGCCAGCGGATATCATTGGCAATTTTCATCAGAGAACACGCGATGGTTTTTAACACACCACTTGCCTCAACAATAGCATCGTGTGCGGCCAGCGCTTCAAATTTATTTGGGGCCGTCACAAATGGGCAACCGGTAATATCTGCAATTTGTTTTGCAACCTTTTCCGGGAAATCGCTATGTGAATTCAGACCCGTTCCAACGGCGGTTCCCCCAAGAGCAATCTGATACATACGTGGCATACAACCATTGATACGATCAAGAGCATACTCTAACTGAGTGGTATAACCGCTGAACTCCTGACCCAATGTAAGCGGAGTTGCATCCATCAAATGGGTTCGCCCGATTTTAATTATATCTTTGAACTCAGTAGATTTATTTCTAAACGATTTAGTGAGTGAAAGCAAAGATGGAATCAGAGCCTCACGAATACTCTCAACTGCCGCAATATGCATCGCGGTGGGAAAAGTATCATTAGAAGACTGACCCATATTTACATGATCGTTCGGATGAACCGGGTCTTTAGAACCTATTACACCTCCAGCCAATTCAATGCCACGATTGGCAATGACCTCATTACTGTTCATGTTTGATTGTGTTCCGCTTCCTGTTTGCCAAACCCGTAAAGGGAAATGGTCATCGAGTTTCCCATCAATAACTTCATCAGCAGCTTTAGCAATCAAGTCTTTTATGCTTTCAGGCAACAAGCCTAACTCAGCATTTACCAAAGCTGAGGCTTTCTTAAGAATCCCCATACCTCGGATGAGTTCGCGAGGCATAGTTTCTGCACCAATATCAAAGTGGATCAGTGACCGTGCAGTTTGAGCGCCATAATAAAAGTGGGCAGGGACCTCGATTTCCCCCATGCTATCCGTTTCCGTCCGGGTTTCCATGTTTCTTCTCCTCAATTTTTAAAATAGTCGGCTGCTTCCGGCATTTCTTCTTCAATATAAATCTTGAATTTTTTTAACAACCGCTGTTCTGATTGACGCACCGCTTCCCGCGTTACCCCTCTTTGATCGCCGATTTCCTGTAGAGACTGAGGAGATTCAGAAAGGACTCTTTTTTCTAAAATTTCAATTTCACCTGGTTTTAATTCGGATTTAAATCCTTCAATTTTTTGCTGAAGAATTTCCCGAAACTGACCTATCTCAGCCCATTTTTCAAGCGACTTTCCATCGCTTAAAGATTGGGCTGGGGTCATAGGACTATCAGGATGTGCAGGCGTATCAAACGAAACATCGAAAGCACCAATACTAGCTTCAACATCGATAATTTCACCTTCATCAACTCCGAAGTGTTCTGCCAACAACTTGGTAGAAGGGTCAAACCCTTCTCTCTCCAAACGTTCTTTTTCTTTTTTCAGGTTAAATAATAATTTCCGCCGTGCGTTTGTAGTTCCCACTCGTACCAACCGCCAGTTATCCAAAATATATTTCAAAATATAAGACTTGATCCACCACGTGGCATACGCAGACAGCCGAACCCCTCGGAAAGGGTCAAAATTTTTAACTGCCTTCATTAAACCAACGTTGCCTTCCTGAACCAGATCCATGACATTTTGCCATTCTCGCTTGAAAGTCATGGCGATTTTTACAACCAGCATCAAATTAGCCGTTGTTAGCTGGTAAGCAGCATCAACATCTCCTGTTTCCCGTAACCGAATTGCCAGTTCCTTCTCCTCTTCTTCAGTAAGGATCGGGTATTTTTTCGCCTCCTGAAGGTAGGCGGCAAAAGGGTCGGGGGGAACT
>Ga0315339_1002958_pt1 | contig 12352 bp, 15 predicted proteins | sample ASW17metaG_FD_204514 | JGI IMG/M metagenome (GOLD analysis project Ga0315339, IMG submission 204514) | Ammonia-oxidizing marine archaeal communities from Pacific Ocean, United States - ASW #17 | ecosystem: Environmental > Aquatic > Marine > Oceanic | place: USA: California | collected 2016-12-05
TCTTGCGGTATCTGAGCTGCCAACCTGTACCGTTCTTGCGTATGGATCCGCTGTTGTAAGCCCGTTTTGTTACACTACTCATGAGTTGTTCTCCTTCTTTGTTTCGCGACTTTGGTGGGGTGCTTCTCGATTGGCCCAGGGTTACCGCCCTGGGCTTTTTCTTTGAGATGTCTATTCGATATCTTCTTGGATTTCTCGAACCACTTCCTCCACATCTTCAGGTTGCGCTACCAATAAACCTACTGAGGCAGTAGGCGAGGTTTCTGGCTCTTCTATCTCACTAACTATCCTTCTCAAATCCTCAGGTTGCACTACTTCTAATTCAGGCACTTTCCGAGCTGAATATTTTTCCGACATCACAAAGGGTTCGCCTTTGAGCTTTGAGGCGATGATCCACTCCATATCGATTTCGTTTGCTTGTTCCCAGATCGGTATAGAGACACCACCTTCGGCTTTACGGATGTTGTTGGTCAGGTCTGGATCCTCTTGGCGTTTATTCCAACGAATCAACACATCGTAATTTTCGCTACGAATAGGCATGAGTTCTCCAAAAGATCTGGCCTGTCTTTCGAGACTTGCGAAATCATACGCACAATCGAGTAGAGCGAAACGGTCAAGTCTGATCGTCAAATCGAAGAATGCAGATAGTTTCCAGGCCCAATCGCAAACGCTCTTTCGGAAACCCGGAAATTCTGATGCCATCATTTGGTCATCGACTTTCTCTTTTTCCCAGATATCGCATGCGAAATCGAATAAGACAGATAACGTGCGAATCTTATCCGGTTCTGGTCCCCAGTCCTCACTCCAGGGGCGGACGATCGGATCTTCAGGAAGATCTTTGATCTCCTTGTCCCATTCTCGAAGCCACTTTCGGATCGTGTTATCGACCGGATCCCTATCCCACCTCTCGTAATCGGCTGCAGAGTGTATGCGGCGGATGATGTCCGACTTGTTGGTTGTTATTCCGTCCGTTGCTTTTCTGTGATTCGAGTAGATGCCTCTAGCGCTCTTTTTGTCCTCTTGATCGAACTCGTAACTCAAATTTCCCTTCTCGAAATGCCTGGAATCTATCAAATTGATGTAATTGCATTTTTAATTGCGTTTCTTAAGAGTAAACCAACAATCAAATTGCGCTAACTGTGCATTACTATAACCACCAAAACACGCCGATGCAATGGCATAACCATGAGGTGAGTGATGGAACCAGCCGTAGTCCGTAAGGCACTGAGTGTGGAGATGGCGGCCCAGATGTTGGGTATCAGCCGTTCGATGGGATTCAAGCTCATCAGACGCGGCGAGTTAAGAAGTGTGAAGGCTGGGACTCGGACGTTGGTGCCGGTGGCAGCCCTTGATGAATTCATCGAACAGAAGAGCCGGATCAACTCGATTCCTTTTAGTTAATCCAGACAAAAGAAAAAGCCCGGGGCGGCAACCCCGAGCTAAAGGTGTTTCCCCGCGTTGAGACAAGAAAACAATGGAATTTTATCATGTGCCGTTGAAGCTGAGCGGACGCCGGAAGCGGTAGCCGTGAGCGGCCATACGGTGACGCGAGCCAGGCTGGGCCACATACCAGCCTGGCTCGTTCTATTTGGTGTTAGGTAATGGGCAACGTCTTAGATTTGGTCGAGATTGCCCATTACCGATCCACTTCAGCGGAGAGGTGGTCTCCTTCTCTTGGTACTGAGTATAAGGACAACGCACACAATACAGATAGATTAGTACTTAAAAAGAGACCAGAGTGTAAGCGCAGATATTTAGTAGAAAGTTTTTGCGGTCATGGCAATTCTTTCTGGTGGGCGAAGAACTGTGATTCTTGGCGTTGTTCAGAATGTACAGCCTGGCGCATCGAAACCGAGATAAGACCTGAGATAAGACGGGCGATATTGTTGGCTCGACGGCGTGGTGAAACATTGAAATTCATCACTCCCACTTGGCGGTCGTCCGATCTAGGCGCACAGCCTACTCCGGAAGGGAAGAAGCGCCGCAAACTTGACCGCCAACATCTCGTGCAAGCGTTGCGCCGTGATCGTGGATTGTTTTTCGAATACGCCCGAGTTCCAGAACAGCATAAGAGCGGCAAGTTTCACGAACACTGGTTAGCGATCACGGATTATCTGAATGAAGATGGGCTGCAGGACCAATGGCTTAAACATACCCGTGGGTCTAGTTTCAACGTCAAAGTTCAGGCCGTTGCCCTACGTTGTCCGAAATGTTGGCCGGGTCGCAATGCTGATTCCGCTCGGAAGGAGAAAAGTCGGATCATACCTCCTCCTGGGGGCGGTAAATGCCGGAACTGTGGATTTGAGCCAGACTGGCTAACCCCGTCGTGGTGGGAAGAACTAGCTGATCAGGCAGCCGCTGAGTTATCTAAATACCTGGTCAAGACTGCGCAGAGTGGGATCACCGGAAAATTACTCAGCCGATCGAAAGGTTGGCGTGAGAACTGTCAGAAAATTGACTCCGAGGAAATAGAGGAGCCAACGTCAGATGAACCGGTTGTTTGTAAGGGTTGCGGAACCGTTCATAGTTGGCGGTTTATCGGGCCCTTGGTCAAGTTGGCTGGTTCTATCGTTGAACATGCCTTAACAGCCCGATTGGTTATGGAGGCTGGCAGGGTTTATCGTTACGGGCCAACTGGCCCATGTGGTTGTTGGACTCCACCAGATGAGGATCAAGAAGAAAACAACCTCCAGACTAACTTTCCTGATGGATTCGAAACAGATTGGGAAGATATGACCCAGTCCAATTTTCTCAATCTGTTTGCGCAATATCACTAATCGACTAGACCTTGTCTGGATGATGGTGATATTCGCGTTGAGTGTTTGATTTTGACGCAATGTTCGCTACGTTAACAATGGGGCCGCCTATTGTTAACATTAAGTAATTAATATGCGTTCGTAGGCGCATTTAATGTATACATTAAGTAATTAACTATTGTTAACATTAATTACGTATTGCAGTTTCAATCGCAATTATTTAATACGTATTGAGATTGAAATTGAATAGGTAATTAATGCGTTTTTATTAAAGGGAAACAGGCCCGTTACCGGAGGCCTTAGACAAACTTAATCCTGTGGTTTAGTGCAGTTAGCAATACGAAGATCTTAAATTACAAGCTCGTTTATTATCAGCAACCATCGCATGATAGTGTTCCATATCACCCTCTAAATCCATAAGCCAATCGTAGGAATTACCCCTAAAGTAATATGCAACCGCATTAAGTGGGTCAAGCTCGATAGCTTTAGTGAAATCTACTATTGCAGCTTCATGATTCTCGAAATATGGTACACCGGACCAACTCTTTGAGATTCCGCGATTTAAGTAATGGTCCGCATTCTCACTGTCGATTGATATAGCTGCATCATAGTCTAAGATGGCAGTACGGTATTCGCCAATTGCGTGATAGGTTTGCCCTCTGTTACTCCAACTGACCGCGCTAGATGGGTTCAGTTTTAAGGCTTCGCTGTAGTCCTCCAAAGCCCGGTTATCGTCACCAAGCATCCGGTAATAGTAGCCTCGGTCGTTGTATGAGACTGAATGCTCGGGGTTTAGCTGTATAGCTTGGTCAAGATCAGAAATAGCATTTTCATAATTCCCAAGTTCACTATATGAACTCGCTCTTCCCCAGTACGCGTCCCAATTGTCCGGCTCCAGCTTTATGGCCTTCGTGTACTCTAAAACTGCCTTCTCGTAATTGCCTTTATCGACATAATCATTACCTCTGTTAAGACGGGCGTAAATATTTGGAGTTGAAGTCGGTAAAGGTTTTGTCGAGGTTGGAATAGGAGTCGCAGTCACAATAATAACCCGGGCAGTCGGGGTTGGCTTCGGAGTGCTAGTCGGCAAAGGCGTATTCGTCGGTAGTATTGTAGGCGTGATAGTAGGGTGAGGCGTGATAGTAGGGTGAGGGGTGATAGTAGGGTGAGGGGTATGAGTCGGTAAAGGCGTATATGTTGGATAGGGCGTATAAGTGGGTGCTGCACTGTCAGGCGCAGTACATCCAGCATTCAAGATCCCTATAATCCCAAAGCAAGATGCTACTAAAAAGATCTTAATCAAGGGATACGAACATTTGATGTTCAAACGCTTCTTCCAAGCCAGGTCAAGGCGCATTCTGTATAAAGTGATTGTACCTGTATTAACTCTGCGGTTCCCGTATATTAAAACAACGACTGAGCCACCACAAACCCAGCGAGTACCTGGGTAACACATCCCAGAGAGGTGAGTTGGACTCTCACCGGAGGCCCCAGACAAACTCAATGCTGTGGTTTTGTTAGGTGCTAGGTTTCCACTTAGGCTGCATGCCTCGGATTTAAGGAATTGGGATATCGTTAACCGAAATATTAGGATTATCGTCGTCGGCCAATTGCACTTGGACAAGGTATGGAATAAATCCGACTCTATCTAACTTTCGGAGCTCAAAGGGTTCCATCCCTGTAGGCGACCAGATATCCCGTTCGGGTCGAAAAGTGCCTGGAGTCTTCCCGGGCGAAGCGGTTTTAACTTCAAACAGGAAAGCACCTTTGTTGCCATTGGTCCACCAACCCACAAAATCCCAGGACACCCTATCGAGTGAAACATGCTCTCTTTCGTCGTAACGTCCTTGTCTGATCATCTCGTAGGGATCATCACAATTAAAGAGAGAGGAGTGCGGCAGAAGTTGTGTCGGATTAAGCTTGTCCATATCCAATCCATGCTTCCAATACGACCTGGGGTAATAGGGACGGTATATAAATCGGATTTGTTCGTCGGTTAAGTGGTTCCAGAGTTTTCCTTACCTAAGGTAGTCATAAGCACCCTCTGCATGATCGTCAGGAAGTCTGGCTCCCAGAGCAACCACGGTAAGGCCTTCTTCCTTCAGGGATTCATAAGCCCATTTTTCCCCTATATCTCCAATCGCAGAAGGGCCGGTTGTTGGCCTTCTAATATGTTGCTCTGGCTCCATACGATGCGACTGTACCGTAAAAATAAAGGATTAACTATCCAGGTTAGTCAGAGGGCGGGTTTTCTAAGTGCTAAGTGGTATGGAGATCGCGGATTTTAGCCACAAATTAGCCACAATTTATTTTCAACTGGTAGGCACGATTTTTGCCTCTAGCCTCGAAACCGTGTCTAGGAAACACACCAGTACACGCCTGTGTACAAAAAACAACTTACTCTTAATCAGTAGGTTCTCGGTTCGACCCCGAGGCGGGTCACCACGAAATTAGGCACGAAAAGCCCAGATTGCTCAAATCTGGGCTTTTCTTATTTGCCTGTTTGGTCTCGTTTTGGTCTTGTTTTAGTTTTCACCAAAGTTTAGCCGGTACATACTGGCCATATCCAATTATCTGATCCTTCGAGCTGTTGCCACGGAGGCAGCATCCCCGGAGTTGGTCGATTTCCTGACCCGTCGCCAAGCCCAAATGTGAACTCTCCTCCTGCCTTCAAACATTTGGCATATTCTGTAGGATCTACAAAACCGTCAAAAACATGCCAGAGGACTTCTTTCCGGACTTGTAGGAATTCTTGGTCCATGTCGCTTTTGATTTGTTGCGATTCTTGAATCATTTCCTCCCGGATTTGTAGCAGCTCTTTATCTAGATGTGTCCTGGCGTTCAGCAACTCTTGATCCATGTGTGTCCTGACTTTCAACAACTCCTGATCTATGTCCGTTTCCCACGGAGCAAGCGTGACAGCAGGCCAGACTGACGCAACACAAGCCACTACTGCGATAATAAATGATACTCAAAGAACTGATTTCGCAAAGAGTGAATCCATAAGTGATATCTAACTCCTTCAACATCAAGTTTTGTTTCGCGCATAGTCTCGCCTCTATCCACCGAATAATTGGCGTTCGATTTTTAGGGCTGCTTCTTCCATGACGTTGGCTGTTACATGGGCGTAAATATCTTCAGTAATGGCAACACTGGCATGGCCCATGTTCTTGGAGATGATTCCCATATCGACCCCTGCTTCTCTAGCGGCGGTGGCGTACTGGTGACGCAGACCGTGAGGCGTTAGGTGGGGCATCCCTACTTCTTTAAAATTACAGTTCCGCTCGAGTGATAGCAAAGATTCAGAACCGGATCTCTTCGAACCTTACCTTGCCTTCAGCAATCAACTTCTTTATGTTCCTCTGCCTCGGTGTCAACTGAGCAGCCCCAGTCTTAAATTCCACGATTATCACTTCATCGTCTTGAAACTGTACGCCATCTACGGGTCGACCTAGAAATTTGAACTCCTCGAGGTCCCAGCCTAATTCGTCGAATTTTTTAGTGAATGGGGCAAACTGCTCTGCGATCAACCCTCTGTCCACCCTGGCGCCCTGTAGCATGCTAGCGGCGTCACGAAGTTTCCGGCGGCCCGTCCACCAAAGCCTGACATTCAACCAAAGACTCCACAACAAGACGATTGCTAGAGCAAGGGTTATCACGTGTACCACAGGTATCTCCGGCATTTCCTCTCCTCGTCAATAGAACAACCAGTATCGGAACATAATTTGAAGAGCCACGGCCAACAGTCCAAGTGAAGAGATGCCCTAAATACTGGGTGCGGCGAAATCGAAGGGATACTGGGCCGGCAGACCTTGAGTAGATCGCACTCAAGGTCTGCCAGAACCAGATGTGGGGCTAAAACAAATTTCCGAACATACCTCTAAAGCCCATGAGACCTACTCCGAGGAACAAGCCTATAGACCCTAATGGTATTGAGCCACCTGGTGACATTCCGCAACTACCGTCATTACTCTTGGAGCCCTCATCGCCAGCAGACTGCGATTCCTCGACGGTAACTCTAGTTTCACCTTGGTCAGGAGCCGTCAGGTCATTTGAGGGAGAAATCACCTTGAAAGGATGTGTTAGGGAAATGGGTTGCCTCATATCCTTATTGTCGCCGGGCCACCGATATCCCGTAAGATGGACCGTATACTCACCAATTTTATCTGACTTGACGTTGATCATCACGGTCTTAGTTATGCCCGGCGGAATGGTGAAACTCCCGGCACATGATCCGGCTCCGGTACCAGAGCAAACGAAACCCTGGCCATAGATATGTATATTTGATGGTACTGTGAGCATAAAGTCGACAGTCATAGGCCAATCGTTCACGCTTGGGTTGAACATAAACGCTTCGAGAATCCCATCTTGGTCGGAAGTGATCTCATCTTCGACAGGCCTAAGTCGGACGGTCGGGCCCTCCCTGAATTCTGCCTGCGCAGACGGAAATTCAGTGGCTACCTGCGCAGGCGGAGATTTAGTGGCTGCTTGCGTGGCAGGTACCGCCTTTGGCATCACCTTTAGGGAGAGAATATCTGCACCACCTACCTTCCAGATAGCCCTGGCATCGGTAGGATATCCATCAACCGTAAACTGGACGAACTTACCAATGAAATTCGACCCTGATGGTTGTTCCACCAACAAGTTGTACGCTCCGTCAGTGATCGTTCCAGATATTATCTCTTTATCGTCTATCCAGACGGTTATGGTTCCAGACTTAACGGGTTCGTTGTTCGGGCCCTCGGTCACTGCACCGGCTTCCCCAATGAATAGATGAGGAGGCGAGGCCTGAGCCAAAGCTGTCGCAGGTACCAAGAGCAAAGCAAATACTATTAAAGTCAGAACAATAATCCACGGTCTCGGCAAACACTTAAACATTCAATCCACCATCCCTACTAATCAATTCAATTCACGGCCACATAATCCGGTAAGCAAACCATATGCCCTTAACATCAAGTCATGTTTCAATATACAACTGTGACTACACGGCAAACAGGATGTTCATGTGCCTCGAGTATAGAACTTATTCTCAACAGTTTGCATATAACCAAAATGACATCTTGCAGATATAACGCTGTAGCCCTTACTCATAAATACTGCCTCGACTAAAAATAATCCAGACTCCGCCGTATACCATCACCGTAATATTCGGATGGGTACCGCAACGATCTGTGATGCCAGGCAATTGGCAAGACCAATGCCAAAGGCGATTCCCAAAAGACCCAATACGACGCCTAGACACTTACCCCAATAAAATGTGTAGTCCATCGGATCGAACCCCATACATGCTGCAGCTCCATTCCCAATGAAGACCAAAGCAATAAGGACGGCTAATCCGGGTCCGATGCCGCGCATGTCTTGACTGCTAGGCGCAAAGTGACAGAGTACACACGACGCAACATACAAGAATACCCAAAATTGCCATCGCCCAAGATTGCTCGGGTCAAATAGAATTCGAATTCCATCATATGTAGTGCCAGCTACAATGGAGAGATAACCGTGTACACTTGCGGTTTCCTCATCGATAGACGTGATTGCCATTTCCGAAATAGCCCGGTCTAGATCCGGTAAAAGAACAAGTCCTAATAGCAAAATCAAAGAAATCCCCCCGATTACCGGAGCGATCCCAGACAGGGCAAAGCCTAGCGAATGCAACGGATTCTGAGGATTTGGCACCGATATCACATAGCCAAGGTGCCCGTTCTTGAAATCCGGAGAGAATGGCTTGAAGGCTATCACTTTAATCCGGAAGATCAGCAATACAACAAGATGGCTAAATTCATGAACCGGACTGCCTATCCAACCCGTAGAGTAAACGAGGGGCCGTAAACCGATAGCCGTGGCCATAGTCCGAAAAACAAATCTCTGCATAGCGTTGGCGATGCATAGGGTAAAGAACAACACGATTATGCCAACAGCGATTTGTAAGCTAGATGCGATGAGCACGCGTTGAATCTGATCGCTTATGTCCATTAGAAATCCCTTGCTCGCAGTCTGGCGCCCGCTCATTTGCTGAAACATATTGCGTCACCGCGGATATCAGCTCTTTCATCCAATGTGTTGATATGACATGCCATATATCTATTACCCCACATGTGGATCGTATTCCTCGGATTCACGACGGAACTAAGGGAGGCTATATCACCGAGCTACCTTTGACCTATACGTAACAGCCTCAACCCACGCTTACATCTCTACCCGAATGATGGGCTCTTCACGGCATGCACTTAAATAGATTAATTATAGCCACGATGCATATAACGCAAGGCTTTCTGAAGTTACCTAGTGGGCGTGTCCGCTACAACCACAGTAATGTTATCTGAGCCTCCGGCGTCATTAGCGGCATCAATCAGGGCTTGAACTGAACTGGCAGCATCCCCTTGACTCAAGATCGACTCGATCTCTTGATCCGTAATCATCGAATTCAGCCCATCTGAACAGAACATGATCCGGTCACCTGACCGAAGTTCTACGCATTTGGTATCCACTTCCAGATGATAGTCAAGTCCGATGGCCCTAGTAATGATATTCCTGCGAGGATCATCCCAGGCCTGTTCCGGCGTCAACAATCCTCTCCTAACCTCTTCCTCTACTACGCTATGGTCATCAGTGATTCGGCTCAAAACTCCATCACGAAATAAGTATCCCCTGCTGTCACCTATGTGGGCTACTAACAAAAAACTACCGCGGATCACACCTAGCGTACAGGTAGTGCCCATACCACGTTTCTCGGGCGATCGTACCCCCTCTTCAATCACATCTTCATTCGCCTTGTTGAACGAGGAATCTAGAAATTCCAGAAGCTCCTGCTCAGTCATATTTCCTAATTGGCAATCTGGAGAAGAAAGAGTTGCAATCACTGAATCAACCGATGTTCGGCTCGCTACTTCTCCAGCTGCGTGGCCGCCCATCCCATCTGCTACAACAAATATGGCGTCGATACCGTTTGGTGCCTCTGGAGGTTCTACCACTTGATAGAAATCTTCATTGGCAGGCCGTATTTTCCCAACGTTGGAATTATGACCGATCTGTATCATGATTCTAGCAATTCTCCTCGTCCAAAAGCCCTGCATACTTTCGTTTCATTCATATTGTGTTTATACACGATTAGTCAAAACCAAAACTTACGAGCGAATGACATCTCCTAGGCTTCTCCTTCATGGACATCGTATCCAGGCGGTCATAACCCACATATGGTCCCACCTCAGAAAGATGCTCAGAATGATTCAAATGGATCCGACGTTTATCACTTTGTAACCCGAGACCACAAGGCCACCATAAGGACCATAAGAGGGCTTTACGATTAGCTGTTCATACTAAGGATCATTCCGTCCCATACCTCGGATTCCTAGATTCAGATAACTAATATCCATAGAAGGTTCGCTTACGACCAATCGTAGACACCTTCTTCTAGTTGGCCTTGACTCGATACCAACGTGACCAACATCGTGTCTGATGCGGATTCCAGGTTGGTCCACAAAGGTTGTTCCCATGAACCTTTGCTCTGCGGAGTGGCGGTGCTTTGCACGGATCCCAAGGCAGGTGCCAGGGTACTAGGGGAAGAAGCAGGAGTGGTCGCAGTAGGTGCTGAAGTCTCTGTTACAGCCGACGTCGACCCGCAGGCCATTACGGCCAGCATTATTACTGTGAACAAGGGTAGACTGATACTGCCGATCATCATCTAGAAGCTATGGTTCGAACCTCGGATTAGAGTCCGAGGCACTAGCATGATTCGTGATATTTTTTTGGTTCGATCCATCGGCATCGATGATACATATTTCGTCGTTGTAATCCTCTGTCATACAGTTGTAAACCAGTCGTGAGTCGTCAGAAGACTAGTCAGGCCCACTTGATCTTCGATCCCCTTCCCCTAGGGCAAACACGTTAGACCCGTCTGGATCCATCAGATATAGTTTCGAAGTAAATCCATGTACCAATTCACCTAGATTGTTCATGTAACCCAAATCTCGTGTAAAAGCCAGTCTTGTTCCCGACGAATTCAAAGCCCCATCAGTTAATTGATCGTAGCCGGTATGGTTCATGATATTTATTTTCGGCGGAAAGACACCGTAAGCGAGTGCATTGTTTGATTGGATACATATCTCCCCTTCAATACCGACCACTAATTCCGACTACCACCGTACCGTCCATATCCATCAGAATGTACGAACGAGCGGCCTCTCTAGCATGAACCGAAGCGGAGTAATTGCGTACACGTCGTCACATTAACGGTCACGAGCTGCTGCTGGCCGGGCTGCACTGTATGCATCCCCGTGATGCACGGATTGCCGGTACATCCAGTCACGCCAGTCATCGACAAACCAGAGCTTGTTTGGATAATCAGGCCTATATCCAAAGGAGACACGGACCTATTCATGGCTGCCGCCGTGATCAGCGTGCTTTCTCCCTTCTCCACCTGCGCCCGGGTTGCCTGCAAGGCTACGAGCACCACGTCAGCCTCTTTGCCCTCATTCGTCCATACCAGCTGCTCACCAGACTGACGAGCCAATCCCAATGCAGGTATAGGTTCAATTACCTCATCTGTCACAGTCAAAGACTCAGCGGGTTCGGTGGGCGAAGCAGTCGTTGTTCGTGTCGGGGATGGAGTAGGAACCGCCGTTGCAACGACAATCTTTTTAGGAGACTTTAGGGTGGGGGTAGAAACTGAACCGCAACCCCAGACCGCCATCATTACCGCAAGACATGATCCGATTAGTAAGCAACGACCCGATAATGGAGTTACCAATTCCCCATTATCGCTTGCTCTGGGATGACCTTTCGATGAGAGTCATCAGTTCGGGCCCGCAGCCGTAGGTGGTGCGGCAAGCACGTAGAAGAAGGTCGACCATATATCAGAACTGCCTTCGGAATACACCTGCAACTCCTTAGCACCTGAACTCAATGGTGGTACAACGAGTGTTGTAGTGAATAACCCATCCTCCCCTACTTCGACCGGAATGCCGGAAATCACTAACATACCTCCTAGTGTCACTTCGTACAGGTGTGATCCTGGGGTAAACCCAATCCCTTTCAGTTCTAATTCATCACCAGAATAACCCCAGGTCTCTTCCAGAATAAAAGTTGGTTCTGGAGTCGGAACAGGAAGTGGAACCAGAACGTATATTTGCCCGGTCGCTGAGTTGGTTCCGATACTAACGTAAAGTACCTTAGCACCCGAACCCAAGGCCGGTATAACGAAAGTCGTAGTAAATGACCCGCTCTCTCCTACTTCCACTGGAGCACTAGGCATCACCGACATACCTCCTAATGTCATTTCGTTCAGGTATGTCCCCGGCTGGAACCCGTTCCCCTCTACTTCGAATTCATCACCAGAATAGCCCCAGATCTCTTCCAGTATCAAAGTTGGTTCTAGATTGGGGACTACGGTTGCCGACGTCGGCGGCACCGATGTCGCCGTTGGGGTCGGCGTTGGTGTGAGTGTCGGTAATGCCGTAGGTGTAGGCGTGGCTGTCGGAACCGGCGTGGGCGTCGGCGTCGGAACCGGCGTGGGCGACAGTGTCGGAACCGGCGTGGGCGACAGTGTCGGAACCGGCGTGGGCGACAGTGTCGGAACCGGCGTGGCAGTCTCTTTTAAC
>Ga0315339_1002959_pt1 | contig 12352 bp, 10 predicted proteins | sample ASW17metaG_FD_204514 | JGI IMG/M metagenome (GOLD analysis project Ga0315339, IMG submission 204514) | Ammonia-oxidizing marine archaeal communities from Pacific Ocean, United States - ASW #17 | ecosystem: Environmental > Aquatic > Marine > Oceanic | place: USA: California | collected 2016-12-05
GCCGTTTTACGTACTTGGTGGATATGGCCCAACACCTGAACCAGAATACTTCTTAGATGTAGCAGGGGCAGACTGTATCGTACTAGGAGAGGGAGAAACAACCACAGTAGAGTTGTTTGATGCAGTTGAGAACAAAAAGGATATCTCAGATGTCAAAGGGATCGCATTTCGCGATCATCAAGGCAAATTCAAGCAGAACCCCCGAAATCCTTTAATTGATAATTTAGATTCAATCGCTTGGCCGGCTTATCATCTGTTCCCGATGGAATACTATCGTTTAATGAAAGTCGAGAATCAAAGTGATACAGAATTTTCTGTTCCTATGATGTCTGCACGAGGTTGCACCTTCAAGTGTACTTTTTGCTATAGGATGGATCCTGGATTCAGATCCCGATCAGGTGAAGCACTTCTCGACGAAGTTGAATTTTTGTATAAAACTTACAATGTAACCCGCTTCTCATTCATGGATGATTTGCTGATGTCATCTGTTGAGCATACAGAAGAAGTGTGTGCAGCTTTTGAGAAAAGAAATCTTCCAGTCACTTGGGACTGTAATGGCCGTCTTAATTATTGCAGTACTAAACTCCTGATGAGAATGAAAAATGCGGGCTGCGTTTTTATCAACTACGGAATCGAATCACTAGACTACGAAGTACTCAAGAAAATGAAAAAGGGATTAAGTCCTGAAATGATTCACCGAGGAGTCCAACAGACAATAGATGTTGGCCTAAGCGCAGGCTTGAACATGCTGTTTGGAGCGATTGGAGACAACAAAGAAACAATAAGAAAAGCAGTCGATTTTCTTGTTAAATATGATGACGGCGCCCAGCGTCGGACGATTAAGCCGGTTACACCTTATCCGGGATCTCCCTTGTACTACGATGCTATAGCTAAAGGTCTGCTCGATGGCCCTAAAGATTTCTATGAGAATAAGCACCTAAACTCTGATTTGCTATGTTGCAATTTTACTGAGCTTACAGACGATGAAATATACGATTGCCTAACATGGGCGAACATAGAACTTGCTGAAAACTACTTTAATAAGACAAAAGATAGCGCCTTATCGCAAATTAAACATCTTTACACGGAAAAGGATGTTAATTTCAGAGGCTTTAGGCATGGAAACGCTCGAGAGCCATCATCCTCAGCGCGAGAACATTTGCAGAACGCAGATAAAGTCGACCAGCCAGCAATCGCTATTGAGGCCGCTTAGCTTATTGTAGTTACAATGAATATCTGAATGTTCGTTTGTACCTACGGTAGTTTCTTCCGTGGTTATCCGTCCATGTCCCCCAGCTACTTGAATCCGAACCTGTCGATTCTCGCACTTTGTCTAGAGGGTTATGTCTAGATCGTTTTGCTGCTTTGGTTGTGCCTGCAAATAGATAGAATAAGAAGCGGCTTATTCGATAATAGAATTCGAATTAATAAGATCAATAACATGCTCAAATTTTATTCATTCTTGGCATTCTTATGAATATTCGAAAACCATCCGTGTTGATAATTGGTGCAGGTTCAATTGGTAATCACCTTTGTTACGCTTGTCGAATTAATGGTTGGAGCGTGACTATGTATGACTCAGAACCCAACGCTTTGGTAAGAACAAAGGAGGTTACTTACCCATCCAGATATGGAGATTGGGATCACGACGTCGTCTTACGAGACGAAATGCCAAAATCAGCAGATTGGGATTTGATCATAATTGGGACACCACCTGATACGCATGTGGAGCTAGCACTGGCCGTACTCTCGAGTCTAGAACCCAAGATACTCTTGATTGAGAAACCATTATGCAGTCCAAACCACTCAGAATTAGAAAGAATGGTCACTCAAGGGAAAACGACAAAAACAAAAATATTGGTTGGCTATAATCATTTGTTTACTACGAATACCCTCCGACTTAAAAGCCTATTGAATGAGGGATATGTAGGAAAACCACAATCTATCCACGTTCGTTGGCTGGAGCATTGGGGTGGAATATTCGATGCGCATCCTTGGTTGGCGGGTCCATCTGACTCCTACCTCGGATCATGGAAAAGAGGGGGTGGATCATGTGGAGAGCATTCTCACGGCATTAGTCTGTGGCAGCATTGTGCTGATCTTTCCGGTGCAGGTCGAATCGTTGAAGTAAGTGCCCACATGAAAATCGTAGAGAGTGAGTCAATCTGTTACGACGAAACATCGGTATTGTCTTTTGTAACAGAAAATGGTGTTATTGGCTCGGTCATTCAAGATGTAGTTACGAGTCCACCTGAGAAGATGCTTCGTATACAAGGGGTTGATGGATACGTAGAATGGTACGCAAATTACGATGGGAAGCATGACGCCATCCGTTACGGAAATTCCCGTAATCCAAGTAAATTAGACAAATTTAGCAAACATCGTCCGGACGATTTTACCGGTGAGATTAGTCACATACAGAAAATGTTTGACAACCAAGTTGTGGTATCTCCGAATGATCTTGATCACGGCGTCCAAACCATGAGAGTAGTTGTTGCTGCATATGAATCTAATATGTATAAAAAGTCAGTAACAATTGATTTGTAATGGTGGGGTATTTTTCTACATTTCTAAGTTGAGCGATATCGCAAATAGAATTTACCGGAGATACTTGAGTTGAACACACAATTTTCCAACCTGGTCATTTTAGATCTTGCAAATAATCATCAAGGTGACCTAGAACATGGACTTTCTATTATCGATCAGCTATCAGACATCGTAAAAAAATACGATTTGAATTCAGCAATTAAGTTTCAATTCCGACAATTAGATTCGTTTATCCATCCCGAATATAAAGGCAGGAAAGATGTACAACATATAAGTAGATTTGAGTCTACTAATCTGGATATAGAGGATTATCGATTGCTGATCGAGCGAGTGCGCAACCATAATCTAATCACTATGTGTACGCCATTTGACGAGGCGTCGGTTGCCCTTATTCAAGAGATGGATATCGATATCATCAAGATAGCAAGTTGTAGTATTTCAGACTACCCTTTAATAGATGCAGTATGTGAGACGGGTATGCCAGTGGTGGCCTCAACTGGTGGTGCAACACTTGATCAGATAGAAAAAGTTGTGAATATGTTTCAAAGAAGCAAAATTGATTTTGCACTAGAGCATTGTGTGTCTCTCTACCCGACACCTTCAGAATCATTGCAGCTCAATCAGATTGATTACCTCAGGAGTCACTTTCCAGATATAGAAATCGGGTGGTCGACGCACGAAGAACCGAACGATTTAGCGACTGTCCAAATTGCTGTTGCCAAAGGCGCGACACTTTTTGAACGTCATGTGGGACTACCAACAAGTGTCTATAGTCTGAACGCATATTCCTCTACACCAGACCAAATCGATAACTGGCTCGCTTCCTTAACTGACGCAAAGCTTCGTTGCGGATCGAGTCGGCGTTCTCCAGCATCTTCGAACGAGTCAAGTGCCTTACGTTCCCTTGCGAGGGGTGTATATGTAGCTAGAGATGTAGACAAGGGCGACTTGATTCAAAGAGGCGATGTCTATTTTGCTATGCCCTTGTTACAAGGGAGATTGTCAAGTGGTCGCTGGCGGGATGGATTGACTGCTGATGACAATTACGCTGTAGGCTCTCCCCTTGATGAGGAGATCGCTGATATGGAATCCAGCGACGAAGAACTTGTGCAACAAATTATGTTGCAAGTCCAAGGGATGCTGCACGATGCACGAATTCGATTAAATAATGAAAGCACAGTCGAGTTGTCCCATCATTATGGACTAAGAAGGTTTAGAGAATTTGGGGCGATAATTTTCAATGTTATAAATCGTGAATACTGCAAGAAATTGATTGTGCAACTGCCAAGGCAGAAACATCCATATCATTTTCATAAGAAAAAAGAAGAGACATTTCAGGTTTTGTACGGCGAATTAGAGGTAGAGAAAAATGGTGAGCCTTATCGATTAGCCCCTGGTGATTTGTTTCTTGTGGAGCCCGAAAACTGGCATAAATTCTCTACTTTAGACGGTGTAATATTCGAAGAGATTTCGACAACACACTACGACAATGATTCATTCTATGAAGATAGGGCTATCTCTAAGTTGCCCCGTGCAGCCCGCAAAACATTTGTCCAGAATTGGAATTATTAATTTAAGGTGTCTGCCATTCTATGATAACGTTGTGTTTCGATTTTAAAGATCAACCGACCAGCTCTAAGGTGCACACTTGTAGACATATCGACGTAATCTCATTTTAGATTGTTTTTTAAAAACATTGAATTGCAATCGCGACCGTCGACGATGATGGTACATTGATTACGCAGGGTGCTTTCGTAAAGAAGGATGTCAGCAGATACTTCTTTACGACGGTGCCCGCGCTCCGCTTTTACATTGATTGAATTATCCGGCTCGTTAGTCGCTAGATGACTGAAACTAATTCCCCGAATATTATTACATACGTCCAAGCCGAACGGACCATCAAGATAAATCAACTCTGGCACGATGTTGGGCAGACTGTCGCAGATGTGCGCTACTTGATTGTCTATCTGACAAATGCTGACAGTGGTGGGGAATAGGGTAATGTATTCTGAAAGTTCTTGATTATTTTTGATCAGATCTTGAGTGTGAGTGAGCCAGTCTGGATTGCTTTCTACAGACCATAAATGACTAGCTGGGCAGAAAGTTTGAAGAGCTTTAGCAATTGCGATTGTCGAGAAGCCAGACCCAAATTCCAGTACCGTTGTTGGTTTTTTCTTAGCGATTGTAGTAATTAAGAACTGAATATCAATCGGATCGAAAGGAATCGCATAGGAGGCGTTACTAGTAAGGTCAAGGTCGTCCCATTCTTGGCGTATTAGTTTTTCTCTCGATTTCCATTCTGGCAATACTTCCGGATCAGACGAGCAACCCTGGATCGGATGAAGTGAATAGGGATGTGAGGAAACGAAAACCAGTTCATTACTAGTGAATAAAGACGATTATATGAGTGTTAGCGTAATCATAAATAAACAATCTCAACATTTGAAATAACACTAATTGTATACATAATACTAGATTTTAGATAAAACTAAGGAAAATTGATCGAGGCGAATTTTGAGATGTCTTACCGTGATAAAACTATTCTTGCTGTAGTGCCAGCGCGTGGCGGTAGCAAGGGAATTAAACTAAAGAACTTGATGCTATTTAATGGGGTCCCTTTGGTCGAAACTGCTGGAGGAATTCTTCAAAATTTACCATTAGTTGATCGATCCATAGTTTCCACAGATCACTCGGAAATCGCGCGCGTCGCTTGCCAAGCCGGTCTTGAAGTACCATTTTGTAGGCCACCAGAATTATCTGGTGATTTAGTTTCTGATTCTGCTGTAATGCGCCACGCTTTGGCAGAAATGGAGCGAATAGACTCGGTAATATACGATGTATTAGTGCTGTTACAGCCTACAAGTCCTTTCAGACAAGTGAGACATGTCGAAGCTGTGATAACAAAGCTGATCGATGGTGATTATGATTCTGTACTTACGGTCAGTACGACCGATTCAAAATCTCACCCGTTGAAACAACTCCGAATTACCGGAGAAAATGTGACCTACTATGACAAGTCAGGAGGACAGGTAATTGCTCGACAACAACTAACCCCCGTTTACCATCGAAATGGTCTGGCCTATGCTGTTACTCGACAATGTTTGCTTGATCAGGATACGATGATTGGGGAGAATGCGTCCGCCGTTATTGTAGATGAAGATCTAGTTAACATTGATACACTTGACGATGTCAGGTATGGCGAATGGCTTTTAGAGCGAAAGCTGAAAGAAGGAATAGTATCAAACTAATAGGAAATTGTAGGATGGCCAAAGCCACTAATACACGGTTGAAGTATTTACGCTAAGGCGTGTTTTACGAAGGACGTTTATTTGCTAGTAGTAAATTGAGCAAGATTGCAGTCTTGGTAGACTCTAGTTGGTTCTCAAGTAAGCCACTCGCCTTTTGCTTGATCGAGAGAAGCATGATTACCAATGTCGAGCCAGTATTCGTGTATTGGAAAAGCAACAACACGATGTTGAGCATTTAGTAATCTTTCCAGCAGTTCTGTCATATCGCAAGGGTCGCCCTCACGCAGAAAAGCCAACGTAGATGGACTAAGTGCATAAACTCCAGCATTAACTTGATGGACGATAAGAGGCTTTTCATCAATACTTTGAACTGTATTACCATCTTGGGTAACAACCCCATAGGGTATTTGTGTCCGGTGTTCTCGTACACAAACTGTCGCAGAAGCGTGGCGTTGATTATGAAAATCGAGAACATCGACAAAATTCACTTTGGTGAGCACATCTGCGTTGATCACTAGGAAAGCGTCTTGAGGTGTAGAACTAAGCATACTTAATGCACCAGCTGTTCCTAGTCGGTCTGGTTCTTCTAGGTAATCAATATTAATGCCCCACTGTGCACCAGTGGAGAAATAGTCCATGATTTGATCTTTTAGATAATTAACCGAGATCACTATATTCTTGAAACCATATTCAATTATTTGTTCAATTATGATCTCTAACAAAGGTTTACCAGCAATAGGTAACATTGGTTTTGGGCAGCTGTCTGTTAAAGGCTTAAGTCGGTTCCCCTCACCTCCTGCCATTAAGATAACCGTGTTGTCCAACGGTCTATCAGCCGACAGCTCATTCAAAAGAAATATGCTTTCGACTGTTCCATCGACACCTAAGATGGGTAGTTGGGTAATACTCTCTCGGAGCATAATTTGTTCCGCAAGTATTCTTGTACAGTGTTGATCGGTTGATATGAATGCCTCACACATGATTTCGAGGACCGAAGTTTCAAGCGTTAATCCTGATAACAAACCTCGACGTATATCACCGTCAGTTACTGTGCCGATCAATGTATTGTTGTTATCAACCACAAGTGCGATTTGAGCTCTCCCTTGATTAATTGTCTCAATCGAATCGCGAATAGATACATCCGTTTTTAGAATAAGTTTCTTTATATCAGTCATTAGATAATATGTATTGTTCGGTGTTCACTAAGCCAAACTATAATATTTAAGGTCGACAATCAGTGGCCTAGATAACCTAAAGATAGGCTAAATGATTTGGTTTAAGTCGTAAAATGACTTGTTTAGGATATTAGATAAATTGTATTGTTCCAGAATACATAAGATATTGTTGCTTGCATCGCCTTGATCGTAGGGATTTTGAGATGTTTTTAATACGGTTTGAAAATCTCGACTATATAAAATATTTAAAGCAGAGACGATGGAGTCGTGTTCGAATTTGCAATCGATAACGCTGGTAGATTTCAACCGACCATCTTGCCGAGTTCCGATATTAATGGTTCCTTTGTTGAAGGAAGGCATTTCAGTAAGACCGCTCGACGAATTGCCAACAATCCCGTCTACAAATCTAAGGCAGGATAGGTATCGTTCTTGACCAAGTGAATGCCTCAAACACGCCATAGGGTTGCCTCTAACATAGTCCTCAATTAAAGATAGAATTGTTTTGTTTTCCATGTCAGCATTTGGGGCACTAAAAATTAATTTAGTATCGTCAAGGGTATCTAAAGCTGATAATACTGTTCGAGTGTAGGACTCGGATGTGCCCGGTGTGAGCGTTTCTGGATGTAGAGTTACTAGCAGATTATTCTCTCCAAGCGAAAATTCTAGTGACTCTTCGAGTTCCTCAAGGGTTAATAGCTGCATAGAGTTTATGCAATCAGCGCCAAGACCACCAACCATATGTACATGCTTGGGTTGCTCGCCGAGTTGAATGACTCTTCTCCTATATTCGTTATTTGCTACAAAATGAATATGCGACATCTTTGTTAGTGAGTGGCGAAAAGTGTCGTCAATTGCACCACCAGTAAGTTCCCCACCATGTATGTGGGCTAGAGGTATCCGAAAAATCGTAATTGCCAGTGCTGCTGCAAGTGTTTCAAATCGGTCTCCAAGTAATACGACAAGATCGGGGCGCATATTTTCCAAAACTGACGCAAACCCGGCCATGCCATGCCCGATTGACTGTGTTACGCCGACGTTACCATCGGAAGTTAGTAATAAATCGATTGTTTCGCTGATTTGAACGCCATCGTTAGAAATTTCTTCTAGAGTGAATCCAGTATCTTTCGATAGATGTGAGCCGGTAACGATAAGTTCTAAATCTAGAAATGTAGATTTGGAGATCCCTGTAATGAGTTTCCGGAGTTGTCCGTAGTCGGCACGCGAACTTGTAATTACACAAACTTTCTTTTTCACGGTTTAATAAAATCGTCTTTTTGATAGCAGTGCTTAGACACTTGCCCGACGATGCTATCCCAGGCCATTGGTGAAAGGCCTTTGCCTGGGCGTTTTACTGTCAAGTTACTGGAGGTCAGTCTCTCACCCATGTCTATAGACCTCGCAGCAACTATCGACCTTCTTACGACATCTCTATTCTCGAGTTCACTCTCGCTAACAAATTTTTCGCCGTTTCCTAGTGCCGCCTCGATGTTTCTTATTGAGTGCACCATGTTTGAGAACTCAGTTGGTTCCAAACTAGTGTTCTGGTCTGGTCCTGGAAGATTCCTATCGAGTGTAAAGTGTTTCTCAATTATAGTTGCCCCCAAGGCTACAGCCGCGATTGGCACTTCAACACCCGGTGTATGGTCGGAGTAGCCAAACTTTGTTCCGAAGGTCTCACCCATTGTCAGCATTGCTTTTAAGTTCACATCTTGATAAGGCGTTGGATAGGCGGAGTTGCAGTGCAAGATAGTAAGATCGGTTCGGTCTAAGCCAGCTTGACAAAGACAGTTTACTGCAGATTCAACTTCGTCGATTGCACTCATCCCTGTTGAAAGAATGACCGGTTTCCCAAGATTACCAATATAGTCAAGAAGTGGTTTGTTTGTGATTTCTCCAGAAGGAACCTTTAAATATGGAACATTTAATTCGCAGATAAATGATACATCTTGAATGTCAAATCCAGTTGACAGAAAATCTATACCAGCCTGCTTAGCAAATTGTGATAGGTGCCTAAAGTCGTTTGGACTTAGCTCAAGCCGTTTAAGCAGATCAAACTGAGATTCATTGTCAGGGCCATCTTTTGTCTGATAGAAAGCCTTTTTGGAAGATTCCGTGACAACGCGTTCTGATTTAAATGTCTGAAATTTTACGAAATCGGCACCAGAGTTTGCGGCTTGTATAACTAGCTCCTCAGCATGTCCGAGTTCGCCATTATGATTGACCCCAATCTCGGCAATAGTCAATGTTGTCATAACTTTTGAAGCACCATCAGAAATTGCGGACTAAGTACTGTTTCTATAGAAATCTCAGTCGAGAGTTTTCGTAGCAGCTCATCATGCCGCATGTAATTATCGTCAAGCACTAGCGGGGAAACCACTCGGGTAAGGAAGAAATATTCAGAAAAATATACTGTTTCTATAGGGGTAAAGAATTGACCGACCAAATTCGTTAACACCTGCAAGTCAAAGTGGGTGTTATGTTGTGGCTGGTCTATATTGGGCAATCCAAACTGATTGCGTAGAGTATTTAGGTTGCGGAGTCCGTCTATGGAACATTCTAGAAGTAACAAATATCGTTTTGATTCTAGGGAGTCGGCAATTTGGGCGATGGCCCGTTCTTGATTATGGATATTACCTAAATTAATTAAAGTACGTTTTGAGACGACGACATCAAATCCGGGGTCAATACTATCTTTTAGTAGATTTCTTTGTTTGAGAATGATGTTGTCTAAATTACTCGCCGCTAGATTCTTTTTTGCTTGGGCGAGCATATGATTCGAATAGTCATATGCGTATACAGAATTAGAATATTGAGCAAATTCAAGTGTATCTAGACAGTCTCCGCAACCAATATCAGCGAGCCGACCTGGCTCAATGACCTTCAGATGCTTAACGATTGCATCGCGTTCTAAGATTCTTAAATTATGATCTTTAAGTGAAATCGTATCATTGTTTTCCCAATGCTTACGAACTTTGCTGAGGTTTCTATCCATGTGAAACGATTGTAGTGTGGTGTTATCCAGAGAAAATTGAGGCTTTGTTACGTTGTGACTAAGCAGAAATTGCTGTCTGTGATTGAAGCACATCGACACCGCTTGGGATGTTGATAATAGAATTTTCGAGAACTGAGGCATTTATAATCGGCATTCGAGGGTGATGATTTAAATATGCCAATTTATGTAAAAGTCTCCAGGTAGGCCTAGCGCGAACGTTGTTGTTATTAAGAAATTCAAGCAATTTATTACGACGATCACGCATAGATTGTTCCATAATGAGTAATTGCATCCAGTAGTTACTCTTGGCGTATGGGGGTTCCGTAAATATCGTGAGATTATTTATATTCTGAAATGCTTTGATATACCTTTGATGTAGGTGCCGTTTCGCTACTAAAAATGTGGGAAGATTCTCTAGTTGTGCACATCCTAGAGCTGCGTTTAGATTAGGCATGCGGTAGTTGTAACCCATAACATCATGTGAGTAGTCCCAAGAGTGCGGTATTTTCGCTGTTGTTGTGATATGTCGCGCTGTTTCTGCATGGTTTCGCGAGTTAGTTAGAATTGCCCCTCCCCCACCAGTTGTGACAATTTTGTTTCCGTTGAAACTTAGTGCTCCGGTTGCTCCAAAGGTCCCGACATGCTGGTTGTTATACATGCTTCCAAGAGATTCAGCGGCGTCTTCAACGACAGTTAAGCGAAAATCGTGTGCAAGTTTGAGTAGTTTCTCAATATCAACGGGATGACCGTAAGTATGCATTGGAACTATCGCTCTAATCGTTCGCCCGGTCGTTTTATTTATACAACTGCCGTTTCTAATTTCTGTAGTAGTTTTGAGATATCTGGTAAGAAGGTCTGTGTCGATGCCAAGGGTTTGTCGACTAGAGTCAACAAAATGAGGTACGGCCTGACAGTACAGAACGGCGTTAGCTGTCGCAACGAATGATAAAGACGGTATCAGAACTTCGTCGTTGTGTCCCACACCGATTATTTTTAGCGATATATGAAGTGCAGCTGTGCCATTAACTGTTGCAACTGCGTATTTGGCGCCCGTATATTTAGCTAGTTGAGATTCAAACTCTTCAACGAACTGGCCAATAGATGATACATATCCTTGGTCGATACATTCCTTTAAGTAGTGGACCTCATTTCCCGTAAAGGAGGGCGAATGGAGATCGACTTGTTTAGTTCCAACTATACTTTGTATGGCCTTAAGGGTAAGGGCATTTAAATCATCTTTCATAAGTTATACAAATGTGATTTGTAACTAATACGGTTTGCCTCATTTGAAAACCAATCAATTGTTTCCTGTAGGCCTAGGCGAAAACCAGTTTCCCCACCGTAGTGTGGTACCCAGCTAAGCAGGTGTTTAGCACGATTATTGTCAGCCCATAGCCTGTCAACTTCACTCGAACTAGGACGAATTCTCTGAGTGTCTTGTTGAATCTGGATCTCTTTGCCCATAAGTTCTGAGATCAAATTAACTGTGTCTAAAATAGAAATCTCAAAGTTACTGCCTATATTTATCACTTCTCCTATTGTACGGTCAGATTGAAGAGCGGAGAAAAAGCCGGAGACAGTATCTTTTACAAAATTGAAATCTCTTGTTGGATGAAGTGAGCCTAGACTTATTTTTCTATTACCACGCATGATCTGAAGAATAATGGCAGGGATGACTGCTCGTGCAGACTGGCGCGGACCATAGGTATTAAAAGGTCTTAGGATTGTTACTGGAGTGTCGAAAGATCTATAAAAGGATAGTGCAATTTGATCTGCAGAAATCTTACTTGCTGAGTACGGGGATTGTGCTTGCAGTGGGTGTGATTCTGAAATCGGCACGGTTTGGGCCGTGCCATAGACTTCACTTGTCGATGTATGAATTACTTGGGTTGTACCGAGCTGTTTTGCAGCTTGAAGTACATTTAGTGTGCCTATGACATTTGTATTCACAAAAGCTTCAGGAGATTGGTATGAATAAGGTATGGATATGAGTGCGGCTAGGTGGGCGACCGCGTCACAGCCCACAGTCGCTTTATAGACTGAGTCTGAGTCCCTAATATCTCCAGGAAAAACGTCGAGATGATTCTTTATTTCATGTGGAATATGATCAAGCCAACCCCATGAGTTGAAAGAATTATAGAGAACGAAAGCACGTACCTCGTATGATTCACGTACTAAACACTCAACTAAATGGGAACCTATAAATCCATCTGCTCCTGTCACTAATACCTTCTTCATCTGCTTATCTCAAGTAAGAACTTGGCCCACTCCAAATCAAGTTTTGTGTCAATGTCTACCGAACGTTCGGTTGGCATGACAAAGCCTAGTGTTTCATCAGTCACAAACGACTTGTATTTATAGAGCCAGTCAATTTTAGCTAAGAATAAAGC
>Ga0315339_1002960_pt1 | contig 12349 bp, 8 predicted proteins | sample ASW17metaG_FD_204514 | JGI IMG/M metagenome (GOLD analysis project Ga0315339, IMG submission 204514) | Ammonia-oxidizing marine archaeal communities from Pacific Ocean, United States - ASW #17 | ecosystem: Environmental > Aquatic > Marine > Oceanic | place: USA: California | collected 2016-12-05
ATGGATTTTGAATGTCTGTCCGGCATCTTCTATATGTTGATGCATTAATTTTCGGCGCAACTGATATTGATGTAAAGACATCCGAAGCGTGAGCACAACCTGGACAAGTACGACGACGGCTATCAAGAATCCTGTAATCTGTAAAATGAAATCCATCATATCATTCCCGATGTTGTAATGGCCCAACGAGATTTAAAACTCATCACGCAGGTCAGACTGTCGTCCATATGAATTGGCACGAATCAGCCTGGTGGCGCCAAAGAAATCGCGTTGTATAATAAACCGTCTACCGGCTACTGATCAATACCCGAAAACTGTTTCATATTGACTCTATAAGTCGATCCAAAAGGATGCTGGTGAATCAGAACAACATAAGCAGTGTCAGATTGCCATTTACAATGGGTTCATCGTTATTCATCAGGAGTTGTTTACCCCCTGATAAAGGGAAGAAGACACCTCCCCCTGCTTTAATTACGATGTTTTCATTTAGAAAAGGTCGATAGGCCAGGGCCATATTTAATTCATGTCCGATCGCGTTCGACAACGGAGGATTAAGATCAAGCATGGAGGCTTTCATGAAGCGCCACATCGTATAATTGCTTTCCAGGAATGTTTTGGGGGTTAAAACCGCATCGAGTCCCGCATTGACTAACAGAACGCCGGGGTTTACAAAGTTTGCTTGGTTTGTCGATCGGCCGGCCGGAAAAAAGCTGTTGTTTCTGGTTAAAAAATCATTCCCCCCAACCACAAAACTGTTAACACCGCCGAATAAATTGATATTATCGAAAATACTGTCAAATCCAGTGGCCGTATCGTCATCAGGATCACTGTCACCGGAGGCCAGAAAGACCGCACCCCGGTAGGTTAAAAAGTTTCTTGGATAGGCCCATTCAAGACCTCCGAAGAGGGCAGATATCGAGCTGTTCGACAAACTTGTTTTTGGAGATATAGTCCCGAAAGCGTAGTAGAGCGATGGATTGAACTCCATACGTCCCAGCCGACCATCCGAGGCGAAGCCCAGGTAGTAGGCATCCAGATCTTGCAACGGATTTGAACGGTCCCGGTTGAGGTGGAAGGAGAATACCGTATTAAAACCGGGATTTATAAAATCCTCTATGATCCAGTTTGCGATACCTACCTGCTGGTCTGCCGCATCGAAGGTTAATCCTTTGCCAGGCGATTTTTTACGCTGGTTAAAGTAAGCCATGGACCACTGATACCGGTTTTGCTGCATTTCTCCAAATAGGTGCACACCCAGATTGATGTCTTTGAAAATGAAGCCGTTGAAGTCAGAGTTAAAGGGTTGGATGCCGCCTCTAGTTGCGATGAAATCATACCAGGGGCTGATATCGCCCAGTTTAACTTCTCCAAACAAATCCAGTAACGCGATATCGTTGAGTTGGTTGTTCCCACGGTTAACGACGCTTTGGAATGAGAATTTAATGCTCCAGTCCTTAGGTTTAAATACCGTGGCGCCATGGAAAAACTCGAGGGCTGTAATAATTTTGTTATTTGACTGTGGTGTTATGTTTCCCTGACTTGATGCAGTCACCGTTGGGGTTGTCAGCAAGGTCCATACCATAAAGAGGTTGTTACCGACAATAGGCATATCGCCTTTTAAAGGATTCTGATTATAAGGATCCAGAATCGATTTCCTTGGCACTTGAATGCCATAAGCATCTATCATTCGCCAACGGCTAACCCGAGCAAAACGCCTGACTGGTGAAGGGAGCCAGGAGGCCGGTTTTTGACGGGGATCCGTATAAGTCGGTCGGCTGTTATCCTGTCCTTGCGCCCGTACAATTGATCCTGTACTCAGCAATGACAGAAGCACGATCATGGACCTTATTATTAAATTTGGGAATGTCATCTTAAACATCTTTCATTAGTAATCTACATAGAATCGTTCCCGAATACTAATTAATTCAATCGGCGTTGTGACACTGTGAACATTTCGTAGGTCCCCCACCTCCAAGATCCCTGTGGCATTGCTTACAGCCGGATGAGGGGTTCTGAAGCCCTGGACGTCCATGAAAGGCCAATTTTCTATTCGGCGCCTCCTCTGTCGACTGGTCCGGATGACAGGAACGGCAAGCCTCTGGTTGATCTCCCGATGACATCGTATGGTGGCACACTTGGCACTGGAATACCTCCGAATGGAATTGATGCGGAAAAAATACAGGGCCTTTTTTAAGACCCGAGGTATTGAGCATCCTCTCAGCAGGCCCAGCGGCAGGATTTATGGGTGTGATAACCGGCGGTTTTTTGTCGGGTACTGATGGCGTCGGCTGAATTATTGGATTGGTAAGGCCCTGTCCAGGTGGCAAAAGGGCACTCTCGGCACTTGCTAACAGCAACGGCCTGTTGATGAATTCTTCATCTATCTGTTCATTCCAGTGCCGAATATCATCGGAAAAGGCTTTGACATTAAAGGACTTAAACGTCGGACTCAAAGGGTTGTGACAGGATCGGCAGAACTGATCCCGCTCTTCCAGATTACGTATTATACGAAATCCCCTTGCTTCCCTTAGATTAAATCCAGGTTGTCCTGCCCAATGGCTCTGGAGATAATCACCGCCCGGACCATGGCAGGTCTCGCATCCAACACCTTCCTCATGGGAATAGTTCGGACCAAGCCGTTCCTGGGGAACGCCATAGGCTGTCGCATGGCATTTCAGACATTGGCCATCCATTGAATCATATCCTCTTTCAGCTGCCAAGGCTTTGCTGTAGCGCCGCTCAAGCATGTTATAAGCGAAGGCATGGTAGTGGTCTTCCCATACGCCATACTCGCCAAGTGGAAAAGGGCCGTGGGGCTTATTATGGCATTCTCGGCATGTCACAGAACCCACGAATTTCGCAGTGAAATTCATCCTGACCGAAGGGGTTCTATTCAGTCGCGCTTCAGATGGGATGGGATCATTTATTAATAATAAAAATCCCAGTGGGAGTTCCAATTCGCTATTCTGAGGGACGTCCTGCACCCTCGGCGGTGTATCAACAATATACCCGCTTACTACCCATCCATCGATATATCCGGCTTCGTCATTAATACGGTACCATACTCTATTGTCTATTGTTTTTCCTTCATATATATCCAACCGATCACCAAAGAAGACATGACCTACGACTGCATGTTCCGTTCCGGCATTCTGATGTACACTAAGACTGACGGCCTTCACATAGCCGATAGTTGATGGACCGTAATTCGGATTAGGTACAATATCCACCTGTGATTCCTGCGGCTGAATATCCTGCGTATACACGAGGGTTGTTAAACCGACCACAGAAAGCACCACCATGGTTGATATTAAGCGCCTGTTATGCCTGGATATAATCATTTTAGCCATTATGGTGAGAGGTTGGGGTTCTGTTTATTTTACCGGGTATCTACTATTCTAAATATACGTCCGTTACGTCTGAGCAATTTATCTATGTCCTCTTTATGCAAAGGGTGTGAGCCCAGCCGACCGCCGACACCGATCTGGTTTCCGTCTTCATCTGTTGCGCGATCACGCTTCATACCATCGGCAATGGCAACGGCCGCACCACGGGTTTTGTAGGAACCGATCAATTTTGGCTTGGGTTGCGGTGAGAATCCCAGGTGACCTTCAACCTCCGGCGGTTCAATAAGCCGTACAATTCGCAGACCATTATGCCCATCGGCAACAAAGGCAAAAGTACTGGCGTTCACGGTACCAGTCGTTATAGACGTTACATCGTTCATCTGGCCATTTGCATCGAACATTTCCACCAACTGAGGATTTTCAGGTTTTTCGATGTCGATGATGGCCATTCCATCCCGACCGGCGGCCACATAGACATAGGTTCGCAATGGATACACATCACGCGCATCGGTTAAAGGTACGGCGGCGATCGTCACAGGAACCGGCTGCCTGGGTTCTGAAATATCAATAACCTTAAAGCCTTCACTGTCGACCACAAACGCATAATGAAGTTGGATGGCGACAGAACGCCCCGCGATGATATAAGGAGGGCCTACATTGGCTACCCAGCGTGGCTGACGAGGTTTAGATATGTCAACGATGTGCAGACCGGAAGAGGTACTTATCATATAGGCGTAGTTGCCTGCAATTTTGATTTTTATAACCCCATCCAATTTGTGATCAGGATTGTAGGTAACGGCGCGCTCAAGGTAGTTGTTCTGAGGATCACCGTCATGGAGGGTATTTACATCTACGACAACAAGTCCTTCATAGCGGTCGGTGATGTAGGCATATCGGAACAGTTCAGCTATGGGCAATTCAAGGTTTTGCGCAAGCTGAGGACGATCCAGATTCATTGGAACGGTAGTCGGCAAGGCTACACCCGTAGCATCTCGCATGGAGACTCTGGTGCGTTGTCCCAAGGGGCTGTTCTGTGTTGCGATAAGTCTTTGGGCTGCGTTTTTATTGGCTACCTGAGAACGATCATACACGGCAAAGCCACCTGGTCCGTCAGCGATAAAAACCCACTCACCCCGTGTCGCAATGCTGCGAGCTCTCTTTGATCCGGCGCTATGAACCGTTTTATATCGGCGATTATTTTGAACGAACTGACGATAGGATTCCGGATTTAACAGACGATGAAAATTACTGCCAATAACCGGTTGAGGCTCAAGCCCTTCGGTAACTTTAACCGCCTGAATTCCTTTTGTATCGAGAGCAACATAGGCGTATTCCCCGATGAAATTTGCTGAATTAGTACCCATGCCAAGTGTGGCAGCCATCCAGGCATTGTTGTTTTTCGTGGTTGAAAGATGACAGTCTGTACAGGTTTTGGTTTCCCTGGTTCGAACGGTATGCGGCGGGTTGGGGGTAATAGCAAATCCCGAATAGCCGGCTGCAGAAACGGTAGGTTGTTGATGAACCACAACATTTCTTTTTCGATCTCGGGCGGTGACAATCACCGCAGAGGCGGATCGCATCGGGGAAAATTTATTTCCTTTGCCTGTTCCATTGATACCGAGTACAAATGAATCCGATCGCAAAACCATCGGATTGTAGTCGACATACGCTCTGGTTGTTGATCCGTCAAAATGTATGGAACTGGCTTTTTTATTAACTTCAGCAGACAGATGGCATCCGTAACAGTTGGTGTTCCATGCGCTGTGGCATGAATAGCATTCCATTTTGGACATGCCATGTGCTAATCGTTCCGGATTGACGGCTGTTTCGCCCCATGATCCGCCATCACGCAACATGGTTTTAGCCCGAGCCGCTTTTGAATTGTATCTTTCGTGCTGTGGATCCACGGCATCCACCAGTTGAGGGACTTCCCATGTTTTGCCAGGATGTATTTTTGACCTTTGGATCAGCTTGCCGCTCATTCGATTCCACTGGAACTGACGATCACCGAACGGCGTTCTGCCAATCGCCTCAAGGGGCGTTCCGCCATTTAAACCGGATGTAATGAGCGAAGCCCGTTCGGTAATCGATCCATGACAATCCTCACATCGGATTTCTATAGGATTGATCATTGTACCCCATAATCGACCATCGCCATGTATGTCCTGTTGGGTATGGCAGTCAATGCAGTGCAACCCTCTTTCCATATGGATATCCTGCAGATGAACCCCCTTTTGAAATCGCTCCGGATCGTCGAAGGGTATCTTATTATCGTCTGCATCCAGCAAATTACCTTTCCGATCTCGTTTATACACCTTCCTGAAGTTCCAACCATGCCCATGCCAATCCGCGATTTGAACTTGACTGTTACGTCCGTTATTGTCGTAAAGAGATGCACGTTTGGTATCACTATTGAATTTATCACGCCCGACACCGGGTTCCAGGATGTTGGCGGCATCCGATTCCTGATCCCACCACATTGCGCCTACGTAATTGCCCAGCGCGCCGTTACCCTGATGGTGATGACAGGTTAAGCACTGAGAAATGGGAACGCTGAGCGTCATCTGGTGGGTGATGGGATGACCGGGTTCATTCCGCGGGATGCGCTTGTCCTTTGACGCGGAATGACCATCTTTGCCGCCTTCCAGGTAAAATGTGTTTACAGCCGGGTTGTTGTTGGCTTCTTCTCGATCATTGGCATAGGTAACATGGCAGGCCGTACATCCGCTACTGCGGTAATCCCCACCTGTCTGGCCGGCGCCGAGGAACCAAAGAGTCGGATCGTTCAAGCGGGTTTTGTGGAGAACGATCCCCCCGCCGGCGATTTTAAAATCAGTACCTGCTGCTCGTGTGCCAGCGGCATTATTGCCCCGCTCGAGCAGTCGGAATGGGTCCGTTGCCGGTACCATTTCGAAGGCGGGTATCGGTTCCAGTTTTTTAACCAAACCGCTTGAACCATAATCGTTAATCGTACCGAGGCTATCGGGTGTCACCAGTGCGGCGGCTGTTCCGTCACGCATATACGCTTCACCAAAAACTGCAATTTTGCTGTCATGAATCCCGTTGTTGTACAGCCCGGCTTGAGGGACCATCGCACTATGGGCCATAATAGAGGTCAGCATACGACTGTGAATATTTGGATGACAGGAGGAACTTCCGCAGCTTTCCTCCGAAATTCTGAAATCTCCCGGATTGATAAAACGGATAAATTCAGGTGATTCTTTGTTTAATACTGTATAACTGTTCTGCGGATTAGCCGAGGAGGTAAACACAGATTTCAAATGGGGCTGGACATGGGATTTTTCTTTTTCGAAAACCTGGCCATTCCCGCCATGACACCCCACGCATGTCACCTCAATCTCTTCATCAGTGACACTGCTGTGCATGGATTCGATTCCTTCGTGACATGTTATACATGATTGGGAGGACTGGTTTAGCTCCTGAGCCTGCACATAAGAGCTCAGGACAATACCCGCCCCCAATCCAACCACCACGCCCCAATATAATTGAATAGTCTTGTAAAAACAGAATTTGAGAAGATCGTAGGACATATTAGTGTGTGGGTGAAAGAATGATTACGACACAAAAATCCCAGCCCCGTAAAATCACGTCGTTCAGATATTATTACGATATTAAAAACACTTAAATTTCAAATCAAGGTCTATATAATTCTTATGAGACTTTATTTATAGCATAAGTGCCCGAGAAATCGGGCCTGGTAAGGATCGGTTTCAAGATGCCCTGCCCACCGTTCATTCGACGATGCGTCTCGAGAAAAGATCCATAAATATACACAGATACCGACAGCTATGTCCAGTAGTGATATTGTTGACAACACTAACCCGGATCTTGTTCAAGGCATCCGGTCCGATGCCAGCCGGCCGTTATGATCCTATATTGTCGTGCGATATATGCCAGGCTGCTAACACCATCACAAACTCAAGGACCCAGGCAATGAGCTTGCATTCGGAATATGTTTTGGATTGATTAGGGGCTGCCTGTCTAAAAAGCCTACCCTCCCACAGAATGTGCCACACTGTGTGGGTAAAGTCAACCGACTTTTTACAAATTCTGCTACAGAAGCCAATAAAACGCAATCGGCGCCCTGGAAACGGGGATCCCGAAACCGCACTGAGACATACCTTCGCCTCCCATATGGTCATGAAGGGAGTTGCCCTGGCTACCGTCCAACAGCATCTCGGTCACGCTGATATCCAGACAACGATGCGGTATGCTCACCTGGCCTATGCATACCCTGGATATTGATGAGGGATTCGGTCGGGGGTTCCTGCCCCATGCGGTGTCGAAAAAATATCTCCAGATTTAAGCGGGAACTCCGGAAGGTTCACAGCGTCTCGCAGGAACCTGCAATCCATTTATGCACTGCAGCTATAGGAACAGGTATTTCCCTGTTTTATTGTATCGTAATGATCAATGCCCAGTTTAATAGATCGTTCCGGGTGTTCGAAGATAGCATGATAGGCATCTGCCGACTGGGTGATGGGTACGATGGGGTCGATTAGATCATCGGCTTGAATACGACCTTCCACGATTAATTGAAGTGATTCTTTCTGAATGCGTTTGAAGTCCCAGCCATAATCTGCTTGCGGATCGCTGTTGGCCCGGCTGGATATTATATTTATACGGTTACGATGCCATTCTCCGGATAGAAACAGCCTGTCCATCGCACCGGCATAATAGGCCGTTGAAACAACGGTGCCATTATACTTTGTGGCCCGTAACGCATCGTTAAGTGCCGCAGACGCCCCACTCGTTTCAATAGCGACATCGACCCCGAGGTACTCGGTCCGTAGTTTGATTTCGAGACCGGCGTCACAGTTTGACGGATCAAGTATGATGTCTGCACCATGTCTCGCTGCCGCTTCGCGTCGCTTTTCTATGAGATCAATCGCCGCGATCCAACGCGCACCGGCGATACGCGCTATCTGAGCGACCATCTGGCCGATGGCACCCAGCCCGAATACAGCCACCCGGTCTCCTGGGCGTACCCCACCATCGCGAATCCCACCGAGAGCAAAGTCTGCCGGGTCCCAGTACATCAACGCTTGCGGCGAAACATTTTCAGGGACTGATCGCACTTTGCTGGTGGTGAGTGTATGCGTTTCACGGATCGGGAGATGCCCCATCACGCGGTCACCGACTTGGAGATCCCGAATCTGACAGCCGATTTCTGTTACAATCCCCACACACATATTACCCAAAGGTTTTGGATATACATCTGACAGGGGTTCACCGCGGCGATGCAAACGCAACTGGCCATCCCACCGGTCTGAGGCATCCAGGGTATTGTGCATGAAACCCCGTCCCTCTGTTCCGTGTTTTACGGCGCTGAATAGACTTCTCACGCGAATCTGATCTGGTGGTAAGGAAGGTTCATCGTAGGTCTTCAGCACGGCATGACCTGCTCGATCGGCAATGAGGGCAAGTGGCATGGGATCTCCTGTTATCGTAATTTGTATCAGATGGATTGGACCACAGTGGAGTATGGCACCCCACGTACCTCGGACGCTCTCTTGATGAAGTCTGCGCCATCACGCCTGTAGGCTTCCTGTAGTAGGATTGCGTTTCGCTTCATCTCAATAAATATCCTATTGATTGACCACTACCTATTCTTTCCCCCGTTGGTGGTTGCTAGGTAAGGACTTTGCCGAAATTATCCAAGCATTTTTACATGAGGCGTTCGTGCTTTATGAAATCTAATCATTTGGTCTATCATAGCATCATAGATTTCAGGCCACTCATCTCTCTCCCATCAGTATCCTGATGATATGCTCCGGCATTTCATCTCAGTGCATTCCGTTCTTGACTAGATCCGGATCTGACCTGCAAACGGTCCGAACATCCCAGTGCCCCATTTGATCTCTGCGTCTGACATCCTCGCTATCACATCGGGATCCGCTGGTGCTGTGGCGATCTGGTTCCCATCCTGCGCGATAGCGATCCGGTCGGCTTCCGCAATGAATTCTAACGTGGTTTCTCCTTCGGCCCAGGCAACAGGCCCCGCCACGCACCCCGCCTTTCGCATGCGGTGCACCGTTCGGTACTCGTTCCAGACCTCGTCGTCGTGAAGGAACGCCATTCTCATGTCCCGCTCCGGACAGCCCTTTGCGCTGGTCGAGATAAAGAGCGCGTCTCCCATCGGGACCAGACCTGTCGTACGGTTGCCCCATACGTTCCGGACGATCTCCTCCCCGTGGATCTCGTTGTAGCCCACAACCCGGTCTTCCCAGGGATGTTGCATCTTGTCTGTTATCTCGGGATGCTCGAACATCCTTCGGACGAAATCCCATCGGTCGTCATGGTGGTCGTATCGCCACAACTCAGCCCACGGCCATACGCCCACGTACACGTCCCCACCGAAAAGGCAGGTTTTCTGAGCTTCGCGGGCGACGTCGGAAACGCCCGGCTTGACGGGGGGACAGTCCTCCAGATGACGCAATGCCTTTCCCCTGTGCTCGTACTCGAAAAGATTCCCCGTCGGGTAGTGGCCGATCAACATACGATCGTACCAGTTCAGCATCGAGTAGAGCTGATGGCTCACTCCTTTCAGCGACTGGCGTATGATCCGCCACCCAGATCCGCCGAATGCATAAACGCCCCCGAGGTTCGAGGAGTGGATGACCTCGTCACCCAGTTGACCGGCAGAGAACGAGGACTCTCCCGCGTATCGTAGATCGAGCGTAATCGCCTGGTCAAGATCGAGGGCGCCCTCGCCCGGCCTCCAGGCAACCGCATGAAGCTTGCTCCAATCAGGATCGTTGTTCTGGTAGAAGACAAGGTGACCGTGGGCGTAGTAGAAGTGATGGTAACGACCTTCGTCCGGAGCCGTAAGGATCTTCTCCCCGTCGTACCACACCTCACCGCCCTTGAACTGAAGAAGCTTACCGGCGAGCCGCATCATCCCCTCGCCGCTCGTCGTCTCCTTGACCCCGAACCTCTCATCAACGATCCAGGCGCCCGTCTCCTCGTTCCACCATCGAGCGGTTCGATCGTGAAGGTCGCTGAACTGGTACACCTTTCCGTCCAGGTCGAACAGATAATTGCCGCCGTCGTCGGAGGGAAACGGGAGCTTCTCGTAAGTCACCTCCGCGTCGTCGTGTCGAACGAAGAACTGCAGCGTCCACCGGTCCATGCGGAAACGCGTGTTGAAGAGCCCCGTGAAACCGGCGCCGAACATCACGCGACCGTCGCGATCTCGGGCTTCGAGCACCGTCCCGAGGTTCTGTCCGAGATCTTCTCCGAAGTTCACCTTTACGGAAATCTGCATCTTTCTCCCTCTTGCTTTAGGTTGACCGCCTAACTTCGAAAACCTGTACGATGCCGGGATGGTTCAGCCGGGCGGCTTCTACCTCACACCGGAAACGGGCAAGGCGCTCGGTGTTCGTACGTACCGCCTGGGGCCAGACCTTCACGGCCACCTACTTCTGCCGCGTCATCCTCTTCGTGTCCGTTTACTCCTACCCCGGTTCCGCTGACGATGCGGTACAGGTTTATGCCGCTGGGAGCGCCAGCGCCCGTGATGTTGTTACCGTTCCACACGGCCTCATAGCGTCCGGCCGCCTTTTAAAATAATTCGTCTAACGAACTTGCGTCATCAATCCTTGTTTTTTCTCCGTTGGCCATTACTTCAGTCGTACAGCGATTCGACGTTGACTGCCTGACCGTTCTGCGCTGCCGAGCGATAGGCTGCATCGAGTAGTTCGACGGTGTGCCAGCCGCATTCCGCTGGTGAGCCGTTCGGTTGTGCACCTATGATCACGTCGACAAGGTTCGTAGCCGTTGCCCGCAGTGGGTACGACTCTTCCGGCTGATCGGCGCCGTCCGGGGTGTCTTCCACCAGCAGCGGTTCGAACTGCTCGTCGGTTCCGTCGGGATGCCGGACATGCATGACGCCAGCCACACATTCGATATCGAGCCGGCCGCGTTCGCAGGCGATGTGCAGGGGCAGCAAACCGCCGTCGGAGACCTGCAGGTTGCCGGTGCTGCCGATATTGGCAAGGGCACCGTTGTCCATTTGTGCGGTGATCGCGTCGACCACGTCGGCCCGTGCGTCGAGATTGTTCATCAACGCCAGAACGCGGACCGGGCGCAGGCCGGTGATGAAATGCATGACACCGGCGCTGTGCGTGATCTGCAGATGTCCCTGGCCACCGCCGGAGCGTACGGGATCGCCATACACGTCGCCCGGACCGATGACCGGGTAATTATGTTCGTTGCCATAGACCGAGTCGTCGCCGCGCAGCATGTGGATGGTCGAAGAGGCGAAGTAGCAGTTGATGTACAGGACCTTGCCGAGTTCACCGGATTGAATCAGGTCCCGTGCTTCGAGTACGCGCGGTGAGAAATGCATCGGATAGCCGATGATCAGCTCGCGGCTGCGCGCTGCCGCCAGGTCGACGAGGGCACGGGCATGTTTCGCGGTCAGGGCCATTGGCTTCTCGAGCATGACATGCATGTCATGCTCGAGGCAGGCGCGGGTCACGTCATAGTGCGCGGCGTGCCAGACGGCGACTACGGCGCCGTCGAGTTTTTCGTTCGCCAGCAGCTCGCGGCAATCCGTATAGGTCTTGTCGACACCGAACTTCGCCGCCATCATCTCCAGCACCTCTTCACGGGTGTCGCAGATTGCCGTGATCTGTGCCGCCGGGTGCGCCGCAAGCGCTGGAAAGTGTGCGGTCGAGGACCACCAACCGGTTCCTATAATGGCAATTCTGGCTTGGTCAGGCATTGAGTACTCCGGATTCAGATGCGGTAGAGCGTCGAGGCGTTCTTCGAGAACATGGCATCCTGCTCGTCGTCGTTGAAGTCGGCGACGAGCTCGGTGTAGGCGTCGATCAGGACGTCGTACGTGCTGTACATCTTGTCGACCGGCCAGTTGGTGCCGAAGATGCAGCGGTGCGGGCCGAAGACGTCAATACAGGTCAGCACCCATCGGCGGATGCTGCCGACCGTCCAGTCGTTGTCCGCCATGCCCAGGCCGG
>Ga0315339_1002961_pt1 | contig 12348 bp, 8 predicted proteins | sample ASW17metaG_FD_204514 | JGI IMG/M metagenome (GOLD analysis project Ga0315339, IMG submission 204514) | Ammonia-oxidizing marine archaeal communities from Pacific Ocean, United States - ASW #17 | ecosystem: Environmental > Aquatic > Marine > Oceanic | place: USA: California | collected 2016-12-05
CTGTGATGACCACGACATACTCCTATGACATTCCCTGCACACTGGGGCTCGAGTCTGTCCTGGCTGACGAATTGACCGCTCTGGGTGGCAGCGATCTCCAGAAACGACGCGGCGGCGTTCTTTGCAAGGGTGACAAAGCGCTCGGTTACAGAGCTTGCCTTTGGTTGCGTTCCGCGATTCGAGTTCAGCAGCTTCTCGGCGAGTTCGAAGTGCGCGAGGAGAAAGATCTCTACAAGTTCGTGCATGCCATGCCGTGGGAGGAATGGATCACGCCAGAAGACACTCTCGCGGTGAGTGCAACGGTGCGCGATTCGGTTTTTACGCATTCGGGATATGTGGCACTGACTGTTAAAGACGCCATTGTCGACCGTATCCGCTCAAAGACTGGTCGACGTCCCAGTGTGGACAAGCGTTCGCCGACACTGCCGCTGCACATCCGGTTGCTGAAAGGCAAGGCGAGCCTCGCTCGGGATCTCGCAGGCGAGAGCCTGCACAAGCGTGGGTACCGACCTATTCAGGTGAAGAGCCCGCTCAATGAAGCCACGGCGGCCGGGCTTCTGTTGCTCGCCGGATATGACGGCCAAGGACTGTTGCTAGACCCCATGTGTGGCTCGGGCACGTTTTTGGTGGAAGCCGCCTGGATTGCGATGAATCGCGCGCCTGGTCTCGATCGTCGCTTTGCTTTCACGGGCTGGCCGGACTTCGAAGATGACCTCTGGCACAACATCGTCGGTGATGCGCTTGATGCGGTGAACACAGATGTGAGCGCACGCTTCCTTGGCTTGGATCATCATGCCGGCGCACTCTCTCTGGCTCGGCAGGCCGTTGATGCCTCCGACACGAGCGATCTGGTGACGCTTGAATCGGGAGAAGCTGCGGATTGGATTGCACCTCAAATTCCTGACTGGGTTTTTACGAATCCGCCGTGGGGTGAACGACTGACTGAAGGCGTTGTGGAGAGCTGGACTGCACTCGGCACTTTTTTTCGGACATGCCCCGGCTCAAATGTTCATGTGCTTTGTGGCGCCCCCGAGTTGACCAAGCACATCGGCATGAAGGCTGACAAGAAATGGGAGGTGCGGAGTGGGCCCATCAATTGTCGGCTGTTGCGCTACGAGGTGCGAAAGCAGGCAGCGCAGGGCTAGGCGGGACTGTCAGGCCCCTTCTTTTTCTAGCGCGATGAGTTCGGCCAGGACACGCACTGCTTCCTGAAGCCAAGCGTCGGTGCCGCGTGGTGTGGCAGGCGGTGGTGTGTCGCCTTCCGAAGCTCCTTGGTCATCGTCCAGGTCGAATGCACCTTCAATCTCAAGATCGTCCGGGTCTTGTGTCGTGGAGTCTTCCGGTTCAGGATCCGGATAGCCCTTGGCCTCGCGCCACTTCGATAAGTTTTCCCGCCGCCTCGCTTCATAGGCATCTTGTTCAGCACGTCGTGTTTCGAGATCGAGCGAGAGAGTCGTGTCGGCACGCACTTCCCGTAGCAACTCCAGTTCGCGCATCAGCCCGCCGAGGTCTGGATCCGTTTCAGCCCTTGCCAGGGAACGAGCACGTAAGTCTCCAACAGAAGAGGGGATCAGAGAGCTTTCTCCTGGGCGATTGGGCAATTTGAGTGAATCGATCACATCCCACTCAAGGGCACCGTCCATGGCGCTTTCGCCGATTTCCTCGGGGTCGTAAGTCGGAGGCAAGTTGATGTCGGGAGTGACGCCCGCATGTTGCGTGCTCTCTCCTGTGACGCGATAAAACTTGGCGACGGTGACGAGCAAGCGGCCGGTGCCAGCTCTGGTGACTGCCTGCACTGTTCCCTTACCGAACGTTCCCTCTCCGAGCACAAGGCCACGTCGATGGTCTTGCACTGCGGCGGCCACGATTTCGCTGGCTGATGCGCTGAGTCGATCGACGAGAATCACGAGCGGGCCGGTCCATGCCGGCTTGCCACTTCCGCGAAGCACCTGAACTCGGCCTTCGGCATCGCGCACCTGGACCACGGATTTGGAGCCGAGCAACAGGCCCGCTAACTCGTGTGCTTCCGTGAGGGATCCGCCGCCGTTGCCACGCAGGTCGAGAATGACTCCGTCGACGCCATCTTCTGTCATCTGTTCCAGGAGGCGACGCACATCACGTGTCGAGCTTTTGAAATTAGGGTCACCTTGGTTGGCGGCCTCGGTGTCCATGTAGAAGGTGGGGAGATCGACCACGCCGATTTGCAGCGCGAGGTCTCCGACGACCGCTTCTGTTGTCAGCGGTTTTTCGTCTGAATCCCCTTCAGAGTTCTCGTCGTCGAGTCGCGTGACCTCTTCGCTTTCGTTCACTGCGTACAGACTGCTGCTGGCTGATTGATCTTCCAGCTTCACGCGGTCTCGTACGAGCTCGATGAGTTTGGGCGGCGCGCCATCAGGTGCGTCCGCAGGGCGTATCGAAAGGCGCACACTTGAGCCGCCTTCACCGCGGATGAGTTGCACGGCGTCATCGAGCCTCCAGCCGACGATGTCCACCATCGGGCCTTCTTTGCCCTGAGCCACTCCGAGGATGCGATCGCCCGCCTGGAGTCGCCCGTCGTGTTCGGCAGGACCTCCGGGGATAATCCGTTCGATCAATGCGAACTCGCCGTCTGGCCGCAGCAACGCTCCGATTCCTTCGAAAGAAAGACTCATGGCCATGTCGAAGTTGTCGGCCAAGCGCGGCACCATGTACCGAGTGTGCGGATCGTATGCGTCGGTCAACGCAGTCATGAAGAACTGGAAGACGTCCCGCTCGTGATATTGACTGGCTCGGCGCAACTGCTCTTGCTGGCGCTCCAAGAGCTTTTGCTGCGCTTCTTCAAGTGTCGACCCTGCGAGCTGAAGGCTAATGATTTGTGATGCCAGGCGCTTTCGCCAGAAAGTGTCGAGTTCTTCCTGGCTCTGTGCCCAGGGTGCTGCCTCACGATCGAGTTCGAGCTCTTCATCGCTTCCGAAGGGCAACTCGTCGAGATCGCCCTTGAGGAGTTCTACAGCCCAGGCAAGGCGCTCGATTTGTCGGCTGTGATAACGATTGAACATGGCGAATGCGGGATCCAGGTCGCCTTCGAGCAATGCGTTGTCGAGCGTTGTTCGCCATGGAAGAAATTCTTCGTAATCGGAAGCGAGCAAGACAGATCGGGCGGTGTCCAGAAAATCGATGTAGTTGTCGAAAACGTGTTCGGAAAGGGTGTCGTCAGCGGGAAGGCCCAGGTAGTGCACCCGTTCAAGTCGCCGTACGAGATCGCGGGCAGAATCTGACTGGGTTTCATTCGGAGCGAAGACCTGGACAACGGCCTCGTCTCCCGGCTCCTCCAGGGGCGACGGCAGCGCTGTGAGCAGCAGCAGCGAGCCCACGAGCATGAGCCCGGCCAAGCAGGGCCGGCTGATCGGGGCGGGGAGAGGTGTGCCGGAAGACATTGCGCGGCTCCAGAAGTGATGTCGTCATGAGAAAGGATAGCGCGCCCGGCAGGTCTGAGTCGCCTGACGACTGGGATATGAGGGCACAGCTTGTCGTGCCCTCTAGCCAGGGCTGGAGGAAACTGCCAGCATCCTTGGCATGATTTTCACTCAACCGAGGTGTCTCAAAGTGTTTGATTGCTCACGCCCACTCCTGCTTCTGCTGCTGATGTGCCAGGGAGTGCTTCCGCTAGCCGCCCAGACTCCAGCAGATCCGGGGGGAGCCTCTGACCCGGCTCCGGATGCCGAGGCGGACGCGCCAGCGGATCCTTCCGCATTCATGTCCCTCCGAGAGCTGGATGAGGGGGGGGCGCGTGGTGTGCGTGTGCATGACTCGCGTGCGATGCCGGGCTACACACTCTTCGGTCCAATTAACAGCGACGTTATCTATCTCATCGACTTGGATGGAGAGGTGGCGCACAGCTGGCAAACCGACTCGGCGCCGGGCGCCTGGTGTTACCTGCTCGATGACGGGACTCTGCTCCGCTTGGGTCGTGAAGATGAAGACCCGCATTTCAAGGGGGGTGGAATCGGAGGGCGCGTGCAACGGCTCGCTCCCGATGGAACCATCCTGTGGCACTGGAATTGGTCGGGAAGCGAGCATCATCAGCATCACGACATCGAGCCCCTGCCAAACGGCAACCTTCTGGTCATCAGCTGGGAACGGAAAGAGGGCCGCGAGGCCGTTCGGCGAGGTCGAGATCCACGGGAAGTCGATCGTGAACGTGGTTTCTGGCCAGACATGATTCTCGAGGTGAAGCCGGTAGGCACGGATGACGTTGAGGTGGTCTGGGAGTGGCACAGCTGGGACCACCTGGTTCAAGACTTTGAAGAGGCTTTGCCCGAATACGGATGGATCGCAGAGCATCCCGAGCGGATCGATATCAACGGCGACCATCGAGATCAGGCGCCTCTTTCGGAGGCGGAACTCAAAGAGCAGGAAGCTCTACTGGCTGGGATGAGAGCACTGGGTTACGTCGGTGGAGGCGATGACGAAGAGGAAGGCGAAGAGGGCGGAAAGCCGGGCGACTGGCTGCACACCAACGCCGTGGATTATGACCCGGTGCACGATCTGATCGTGATGAGCACACCTCACTTCAGCGAGTTGTGGGTGATTGATCACTCCACCACGACGGCTGAAGCCGCGAGCAGCTCTGGGGGGCGGTTCGGCAAGGGAGGTGATTTGCTCTGGCGCTGGGGAAATCCGCGTCGTCACGGAGCCGGCAAAGATGAGGATCAAAAGCTTTTCTATCAGCATGACCCGACGTGGATTGAGGGAGAGAACGGAGAGCTTTCGCTTCTCGTTTTTAACAACGGTCGCGGTCGTGAAGACGGCAACTACAGTTCGGTGGATGAACTGGTGCTGCCGTTTGACGAGCAACTCGGTTTCGTACGCGAACCCGGCATGCCTTATGGACCTGAAGAGCTTGCGTGGCAGTATGCCGATGGAGACGGGTTCTACTCGGCCTTCATCTCAGGGGCTCAACGCCTTGAGAATGGCAACACGCTGATTTGCTCAGGAGCGCCGGGGCGAATTTTTGAAGTGACGCGCGATGGAGAGGTTGTGTGGGACTACCGCAACCCTTTCGGCGGAGAGATCGAACCACCCGAGCACGCGGGAAATGCTCCGCCGCTGGCGCTGTTTCGCGCAACGCGGATTGATCGTGAGGCGCCGGGAGTGAAAGCGCTGGGTTTGTAGCAGTTGTCATTGAATGCGGACTGTTGCCGGCTCCGAGGCTCAGGGCGCCTTCTCGATTCCGTATGCTTTGATTATTCCTGATGAGAAGAATGGGAGCCCGTGGCGAACAGAGATCCTGAATCGATGAGGGAAGAGGACGGATTGCCCGACCTCGACCTCTATCTCGACCATGCTCACGCCCACGAGGGAGAGTTCGAGCAAGGTTTCGACGCAGAGTTCGAGTCTGCTTCAGAATCGCCGCCTCTCAACGACGAAGAGCAGTTCCAGCACGACTTACGCGAGGTCACGCCCCACGCGTACTTCACCTGGCTGTTTCTCGGAATCAACGCGGCAATCTTTGCGGTGCTCGTGTTGGTGTACGACGTGCCAGCGATCGCACCCGGCGCACTGGATCTGCTTCCGTGGGGTGCCAACTTTGCGCCTTACACGACCTCAGGCGACTGGTGGCGGTTGTTCACGTGCATGTTCCTGCACTTCGGAATCATTCACATTGCTTTCAACATGTGGATTCTCAAAGAGGTCGGCCCCCTTGTTGAGCGGTTGGTAGGCAATGTGGGGTTCCTCATTATCTTTCTGGGCTCGGGTCTGGTCGCGAGCATGGCAAGCACGTGGTGGAATCCCGGCGTTGTCAGCGCCGGGGCGTCAGGTGCAATCTTCGGTGTGATTGGGGCACTGCTCGGAGTGCTCATTTTGGGCCATGGCACCATTCCGAAAGAATCCTTGTCGCGTTTGCGCAAATCTGTCACGACTTTCATTTTTTACAACATCTACATTGGTTTGAATTCGCCCGGCATCGACATGGCGGCTCACCTCGGTGGTTTGGGTGTGGGTGTTCTGTGCGGCATGACTATGACGCGTACAGAGATGCTGGAAACAGAAGAGGGTCGTGTCAGTCGAAACTTCAGTGCGTCAGCCATTTGTGGTCTGTGTGTGATGTGGATGCTGGTGCTTATCCCGAGCAGCGAAGGGAATGCGGCTCGGACGTTGATCGATTTCGAATCTGTGCGCATGCAGACAGACTCTGTCTACACCGCTGCGCTCGACAAAATGGAGCGGCGCGAGATCGATGACGAAACGTTTGCTCAGATCGTCGAAGAGCAGCTTCTGGAACTGAACCGCACGCAACAGAGTCTCGAGGAACTTCTCGAGGTGGACGAGGCCCAGGCAGCGGATGTTCGTCGTGCCGCGCAGTACCTGTCACTGCGAATTGAAGGCTGGGACTCACTGGTGAAGGGCTTGCGGTCCGGCGAAGAGGCCGATTTTGTGTTGTGGCAGGACAGAGAGCGCGAGTTGGATCGGCTTCAACGCGGCCTCAAGTGAGCCTGTTTTCGACCTGGCTCTGCTCGGCGGCAAAAGAGGGCGTGAGAACTCGGGAGACAGGCTATTTTTCGAAGCCTGTGGCATGATCAAGACATGCTCTCCTCCCCGATCCTTGCCCTTGCCCTTTCTGCCTTGGCCCTGCTCTCGAGTCAGGCTGCCGAGGATTCCTACCGCTTTGTTGTCGTGGATGCCACTGAGTGGTCTGCGGCATCACTCGGCGCTCTCGATCTCGATGTGGTTGGCCCCACGCCCGACGGACTCGGCATCGAGCTCATCGCACGGGACCGCGAACTTGCCATTCTAGAAGAGAGCGGGCTGCCGTACGTGGTGACCATTGCCGATCTCGAGACGTACTACGCGAGTCGACTTGTTCCGTCATCACCGCCACAGGGGGCTGCGGGTGCCTCGATCAATCCGCCCTTCGGGCAGGGCGGCATGGGCGGCTACCACACCTACGACGAAGTGGCTGCCATCCTTGATCAACTTGCGGCGCAATTTCCGCTCATCACAAGCAGCAAGTTCAGCCTCGGTCAGTCGATTGAAGGGCGCGAAATCTGGGCCATCAAGGTCAGTGACAACCCGGAGCTTGATGAGATCGAGCCAGAAGTGCGTTTCGATTCTCTCCACCATGCGCGGGAACCGATGAGCATGGAGGCGACTCTCTACTTCATGATCTGGATGCTCGAAAACTACGGCTCTGATCCGCTGGCGACCTATCTCGTTGATGAACGTGAGATTTGGTTTGTGCCCGTCGTGAATCCTGACGGCTACGTCTACAACCAGACCACGAATCCGAACGGTGGCGGGATGTGGCGAAAAAATCGGCGTGACAACGGGTTCGACTTCGGCGTCGACCTCAATCGCAACTATCCGTTTGCCTGGGGCTTCGACGACTCGGGATCTAGCCCGTGGACGGGGTCGCAGGTTTATCGCGGAACGGGTCCAGCCAGCGAGCCAGAGATTCAGGCGATGGTCGCGTTTTTCGCGTCGCGTAACTTCCGCACAGCGCTTTCGTCGCACTCTTATTCAAACTTGTGGCTGGCTCCCTGGGGTTACGACAGTGTCTTCCCCCCGGATCATGACGATCTGCAAGAGATCGGTGCTTTGGCGACGAAGTCGAATGGCTTCCCGTTCGGGCCGGCTTTCTTGCTGCTCTATCCGGCCAACGGAGTCACCTTCGATCAGGATTACGGACCCAACGACACCTTTGCCTGGACACCGGAGATCGGTTCGTCACAGCAGGGGTTCTGGCCGCCCGTCGGAGACCTCATCTCACTGGCCCAGAGCACTCTCGAAGGTTTTCAGACGACCGCTGTCGCTGCCGGACCCTACTTGCTGCATCAAGGAACGTTGCTGTTGGACCTCGGTGATGGTGACGGCGAGTTTGAACCCGGTGAGACCGTGGGTGTGATCGTGGATGTACGCAACAGTGGTCGAGGGGCCGGTGAGCCGACCGTGAAATTGATATCGAATGATCCGGACTTGACCGTGATCTCTGGCAGTGAATCGTTGGGGAGCCTGTCGCCTTTCAGTTCCGCCGTCAACTCGGCAGCGCCCTTGCTGATGACAATTGATCCAGCGGCAACGCCCGGGAGTGCGCTCGATTTTTCGGCGGGCCTGAACTGGGAAGGCCCCGACGACCTGAGCAGCGAAACACTCACCGTTGGTTTTCCTGAACCGAATGAATGGCAAAACCTTGGCGGCGGCACTCTCGGCATCAACGGTGTTCCAAGCTTGACGGCCTCGGGCTCGTTGGTCGCGGGAACACCCTTCGAGATCAATCTCGCCAATGCGGCACCGAGTGCGTTGATGGTTGTGTGGCTCTCGTTTGATTCGATGCCGCTTTCTGTTCTGGGCGGCACCTTGCACGCGAATCCCGTCGACGCACAGTTTGTGCGCGTGAGTGACTCTGGAGGCAGTCTCAGTGAAGGCGGATCGTGGTTTGCAGGAGTGCCTACAGGGACAGAACTCACACTGCAGTTTCTTATCCAGGACCTCTCAGTGATTCAAGAGATCACGATGTCTAATGGAGTCACTGCAACGACGCCCTGAGAGGTCTGCTGTGCGTGTGACGGCTTACGCCCAGACTCGCCGAAACTTCGAGTAGGCAAACGGGTATCCGGGCTGGAACCAGTTGCGGAAGCTCCGTCGAAGAAGCTGTGCTCCCGTGGCCCAGGATGCACCGAAGACCACCATGTGTTTCTCATCAAAGAAATCAGCTGAGTAACCCGGGTAGCTCGCGATCCAGGCTTCGAACCCAGGGAGCGGGCGGAAGAGTGTCGAGGTGTGTTCCCAGCCGTTCCCCAGCAGTTCGTGCACACCCCAGGCACTGGCTCCTTCGGGGCGAGAGCCGACAGGCGCAGCTTCCCAGACGTGAAAGTCAAAAATGCCGTGGCTTGAGGTCGGAGGTGCGTTGCCCCAGGGCCAGTTGCGGTGCGTGCCCTCGGGCGTTGCATAAGCTGCGCGTTGCAATTCCGCTTCGGTGGGGAGGCGTGCTCCAGACCAGGCGCAGTAGGCAGCAGCTTGTTCTTGGCTTACCTGCACGGGGCGATCGGAGACTTCAGACCAGGGGCGGGTGCTGAAGGGCCCGCGTACAAACCATTTTGATCCGCGCCGTGTCCAGTTGTGTGGTGGCTCGGTGCCTTCCTGCACGTACTTCATGTAGTCCGCATTGGTGACAGGTAGGTTGTCGATCTGAAAATCGGGCACGTTGAGTTCTTGTTCGGGGAACTCGTTGTCCCAGCCGAAATCGAGCTCATCAAAATGTGCCCCGAGTGTCGCGGGACCTGCCGGGATCGCAATGCGTTTGGCGGAGACCGCCGGTGTAGGAACATCGACACCGGCCAAGGCGGCAACGGGGGCGTCTTTCAGCGATTCGTCCAGCTGTGTGAACATGTAGAGCAGCGTCTCGTGGTGCATGAGCTCATGCTCGAGCACGACATGGTAGATGCGCCGGTTTGCGGCGATGCGGTGACTCTTGGCCAGCGCATCAACCTGCGGTGCGGCGGCGATGAGGCGTACCCGCACCTCATCGCGATAGGCCAGGATCTCGTGCCGTGGTGGCCACTCAGGCTCTTTGGGGACGTCTTCTTTACTGAGAGGGTCGATACCGAACTCAAACAGTTCATCAAAATCAGAGCGGAAGCTTGGCTCGTCGAGAAGCCCGCGGTTGAGTTGATTCCAGGCAAAGGCCGGCAGGTGTCCCAGGTAGAAGATGAGTGGTTGGCGGAGGGCAATGGGGCGTTCTGACCACGCCGCGTCTTCCAGTAGTGAAAAGAGGGCATCGGTCCGGCGCCAAGCGGCGCGGAGGTGCTCGAGGACGCCGGTCTCCATTTGAAGATCAGCCATCTTCTCGGACCATCAAGATGTTGGCGAACAAGCCCTCGTTGTCCGAATAGATTTCGCGAATCTTCAGGCCCGTGTCTTGCGCTACGGCTGCGAAGCTCTCCGGGCTGTATTTGCATGAGAGTTCCGTGCGAATCTCTTCGCCAGTGTTGAAGCGCAATTTGAGATCCAAGGCTTTCGCATGAATGTCTACAGGCCGTGTGGCCTGGAGCCTGATATCCACCCATGAGTTCTCGGTGTCATAGCGGGCGCGATGCTCAAAGGCATCCAACGGAAAGTCTGCCTCGAAGCGCTTGTTGATCACGGACAGGATGTTCTTGTTGAAGGTTGCCGTTACGCCAGCTCGATCGTTGTAGGCCGCTTCAATACGTGCCGGATCTTTGATGAGGTCGATGCCCACGAGGAAACCGCCTTCGGGTGTCAGTTGTTGTGCGACACGGCGGAGAAAACCCGGCACAGCGCCAGGGTGAAGGTTGCCGAGAGTGCCGGCAAGAAGGGTGATCAATCGGCGCTTGCTCTGACCGAGCACCCCGAGATTGCTCAGGAAGTCAGCGGTTAGTCCGCGAAGTTGCAAGTTCGGATGCGCTACGCGCAAACGAGCCACGGACTCTTTCAGGAAGTCCTCGCTGATGTCCGTCAACACGCAACATTCGAGGGTGTCCATTGCGCCAAGCAGCAGGTCTGTTTTGCGTCCGCTCCCAGCTCCGAGCTCGACGTATTCCAAGGGCCTGATGATCTTGCCAATGTCACGAGCATGAGCTTCAAGGATCGCCAGTTCGGTGCGTGTCTGGTAATACTCCGGCTGATGAGTGATTTGCTCGAAAAGCTCGCTGCCCGTTTCGTCATAGAGAAACCGGCAGGGAATTTCGGGCAGGCCTCGCATGAGGCTCGCTCGGATTTCCGCCGCTTCTGAATCGGGATCAGCGAGGTTTTGCTTTGTTTCGGGTGTCACTTTTTCTCCACGTCGTGCTCTCGGCTGCCCGGGAACAATCGCACAGGCGATCCGCTCGAAAAAATTAGTGTTCGGTGAGCGAGCCAAAACCGCGGGTTATGAAGTACGCATAGGCGGCGAAGAGGACAGCTAGCAGGATAAGGCGAACCATGAGGCTCTTTCGACGTCGCAATGCTTCGTAACTTGCGACGGCCTTGAGGTTGCGAACCGATTCTTCGAGACGGGCAACGCGGCTTTCTAAGGTTTCGTCCATGGTGGTTATTCTGTTTCGCAGTTCAGGGTGACATGTCCATCCGGTTCGATCGTCACGTGCAACACGTGCGGATGGCAACACACGGGGCAATCTTCAACATATTCTTGCTGACTTCCTGCACTGATGTCTATTTCTACGATGATCTCTTCACCACAGAATCCGCAGCAATAGGCATGTTCTACGAGCATGAGGGCATGGTGCCATGCAGGGCTTCGTTATGCTCGGTTATGCTTGGGAGTCCGCAGGGCACTTTTTGCTACCGGAGTAGACGCACCATGCTGCCCCTCTCCAGAATTGCCTTCCTCGCTTGCCTCTCCATGACATTGCTTACAAGCAAGGCCTTCAGCGAAGAACTGCTGATGTACGAGCCGGCACCTGACCTCCCGGGTAACGGCCGGCGTGTCGTGCTCGTGGCAGGCGACGAAGAATATCGTTCGGAAGAAGCCTTGCCGATGTTGGGAAAATTGCTCGCGCGGCGGCACGGTTTTCACTGCACCGTGCTTTTCTCGCTGAACGAAGAAGGTGTCATCGATCCGGATGCGCGCGGCAATATCCCCGGACTGCAGGCTCTTGATAACGCAGATTTCATGGTGCTGTTTACGCGCTTTCGTAGGTTGCCCGATGAAGATATGAAGCATCTCGTCGACTACGTAGAGAGTGGGCGCCCGATGCTTGCCATTCGTACAGCGACGCACGCTTTTGCTTATGAGAGAGACTCAGAGAGTCCTTACGCGCACTGGTCCTGGGACAACCGGGACACCTGGCTCGGGGGATTTGGCCGAGAGATTCTGGGGGAGACCTGGGTGAACCATCATGGTGGGCACGGTTCCCAGAGCACTCGGGGTGTTGTTCCTGATGCGGTGCGCAAGCACCCCCTCGTGCGCGGTGTCGAGGATGTGTGGGGGCCCACCGACGTCTACGGCATTCGTGACCTGCCCGAGGATGCCGTGGTTTTGCTGGAAGGTTCGGTGCAAGAAGGCATGACGCCCGAAGCACCTGCAGTCGATGGTCCGCAGAACGCACCGCGCATGCCCATTGTCTGGTTGCGCAATCGCCCGCTCGACAACGGGAAGGTGCAGCGGATCGTGACCTCGACCCTTGGTGCGTCGGTCGATCTGAACAGTGAAGATTTAAGGCGGCTCTTCGTGAACACTGCCTACTGGGGAGTTGGCCTGGAGGAACAGATTCCCGATCGCAGTGATGCATCGCTTGTTGGCGACTACGAACCCACGATGTTCGGTTTTGGAAGCTTCGTTCAAGGCCTCCGCCCCGAAGATCACCGGCTTCCAGAGCCGGACAACTCACGCCACTAGAAGGCACTCCG
>Ga0315339_1002962_pt1 | contig 12341 bp, 7 predicted proteins | sample ASW17metaG_FD_204514 | JGI IMG/M metagenome (GOLD analysis project Ga0315339, IMG submission 204514) | Ammonia-oxidizing marine archaeal communities from Pacific Ocean, United States - ASW #17 | ecosystem: Environmental > Aquatic > Marine > Oceanic | place: USA: California | collected 2016-12-05
TGCTCAAAACTATCAATCCCGGTTGGGCCATTCGCCCCGCCGAGATGATCACCGTCGTCGTCATGGGCCTGGTCACCACCGGCATTCCCATTTTCATGATGGGTTTCGTGATGTCGATCCCGACCACACCCTACTACGTCGCCTCCGCCGAAAATCAGTGGGGCACTTATGTGCTGCCGCACTTGCCCGCCTGGCTATTGCCCTCCAATGACGGCCTGGCCATGACCTGGTTCTTTGAAGGACTACCGATCGGCGAACCGACACCCTGGATCACGCTACTCGACGCTTGGACCATGCCGATGTTCTGGTGGCTGAGTTTTATCTGGACCCTCTACTTCGTTTGTTTTTGCATGGTCGTGATCCTGCGCAAACAGTGGGTCGAGCGCGAGCGACTAGCCTATCCGCTAATGGAAATCCCCCTGGCTCTCGTGGCCGATTCCGACGACCCTTCCTCGCGCGTGCCCGCCATTTTGCGCAACAAGGTCTTCTGGATTGGCGCGGCGATCCCGCTCTTTATCGTGTTTTGGAATATCATCGGCTTCTTCTTCCACTTCTTCCCCAAGATCGAGTGGGCCCACCCCATCCAGATCGCGCACGGCTTTCCGACGATCAATATCCGCTTTTATTTCCCCGTCGTCGGCTTTATGTATTTCGCCAACCTCAATGTCACATTCAGCATCTGGCTGTTCTATGTGTTATTGCTTTTAGAGGAGGGCCTCTTCAACCGCTTTGGCGTCGGCGTCACCGAAGCCGACAACTTCGTCTGGGGTTTGCCATCGACTTCCTGGCAGTGCTGGGGCGCCTTCGTGGTGCTGGTGCTGTGGGGCCTGTGGATGGCCCGCGACCATATCAAGGACGTATTCCGTAAGGCCTGGGACCCGAACTTGCCCATCGATGACAGCCGCGAGTTGATGTCCTACCGCGCCGCCGTCGTCGGCCTGGTCGTCGGCATCGCCTATATGCTCACCTGGCTCAACAAAGCGGGCATGGAGCCTTCCGTGGCGATCTTCTTTTTGGGCGGCGTGCTGATCGCTTATTTGGGTATTACTCGCCTTGTGGTGCAAGCCGGCGTGTTCTACCTGACCACGCCCATCGTCAGCCAGGCAATGACCATGATGACCTTCGGCACCAGTTCCATATCTGCCTCCGGTCTGGCCGCCCTAGGGCTGTGTTATTCATTCTTCGGCGACGTGCAGTCGATCTTCATGCCCGCCGCCGCCCATGCTGCCCGACTGCACGATACGATGCGCATGAGCCGCCGCGGCCTATGCATGGCCATCGCCCTAGCCCTGCTCGCCGGTTTCGCCGTGACCATTATCTATATCATCTCCATGGCCTACGAGCAAGGCGCCTCTAATTTCAACTCCTGGTTTTTCCGCGTCTCCTCCGGTGCCGGTGTGCGCTCCTTCGACGACGTGATGGCCAAGATCAAGACGCCCGCCGATTTCCACGCACAAAAGCTCGGTTTCTTCAGCATTGGTGCGGTGGCGATGGCCTTGTTAACCCTGATGCAATACCGCTTCCCCTGGTGGCCGATACACCCGGTGGGCCTGGCCATCTCCGCCATCTGGATGGTCCGCAACCAAGCCCCGGCGATCTTCGTCGCTTGGGCTGCCAAAAGCCTGATCATGCGCTTCGGCGGCATCGAGCTCTACCGCAAGGCCTCGCCCTTCTTTATTGGCTTGATCCTCGGACACTTCTTTGGGATCGGTATATCCTTTATCGTCGATATGGTCTTCTTTCCCGGCAATGGGCACCCCGTTCTACACGGCTAGCCGTACCGGGGTAGAAACCTATTGAGACTGAATCATCCCAGGTTTGCCGAAGCCTCCTTTTCTTGAGCGAATTGGATCTTTAGGTTACCTTATAAGAAGTATTCTCTCGAGATTCGCGATCGAGCCATGCGGGTTGTCTTTGATCACGAAAACGAATATACGTCCCAGTGAGAAGCGATTCGCTCGATCCGAGCCAAAATCAGCGGTACCGACGAGACTATTGCACACGTGGGTACTCAAAAGCGAAGTAGATACGGGCCGTCGAGCTGGCATGATCAGCGATGAGCAAGCACGACTCATGGAATTAGAGCACGAGGTGCTTGAACTGCGCCGGACCAATAAAATCTTATGCAACGCGTCAACTTTTTTGCCTAGGCGGAGCTCGACCACGACCAAAGCGATGGTGGCCTTCATCGACGCGCAACATGCTATGGAGTCGAACCCATCTGTCAGGCCTTGCCGATCGAGAGGGCCAATATATTTCGATCCGCTACACCTTTTCTATACTCATCAAAGAAGCGCGCATTGCGTGCGCCGTGAGTGACGCTGTCTCCAGCCTCTTTTCCTGATTGTCCAATACATACGCAAGGCGCAAGCGCGACAGAGTGAAGCTGAGAATCAAATGAGGCCATAGAAGTAGAGATGAATATGAATCCACAAGAGCGAGAGATCGAGCTTTATGACTTTATCGTCGTGCTCCTGAAATACAAGCGATTTATTTTTGCTGCCACACTGCTTTTTGGTTCGGTGGGTTGGTTGTTGCAGCGAGATGCGCCACTAGCCAGCTACGAAGCCGACGCGGTATTGATAATCAAAAACCTGACCTCACAATCGACCACAGTTGACATGCCCGCCGCAACACAATCAAGCGGCTTCTACGAAGCCCTCGCCTTAGCCGACGACCTCAAACAGGAACTTAGCGATTCGCTCGGTCTGAATCTTTCTCCCCGCGCGATGGATGGCATGCTGAGTGTAGCGATACTCGACCCGGGAATCCGCCTGACGGTGCGATCGGGCGATCCGAAACTGCCGATTGACCTAGTCAATACTTGGGCTAAGCTCTTTGTCAAACGCAACAGCTATATCAATTTCGAAGAAGGTGAAAATTACTACAAATACGTGGAGAAGCAGTCTCAGATCGCACGCAGTCGATTAGATTCGACTGAAAAGGCCAGATACGATTTCGAGAAGGCTAATCGCATCGGTTTCTTGCAGGTCAAAAATGCTATGCTCGATACCGCTTCGATTCAGATGTATCAGTCTTTGTTCAATCTCGACGCCGAGTTGGGCCAGAAGGCCGTTGCGTTCGCATCAGCGCAAATGGAGTATTTTGCCGGCTTGGGCGATTTTCGTCCCTCGTCGCCAATCGAGGACGTATTAAGCCTTAAAGACAAGCGGGCGGCACAAATCCTGTTACGCCAAGAAATGGCGGAAGCGTTGGAGTATTTTCACCAGCAGACCGGTTTTACTCGATTAAAGCACCGTATAGAGGCAGAGGTACTAAGAAAAAATACTCGATTAAAGCACCGTATAGAGGCAGAGGTACTAAGAAAAAATATTGAAGAAGAGGCAGAGGTACTAAGAAAAAATATTGAAGAATTGCCACTGCTTATCAGCCAAACCGAAAACGAATTAGCAAATCAAAAGCCTGAATTAGTCGGTCTGCCAAATCCTCTCTTTATTAGCCTTAGCCAAGATCTTGTTCTCATGCGCGCGCAGTACGCAAACGCTAAGAGGATACTCGCAAACTTCGGGTCAGAGGTGAACTCTGCCGATTCGGCCAAAACCGAGGTAACGATCGAGGCAACCGAGACTACTAATATCGATAGTCTGCGTGAATCTCATAACCGGTTAGAGGGGGAACGAGACCGACTTAAAAGGCACTACGAAAAGCAATTACTATACCTGCAGCAACTAATGGATCTTCGCGCAAAAAAAGATCACCTCAAGTCGCAACTATTGCTGTACAAAAAAAATAACGCGGAAGTAAAAGAATCGCTGTCCACTAAATTGCAGGACCAACTGCGGCTAACTCGCGACCTGGCGATATTCAGCGAAACAGTCGGTCGTTTCTCCGTCCTTGCCGAAGAAACGCGCATTGCGCGTGAAAAGGCGGCTGGCGACATTCGCGTCCTGACCCAAGCGCGCGAAGTAAAGACGCTGTCCACAAGCCCGCCGCCGGCAACAACAGCCATTGCCGCCGGCCTCGGCCTCTTGCTCTCCATCATCTTTTCGCTACTCGCTGAATATTTCCGTAAGGCGCAACAGGTCCGAATAGACAAAAATGCCGCATAAAATAAATAATTCATATAAATAGAGGTCTACGGCCGGAATCGCATTTGAAACGACCAGCGTAGTTTTCCCGAGAGGATTTGTCAAGCAATCGCATATCAGGCGCAGTAACAGCCCGTCCCACAATTCGTGCCATTCAGGTTCCTTTTGACACGACTCGCCCACTCAACCTAACTTCCTATATTCATAGCCCCAGACTTCACAAAACCAGAGGTCACAGGGCTCACCTTGCGCTCCCTGTTGACGGGTTGCGCGATGGTCGTTTTGGTCAACCTCGGCGCGCCGCATTCAATCTGGACCTTTGGCTCGACCGAGATCACCTAGTCGTTTTTCCCCGCCGGGGTGGGTTTCCTCTTTCTCTGTCTGATCCTGGTCAACAGCCTGCTCAAACAACATACACCCGCCTGGGCGCTAAACTCCGCCGTACTGATGACGGTGCTCGCCATGAGCCTGGTTATCATCGGCATCCCCGTTTTTCTCACTGGCTATTTTCTCACTATCCCCACCACGCCCTACTATTTCGCCTCTGCCGAAAACCATGTGGGGCGGATTCGTTATCCCGCACCTGCCCTCCAACGACGGACCGGCCATGACCTGGTTTTTCGAGGGGCTGCCGCCAGACGAGCCGGCACCCTGGGCCATCCTTTTCGACGGCTGGGCGATGCCATTGTTCTGGTGGCTGAGTTTTATATTAACCCTGTTCTTCGTCTGCTTCTGCATCGTCGTGATCCTGCGCAAACAGTGAGTCGAACGCGAACGGCTGGCCTTATCCCCCCCTTCTAATGGAAGTGCCGCAAACGCTCGTCACCGACGCCACAGAGGGCTTGCCGCCCATTCTGCGCAACAAGGTCTTCTGGATTGGCGCCGCGATCCCGCTCTTTATCGTGTTCTGGAATCTCAACGGCTACTTCTTCCACTTCTTCCCCACGATCGAGTGGAACTATCCGATCCAGACCCTGCGCGGCTTCCCGCCGATCAATATCCGCCTTTATTTTCCCGTCATCGGCTTTATGTATTTTGCCAATCTCAACGTCAGCTTCAGCATCTTGTTCTTCTTCGTGCTGACCATAGTCGAAGAGGGCTTATTCAACCACTTCGGCCTCGGCGTCACCGAGGCCGATAAATTCGTATAGGGCCTGCCCTCGACTTCTTGGCAATGCTAGGGCGCTTTCGTAACCTTAGTACTGTGGGTAGCCCGCGACCATATCAAAGATGTGTTCCGCAAAGCCTGGAATACCGACCTCCCTATCGACGACAGCCCGCCTCTATGCGAACAACCGTACGGAATTCCCCTACCTGTTGCAGGATCTCGCCTGGTGCCCTCAGATCATATTGTTTGACGGCCCGTAGAGCCTGCTGCCGAATCGTACGATCTTCTCTCCGATTGGGTCAGGCCGAGAATACCCCATAACAAACCCTCTCGGCCTGACCACTTACCCACCTGCGGCTACGGACGCACGATACTACCGTCAGCCCGCCGGTCCTCCGCCGCGAAATACGCCTTGAGCGGCTCCGCCTTGAGTAACTTCGCCGCCTTCTCCTCATCGATATCGATTCCCAACCCCGGCTGGCCGTTGCTGTACATATAACCGCCGTCCATCGTCGCGTGCCCCGGAAAAGCCTCCAATTCCTCGTCGCTGAAGTGGTTCTCCTCCTGGATGCCGAAGCTATAACTCGACATATCCAGGTGCATCGCCGCCGCCTGGTTGACCGGGTCGTTGTCGCCGCCCTCCTGCCAGGCGGTGTTGACCCCGTAAAACTCACACAGTGTCGCGATCTTGCGGCAGGGCGTAATGCCGCCCCCCTTGGACACGCGCACCCTGACAAAATCGATCAAGCGCTCGGAGATTAGCGGCAGATACTCGTGCACATTAACGAAGAGTTCGCCCATCGCCTGTGGGGTGGTGCACTGCTGGCGCATCAGGCGAAACCAGTCGATCTGCTCGGGCGCCAGTACGTCCTCCAAAAAATACAGCCGATAGTCTTCCAATCTTTTCGCCAGCGCCACCGCCACCTGCGGCCTGAGATGCTCGTGCACGTCATGCGTCAATTTCGGTCCGAAACCCAGCCGTTTGCGCAAAAAGTCAAACATTGCCGGAATGGCTTCGAGATAGGCCTCGTCGTCAAAGGCCGCCGCATCCGACCAGGCGTTTATCGGTTTGATCGCGTCGTCCAAAAAACCGCCACCGCCATACCCGCCCAACTGGCAGCGGATCACCGGCCAGCCCTCGTCGATATAACTTTGGATGTCGTCGACCAAAGCCTCGTGATCTTGACCGCCGGCGTGCGCATAACAAGGCACCGCTGCGCGACTAGCCCCTCCCAACAAATCATACACCGGCATGCCGGCCTCCTTGCCCTTGATATCCCATAGCGCCATATCGATCCCGCCCAGGGCCGCGTTGAGGATAGACCCTGCGCGCCAATAACCGCTGGTAAAAAGCGACTGCCAAATATCCTCTATGCGGCTGACCTCGCGGCCGATCAGCATCGGGCCCAGACTCTCTTCGATCGCGGTGACCACCGTCGCGGCATGGTAATGCTCGCTAGCCGAGCCGATGCCGTAGAGCCCGGGCTGGTCGGTGATGATTTTGACGATCACCCAGGTGCCGTTTGTACGGGTGCGAATGCAACGTACTTCCTTTATCTTGGCCATTTGTGCGCTCCTTTAGTAAATTTGAATAAGTCTTCTTAAAGTCGTTTACTCCCACGAGGATCTTCCATGACCGCCTTCCAGCCCTACGTCTCCCTAGAAAACTACATCGGCCGCCGCCTGCTGGCGCTTTTGGCCGCATTGGCCCTCGCCGATATCGTGATCCTCTTCACCATCTCGACGATTACTCTTCTCTCGGGCATGGGCGGCGTTACGCAAGAGATCGTGCGCACCCGAGCGATTGAGGTCATCAACACCGAGGGCAGCGTGATAAGGAAGTAACCCGACAGGCTCTTCGAACACATCGCCGCAATCCCCCAACCTCCCGCTCAACTGGGAAAGAGCTAAATCCCGCTCGCCGCGTCAATCTTTTCGCCGAAAATGGTGACTAATTCACAGAAATTAGCGGATTTTTGCGCCGACTTATATTTGGTGCTATGCTAGTTTTTGACGGCTGTTGCTGCGAGGCAGATGGTCTGGTTGGAGGAACGCGACATTATTCTCAGCCTAACGGGCTATGAAAGTAAGGACTCGCCAGACACATAACCGGCACGGGATACAAAGCTCCGAGCCGCACACCGTATACTATCGCGAGCCTATACACCGTAACCCGCCACGCGCCCTGCTAATCTAAGAAGTAAGAGGCCCTCCGCGGGTCCAAGATTGCATGGCGGACTTATATATAGCAGAAGGGCTCTGCCCGGGGGAAACGTGACATACGGCTAATACGATACAGCGATGGTACGCAACTCCTCGTCCTTACCGCTAGCCGCTCCCAGGTCGATCTTGCACAGATACACACCAGGCGGCACGCGGTCGCCGGCTAGGTCGCGCCCGTCCCAGCGGTATTCCTGCACATCGGCCGCGTCCGCGACCGGGAGCTCGGCGATGTTGTGGCCGGCTAGGTCGAGAATATGCACGCGCGGACTCGACTCGGCCAGTTTTAGCACGATAAAACGAATGGACACTTCGTCGTTGATGCCGTCGCCATTAGGCGTAAAGGCGGAAGGTGCGATATTCAGGTCGGTGATGAGTTTGTCACGACCAGCCAATTCGGGCAGGAAAACGATCTGCGCCTGCCGCTCCGCATCCTCGACGCTCTGCCACAGGTCGGGGCGCTCGCTGTCACCGAGTTCGGCGCGGAAGACTGTGGCATACGAGAGCACGCGTGTGGTAAATTCCAGCTCCAACGAGTCCTGCCGGACCCGGTCTGGCAGGACGATGACCAATGGCGAATCGCCGTCTTGTTCCAGCGCCACCGGCTGGGTGGGCTGCCCGCCGATGCGCAACTGTAGCTCGGCGGGGTCAATTTCGCCGGGTAAGGCCAGACGTAGGCGGTCAAAACCCGAGTCGAGCGCGTCGGACGTCGGCCACAGCGCGTAGATGAAACGGGTCTCTGCATTGACCTCGGCTAGGCGCGGCAATACCCGCCCTACAGCCCGCTGCACTAGCGCGTCCTCGAACTCGATCGACAAGGCATTGAGTGCGGGAGCAACCTCGGGGTTTTCCGTCGACAAGGTCAGCTCCAATTGCACGAAACGCCTAGGCGTATCCGACTGAAATTGCTCATCCGAGATCTGGTAGAAATTGCTCCACCCGCCCCAGTCGCCGCCGGCAACGACAGTCGTATCCACCGCACCGCGCAGCACTTTGGGCGAGTTGGTCCATTTCAGTTCCGTCGTCTCGGCGCCGGTGCGGTCGAAGAAGGTATAAACTTCGTCGAGCATATTGCCCGAGCGCGAGCGCAACTGCAATTTGGTGTCGGGGGGCAATTCGGCGTCCCACGACAGGTTCTTGATCGCCTTGGCCCGGCCGTCGCCGCTGAGCTGGCCCAGATCGACAAAGTCCGAGCGCATGATCATTTGCGCCGGATGACCAGGCGAAAAGATCATAAATTCCATCGGTTTGGAAAACCAGCCATTGTCCTCGTGCCCGTGCCAGAAGATATAACGGATCTTGCGCGGTGCGAAGAGGTAGCGCAAATGGCGTACATTGCGCTCCTGCACCGACGGCGCGTTGATGGCCATCTCCTCGCGGAAGAGCAATTCGAAATCGAGGTCGCCGCCGGTCGTCAGTTGGCCGTCGGAAAAAAGCAGGTTAAAACCGCGGCCGTGGTGCAAACCCTCAAAGAGAAAACTCGACAGCGCCTCGCCGCGATTCTGGAAATACATAAACAGCTCATCGACCCAGAACAACGCCCCCAAGTCGACCTGCCACCACATGCCCCCCTCCCGCCAACCGCCCTTACTGCCGCCAGAGGTCACGATAACAGCGAAAGAGTCCATGTTGCCGTCAAACATATTTTGCGGGTCACGCGCCAACAGCCCGTGCATGAAGGAGCCACCACGTTCGATCACGCCCAAGCTGACATTGTCGCCGGCTGAGACGATCTCGACTTCGGCCAGCGCGGCGGCGGCGCTCTTTTCTTCCGCGGCGATACGCACAAAACGCACCACCTGAAAATCCTGCTCCGCAGTCAAGTCAAAACCCAGATCGCTATCGATAACGCGCGTGGTGTCTTGCGCGCTGCCTAAGAGCGGCACGTTGATCTCGGTCTGCGCGTTGGGAATGGTCGTCTGGAAGATCTTGCGGTAGCGGAAGACATCGTCCTGGGACTGGATGCGGCTACCCGTCGAGACGAAGACGCTAAACTGCGTAAAGGGCTTGGCCCCCTCGACATCGGGAAAGCGCAGCTTGATCTCGCGCGCCAGCACCGGCCGACCCAGATCGACGTCGATCGACCAGTCGACGAGCACGTCCGCCTCATCGGGCTGCCAATAAGTCTCCGTGTCGCCGTCAATGATATTTTGGCCGGCGGCGACATTGCTGCCGACCCGCCAAATGCCACCCTGTACATCGCCGCGCTGTTGTGTCGGGTGGGTAAAGAGCGGCGCGTCGGCGGCGGCATTGATCTGACGGCGGAATTTGACGAGTTCGAGACGGCCTTGCCCGTCTATCTGGACGATGCCCCTGGGTAAGTCCCAGGTCTGCCACTTGGCGGGTGTGTCAAAAGTGAAAATTTCCGCTTGTGCGCTGCGGGCACATAGGGCGGATAAAAAAAATAGGAGCACGTTATATTTCATTAAATCATCCAAAATGAGTGTGCTCAAAGTATAGCGGATGCCGCCTCTCAAAACAAACCGATCGCGGGGGGCTTAACGCGCGGTCGGCGTGCCTTTTAGTTCACCACGGTGCCCGGGAAATTCATCGCGCCGAGTGGTTGCCGCATACCGTGCCGGTCCCATTGCTGCCAGACTTCGGCGATCTGCCTTCGCCGTTAAACTTGCCGATGCTAAAGCCTTCGATATTGACTTTTTCCCCGGTCGCCTCGATCCCGAAAAATTCGCCATGGTGCACCTCTTCAACACTCTAGCGCAGAGCCACCATATCGTCTTTCGACGAGTATTTCGTTGTGTGGTTGTAGGCGTGACTGAGAAAGGCGGTGTGATAGAGCTTGAGTAGTCTTTTGAGGTCGGTTTTACGGATGAATCGCTGGGTGCGGCGGGGTCGTGCCCGATGACATCTGCGGTATGACATTCGTCTAATGTGTCCCATATCGGGCAAGAGGTGTGAGGATACTCTCGGGGAAGCTTTACCCTCCCTACCGATATAAGAATCGTCTCCCTCCCGGCTACAATACGTCTCTCCAACTACACTCCAACCTCCACCTCTTCCACCTCACCCGCTACCAACCGCTCCCCCGCCAGCAAATACCCCGCCCTCACCTCCGCCGGAATCGTCCGCCAAACCAAAAACCGCTTGCGCAACACCCCAAGAAAGCTCGTATTCAACCGCTTCCAACTCGCCACATCCCCGCTGACCCGCTGCAACTGCATCTTGATGCGGTAAATGCCGGGGATATCCTCCGTCGGCAACATGCGCAACACCACCCGCTGGCTCACACCCAAATCGTAAGGCGCCAACCACACCATTAGATCCAGCGAATACACCGGGGCCTCACCACCCTTCTCCAAATGAAAATCAACGCCCTCGGTCACAAAATCACCGACCGAGCCCTCACCGTAGGAGGCGAACACGCGGTGCAAATAAGCGCAGGAGCCCAACGCGTCGCCCTTCGCCAAAGTAAAGGGAAAGTCAAAACGCCAGCCGTCGCCGTCCGGCTCGGGAAACTCCCAGCGCCGGGTCACGTCCGGCACCGACATCGAAGCCGCCTTGCGCGCCGGGTAGATCGTGGAGACGACTACCGTCGCCATAACAACTAAGGTCGAGAAGATCGCCGACAGGGAAGAGTAGTTGAGGAAGATGCCACCCAATAAGTCGTAGCGCGTCAACAGCAAGGTCGTCGTCTGCCCGACCAGATAACCGAGCACCGCGCCGACGATCGCGAAGACCATCGCCTCGGCGATAAAGAGCGAGGCGATGTGGCTCGGCGCCAACCCGACGGAAGAATAGACGCCAATCTCGCCCGAGCGCTCGTAGACCGCACCCATCATCGTATTGAGCACGATTAGCGAGGCGATTAAGAGCGGGATAAACAGATTACCCATGCCCGACAGCGAAGCCGAGCCCATCGAAGTGTAGACGCGAACCACATCGCCCTCGCCGACAAACAAAGGCACCGCCACGCGCGAAACAAATTCCTCGACTTGCTCTAACAAGGTTGCGCGATCGCTGAAACCAGTAATCGCGATTGAACGCAGCGTGCCACCCAAATCAATCACCTGCTGATAGGGTAAAAATGCGATATTATTAGCCAATAAATGCGTAAAGGTCTCGATCGCGGCGGTGTCCATCAGCCGCGGATCCAGCCCCGCCATCTCCTCCATCTTCTTGGCCTCGGCCACGGTATCGACCGGAATTGGGCTCTCGTTGTCCAAATCGCGCAACGCGTCGATCGCATCGCCGTCGATCAAGCCAATTACCCGATACGATCGGCCCATCATCCAGATACTCGCTGTTCCGACCTGCTCAGGGCCAATGCCGACAATTGCGCCCATCGCCTTGGGCAAGATGCACACATCGCGCTCGCCCTCTGCAAACCAGCGACTCTTGTCGCCGATCAGCAAAGCCTCTAAACCCATCACCTGGCGCTCGTCAAACGTCAGCCCCAGAATCGCCCCGGCAAAACTCTTTTTCTGCGCTTCTTTGTTGTCGATGTCAATGTAGGCGCGCTCGCCAATGATCTTCGAGGTCAACCACGAACGCGGCACCACACGCGCCGCATTGCCGAAAGCACTCTGCGCGTAGTCGAGCACCGATAGCTGCATGCCCTTCCAACCGCGATCCCGCAACAGCGCGCCTTCGTAACTCGGCACATTCGGGCGCGGAATCTGATAGAATTTGAGATAGCTCTGCACCGAAGTGAAGGCCTGCGCGGTAAAGGTCAACAGCGTGATCGTGGTGACGGTGAGCGCCGTGCGCAACTTGCGTTTGCGCAAATTCGAGATGCCCAACAATACCGCCGCCATTGTCGCGCTCAACCGGCCAATGTCCGCCTCGTGCACGCCGGAGGCTGCGCGTTTGCGCAGGGCCACCGAGCGGATAAAACGGCCCAGGATCATGACCAATGCCGTCGCGCCAATCGCGAAGATCACAAAGGACAAGAAGATAATGTAGGGCGAGGTGCTCAACTTGAAGGCCGGGTGGATAAAACGCATCAC
>Ga0315339_1002963_pt1 | contig 12335 bp, 10 predicted proteins | sample ASW17metaG_FD_204514 | JGI IMG/M metagenome (GOLD analysis project Ga0315339, IMG submission 204514) | Ammonia-oxidizing marine archaeal communities from Pacific Ocean, United States - ASW #17 | ecosystem: Environmental > Aquatic > Marine > Oceanic | place: USA: California | collected 2016-12-05
GAATGAGAAATTGGTCGAAATGGGATTCGACTGCCCGTTATGCCTGATGACCTCTGGTGGCGGGCTGGCTGCGATTGAGACGGCCCAGCGCTTCCCCATTCGACTCGTTGAATCAGGCCCCGCGGGCGGCGCCATTCTGGCCGCGCGTCTTGCGAGCGAGTGCAGCCTCGATAGGGTATTGTCCTTCGATATGGGCGGCACCACCGCCAAGATCTGCCTGATCGATGACGGCGAGCCGCAGCAATCGCGCACATTCGAGGTCGCACGGCAGTACCGCTTCATGAAGGGCAGCGGCATTCCCTTGCGCATACCGGTGATCGAGATGGTCGAAATCGGCGCCGGCGGCGGTTCGATCGCCAGTGTGGATTCGCTCGCGCGCATTCATGTAGGGCCCGAAAGCGCCGGCTCGGAACCGGGTCCTGCCTGTTATGACCGTGGCGGCATATTGGCAACAGTAACCGATGCGGACGCTACCCTCGGGCGGATCGACCCGGATAGTTTTGCCGGCGGCACCATGCGGCTCAGCCTTCAAAAAGCGCAAGAATCGATAGACAAGGCAGTCGGCGCACCACTGAAGCTTTCAACCCTCGATGCGGCTTTCGGCCTTTCCGAGATCGTCGAGGAAAACATGGCCAACGCCGCGCGCGTTCATGCGGTTGAGCGCGGCAAGGATCTCGATGGCCGTACGCTGATCGCCTTTGGCGGTGCGGCGCCGGTTCATGCGGCGCGGCTGGCGCGCACTCTGGGGATCAACCGGGTTCTGGTGCCGACGGCAGCGGGGGTTGGCTCGGCGGTTGGATTTCTGCGGGCGCCGGTTGCCTACGAGGTGGTGCGGAGTCTCTATACGCTTCTCCACGAGGGATTCGACCCTAACGCTCTGAACGCGCTTTATGCTGATCTGCGCAAGGAGGCCGAGGATATCGTAGCGGCCGCGGCGCCCGGCGTGGAATTGCTGGAAACGCGCACTGCGGACATGCGGTATCGCGGGCAGGGCCATGAGATTTCCTTCAACCTGCCATCGGGACCCTATGACGCCTCGACCCCCGATCGGTTTTCGGAACTGTTCGAGGCTGCCTATGAAGCGTCTTACGCGCGTCGTATTCCGGACGTCAAGATCGAGGCGTTGAACTGGACACTGCGGCTCGCCGCTCGTCAGGAACCGCCTGCGCCGTGCCCCGATGCACCGGCCGACGCCGAGCCGGAGGCGTCGTCCCGGCGTAAGCTGTTCGATCCGGATGAGGGATCAATGCGTGATGTTCCGGTCTTCCAGCGAGGCGATCTCGTACCAGGCGCGATGATTCGCGGGCCCGCAATCATTTCCGAGGACGAAACGACGACAGTAGTACTTGGCGGGTTCATCGCGCACATCAACGCGCTGAGCTATATTGTGATGTCAAAGGAGACGACATGACCGTTAACGACCCGATTTCGCCTATTCGCCTGCAGCTCATGTGGGACCGCCTGATCGCGGTCGTCGAGGAGCAGGCGCAAACATTGATCCGCACCGGCTTCTCGACCTCCACGCGCGAGGCCGGCGATCTGTCGGCGGGCATATTCGATGCCTCGGGCAACATGCTCGCCCAGGCAGTGACCGGAACGCCGGGCCATGTCAACGCGATGGCGCGTTCTGTGGGCCATTTCATTGACAGGTTTCCGGTCGAGGAAATGGCCGAAGGCGACATCTTCCTGACCAACGATCCTTGGAAGGGCACCGGCCACCTCCATGATTTCACCTTCGTGACGCCGACTTTCCGCAAAGGGGAACTCGTCGCCCTGTTCGCCAGCACCTGCCATGTCGTCGATATAGGGGGGCGTGGCATGACGCCCGATGGCCGCCAAATATACGAAGAAGGACTGTATATCCCGCTGATGCATTTCGCCCGGGCGGGCAAGGTGGAACAGGCGGTGATAGATATCGTCGGCGCCAACGTCCGCGAGGCGGTTCAGGTGGTCGGCGATCTGCATTCGCTCGCGACCTGCAACGATATCGCGTGCCGCCGCCTGGTCCAGATGATGGACGAGTTCGGGATCACCGACCTCGACCGTCTGGGGGCGCATATTCTCGCCAAGTCGAAAGCGGCGACCCTGGAGGCCATCGGCAATATCAAGCCCGGCAGCTATAAGCACTCGATGCGCATCGACGGGTACGAGGAGCCGGTCGACCTAGTTGCCACCATGACCATCGGCGAGACCGGAATCGACGTTGATTTTACGGGAACCTCGGGCATATCGTCCTACGGGATCAACGTTCCCATCTGCTATACTGAGGCCTATGCCTCGTTCGGCGTAAAATGTATTGTCGCACCGACCGTTCCCAATAACGAGGGCTCGCTCTCGGTCATCCGGATCACCGCGCCCCAGGGCTCGATCCTAAACGCCGAACACCCGTCGCCCGTCGCGGTTCGCCATGTCACGGGTCAGATGCTGCCTGACGTCGTTTTCGGATGCCTAAACCAGGCGCTGGATGGTTCGGTGCCAGCGGAAGGCACGTCGTGTCTGTGGAACCTGTACGCTTTCGGGGGGCCGGGCCGGGTCGACGCGGACCCCAAGGACCTCGTTGACGCAAAACCGTTTACCGTGCTCAGCTTCCATTCGGGCGGCACCGGTGCGCGGCCCGGCAAGGACGGCCTGTCCGCCACCGCGTTCCCCAGCGGCGTGCGGAACGTTCCGGTCGAGGTTACCGAGGCAATTTCACCGCTCGTAATCTGGCGCAAGGAGTATCGCGAGGATTCGGGCGGCGCCGGCACCTATCGCGGGGGGTTGGGTCAGGTCATGGAACTCGGCCTGCTCGATGACGCGCCGTTTGCGTTCAGCGCGCTGTTCGACCGCATCAAACATCCGCCGCGGGGCCGTGATGGCGGTGCGCGGGGTGCCGCCGGCAATATCAGCCTCGCATCCGGCGGGCAGCTCGACGGCAAGGGGACTCAGACGATCCCAAGCGGCGATCGGGTGGTCATCGAGATGCCCGGCGGCGGCGGCCTCGGCGATCCCTTGGCACGCGATCCGGCAGCAGTCGCCGCCGACGTAGAAGCCGGGCTAGTTTTGTGCGAGACGGCGCGAGACGCCTATGGCGTCATTCTTACCGACGACGGAGAGATCGACGAAGCCGGGACCGCGGCGCAGCGCGAAATCGCATCGGGTAGCCTCCAATCGGACAATCTCTACAGGCCGTCTTAAACTAGATCGGAACATGCTCTAGCTTCCGTCAGTCCCCGTTTCAGAGGGTCAGCACCGTCTTGCCCATGGTTTTTCCGGCGCCGAACAAACCCATCGCGGTCTTGAATTCCTCGAACGGATAGGTCCCGGTTACCGCTGGCTTGACCTTGCCCTTGATGTAAAGATCGAATAGATCCGCCATTGCATCGTGCACGGTTTCGGGCTTTAGCCTAAAATGCATATCCAGCCCCATGCCCGCCAGTACCAGACTCTTGACATTGAAATAATTCGCCTTGGCCTCGGGAATACGCCCCGAGGCGTAGCCGATCGTCACGATGCGCCCGAAAAAGGCGAGCGCCCTGAGCGAGGCGTCAAACACGTCACCGCCGACCGGGTCCAGAACGATATCGACGCCGCCTTTGCCTGCGACGGCGAAAACCTCCTGGCGCAGGTTTTCGCGCAAATCGTCGATCGAAAGGTCTATGGCGTGATCGGCGCCGTTGTCAAGCGCGAGCTGGCGTTTCTCCTCGGTGATATCCCCGGCAATGACCAGCGCCCCTTTGGCCTTGGCAATTTGGACACCGGCCAGCCCGATACCGCCGCCGGCGCCGTTGACCAGTACGCTCTCGCCATCCTCGTACTGGCCGCGCAACATGAGGGCAACGTGCGCGGTCGGATACACTGTGCCTATAGCCGCCGCACCGATAAAATCCATCTCGTCGGGCATGAGGAAGGAGCGATCCTCGGGCGCCGCTACCTTCTCGGCATAGGCGCCCCACCGGACTTGAGCGAGCGCGTGGTCGCCGACCTTGAAGCGCGTCACCTCATCGCCGACTGCCGTGACCACACCAGATGCGTCACGGCCGGGAGCGAAAGGCCGGTCCGGTTTGGCCTGATACAGCCCCTGGACCATAAGTGTATCCGGATAGTTGAGGCCGATAACCTTCGTGTCAATCAGAATTTCCTTTGGTCCCGGCACGGGATCAGGCAAATCTTCGATCTCGTGCGAGTCGATGGGCCCAAATTCGTGAATTACAACTGCGCGCATCAGTCCATTCCTTCCATTTCTTTAAAGTGTCCGACCGAGCGGCCGTTGGTGATCACATCGGGCAATGCTCTCGGCCCAAAGCGGTAGCAACGCCTGCTCCTGCTATACTAAACCTCTATAGGACATTTCGGCTGTTCGCCGCCAGGTGGGAACATAATACCCGTCCCATGGGAGAACAAGGGCTGCAGACGGTTTGGTAAAAGGAGGGCTCACCATACCGCTAAAGTTTGGCGGGACCGCGCTGGATGCACGCGCCCGTTATACGACCGATGCCACCGGCAGGCGATAATCCTCCAACGGCAGGGCTTTTTGATAGGCGGGCCTTGCCATGAGGCGCGTGATCCAGTCCTCGGTCCCTGGCAAATTCTCCCACAAATCTGCCATGCCGAGCCGTTCTATGCGGTCAATGACAGGCGCCGCTGCGATATCAGCAAGGGAATAGCTGTCGCCGGCGAGCCACGGCGCTTGAGAAAGGGTCTTCTCCATCTGCTTGAAGGCGGCGACAAGCCGGTGTCGTGACTTCTCTACCGCTTCCGCGTCGAAAGGCGCCTTGAACACCTTCTTGAGAAACCCCACCCGGTCCTGTCGCGGGTGATGCTTCAGGAACGCATCAAGCTCGTCTTCGCTGTAATGGCCGATTACCTGCTTCATCATCAGGTTCAGCGATGCCGGCCGTATAGCGAGGAAAAGCTCTTCCTCCTCATGCTGAACCCAGAGCCGCATCCGCGCCTTCGCCCGGGCGTCTTCGGGCCGCAAAGGCGCGGATGGATAGGCGTCATCGAGATACTCATTGATGACCGTCGACTCGACGATGACGGTCCCGTCATCGATTAGGGTGGGTACCAGCCCGTTGGGGTTCACCGTCATATAATCCGGACGCAAATTCTCGAACTTCATCAGGTCGAGGTGATGGCCGGTCCAGTCCAACCCCTTTTCCTCTAGGCACAGCCTGACCTTGAAGGAACAGAACGAATCCCATGAATGATACAATTCCAGCATCCCGGCACCTGAGAGGTCAGTCGCGCAGCCTAAAGCGCTGAATTTTGCCAGTTGCGGTTTTGGGCAGGTCTTCGACGAAGTTGATCCAGTGCGGGTACTTGTAATGCGCCAGACCGGCGCGGCAATGGGCCCGCAGTTCATCAACCATCGCCTCGCCTGCATCGGCGGCGTCGTTAAGCACGATGAACGCCTCGGGCTTGGTCAACCCGTGCTCGTCGGCGCGCCCGACGACGGCGCCCTCGAGCACCTTGGGATGCTCGATCAACCTGGCTTCGATTTCGAATGGCGAACACCACAGCGCGCCCACCTTCATCATGTCGTCGCCGCGGCCGCAATAGACGAAGTAGCCGTCCTCATCCTGATAGTACATATCGCCGGTGTTCAGCCATTCGCCAAGCATGGTCGCTGCGGTTTTCTCCGGGTTCTTCCAGTAATACTTGGCGTTGGATTCTCCCTTGGCCAAAAGCACGCCGATCTCGCCCTGTTTCACCGGCTTGTGCTCCTCGTCAACGATCTTGACCTCGAAACCGGGCACCACGCGTCCCGACGCGCCTGGCTTGATATCGGTCCAGGTGTTGGCGATGAACATATGCAGCATTTCGGTAGAACCCAGCCCGTCGAGAATGTTGAGCCCCGTGTTTTCCTTCCAGCGGCGGAATATGTCGCCAGGCAATGCCTCGCCAGCCGAAAGGCATATCCGGAGGGAGGATAAATCAGGGTCCACCATCTCCATTGCCTGAAGCTGCTGGGCATAGAGCGTGGGCACGCCGTAGAACACCGTCGGCTTAAGTTGTTCTATCAGCTCGAAGATCATATCGGGCGACACACGGCGATCGCTCAGCACCGCAGTGCCGCCGACCCAAAACGGAAATGTCAGGGCATTGCCGAAGCCGTAGGAGTGGAACAGCTTGCTTGCGGAAAAGAACGAGTCATTCTCATTCAACGCGTGGCTGCGAACGCTAACGCGCTCGCCGGTGCATACCATGTCGCGATGGGCGTGAACGACACCTTTGGGATATCCGGTCGATCCCGACGAATAGAGCCAGAAACAGTCATCCATCGCGGTGGCTGGTGCCGGTGCCAGCGTCGCCGGTTGCTCAGTCATGTGCTCGGCGAGGCCGCCTTCACCGACCGTGAGCAAGGTATGTGCCGGTCGGTGGCCGGCCTGGGAAAGCGCGCCCTCGACGAACTCGGAAAATTCGGGGCTGTAGAGCAACGCCGTGCATTCGGAATCGTCGATCAGGAACCGGTAATCATCCACCCGCAGCATGGTATTTACAGGCACCGGGATCAAGCCCGCCTTGATCGCACCGAAGAAAGCGTAGACGAATTCGGGGCAGTCCTTGACGAGCATCAGGACGCGGTCGCCCACACCGATGCCAAGAGATCTGAAATAATTGCCGCAGCGGCTGACGCGTTCAGAAAGTTCGCCGTAGGTAACCGTTTCCTCAACCGTCCTGATCGCTGTCTTTTCCGCCCGTCCCTCGTCAAGGTGGCGATCGATGAACGCCACCGCGACGTTGAAAACGGGTGCGAATTGAAGAGCGGGCGGCCCCGCTTCGTCGTCAATGATGACCGTGTTGTCCTGCATTACCCGCTCCCTTTCGTTTCCCACACTATTTCCGCCACCGCGTGGGCGATATAAATAGACGGCCTGTCGCATCTATAACTTGGTATTTCGAGGATCCAGTGCCGTAGATTAACCACCTTGCATGGCATTTGTCTTGCCCTCAAATGGATGTTGACTATTCGGCGAATATACGTACTTCTGCTCCCCTGTTAAGATCGTCCCGTTGAGCCTCAAATTTCCCCGTACCGAATTTTGAGATCTTTATTCGATGGCGGAAGCGACCCACGACAAAACCGCACGACGACCTTTTCCTGTGGCTGCCGATGAAACGTATCGAGGACCAGGTGCGCAATGAACGATGATGGTCTGCTCGGATCAACAAGAAATGCGAGCAACGGCCGCGGCACGCGTAACGGCGTCGACCAGTCAATTCGGGGCTATCTCCAGCAGTTGGAGCAGCAGGGCGAGATGGTGCGTGTCACCAAGGAAATCGACCCGGCAACCAACATGTCGGCGGTCGGTTGGAAGACCTATAATGACTTCAAGAAGGCGACGCTGTTCTCAAACATCAAGGGGCATCCCGATTGGGAAGCGTGTACTCAGATCCTGACGGACCGGTCGAAATGGTCGATGGCACTTGACCTGACCGAGGATGAGTTCCTGCCGGCGCTGAGCCGTAAGCTGAAGATGGCGATCGATCCGGTGATTGACGATACGGGTACTGCTCCCTGCAAGGAGGTGATCAAGACTGGCGGCGACGTTTCTCTATTCGATCTGCCGGTGGTCACCACCTCCGAGGAGGATGGCGGGCCATTCATCCCCGCCGGCATGGCGATTGTCAGGGATCCCGACACCGGAATACGCAACATGTCGGTCCACCGCCTACAAGTTTTCGACACCAATCATACCGGCTTCGCGATGGTGCCGCGCCAGGCACGGCGTATTTACGATAAGTATCGCGCCAAGGGCAAAACGATGCAGGTGGCGATCGCGATCGGCACCCATCCGGCAATCTTCTTCGGATCAGCTTTCACCGCGCCATTCGGAATTGACGAGCTTGCACTTGCCGGCGGGTTGCTGGGCAATCCGGTTCGGTTGGTAAAATGCGAGACTGTGGATATCGAAGTACCGGCCGAAGCCGAGATCATCCTCGAGGGGGAAATCGTGCCCTACGAATTGCGCCATGAAGGTCCCTATGGCGAGGTGCCCGGTACCTATGCGGCGGCCAACGATTGCGAGGTGTTGCGCATCACGGCGATTACTCACCGGCGCCGTCCGATATACTACGCGCTGCATTGTGGCATGCCGACGACCTGCGCCCAGGCGGCGACCGGCGTTGGGATCGAAATGGCAACCTGGGAGCATCTGAGCCAGGTTGAGGGCGGGCTCGATTTGCTCGATGTTCGCTGTCCGCCATCAGGTGGCTTGATGATGCTGGTGATCAAGCTGCGCCCGCGTATCGCAGGCCAGGCCAAGACCGCCCTAATGGCCAGCCTGTCAGGTCCTTGTCTACACCCAAAGCTAGCGGTCGCGGTCGATGACGATATTGATGCCAACGATCTGCGCCAAGTGATGTGGTCGATGACCACCCGCGTCCATGCCGAAAAGGACGTGACGATGATCCACAACACTCGGACTTTCGCGCTCGACAAGACCTCGCTGGTGCCCGAAGGAGGCCACCAGTACGAGCGCGTTGGCTCGAAATGGCTGATCGACGCGACCAAACCCGCTATCACCCACCCCGAGGAGCGAGCCCAGTTCGCTCCTGCCATGCCAATTAATTTTAACTCCGTGAATCTCGAAGACTTCTTACCGGAAGAAATTTTCAAATAGACAAATTCGAGGTCCAGTGGGCAGCGTCATCTATGGACGACCCTCTGATTGCAAGTTGTTTTGATGCTTAGAGGCGGGTTGGGTGTTAACGCCGGAGTAAAAACACACCAGTGGCCGGAGTAAAAGTACAGCACCTTCTATGAAGCAATACCCGGTGTTTCGGGTTGTCCCGGTAGTCCATAGGAGGGCCCCGCGCTGCTTCGTGTAGCGCTTTAGCGGTACGCGGGGCGAAGTAGCGTGGGAGGCGCCTGTGGGCCCACCGGGACAACCATGGTCTCGGTGGTCAGGTTTTTAGGGATTTCTGCCGTTTTTGACTTTGGGTCAGGCGGTAACTGTCGCCGTTCATCTCAAGGATATGGACGTGGTGGGTTAGACGGTCGAGCAAGAACCCTGTCAGGCGCTCGGATCCGAACACTTCGGTCCATTCGTCGAAGGAAAGATTACTGGTCAGCAGGGTAGAGCCACACTCGTAACGCTGGCTGAACACCTCAAACAAAAGTTCAGCGCCGGTCTTGGAGATCGGCACGAAGCCGAGTTCGTCTGCAAAGACTGGAGCGGGCGATGAGATTCGAACTCACGACATCGACCTTGGCAAGGTCGCGCTCTACCCCTGAGCTACGCCCGCACCGTCTTTGACCGCACGCCGAACGATTATTAAATGCTGTGGCTTGCGAAAGAGGCGCGATAATAGACCGCCCGCCGCTGTTTGCAAGGGCCGGATTATCAAATTTCAGCATTCCGGCGGCGACGGAACGGTTGAGCTATAACGGCCTCTATGGCAAATCATGGACCCGTGAGCGGGCAACAAGCCCAGGAAAATCCAGCAACGCGGGAAGACCTTCTGGCGATGTTGGCTGCCCTCGACATCCGCTACCGGGAACACCAGCATGACGCCGTCTTCACGGTCGAGGAAACGAAGGATTTACGCGGCGCTTTGCCGGGCGCTCGCTGCAAGACCCTGTTCGTCCGCGACAAGAAGGGGACAAGTTTTCTGGTGGTGTGCCTCGAGAATTGCCAGCTGGATATGAAAGCGCCGGCCGGCCTGCTGGAAGCCAAGCGATTATCCTTCGCCAATCCCGGTCGGCTGCGCGCGCGGCTTGGCGTGGAATCAGGTTTGGCAACCCCATTCGCGGCGATCAACGATCGGCCGCCACGGCATCGCAGTGATGGTGACCCGCCCCTCGAAAATATCACCATCATTCTCGATGCAGAGATGATGCAGGCCGATCTGGTGAATTATCACCCGTTGATCAATACCGCGACCATCGCGCTCAGCGCGGCCGACCTGCCACGCTTCCTCGACGCGACGGGCCACCAGCCCCTGATCGCCGATCTCGGCGGCGCACCGATCAACGCAGGGCCCGATTAGGTCACGAATGTTGTTTGTTCAAACGGAACCAGGCCGGAGCGGTTCCACAAGGGTGCGCGAGGACGGAAAAAACATTACAATCTTGTCATCGTCTTCAATACGCACCATTTAAGGGCCAAGGATCGGCGTATCGGCGGGACCGTCGCGCCGATCGCCGGGGTAAACAGTCAAATCAGGAAAGTACGCTGCGGATGGAGCCAATCATCGATATGAACGCCCCGGCGGGGGCGGCACCGGCGGATGTGATCAAGGATTCATCCACCGCAACCTTTACGCAGGATGTCATCGAGGCATCGCAGGAGGTCCCGGTCATTGTCGATTTCTGGGCCCCGTGGTGCGGGCCCTGCAAGCAGCTCGGCCCGATCCTGGAAAAGGTGGTCGGCGAGGCTGGTGGCGCTGTCCGGCTGGTCAAGGTCGATATCGACCAAAACCAGCAGATCGCCCAACAGCTGCGCATTCAGTCGATCCCCGCGGTCTTCGCCTTCTACAAGGGTCGGCCGGTGGACGGTTTTCAGGGCGCGGTCCCGGAAAGCGAGATCAAGGATTTCGTCAAGCGGTTGACCGACACCGCGGGAACCGCGACCCAATCGCCTGTCGATGCCGCGCTTGAACAAGCCAGTGCCATGGTAGAGGCGGGTGAATTCGCCCAGGCCGGCGACGTTTTCGAGCAAATCATCCAGCATGCGCCGGACAATCTGGCCGCCAAGGCCGGGCTTTCCCGCTGTTTTCTGGAAGCCGGCGACAATTCCAGGGCGCGCGAAATTGTCGACGGGTTGAGCGATGAAGAACGCGGCGACAAGGCGGTGGCAACGATCATCAGTACACTCGACCTGGCTGCCAAGGCGGCCGATGCCGGAGATCTGGGGCAGTTGCGCGCAGCCGTTGAGGCCAATCCGAAAGATCCGGCGGCGCGCCACAATCTGGCGCTCGCGCTCTATGCGGCGGACGAGCGGGAGGCGGCGATCGACGAGCTGTTGACCATCGTACAGACAAACCGGGCCTGGAACGACGACGCGGCGCGGCTGCAACTGCTTGAATTTTTCGAGGCAATGGGCCCGACCGATCCGCTGACGGTCGGTGGGCGACGCAAACTTTCATCCTTGCTGTTTTCATGATCCCCGCCGAATCAGCGGAGGGCGGATTGTGAGCCGGGGGCCCTTCGATCCAGGGTTCGAAGACTTGCCCCGGGTCATTCCGGTTTTCCCGCTGACTGGAATCCTCCTGCTGCCGGGAGGGAAATTGCCGCTCAATATCTTTGAGCCGCGCTATCTGGCCATGGTGCGTGACGCCCTGGCCGACGAGCAGCGGATGATCGGTATGGTGCAGCCCCGACTACCCGATCAGGACGACAACCAGGGGCCGGCCGATCTGGCGGCCATGATGGATCAGCCGGAAATCTACACCACCGGCTGCGCCGGGCGCATTACGGCTTTCAGCGAAAATGATGACGGCCGTTATAGTCTTACCTTACGCGGTATCTGCAGGTTCAGTATCGCCGAGGAAATGACCTTGCGCACCGGCTATCGCCGGATCCTTGCCGATTATCACCGCTTTCGAGACGACCTGTCGGTGCAGCCGGAATCAGAAATCGATCGCGACCGGCTGCTTGCCGTGGTGCGGCAGTATTTCCGGCAACAGGACATCAAGGCGAGTTGGGAAACAATCGAGGCGACGCCCAATGATCGTCTTATCACGTCGCTGGCCATGACCTGCCCGTTCGGCCCCAATGAACGTCAGGCTCTTCTGGAAGCCGCCGACTTGACGGCGCGGGCCGAAATGGTGATTACCTTATTGGAGATGGCGTTGCTCGATGGCAACGGCGGCGGCGGCTCCAGCATCAACTGAGGATTAGACAATTAATGAACCAACCCAGAAAAGGCGTCGACCCCAAGCTTCTCGAAATCCTGGTCTGTCCCGTCACCAAGGGCCCACTCGATTATGACGATGCCGCCCAGGAGCTGATCAGCAAAAAAGCCGGTCTCGCCTATCCCATCAGAGACGGCATCCCGGTCATGCTGGCCGGCGAGGCGCGACGGCTGGATGACGATGCCGCTATCGTCAAAATATGAGCCGAGCCACGCCGCTGCCCTTCTCGGTCGTTCGTGATGGCGTCCACCACGCCCACCCGGCCGACCGAGATCCGTTTCAAAAAAGCGGAAAAAACCCTCGATATCACGTTTGATGATGGCACTAAATATTCCTATCTGGCGGAATTGCTGCGGGTTGAAAGCCCATCGGCGGAGGTTCAGGGACATGGGCCGGGGCAAAAGACCATCGTCGCCGGCAGGCGCCATGTGAGTATTCTGGAAATCGAGCCGGTCGGTCATTATGCGATCCGCCTGGTGTTTGACGATCTGCAC
>Ga0315339_1002964_pt1 | contig 12335 bp, 12 predicted proteins | sample ASW17metaG_FD_204514 | JGI IMG/M metagenome (GOLD analysis project Ga0315339, IMG submission 204514) | Ammonia-oxidizing marine archaeal communities from Pacific Ocean, United States - ASW #17 | ecosystem: Environmental > Aquatic > Marine > Oceanic | place: USA: California | collected 2016-12-05
GCAGTTGCGCCAGGATGCGCTCGGCGCGCGCGGGTGAACAGCGGCAGCCGGGCCGTAGATCCGTGGGCTCGAATATACGCACGCCGTCCTCGTGGAACAGGCGGTAGAGCAGATCATCGCCGGAGAGCGCCGGGTCCAGCAATTCGCTGTCCTTGGTGCTAGCCAGCATGGTGACCACGCGGCGCCAATCGTCCTCGGACGCCTCGTCCCGCTCCACCTCCACCCCGCGGGCCAGCAGGGAGGGGTCCCCCTCGGGCAGGCGTTGCAGCATGATGGCGCCGCCGCGCCAGGCACCACCATCGCTGTCGGGGCCGCGCCCGCAGGCCAGGACAATGGCCGTGTCGATCTGTTCGGACTCGCGAAAATAGTTATGGGCGCAATCCGCCAGGCTTTGCCCTTCCAGGGCGACGATGCCCTGGTAACGCTCCGTATCGGTGCCCTGATCGACCGTGAAGGCAATGTGCCCACCACCCAGGATACGGGGAATGGAGGGCCGGGCATCGGCTTCGAACCCGGCAATGGCGTCTGCGTCGAACTGGGCGTAACCGCGTAGATCACCGGGCGATTTCACGTCCGCCACCATGGCCGACAGCGGGCCGTCGCCCTTGGTCTGCAAGGTGAAGACACCGTCGAATTTCAGGGCCCCGGCCAGGGCCGAGGAAAGGGCGACGGCCTCGCCCAGCAGGCGGCTGACCAGGTTGGGATAATCATGGCGGCTCAAAATTTCGTCCAAGGCGGGGCCCAGGCGGACCAGACGGCCGCGCACGGTCATGCCTTCAATCTGAAAGGGCCGCAAATAATCGTCGGAGATCGGGGTCACGGTATTATTCCAGGCACCACGTCAAAATGCTCTTTTGGGCGTGCAGGCGGTTTTCCGCTTCGTCCCAGGCGAGTGATCGCGGGCCGTCGATTACCTCTGCCGTGACTTCCTCGCCCCGGTGCACCGGCAGGCAATGCATGAAGACGGCATCATCCTTGGCTTTTGCCATCAATTTTTCGTTGACCTGAAACGGCGCCAGCATGTTGTGCCGGTTGCCGGCAGCCTCGTCATCGTCATGCATCGAGACCCAGGCATCGGAGACCACGCAATCGGCGCCCGCAACTGCTTCCTCGACGGATTGGGTGACGGTAATATCGGCGCCGTTGTCGCGGGCCCATTGCACGGCACTGGCCGAAGGGCTGAGTTGGGGGGGGCAGCCAAGGCGCAGTTCATAGCCAAATTGTGCCGCGCCGTGAATCCACGACGTGGCCACATTGTTGCCGTCGCCGGACCAGGCAATAACCTGCTTATGGATTTCGCCGCGATGTTCTTCCAGGGTCATAATATCCGCCATCAACTGGCAAGGGTGGGAGGCATCGGTCAGTCCGTTGATGACGGGCACCGATGCATGCGCCACCAACTCCTCCAACATCTCGTGGCCCTTGGTGCGCAGCATAATGGCATCCACGTAACGGGAGAGAACGCGGGCCGTATCGGCCATGGTCTCGCTGCGATCCAATTGCAGGTCATCGGAATTCAGTACGATGGTCTGGCCGCCCAGTTGCCGCATGCCAATATCGAAAGAGACCCGGGTGCGGGTTGACGGCTGAATGAAGACCATGGCCAGTACCTTGCCGGCTAGGGGCAGGTCCTCGTCCAGGACGCCCTTTGGCTGGCCGCCGCGGGCCATCTTGCGGGCCTTGGCGCGGTCCAGCATGGCGCGCAGATCGGCGCTGTCGATCAGGTTGATATCGAGAAAATGACGCGGCTGGCTCACTGGCCCTTGCTTCACTGACCGAGTTCCCGGCAAACGTCTTCGAGGGCGGCGATGGCATCATCAATATGGCTCCCCTCGATATTCAAGGGCGGCAGCATGCGCAGCACGTTGTCGCCCGCGGGGGGCACCAGAACGCCTTTTTCACGCATGGCGGTGACCAGATCCATATTGGGGAATTTGCATTTGATACCCACCAACAGGCCACGGCCGCGCACGCCCTCTACCACCGCGTCGTTGCGTTGGCACAGATCCTCCAAACGGCTGCGCAGGACATCGCCCAGGCGTTCGACATTTTCAATAAAGCCGTCCGCCAGAATTACGTCCAGCACGGCATTGCCGGCCGCCGCCGCGAGGGGGTTGCCGCCGTAGGTGGAACCATGGGTGCCGGCCACCATGCCCTTGGCCGCATCCGAGGTCGCCATGCAGGCGCCAATGGGGAAGCCACCACCGATACCCTTGCCCAGGGTGGCGACATCGGGCCTTACGCCCGACCATTCATGGGCCAACAGGCGTCCCGTTCGGCCCATGCCGGTCTGCACTTCATCAACGATCATCAGCAGGCCGTTGTCGTCGCAAACCTGGCGAATTTGCCGCATGACCTCGTCATCAACCACCAACACGCCGCCTTCCGCCTGGATTGGCTCGATCATGATGGCGGCCGTGGCAGGTCCGATGGCGGCGTTGAGGGCGTCCATGTCGCCTACCGCCACATGATCAAAGCCGTCGACCTTGGGGCCAAAGCCGTCCAGAATTTTCTCCGTTCCGGTGGCCGCGATGGTGGCCAAGGTGCGGCCATGGAAGCAATCGTCGAAGGTTATGACGCGATAGCGTTCGGGATTGCCGTTGGCATGATGAAACCGCCGAGCCAGTTTGATGGCGCACTCGTTGGCTTCGGCGCCTGAATTACAAAAGAACACCGTGTCGGCGAAACTGTTGGCGACCAGACGCTCCGCCAGGCGCTCCTGACCCGGAATGTTGTACAGGTTGGAGGTATGCATCAAGGTCGCGGCCTGTTTCTGAATGGCCTCCACCAGGTGGGGATGGCTGTGGCCCAGGCACAGCACCGCCAGCCCGGTGGCAAAATCCAGATACTTGCCGCCCTTGGTGTCGTACATATAGGCGCCTTCGCCCCGGTCGAACGCGATATCAATTCTGCCATACGTCGGCATGACCGCTGCTGTCATAACGGGCCCCTCCTGCTCAATATTTGCGGCATTCGCTGCCGCTTGGGAAAGGGGCGAATTATCTATGCAAAACGGCGGCTGTCAACTTTTCTCGGCGGGAAATGGCGTGTTATTGCGCGGTATTTTGTCCGTCCTGGGGAGGGACGCCAAAATGCGCCCAGCGCTTGCGCCCGCCGTCGATGTCCAGATAGTGCAGCAGGGCCGATATGGGGCGGTTGTCAAAAGCGGTGCCCGTGCCCGACATCAAGGCTTTGGCGGCCTCGTCAAAGGACATGCCGGGGCGATAGGCCCGGGCACTGACCATGCCGACAAAGGCATTGGCCACGGCGACAATGCGGGCGGTGGGCAGGATCTCTTCCCCTGCCAGGGCAGCGGGTTGTCCGGCCCCGTCCCAGCGTTCCTGAAATTGCCGAATGGTCTCGGCCACCGGCCCTTCGAATTCCACGCCTCCGATCAATTCGGCGCTGGTCAGGACGGATTGGCGGATCATGGCCGACTCATCGTCGCTCAATGCTTCCCGTTTGGTCAGCACGTCCTAGGGCACGGTGACCTTGCCCAGGTTCATCAACGCGCCGACGATATCACAGGTGGCCACCGCCGCCTCATCCAGATGCATGGCCTTGGCGATGGCCCTGGCGACTTCCGCCACCCGGGCCGAATAGTGGGCCGAGAACGGATCGCGCCGGTCCACCACCGCAACGCAGGTTTGTACCAATTCGCGCAATATCCTGGCCCGGCGTTCCCGTTCGTCGACCAAGTCGGTGATGTCTTCCAATATCATCAGGACGCCGGAAATTTCCGTGCCGTCGGACCGCAGCGGGATATGGTCTGATTTGACCACCCGGCGTCCGCATTCGTTGTTTTCCACCCGCCATTCGGTCAATGGCTGATATTTGTCGACCACTTGCTGGTTGGCCCGTTGCAGGGCCCGGGCCCGGTCGGCGCCCATGGCGCTGATCAGGGTTTTGCCGATCAGTTCACTGGTTGCTACGCCGGTTTCCTCGCCGGCCTTGGAATTAGCGAATATCACTTCGCCATTGCGGTCCACGGCGGCGATGGCCGTGGGTTGGCCGTCCGTCACCACGCGCAGGAAATCGCTAACCGTTTGCAATTCGGCGTTTAACTGACGCAATCCTTCGGCCGCCGCCGACAACCTAACCGAGGAACCATGGCGCCAGACCCCACAAACAACTGCCGTCACCACCGCGATGACCAACCACAACCCGATCAGCAGGATCATCTGGCGGCGGTCGGAGGCGGCCAATGCCTTTGCCCGGTCCACGCTGCGGATCAGGGTCCAGGGCATGCCTTGGATGCCGTGTGATGTGGCAACTACTTGGCGGCCCTGATAATTCGCATAGGTGCCGAAGCCACCGGTCCGCCGCATTAGTGCGGCCGCGGCAAGATGGGGTGTGTCCAGGGAAAGACTGCGCTGTAGTGGTTTGCTGCCGTCCGGCAGCGGGGAGAGGTATTCGACTGTGGCGCCGGTTTCGCGCACCAAATAGATCTGAGCGGTCTTCTGGGTCTCGCCGGGCTGAATCAAGCGCCGGAAAAGGTCGTCACCGACGGTGCCGATGCCCAACACGGCGCCGACCTGATCGGCCGGCCGGTTTTACCCCTGCTCGGCGAACACCGGTCGCAGAAAGGCGATGGTCGCCTCGCCGGAGGCGCCCATATAGATATCAAGAACACCCCTCGTGCCCAATTTCGTCGCCCGGACGAAATCCTGCAATCGGCTGTCCAAAGGCGGGGTGCCAGGGGTGGTCACTAATATTTCCCCTTTTGGTCAAGCAGGGCCAGGCCGGCGACGCCGATGCGCTGAACATTGGCCTGCACCTCCGGCCCGGTGACCGGGCTGGCGAAACCAGATTGATCGGCCGTGACCAACAGCAGGTTGCCAAGGTACTCGGCCTGGGCCGATTGATCGGTGATCCCGCCCGGCTGGCCGCCAGAGAGAGTCAGCTCGGTCAAGTAAAGCTGCAGGGATAAATTGTCCGACAACCCGGACAGCGTCTTGAACTGGAGGTCCCGCCATTCCAGTACTGACTGGGCCCGGGATGCGGCGACAATGCCCAAACGCACCTGCCATTGGTGCAGTTCCCGCTCACCCTCGGCCGCGACGAAACGATGCACGGCGAACATGCCCAGAACGGCGCATAGCAATAAGATTGCCCCTACCATGATGACATTTCTGTTCAATTTGGCCAACGGTAGAACTCCATTCTCAAGGCGCGCGCGGCCTGCCGTCTGGAAAGAGGTTCGCACGAATGCCATGGGGCCGTAATATGGTAAAGAAATCGGTATACTTCGGCGGATTTTCGCGGCTAATTAACGTCAACGTTACCATGAGAAAATTTCGCTGTATTTTCAAGGAATTGTTGTCGAATGCAAATACCGCTGCTCGCGGTCGCCGTGGCGTTGGCTATTAACATCCTGTGGGGCGCCAATCCTGTTGCGGTAAAGATTGGCTTGGTTGCGTTTCCACCTATGTGGAGTGCCTTTTCCCGCTTTGTCATCGGCGCGCTTTGCGTCGCGGTCTGGGCCCGCGCCAACGGCATTCGATTATGGCCGCGTAAGGGGGAATGGTGGGGCCTGTGTTTGCTGGCGGCTTGGTTCATGACGCAGATCGCCATGATGAACGTCGGCATCAATTTCACTTCGGGTGCTTCCGCGGCCGTCATGATGGCGACATTTCCATTTTTCGCCGGCATTTTTGCCCACTTCATGATTGCCGGCGACCAGCTCAGCCTTGGCAAGGCGGCCGGGCTGTTGGTCGCCTTTGGCGGTGTTGGATTGGTCTTAACCGGGGGGCAGATCCCGGACGAGCTGTCACGGGCCAATGTGGGCGATTTGATCCTGTTGGCCAGCACTATTTTATTGGGCGGCCGGATGATCTTCACGGCGCGGCTGGTCAACAATATTGAACCGGCGCGGGTAGTCTTATGGCAAATGCTGTTGTCATTGGCCGGTTTCGCCCTTGGTGCGCTTTTGTGGGAAGAGATCGTCTGGGGGGAGGTCGGCTGGATACCGGTGGGGGCCCTGGTATACCAAGGCGTCGTCATTGCCGGTCTGGCATTCATGGTCAATGCCCGGCTGATCAAGCGCTACAGCCCGTCCGTCGTTGTTAGCTTCGGCTTTATATCACCGGTATCCGGCGTCGTCCTAAGTGCGCTGCTGCTCGGCGACCCGTTGACGTGGGACCTGGCGGTTGGAACCGTAGCCGTTGGCGTAGGTCTGGTCATATTGACCCGTCGGGCCCAGCTTAGACCGGAAACCTAGTATGTTTGTTTGCCGCGCGGCATAATACAGTTAAGGAGAATGACCGCATGAATGCCAAGCCGGAATTTCGTTTCAGCGCCTGCCCCCATGATTGCCCTTCCACTTGCGCCTTGGAGGTGGAGAAGCTGGATGATCAAACCATCGGCCGGGTGCGGGGTTCCAAGGATAATGACTACACGGCCGGCGTCATCTGCGGCAAGGTGGCGCGCTATGCCGAGCGCATTCACCATCCCGACCGTCTGACCCAGCCCATGCGGCGGTCCGGAGCCAAGGGATCGGGCGACTTTGCACCAATCAGTTGGGATGATGCTCTCGACGAGGTGGCGGAGGCGTTTTTGCAGGCCGAACAGCGTCATGGCACGGAAACCATCTGGCCCTATTATTATGCCGGTACCATGGGTCTGGTCATGCGCGACGGCCTGAACCGGTTGACCCATGCCAAAAAATATTCCGGGATGTACGCCACTATCTGCACGACCTCCGCCTGGAACGGTTTCATGGCCGGAACGGGCCGCCTGGCGGGCGCCGACCCGCGTGAGATGGCCAAAGCGGATTGCCTGGTGATCTGGGGCACAAATCCGGTCAATACTCAGATCAACGTCATGACCCACGCCACCAAGGCGCGCCGGGGCGGGGCCAAGATCGTACATATCGATACTTACCGCAATGGCACGGCGCAACAGGCCGATTTGTTCCTGTGCGTGAGGCCTGGAACCGATGGCGCCTTGGCCTGTGCGGTAATGCATATCCTGTTTCGCGATGGTCTGGCGAACCGTGATTATCTGGAGAAATATACCGATTGCCCGGCCGAGTTGGAGGCGCATTTACAGAACAAGACGCCGGCCTGGGCCGAACGGATTACCGGTGTTCCAATGGCTGATATCGAAGCTTTCGCCAAGCTTGTGGGTGAGACGCCGAAGACATTTTTCCGCCTGGGCTATGGCTTCTCGCGGCAACGCAATGGTGTCGTCAACATGCATGCGGCGTCCTGCATCGCCGCCGTCACCGGCGCCTGGTTGCATGAGGGGGGCGGTGCCTTTCACAACAACGGATCAATCTACCATTGGGACCGGAAAATGATCGAAGGTCTGGATGTACGGGATCATTCGATCCGGACGTTGGACCAATCCCGCATCGGCCCGGTATTGACGGGCGACCCGGGTGCTTTGCGCGACGGGCCGCCAGTGACCGCCTTGTTCATCCAAAACACCAATCCCATGCGGGTGGCTCCGGACCATAATCTGGTGCACCAGGGATTTGGCCGCGAAGACCTGTTCACCTGCGTACATGAACAATTCATGACCGAGACGGCGGAAATGGCCGATATCGTTCTGCCCGCCACGATGTTTCTAGAACATGACGATGTCTATCAAGGCGGCGGCCACCAATACATCACCCTTGGGCCAAAAGTGGTGGAGGCGCCCGGGCAATGCCGTTCCAACCACGATGTGATCGTTGCCCTGGCCGGACGGTTGGCGGCCGTCCATCCCGGTTTCGAGATGACGCCATTGGAGTTGATCGACCACACCTTGCAGGCTTCCGGCTGGGGTGACGTTGAAACTCTGCGCGAGAAGCGATGGATTGATTGCCAACCCCCCTTCGATCAGGCTCATTACATCAAGGGTTTCAATTTCCCCGACGGCAAGTTCCGCTTCGCCCCGAAATGGGCCGAAATTCTGCCCCATGGCTACGGGCCGGACGGCGGCACGGCGGCAATGCCGAAACTGCCCGACCATTGGCCGGTGATCGAGGAAGCGACCGCGGCGATGCCCTACCGATTGGTCACCGCGCCCGCGCGCAGCTATCTCAACTCCACCTTTTCGGAAACGCCAACCTCGGCAGCGCGTGAGAAAAAGCCCGCCGTGATGATGCACCCCGATGACGCTTTGGATTTGGGGGTTGAGACGGATGACAAGGTCATGCTGGGCAACGACCGCGGCCAGGTGCCCATCGACGTTGCCGTCTTCGACGGCGTGCGGCGGGGGGTGGTCGTGGTCGAAAGCATCTGGCCCAACGCCGCCTTCGAGGGGGGCAAGGGGATCAATGTTCTGACCGGTGCCGACCCGTTGGCGCCCGTGGGCGGGGCGGCCTTCCACGACAACCGCATTTGGATCAAAAGGATGCCATGAGCCAGCTTGAAACACCGGCCGAAGGGCTAAACCCCCTTACCGATGGCGTGGCATTTATCGACAACGAATACATGCCCATTGCCGAGGCGAGAATTCCCCTAACCGATTGGGGATTTCTGCGTTCGGATGTCACTTACGACGTGGTGGCGGTATGGGGCGGCGGCTTCTTTCGGCTGCGGGATCATCTGGATCGCTTTTCCCGGAGCATCGGCAAACTGCGCATGGCCGCGCCCCATGACCGCGATGGGATCGCGGCGATTTTGGCGGAATGCGTTCGCCGCTCCGGCCTGCGGGAAGCTTATGTGGAAATGATCCTGACCCGGGGCACGCCGCCGCCCGGCAGCCGCGATCCCCGTGCCTGCGAGAACCGGTTTTATGCCATGGCCATACCCTATGTCTGGATTGCGCCGCCCGAAAAGCAGGAACAAGGCCTGCACATGATTATCAGCGGCGTGCCGCGCATCGCACCCGAATCCGTTGATCCGACGGTGAAGAACTTTCACTGGGGCGATATGGTCAAGGGCCTGTTCGAGGCCTATGAACGTGGCGGTGAGACTGTGGTTCTAACCGACGGCAAGGGCAATATTACGGAAGGCCCCGGCTTCAATCTTTTTGCCAGCATCGGGGGCCGGTTGGTGACCCCGGCCGGCGGCGTTTTGCTGGGCATCACCCGCAAGACTGTGATCGAATTGGCGGCTTCGTTGAACGTCAAGGTCGACGTGGGCACCTTGACCGAGCGCGAGTTGCGCCAGGCCGATGAAATTTTCATTTCTTCGACTGCCGGCGGCATCATGCCGGTTACTAGATTGGATGACAATGTAGTCGGCGATGGCGGCCCGGGACCCATCACCCTTCGTCTGCGCCAAATGTATTGGGACGCCCATGAAGGCGGCAAGTACGTTACGCGGATCGACTATGGTTAGCGCACGTCAATATTAACCCGCGCCGCTGCTACCATGTTGCGCCCGGCGGCCGCTCTATGGTTTTCAAGAAATCAAGGATATGGGCGTGCAGCGCCGGTCCGGCGCTGATGACCGATCTATGGCGAGGATCGGGCAGGTTATAGGCAAAACCCTCGCCATGTGCGTTGGTATTGCAACCCCCGGCCTCGGCCAATATCAGTTCGGCAGCGGCAATGTCCCAGTCGCTTTTGCCCGATAGGGAGATGCAGGCATCGTAGCGCCCCTCCGCCGCCAGGCACATGCGGTAAGCGATGGAATTCACCATGTGGATGGTGACCTTCTTCGGCGCATGGGACGGCGCGGCGTTTTTGAACAGGTTCCGTCCCGTCAACAGACGGGTGCCTTCAAAGTTTGGGGCGTTGGAAACCTGGATTTTGTCGCCGTTCAAGCGTGCCCCGCCGCCCAGAATGGCGTCATAGAATTCTTCCTTGGCAGGATTGTAGACAGCGGCGGCGACCGGCCGGCCATCGCGTACCAGGGCGGCGCAAACGGTGAACTCGGCCCGCTGCTGAATAAAAGCGCGGGTGCCGTCGATGGGATCAACCACCCAGATATCCCGGCAATCCATGCGCTTGGCATCATCTTCGGTTTCTTCCGACAACCAGCCATATTCGGGTCGTTCGTCCAACAGCCGCTTTTTCAGCAAGTCATCGACCGCATGGTCCGCCTCCGACACGGGATCATCGTGCCCTTTGTCCCAATGCTTCACACCGTCATGAAAATAACTCAACGCCAGGGCGCCGCCCTCGCGCACGGTCTCCAGCAATAAGGCGTGGTCTGCCGGCAATTCCCTCACGTTCCGGCCACCATTAGACCGTCAATCCGCAAAGTCGGCGCGTTGCTGCCATAGCGAAAAGTTAGATCATTGGCTGGGGTGGTTTCCAGGAACATGTCTTTCAGGTTGCCGGCGATGGTCAGTTCGGAAACCGGGTGGGTAAACTCGCCCTTCTCGATCCAGAAACCAGAAGCACCACGGCTATAATCGCCGGTGACCCCATTGACGCCGAAGCCGATCAGTTCGGTGATATACAGTCCGGACGGGATATCTTTTAGCATTTCCTCCGGGCTCAACTCGCCCGGCTGCATATACAGGTTCGTGGTGCTGGGCGACGGCGGGCCGGAGGTGCCGCGGCTGGCATGGCCGGTGGTGGCAAGTTTCAGTTGGCGGGAAGACGCGGTGTCCATCAACCAGGTGGTCAAGACGCCGCTATCGGCCAGCAGCCATTCCCGGTTCTCCACGCCTTCGCCATCGAATGGCTTCGAGGCGAGACCGCGCGGCCGGTGGGGATCATCGACTATGGTGACGCCGGCCTTGAAGATGGCCTTGCCCAAATAATCCTTCAAAAACGAAGTACCCCGGGCAACGGACACACCGCTAATGGCGCCGGTGAAATGGCCCAAAATTGATCGCGAGACGCGTGGGTCAAACACCACGGGCACCTGTTGGCTTTCAACCTTGCGCGGGTTCAACCGTTTGACCGCCTGCTCCCCCGCCGTTTTACCAACTGTTCCAGGCGCCTCGAGATCGCTGCCGTGCCGTGCCGAGGTGAAGTCATAGTCCCTCTCCATGCCCGTGCCCTCGCCCGCGATGACCGAGGCAAACAGCGAATGGGAAGAGGTGGCATAGCCGCCGGCGAAGCCGCTGGAGGTTACCAGGGCAATGCGGTTGCGGCTCCAACCGGCACCGGCACTTTCCGAATTGCTGACGCCATTGACGGCCAAGGCGGCGGCTTCGGCTTGCGACGCCATCTCGTACAAGGCATCGGGTGCCGGTTCATGGAGGTCGTTGAGGTCCAGATCTGGCGGCGTCTTGGATAACCGGTCGGCGTCGGCCAGACCGCAATAGGGGTCTTCGGGCATTGCCGCCGCCATGGACAGGCCGCGGACCAGCAGTTCATCCAGGCTGTCGGCCGAAATATCCGTCGAAGAAACAATCGCCTGTTTCTGGCCGATAAAAAGGCGGAGGCCGAGACCCTTGCTCTCCGAGCGTTCCAAATCCTCCCGCTTGCCAAGGCGATAGCTGACTTCCAGAGACGTGGATTCAAACAAGACCGCGTCGGCGGCATCGGCGCCGCCTTTTCTGGCCTTGGCGACGAGGTCGGACAACAGGTCCAAATCATTGGCCGTTGCGGCCGGCTGCTGGCTCATGCGGTATCTCCGCCGTGTTGGAAATTACGTGAGACTGTATAGGACTTTCACGCCGCTATTGCGACTACCCTGGTCACCAAACTGGCGAAAAAGTGCTAAGGAAGATGTAAGGCGCCCTTGGAAGACCTAATAAAGGTGAACGTGTAGGGCGCTTCAGAAGTCGGATACAATGCCCTTGCGTTCCCAGTCACCATAGCGGGTCGGCTCCAGGCCCTTGGGACCGCCGATTTCCTTGACGGGTTTGGATGGTTCCTTGTCCGCAGGTTTTTCGATCGTTTCGTCCCTTGTTGGCTTGGTCCCGGTCGCCATCATTTCTGTCCGCCCGTGTTGCAAATTTCTGAACTCAAGGTACCAGCCTCCATGAAGATGCGCCAGTGATTGGAATTTTTTGATGAGCGATGTGAAAAGTGGTCCTGGACAGCGGTCAAGGGCAGCCGCCATGAAACTTCTGCATCGTATCTTGGATCGTGGCCAAATGCTTGATACCGCCCTGGCCGATGAACAGGAAAAAGGCGGCCGGATGGCCGGGCTGGCGTCACGTGACCGGGCCTTTGCCCGGCTGTTGGTGGCGACCGTGCTGCGCCGCCTGGGCCAGATTGATAATGCGATCGACCGATGCCTGGATCGCCCCTTGAATAAATCAGCAAGGCCGGCGCGACATTCACTGCGTCTCGCCGCCGCCCAGACCATGTTTTTAGATACGCCCGATCATGCCGTGGCCGACGGTGCCGTACGCTTGATGGGACCGCGGCTGAGGCATCTGAATGGCCTGGTCAATGCCGTGGCGCGGCGGCTAATCCGCGAAAAATCAGCGATCATGTCCGATCAGGACGAAATAGTCTTGAACTGTCCCGGGGGGCTGCGTGAAACATGGTC
>Ga0315339_1002965_pt1 | contig 12329 bp, 14 predicted proteins | sample ASW17metaG_FD_204514 | JGI IMG/M metagenome (GOLD analysis project Ga0315339, IMG submission 204514) | Ammonia-oxidizing marine archaeal communities from Pacific Ocean, United States - ASW #17 | ecosystem: Environmental > Aquatic > Marine > Oceanic | place: USA: California | collected 2016-12-05
GCAGTTATGAAAGGTTCAAGCTTAGAAGGAATGGATACCCCAGAAGGTGTTAATTTAACTTTAGGTGGATCTGATGTTAAAAAAGCTCTTAAAACTTTAACAGGTGCTCTTGCTGGAAAAACTGTTTGTACTCAAACAGGAACTATTCACCAAAATTTCTTAGAGTCAGGTGATGTTGGAAGTGTAAATGTTAGAACTTACAAAACTCAAGATGAAGTTAACTTAGATTTAACATCTGGTAGATGTGATGTTGCATTAGCAGCTGCAGTTGCATTTACAGACTATGCTGACAAATCAGGAAAATCAGTTGTACTAGTTGGACCAACTTTTTCAGGCGGTGCATTTGGTAATGGTGTAGGTGTTGGAATCAGACAAGGTGGAGATAGCGCTATTGGAAAAAGAGATGCTAAAATCCTAAAAGATTTCAACAAAGCAATTGATAAAGCTAGAAAAAAAGGAATTATTAGCAAACTTGCTATTAAACACTTTGGTTTTGACGCTTCTATGTAATTAATTTCAGATTTGGCGACTATAATATATAGTCGCCAGTCTATATGGAACTTCTCGCTTTTGGTAAAACAGGTTGGGGTGATGAATTATTTTATGCAACCCTAATGACGATAGCTGTATCAGTTACAGCAATGTTAGTTGGTTTTTTTTTCGCTTTAATTTTTACCCCATTAAAACTTTCTAAATACAAATCATTAAATTTAATTGGAAATTTCTATACAACTGTAATTCGTGGTGTTCCTGAACTTTTGGTAATTTACCTTTTCTTTTTTGGAGGAAGTGGAGCGATTATGTATGTAGCTTCTATCTTTGGTTATTTTGAATATATAGAAATTAATGCTTTCATTACAGGCTCAATGGCAATTGGAATTATTTCGGGTGCTTATTCAACAGAAGTATTCCGTGGAGCCATTCAATCTATAGACAAAGGCCAGTTTGAAGCCGCTAAAGTTTTAGGGGTAAGTAAATTTGCTCAATTTTATAAAATAATTTTACCGCAAATGTTAAGACTTGCCATTCCTAACTTGAGCAATGTTTGGCAAATTACTTTAAAAGATACTTCCCTTATTTCAGTTACAGGTTTAGTTGAAATTATGAGGCAATCTTATATAGCCGCTGGCTCAACTAGAGATCCTTTATTCTTCTATTCATTTGCTGCAGTTTTATATTTATTGCTAACGTATTTGAGTATGAAATTTATTAATAGATTAGAAGCTAAATATAGTAGGGGGTATTAATGGATTTTGAGTTAATGTTCACTAGTTTTCCAAAGTTATTAAATGCTACCTTAATTACATTAAAACTTTTATCTGTCTCTTTAATAATAGGAATGATTTTAGGTTTATTTTTCGCAATTTTGAGAATGAACAAAAATATGTTTATTAATAAATTTGCATATGGGTATTCTTATGTATTTAGAGGAACTCCTTTACTAGTTCAAATTTTTATTATTTATTTTGGCTTAGGTCAAATTGAGTATTTAAGATCAACATTTTTATGGGTGATTTTGAAAGAACCATATTGGTGTGCAATTATTGCTTTTGCTTTAAATACGGGTGCTTATACATCTGAAATTTTAAGATCAGCATTTCAGACTATTAAACCAGGTATTATAGAAGCAGGAAAAAGTTTAGGCATATCAAGTAAAATCATCTTTTATAAGATTCAAATTCCAATTGCTATTAGACAATCTTTACCAGCTTATGGTAATGAAATAATCTTAATGATGAAAGGAACTTCATTAGCAAGCACAGTAACATTGATGGATTTAACAGGTGTTGCCAAATATATAATTTCAACAACCTTTAAGCCTATAGAAGTATTCATTGTTGCGGGTGGTATTTATTTATTTATGACATTTTTAATCCATAATTTAATTAAATATCTAGAAAAAAAATATAGCTTTCAATAATATTCTCAATGTATCTTTCAGAAAAACAGATCAAAGATTATGAAAATTTTGGAGTGATAATAATTAAAGATATATTTAAAGATTGGGTGGACCTATTAAGAGTAGGATTTCAAAAAGTTTTAGATAACCCAAGTAAACATGGAAGAGAAAATGTAAATGATAATAACGGTAGATTTTTTGAAGACTATTGTAATTGGGAAAGAATAAGTGAATTTAAAGATTGTATTTATAATTCCTCAGCTGCAAAAATAGTTGCTGAAGCTACATCTTCTAAGTCAACACAAATTTTTCATGAACATGTTTTTATAAAAGAAGCAGGAACACATAAAGAAACACCATGGCACCAAGATATTCCTTATTATTGTGTTGATGGAGATGATACAGGAAGTTTTTGGATACCATTAGATAACGTTGATAAAGAAAATAATCTTCAACTTATATTGGGATCACATAAGTGGCCTAAATTAGTCAGACCAACAAAATGGTCTAATGACCAGTCTTGGTATAAAGATGATAGTAATTTTATGGATTTGCCTAAAATAGATACTTTTAAAAAAGATATTTTAATACCTGAATTAAATTTAGGGGATGCAGTATTATTTAATTTTAAGATTGTTCACGGATCAAGTGGTAACAAAACTTCAAAATCTCGAAGAGCATTCTCAATGAGATTTATAGGTGATGATGTTAGGTATATTGATAGAGGAGGGCCAACCTCTCCACCGTTTGATGGAATTAATTTGAAATCAGGTGATATGATGCGTGAAGATTGGTTTCCTAGAGTTTTTAATAACTAGTATATTCTTTAATCTCTTTAATTTTTGAACCCGTAATATTATTTATTTCTAATTTAATTTTTGCTCTATCATCATTTAAGAAATGAACATCTCTTGAAAGCTTAATAAATTTTTCAGTAAAATCTTTTTCTTTTTCACACTGTCTTTTATCATCTTCAATAACCCATAGCTTAGAATTAATTTCTTTTAACGATTGAAACAAATTTTTTAATTTATCATCTGACTTAATATTTTTGTCTAACTGATCTTTTAAAACAGAATGTTCATCTGATATAAACTTTAACTTCTCTGGATTTTTAATTTTTTCTTGTTTTATTTCTAATATAGAAATTTTATCTAATAGTTCACCAACTGATACTTCAACTATAATTTTATTCATAAAATTTTATACTATGTTAAGTTGTTATAAATATGTCTAATATTTTAATCATTAAACATGGATCTTTAGGTGATATAGCGCAAGCCAGTGGTGCAATTCAAGATATTTCTGAAAATCATAAAGATGATCAGATACATCTAATGACAACCAAACCTTACTATGATTTGTTTAAAAAAAACCCTCATATTTCAAATGTAATTTTAGACAAAAGATTATCTAAACTCAACTTGATTTATTTATATTCGCTAATGAAACAAATAAAGAAACATAGCTTTGCTAAAGTCTATGATCTTCAAAATTCTAGCAGAACATTTTTTTATAAAAGAATATTATTTCCAAATGCAACAAAGGAAATCTGGTCATCAACAGAAACAACCCTTCCAAGTGGAACAACAAAACAAGATTTTGATAAAGACTCTGTTTTAGAAAGATTTGACCATCAATTAAAAAGCTCAGGGATAAGTACATTTCACACAATGAAACCTGATTTTAAATGGAGCTCATCAGACATATCTCAAATAAAAAATTATTATGAGTTAGATAAATATATTGTTCTTTTTCCATTTTGTTCACCACACTTAACCTCAAAGAAATGGCCTTACTATAATGAATTAATAAATTTGATTAATGAAAAATATAACAACACCTATAAAGTTGTCTTAGCCCCAGGACCAAATGAAATTAAAGAAACATCAGATATAAAAGCCTTATCTGTTTTAGATAACGGAAGAGCTTTAGATATTTCTCAATTATCATCATTAATTAAAGGTAGCTCTTTTGTTGTAGCTAATGATACTGGACCTGCTCATATGACCGCTCATTTAGGATCTAAAGGGTTAGCTTTGTTTGGTGCACATACGACAGCTTACAAGGTAAGTATTGAAAGAGAAAACTTTAAACCTATTCAGGTTTCTGATTTGTCAAAATTATCTGCTGAAAAAGTCTTTGAAAGACTCGTTAATTCAATTTCTTAAATTAATTAATACTTTTAAAATTAATGGCACTGTAAAAAGAATAAACAATAATCTAATTATATGATGAAAAGCAACAAAGTCAGGTTCTAAATCAAACGCTATAGCAATTACTGCTACCTCATAAATTCCACCAGGACTAAAAGATAAGATGAGAGTTAAAATATTTGTATCAACAAAAAATGTTGCCACATAAGCTGCAATAAAACCTAATAGAACAAGAATTGTTGTTGCAACCAAACTATGTAGAGAATTGTTAGCAATTTCTTTAATTGTCTTTTCAGCAAATCTACACCCAACTGAAGCACCTAAAATTAAAAGACAAAAATTAATTGATGCATCTGGTAGCTTGTATGATGCAACATCAGTCATTTGTAATAATCCACTAGCAAATAATGTTCCTGACAAAAGAGCAGCAGGAACCCTAATTTTATCAAAAATTAAAATAAAAATTATTGAAGCAACAATTAACATAAGTAAATTTAAGTGATTTTGAGCCATATAATTAAAATCATCTACAATAAGAGTTTCAGTGACTGCGTTATTTACAATTATAAATGGAATGACAGTAATTATAATTATTAATCTAATTAAATGAGAAGTTGCTACTTGTGATAAATCAGTTTTTTCATTTTCGGCTAAAATCATTAGTGGACCCAACGCACCTGGTGCTGCAGAAAATATTGAAGCTTTCTCTCCATAACCTGCATACTTTTGTAAATATTTTGAAACTATTAAAATACAAACAATAATATAAATGAGCATTATTACAGAGGTCCAAATCCAATTAATCATTTGATTAAATAAATTTTGATCAATGTAGTTACCAATATGCAGTCCAAGAATAATTAAAATAGAACTAAGAGCTAATTTTGGCATTTTAACTTTTAATCCTGTTAAGGCCCCAATAGATGTAATAATCATTGGTCCCAACATCCAAGCTAATGGAATATTAAAGTAATCTGCAACGATTGCACTTGGGATAGAAATTAAGATTACTAAAAGAAATTTTTTATTAAATAGTTGTTTATAATTTGTAAGATTAAAAAACACTTTAGAATCATTCATTAATTATTCTTCTATCATTTACTATTAAATAAATAATAGAAAAGAATTAACCGTAATAAGTGAAATATTTTTTTAATTTTTTTTAAACCACAATGTATTTGTAAAAAGTTGTTCAAAAAAACTTATCACTTCTAGGTTGTATTACACTATATTGTTTGCATTTATCTAAATACTGTAATTAACTTTGATTTTTAAAATCAATGAGGGGAAAAATGAATAATATAAAAAAAATAGTTTCAGTATTATTCTCAGCAATCTTATTATTTTCAGCAACTACAACTAGTTCAATTGCGATTGATAAAATTCATTTCGTAATTGGTGGTGGTGCTGGAGGTGGTTGGGATGGAACTGCTAGAGGTACTGGAGAAGCTTTAACAAAAGCTGGTATGTTAAAAAGTGCATCATTTGAAAATATGTCAGGTGGTGGTGGTGGAAAAGCATTAGCTTTCATGATTAATACTAAACCTGCAAATACAGTTTTAGTTCAATCTACACCATTAGTTTTAAGATCAATCACTAGACACAAAGGTTACGTGAGTGGTAGTGGTACTTTATCTTATAAAGATGTTGTGCCGATCGCTGGTGTAATTGGAGACTACGGTGCGATTGCTGTTGCAAAAAACTCACCTTACAAAAACTTTAAAGATGTAGTTGATGCATATAAGAAGAATCCAAGCTCTGTTAAAATGGCAGGTGGATCAGTAAGAGGAAGTATGGACCATTTAATTGGTGCTTTAGCTTTCCAAGCTGCTGGTGCTAATCCAAATGACGTAGCTTACATTCCTTATGATGCTGGTGGAAAAGCGTTAGCTGGACTTTTATCTGGAGAGACTCAAATTATCTCTACAGGTTTAGGTGAACTTATGGGTGCAAGAGATCAAGTAAGAATTATTGGTATTACTGCTCCTTCAAGAGTTTCTGATGCTCCAGATGCACCAACTCTTAAAGAACAGGGTTATGACGTACAATTCGTTAACTGGAGAGGATTTTTTGGACCTCCAGGTATGAGCAGTGCAGATAAAAACGCAATTGCTAAAATGCTAGGCGATGTACAAAAAACTTCTGAATGGGAAACTGTTAGAGCAAGAAATGCTTGGGTTAATATTTACAATCCAGGTGACAAGTTTGTTTCTTTCTTAGAAAAACAAACAGAAGAAATGACAGCTCTTATGAAGAAATTAGGAGTTATATAATCCATAGGATTATTTAGAAACTAGAGCAGTGAATATAAATACTACAAAAATTATATCACTGCTCTTTTTTATTTTTTCAGCATTCTATTTATATACTGCTTACCAAATTCAAGTTTTTTCATTTGATGAAAATGCACCTTTTAATGCCAGAACATTTCCAATTTATTTAGGTTATGCTGGATTATTTTTTTCAGGTTTAAAAGTAATTTTACCTGATCCAAATACAATTAAAGTTGAGCATAAAACTTTAGAATACAAAAAAACAGCAATCTTAGTTTTAATCGCAATAATCTATGGAGCTACAATTTTAAAAGTTGGGTATTTTTTAACCACTTCTTTATTTCTAATGGCATCTTATTATTTTTTAGGTGAAAGAAGGTGGGTGTTAATGTTTTCACTGTCCTTTCCATTTGTAGCGGCATTTATGTATCTTTTGCATGGTGTTCTTGACATTTATTTAAGAGATCCATTTCTTCAGATGATTGGAGTGATGGGATGATAGAAGGAATTTTAATTGGATTAAAAACAGCTCTTACTTTTCAAAATATATTCATGGTTATGATTGGTTGTTTCTTTGGAACAATTATCGGAATGTTACCAGGTCTTGGACCAATGACAGCAATAGCATTAATGATACCAATCACTTATGGTTTTGATCCAGCAACTGGTTTAATTTTAATGGCTGGAGTTTATTACGGGGCTGTATTTGGGGGCTCTACTTCTTCAATATTATTAAATGCTCCTGGTGTTCCTGGTACTGTTGCAACTTCTTTTGATGGTTATCCAATGGCACAACAAGGTAAAGCTGGTAAAGCTTTAGCGATAGCTGCATGGAGCTCTTTTGCAGGTGGTACACTTGCTTCCATATATTTATTATTTTTAGCTCCAAGTTTATCAAAAGTAAGTTTGTCATTCAGATCACCTGATTACTTTGCTTTAATGATTTTAGGATTAACTGCGATAGCTGCTTTTTCATCTAAAGGTCAATTTATAAAAGCAATGATGATGGTGGTACTTGGTTTAATGCTAGCTTCTGTCGGTCAGGATAGTTTATCTGATATTACAAGGTTTACATTCAACACCATGAACTTAACGGATGGAATAAGTTTTGTTCTTGTTGTAATGGCAACTTTTGCAATGAGTGAGGCATTAACAATTATTTTAAAACGTAACGATCCAACAGCAGCAGCCAGGCAAGTATCCTTAACAGAACTTGGTTCAATTAAGATTAATAAAGAGGAAAGAACCAAAATGTTAAAAACTATTCCTAGAAATTCAATAATTGGCTTTTTAATTGGAGTATTACCTGGTGCAGGAGCAACTATTGCATCTTTTTTAGCATATGGAATGGAGAGAAATTTAGTAAGTGATGAAGAAAAAGAAAAATTTGGCAAAGGAAGTGTTCATGGATTAGCTGCACCTGAAACTGCAAATAATGCAGCATGTTCTGGTGCATTTGTACCTTTATTAACTTTAGGTATTCCAGGAAGTGGAACAACTGCTGTAATGTTAGGAGCTCTTTTAGGGTTTGGTATCCAACCTGGTCCAAGACTTTATGTAACTAATCCTGAAATTTTCTGGTCAGTTATAATGTCGATGTATATCGGAATGGTAATTTTACTTATTTTAAATTTACCTTTAATTCCTTACATAGCTAGAATTTTGGCAATACCAAAAAACTATTTAATTCCACTTATCTTATTTTTTTCAATTACAGGAATTTATGTAATGTCATTTAATAATTTTGATATTTATTTAATGATTGGAATTGCAGTTGTTGCAACTTTTATGCGTTTATACGATTTTCCAATGCCACCACTAATCTTAGCTTTTGTCCTTGGTGGATTAATGGAAGAAAATTTAAGAAGATCTTTGTTAATAAGTGATGGCTCATGGACTTTTTTATGGGATAGAACTCTTACAACTTGCATATTAGCAACCACAATCCTTATTGTTGGGTGGCAAATTTATAAAACAATTACTAAAAAAAATTAAGATTTAATATCAACTCTTTTTCTGATTATTTCTTTGTCTAGCTTCATCTCTCTATAAGAAATTATGAGCACACCAGTAAATATTATAAGAGCACCGATCCAAGTATAAAGATCTGGAATCTCATCAAATACAAAATATCCAATAATAGATGCAAAAACTAAATTTAAAAAAGAGTAAGGTTGGGTCATACTTACATCTACTAGTTTAAAAGCATGGTTGAGTGTTAAGTGTAAAACTGTTCCACACATTGCTGCTAAGATTAGGTAGATGAATGTTTTTAAGCTAGGCATCTCCCAAAAAAATAAAACAATAAAAAAACTAAGTAGGCTCATAAAAATAGATTGATAAGCTAGAATAGTAATTGCGCTATCATCTTTAGAAATTTTTTTAGTTATAATTATATTAATTGACCAAAGTAATGCTGAAAATAAAACCATATAAACTCCAATAGATATATCTACAAAACCAGGTCGAATAATTACTAACATTCCACTAAAACCAAGTATTAGAGCCAAAGTTCTATAAATATAAATTTTCTCTCCTAAAAAAAATACCGCAAGTATTGTTACAATTAAAGGAACAACAAAAGATATTGCGGTAAGTTTTTCAATGGGAAGTAATACTAAAGCAGAAAAGTATAATAGCATTGCAGGTAAACCAAGTATTGCTCTTAAGAAATGTTTTTTAAGATGAGTTGTTTTAAGTACAGCATCTTTTTTTTTAATTATATAGGGTAAGATAATTGCTAACCCTAAAAAAAATCTAAAAAAACCTGCAACATAAACATTAACATCTTCTTGAGCTATCTTTAGAAAAGACAGCATTACAGTTCCAAAAAAAACAGAAATGATAATTAAAAAAATAGCTAATTTGTTATTGGACATCAGTGAATTACTATAATTATAAATATGGTATTAACAATCTTAGTTAAGAATATTTCTATATTTTTCGATAATATTTGACCAATAAAATTTTGAGACACTATCTCTAGCATTTTTTCCGTATTCTAAATACTTCTTGTTTTCTAACATTGAATTTATAGATGAATAAATATCATCTAGATTATTTCCATCACAAATTAGTCCGTTTTTTTCATGGTCAATTGCATCAACAGCACCACCATCCTTTCCACCAATAGAGGGAATTCCATATTGTGCAGCCTCAACATAAGCAATACCAAATCCTTCAACAGACTTTTTATGAATAATAGAGGGCATGACAAATATATTAGATTTAGCAATTAAAGCATTTTTTAATTCATTGCTAATATCTTTAAAGAACATTACTTGAGCTTCTAGATCTAATTCTTTAACAAGTTTCTTTATATTTTTTTCTTCATCCCCATAACCAACACAAATATAGACTATGTCAGGATAAATTTGTTTTAAATTTCTTAAAGCCATAACAATTTTTTCATGATTTTTTCTTTTATCAAATCTTGAAACAGTAATAAGTCTTGGTGTTTTAACTTTAAGAAGACTTTCAACTTTATCTAAAGATTTTTTATCTAATTCATCAGCAGGATCTATTCCTGGATTAATTACAATAATTTTATTTTGATTTACCCCACAATCAATTGCTAGATTTTTTGTAAACTCAGAATTAGCAATTACTTTTTCAACATTATTTAAAACATTCAAAACTCTTTTGTTTAAACTGGTTCCTTTAGGATGATTAATTTCTTTACTATGAATTAAACAATATTTTTTTTTGTTTGACTTAATAAGTTCTAAGCTTTTCCAATGATCAACAATAATTCCTTCAATCTTATTTTCTTTAATAAATTCATTAATTAATTGAGCTTTTCTATATTTTCTTAGCATTTTAATTCCACCAACTCTTTCAATAGAAAATGAAGCTTGTTCATCAAAGTTTTTATGATTTTCAAAATGATCTGCAAAAACTTTGATCATAAAGTTTTTAGATAATTCTCGTGCTAAACCCCACATTAAGCTTTGCATACCACCAAGCTCTGGTGGAAAGGATCTAGTTACAATTAAATGCATTAATCATACTTCCATTTAATACCACAGCCAGCACTTGGAATTTGATCTTGAGGTCCTTTATTAGTTTCAGCAACTTGTTTCATGGCTTTCAATAAATCACTTTCTCCATCTTTAACTGGCACAAAGTTTTTAAGTTCTCTTAATCTACCTCTGTATTGAAGTTCTAAATCTTTATTATAACCAAAGAAATCTGGAGTACATACGGCATCATATGTTTTAGCAATCTCTTGTGTATCATCATGCAAGTAAGGAAAACTAAATTGATTATTATTCGAAAATTTAATCATATTATCAAACGAGTCTTCTGGATAATTAACAAAATCATTAGAACATATAGCAATTGAGTTTATTCCAATTTTCTTTAATTCATTACAATCTTCAACTAATTCTTTTGTAATAGCTTTTACATAAGGGCAATGATTGCAGATAAACATTATCAAAGTTCCATTTTCTCCCTTGATATCATTTAATGAAATAACTTTATTATCTGTTGATTTTAATTCAAAGGGCAAAGCTTTCTTACCAAAATCACATATTGGAGTTTGAACTGGCATACTATAAGAATATATAAATTATGTTTTACGATTTAAAAGATAAAAAACCTCAAAACTCTGGCGAAAATTGGGTAGCACCAAATGCAACCATTATAGGAGATGTCACTTTAGAAAAAAACTCTAGTATTTGGTTTAATGCAGTATTACGTGGAGATATCGAAAATATTAACATTGGTGAGGGATCAAATGTTCAAGATGGAAGTGTATTACATACAGATCCAGGCTGTCCTCTAAAAGTTGGAAAAAATGTAACTATTGGCCATATGGTTATGCTTCATGGCTGCACAATAGGAGATAATAGTTTAATTGGAATTGGTGCGGTAATACTTAATAAAGTTAAGATTGGAAAAAACTGCATTATTGGTGCGAAAACTTTGATTACTGAAAATAAAGTAATACCAGATAATTCATTAGTTGTAGGATCTCCAGGAAAAGTTGTAAGGGAAATTACTGAAGAAGAAAAAAAAGCTATATTAGAAAACACTAAGCGTTATCAAGATAACTGGAAAAAATATTCAAAATCAATTTTTTAAAAAGGAGAATAAATGTCTGCAGGTTACGTGATAGCTCAATTAAAGGTAACAAATCCTGAAAATTATAAAGAATATGTTGCTAAAGTTAGCGAGGTAGTTAAAAAATTTGGTGGCGAATATCTTGTGAGGAATGGAGAGTATCAAGCTGTTGAAGGAGAAGACAATTTTCCTAGAATAGTTATCATTAAGTTTCCAACTTATGAAAAAGCTTTAGAGTGGTATCATTCTGATGAATACAAGCCTGTTAAGGATATACGTTTACAAAATTCTGAAGGTAGCAATATAATTATAAAAGGGATTTAAGATAAATTTCTAAGGAATTAACCAGGTATCATTGTTATTTTCTAAATTAAATCTAGCTCGTCGATGACCTTTTGCTGCCAAATAAAGCCATTCAATAGATTTAATTTTACACTGAATAACAGTAAAATTTTTATAGCCTTCTTCACTTTGTTCCATTGTGTATTCAAAATTATCTAACTTAGGCTTTAATCCTGATGTCGGATTATCAGATTCTGCTCCAGGTCCATTATCAACCAAATAGCATTTTCTACTCATATGACCTGTTTTTAACCAAGACTTTTTTGTTATTTCATTGTCATGATTAACAGTGCATTCAACTTTAAGTCTTACCTGTATTTTTTCATTCTTGTCATAAAAAAGCATAGCTGCATTTTTATTTACTTTTAATTTTCTAATTTTATCTGATCTAATATCACTGTGGTATTGAACAAGATTTTTTGTTTCGTCTGATTTTCTAAGAACTATAATTCTTCCATCAAAATCAGATTGATCTCCACAAATAAAAACAGGTATTCTAAATGGTGAGCCTCTATCTTTGACTGCATTTGTTAACATTGACCAAATCTTTTTTTTGATCTCTGTAAAATCCTCATAGTAAGGAACTGTATT
>Ga0315339_1002966_pt1 | contig 12329 bp, 9 predicted proteins | sample ASW17metaG_FD_204514 | JGI IMG/M metagenome (GOLD analysis project Ga0315339, IMG submission 204514) | Ammonia-oxidizing marine archaeal communities from Pacific Ocean, United States - ASW #17 | ecosystem: Environmental > Aquatic > Marine > Oceanic | place: USA: California | collected 2016-12-05
CCGGGTCTGGTCGTATTTCAGTCGCCGGGATCGACATTGCCGCGCTGTCCGCCGGCAAACGAGACCGGTTCCGCGCCGAGCAAATCGGGCTGATCTTTCAGCAATTCAACCTGCTGCCCTTTGCCAGCGTGCAGGACAATATCCTGTTGCCGCTGCAATTCGCCCCTGAACGGCGCAAGCGCGTCGCGGACCTGCAAGCAGAGGCGAAACGGCTTTGTCGCGATTTGGGTTTGCCAGACGGCATGATGTCGGCGCGCGCGGGCGCGCTGAGCGTCGGACAACAACAGCGCGTGGCTGCCGCGCGCGCGCTGATCGGCACACCGCCGCTGATTATCGCGGATGAGCCGACGTCATCGCTGGATGCGGCCACGCAGGCCACGTTTCTGGAGCTGCTGTTCGCACAATCCCGCGCGCATGGAACGACATTGTTGATGGTCAGCCACGATGCCCGGCTGTCGGGCCAGTTCGACCGCGTCCTCCACATGGCCGACATCGCCCATTCTGTGCGAGAGCCCGCATGATCCTGCGCCTTGCCTTTGGGTCGTTGATAGCGCGGGCGTTGACCGTCGGCATGACCATCTTGGCGATCGCCCTGTCGGTTGCGCTTTTTCTGGGCGTCGAGAAGGTGCGCACCGGGGCCAAGGCCAGTTTCGCCGATACAATTTCCGGCACAGACCTGATTGTCGGCGCGCGCTCTGGCTCTGTTCAACTGCTGTTGTATTCCGTGTTCCGGATCGGCAACGCGACCAACAACCTGACGTGGCAAAGCTATCAAGACATCGCCGCCCGGCCAGAGGTCGATTGGATCGTGCCGATTTCCTTGGGCGACAGCCACCGGCAATTCCGGGTAATGGGCACGACGCCTGCTTTCTTTGATCGGTACAAATACCGTTCCGGGCAGTCGCTTGCCATTCGGGACGGAGCCATTATGGCCGACCTTTTCGATACGGTGATCGGCGCGGATGTGGCGACGACGCTAGGCTATGACATAGGCGACCCGATTGTCGTCGCCCACGGCTTGGCGTCATTTTCGGAACACGAAGACCAGCCCTTCCGGGTGTCCGGAATTCTGGAAAACACCGGCACGCCAGTGGACCGGACGGTGATTGTCAGCCTGCGTGCGATTGAGGCCATTCACGTTGATTGGCAAAGCGGCGCGCAAATCCCCGGCCAATCCACGCCTGCCGATGTGATCCGCCAGATGCCGCTGAAAGCCAAGGCCGTCACCGCCGCCCTGATCGGTGTCAAAAGCCGTCTTCAGGTGTTCCGTCTTCAGCGATCTATCAACGAATACCCGCAGGAGCCGTTGTTGGCGATCCTGCCGGGCGTGGCGCTGCAAGAGCTGTGGCAGATCGTTGGTATTGCCGAAACTGCCCTGATTGCGGTGTCGGCAATGGTGGTTGTGACCGCATTGATTGGCATGATGGCGACGATCTTTTCCAGCTTGAACGAACGCCGCCGAGAGATGGCGATATTCCGCGCCATGGGTGCGCGCCCGCGGGTTATCCTGGGCCTCTTGGTGCTAGAGGCCACAATGATGGCCGCGATCGGTGCGGTGCTTGGCCTTGCCCTGCTGTATGTGGGCCTATTCATCGGCCAGCCGCTGATCGACAGCGCCTTTGGCCTTTGGCTCCCGATAGAGACCCCGACGCTGCGCGAGTTGTGGGCCCTGCTGGGTGTCGTCGCCGCTGGCGCAATCGTGAGCATGGTTCCCGCCCTGCGCGCCTACCGTATGTCGCTTGCCGATGGTATGACGGTCCGGATTTAACAGGAAAGGGCCAAGATGAAACATCTGTCACGCCGGGCTCTGATGACAACGGTCGCCGCCTGCGCCGCTTTCCCACGCACTGCGCTGGCCGCGTCGGCCAAGAAAATCACCTGGGATGATCTTATCCCGCCCGGCGTGCCCTATTCCGAGATCATCGGCGAAGGCGAAATGGACGAGCAGAACGATACCTGGCGTCCGATCTTTGATGCCAATGCCACGCGGCTGAACTCCGATCTCGATGGTGCCTATGTCAAAATGCCAGGCTACATCATCCCGATTGATCAGACGCCTGACGGGGTCACCAGCTTTGTGCTTGTGCCCTATGTCGGGGCCTGCATTCACACGCCGCCGCCGCCGGCGAACCAGTTGGTGTTTGTCAGAACCAAAACTCCATGGGCCGGGACAGACCTGTGGGAGGCCGTGTGGGTGACCGGGCGGATGCAAACCCAACTGCAATCGACCGAGGTGGCCGAAACCGGCTATGCCATGACCGCCGATAAAATGGAGGTTTACGAATGGTAGCCCGCCACTTTCACCGGCGCATGGCCTTGGCCGCCTTGGGGGGCTTTGCATGTCTGCCGCAGATCGCAAGTGCCGAAGACTACATCGACCTTGACTGGAAAGACCTGGTTCCTGCCGATCAACCAACGCTGCCCCGGTCGCTACAAGGGCTGTTCGGCCATGACGAAACAGCCATGGCCAGCCAGCAACCGGACTCTAGCGGGGTTCGCACAGATTGGAATGGTGAGATCGTCCGACTACCCGGCTTTGTCGTGCCGATTGATTACTCCGGAACGGGCGTAACGGCCTTCATCCTTGTGCCTTTCGTGGGTGCCTGCGTGCATGTCCCGCCGCCGCCCGCCAACCAGCTTGTTTTTGTCACGACCAATGAACCTTACGAAAGCGCTGGCCTCTACGAGGCCGTCAACGTCATCGGTATGTTTGGAACGTCATCATTATCGACACAGCTCGCGGACGTTGCCTATGCGTTATCTGCGGATCGAATCGAACCCTTCTGATCGAGAGGTGCCTTCAAAAGCCCTGTGCTTTGGCTTAGTCGCCCATCCAAATACGGCTTTGGTCGCCGCCCAGCTTTGAATATCTCAACGGCCTGCGGGGAATTATGATGGCCTCAAGCTCTGGCTGGATGCGCAGGCTTAGCCAGGCTTCGGCCCAGGCCAATTGAAAACCCTTGAGGCTATCGAGCCCCGCATTCAACGTCTGAGACGCGCCAGCATGCGCAGCGCTTTCCACTCCGCCGGCTGCCAGATCTCGCAGCGTGAAATCCACGATCCGGTCCAGCGCACGATCACATCGGGTCATCACCGAAACGCCCTGCTGTTCAAGCAGCGCGGCGGTCACGGCCAAGGGCGCGACCGCATGCAGTTGATAGTGCAGGGCCAGATGTTTGCGCCCCATTTCCTGCGGCAAGCTTCCGTCGGGATTGGCAGTACACACGACATAGCTTAGCGACCAGGCGGACCAGCCGCGCGTCACCGCATCATTCGTCAGCAACGCAACTGACGCGCCCGCAAGCGCGGCCCAGGCCCGAAGATTGCCAGACGCCGCACCTTCAGGTGCGGTTTCCCAAAACGTCATCTGTTCATCCATGCGCCGGGTCAACCAAGCGCTCACAGCCGCAGTATGAACGCGGTCCGCCGCCGGAGCCACCTGCGCGGCCACAAGCGCAAGTGCGGCAAGACGAGACCCAACCGTCAATTTCGCCGTTTGCGTGGCAAGGTCAGACAAGGCGTCGGCGTCGGCCCATGTCGCGAGTCCCGCCATCACACAGGCCGCCGCATCAGGGTCATTTGCCGAAAGGGCCGCATCGGTCCGATCCGTCAGGTCACGCACAAAACCATCAAGCCTCGCAATAGCCTGTTTCGCGTCAATCTCGGCTTCTAGGTCGATCTCGCTGCGCGTTGGATCATCGTCCGCGTAGCGGCTTTCGAAATCAAGGCTGATCAAGGGGGCCGCCACGGAGGGGCAAGCCGCCATTGCGGGCAGTGGCGCGCAAAACGCAAGGGCCGTCAGCCAGTTGCGCATCACTCTATTGTCCTTTGGCGATGCGCAGCATTTTGGTCAGTGCCGCAGCGTCGGGATGCCCCAGGCTTGCCGCCTGCTCTAGCCAGCCAATGGCACCGTCTGTATCCGCCGCCCCCCCAAGACCAAGGCCCAGCGCGTACCCTGTCTGATACATCGCGTCGCGATGACCGCGCGTTGCGGATGCTTCAAGCCACTCTAGTGACTTGGCCAGATCATCAGAGCTTGACGCAGTGTCACGCAGACGCATCCCCAGCGCATAGGCCGCTTCGACATCGCCAACCTGTGCGAAGCGATACAGAATATCGTCCATGTCGATCATTGCATCCAACACAGCGCGTATTTCATCTGTTGTTCCGCGATAGACCCTTGCCAAAGTCGCAATATCATCCGCGTCTTCACGCCCAGCGCCCGACACAAAATGCCGAACAGCCGCTTCCGCGTCATAGGTCGGCAAGTCCGGGTTTGCAGTCAGCTTGATCAGCCGCATCAATGCGGATGGGTCACCTTCGAGCAATGCCCGGGTGGCGCGTCCAACCGGGTCAGGTGCCGCGCCCTGATCAAACCAGCTGATCTGCTGGTTGGACAGGCGCAGCTTGGACAGAACATGCCCGCGCTCGAAATACAGTCCGACCTGACGCCAATGATCGCTCATTTCACCGTCACCCCGAATGGTATAGGCATCTCCCAGCTCATCCGCATCCTTGGTACCGCAATTCATCAGGGACACGGCACGGTCAATATAGTCATCAACCTGTGCAACCCCGATATGAGGGACCGCGAACATCAATGCGAGGAAATCGCCGCGCGCCTCTATCTTGTCCGCGAACTGGGCAAAGACATCGGCCTGCGAGCGGACGTCGGCCTGCAGCCGTGACAGCAATCGGATGGCCCCGCCTTCACCCCGGTTCCCGGCCATGGTCAGCAAATGCACGATTTCATCCGCAATCTGCGGATCACGCGCGTTGTATTCGATCAGCGCGATTGCCAGATCTAGCGCCGTCGTGACGCCGTTGTTCAGGTACACGCGTCGAAAAAATTCGATGGCAAGGTCACGCTGAGCGGGTGTGGTGGCCAACTCGAATTCCAGCTCTGCAAACGCCTCTAGCGCTTGGTCTGATCTGTTGATCCTTTGTGCCCAGTACCGCAGAGCGGCCTCGGCCGCGAATGGATCTGACTGGATGCGTTGCGCTTGTGCGGCGACCATCTTGACCCGCCAGTCCACGGCAAGACTTTGTATTTTCGCAATGGTTTCGGGCGCACGATCAGGCGACAAAGCCAAAAGGTCATTGGCGGAAATCTGCAGTATTTCATGCCCCGTGGCGCTATAAGCCGCGGCCCAGTGATCAGCCTGTGCCAGCTTTGGCGCATCATTCACACGACACCGATAAAGCGCATCAAGCTCGCGCATTCCCTCTGGCATACCATGGCGCGACACGACCTCTAGCAACAGGTTTTCGGCACGGGCAATCTGAGCCGGGTCATCACGATACCGAACCAGCATGCTGGCCAACTGCCGCTGGCCGGGGCCATCGCCGCGCGCAGCGGCCTGTTCCAGCAGGACCATTGCCTCTGCCTCACCGGCCCAACGTCCCTCTCGAATCAGAACTTCACGCGCCAGTTGGGTAAATACCCGGCCCGGGGCCTCTGGCATCTGCGCAACCTCGCGCAGGTAGACCAAAATCGGGCCACCTCCGGCAGTCTCTAACCCGTCAATCTTAACCACCAACTGCAACAGCGGCGCGATGGCACCAGACGTGCGGCGCTTGTCTTGGCTGTAATTAAAGCCAAGGATTTTGGACAGCTCTGCCTCATCCACTGCGCCGGAATTAATCAGCGCACTGCTCGTGGCGTCATCGACCGTTACCCCCAACCGCACCGCCTGTTCCAGATAGCTGCGCAGTTCAATGTTGTCCTTGTTGGCGGCATCCGCATTCAGATGAAATTCGACGAGCCGCCACGCGGCCTCGGCCCCGCCCATATCAGCCGCAAACCGATACCATGCCAGCGCCAGCGCCGGGTTGGCAGCCACCACATCGCCTTTGGTATATTCCCGAGCGATCCGTTCCACACGGCGGCAGACCCCGCGATCAAGTGCGCCGAGAATGCCGCCAAACGCCATGGTCACCGTCAGATCAAGTGGCGCATCCCAGCCTTCGAGTAACACACCCTGTCGTTCCATCCGTGCGATTTCCAAAAGCGCCAGCGCATTGCCGGCATAGGCCGCCTCGCGGATCAACTCTTGCGAAAACGCCAAGTCGACAGGAACGCCGGTGCCGTCTGCATAAAAACGCGCCAGGGCCACGCGTTGGTTGTTGGTCATCTCGGACGTACGGTCGCGCAGATCCTCGATCAATCTGTCAGCCTCGATCTGGTCAAAACGGCCTGCCTGCACCATCAAATCAATGCGCGCAAAGGCGACATCCATAACGGTAAAAGTGTCGTCAATGTCGGCCCGCTTCGCGATAAGTGCATCGATGAAATCAAAGAAACCGTTGGCGTCTTCCTCTGAATAGCTGCGGATATCACGCCGCAAAAAGCGGATGCGCTCGAGGTTCGTCAGGCTTTCACCCGGCCCCTCAGTCGTTTCATCATCCGTCGCGGTGTTGGCGCGTGGCACGTTACACACATCCCGCGGCGCAAGGGTCGGGGGCAGGAAATCTAGCGTAATCGGTGCCGACTGTGTCAGCCCGGCAACCGGGAACAGCGTCAGAGCGGCGATCAATATCAGGGGACGGAACATTTGTCTTTCCCTCTCAAGAACAGGCGGCAAGGTGGGATCGCAGACCAAAAGCGGCAGGGCCCTCAATCTCGACCGCGCGCAGACCAGTGGTTTTCAACCCCGCAAGCGGCAGGTAAAACCGCCCGGTCAAAAGCTGATCAGCATGACGATAGATGCTTCGGGTTCGAATAAGCCCATCGGCATCCGTGAAGTGAAAGCGAACAAACGGCAACCGCGCGCCGCCAGCATCCAACGCCAGGGTGATATTCGCACCAAGCTTCAGTCCCTCTAGCTCGGCACGCAAAAGATTGCCTGCCGGAGCGCGGGTCAAAGCAATTGGGGCGGTGCAAGAGTTGGCCGCCGCAACCACCAGTTCGCGCAGCGGCTGATCACCATGATTGGACATCGACGCGCTTACCGGCACTTCCCACACCAAAACGCGCGGCGGAGCGGCCTGAAAATCAGCAGACGTCAGGTAGGATGACATTGCCGCAAAGGCCCCACCCCCGGCCACGCCATAACTCAAGACCTCAAGGCCCGTGGCCTCACTTAGAAACCCCGAAAGGTTCAACTCGGGCGTTCCTGTTATCTCTGTGCCTAACAAAACCAGGCGTTTGTTGGTCGCGGCCCCGGCAATCGTGGTGGAATTGGCCGTGGTGCGCGCAGTCGTATAAGGCTGCAGCGAAACAGTCGGCAGCGCAGATTGGCAGGCCGTCTGAAGCTGCACCCGCATCGCAGACGGCAGCGTTACCTCGGCACCCTCGGTCGAGCGGTAGGTGTCGCGCGTCACACCCACAAGATCGGGGTGATCCGCAAGTGTCGCGCCCACGGCACTGGCCAATATCCGCGCGCCTTCGGCCGTTGGCCGGGGGTCGGTCTCAAAGAAAGGGCGTCCGCCGGATTGGGCGGCAGTCCGCAGATCACTCAGCGGTTCCGCGACCGTCAGCCCGGCTTTGTTCAAACGTCGGATCATATCCAGATGAACTGCAGTCGAAGCCTCGACATCATATCCCAGATGGCCTGCCATTGCAGGAAGGTCGCGGAACAACACTTGTGCACGCGTTGGCACAGGCAACAGCACCAGCGTGGTGCCGCGCGCGGCCAATGCGTTATTCAGGTCGGACAACAGGACGATTGTCTCATCCCCGAAACCATGGTGCGCCTGTAACTCTGGGCGAATGGCAAAGAATACGCCGTTTTTTCCCTCAGCCGCAGGCAGCGCAGAGTGGGTCACAAGACCGCTGCAGCCATAGCCCGACTGGGCCTGCCCGGCATTTGCCGCCAACAGGGCCGTCACTGCGATAAGACCAGCGCGCAAAGCCCGAGCCATGCTGCTGATGCCTGTTTCTTGATCCGGTATCATTGCAAGCCCCCGCTGCTGCCCGGTTATTATTAGGTCGTCTAATTACTATATACTAACTATCATCAGTCTTTGGATTATCCATCAGGCGCAGTAGGTTTTGCGCAGAGGTTCTCACGGCCAAATGGTCGGACGCTGATGCCAGTTCCAGCATGTTACGGGCCAGCGCGAGGTCTGCCGGGTCTGGCGTCTCGGCCGCGCGCGTACGCTCCAACAGGCCCATGGCAATTCCGAACTCTATCCTGCCATTACCCTGTTTACGTGCCTCGGCCAGAATACGCTCGCGCGTGCGCTCTGATAACGCCCCGAACAGGCGACCCTCGCCGTTGAACGCCACGACGGCTTCTAATGCCAATGTATTGCCCGCCCAGGCATGTGGGTACAGCACCTGCATGTATTTGCGAACACGCGCGCGCGGTTCAGTTTCCGGGTCAAGCTGATGCAAGGCATCAACCATGGTGCGCAGCGTCCAGATCCGGCCGGTTCCTACGGCAACTGCCGAGAAATACGCCAGATCGGATTGGCTCGGCTTAGCCGAAGCGGAGTCAAGCACGCGAACGTAGCGTTGTGCCGCCAGACCGTCGCCAGCTTCGGCAAGCAGTCTTAGGTCATGCGCACTTACGTCTCTGCCGTCATGCAGGGCTGCGCGCGCGTTGCGCAACGCGACCGTGCGCAGCCGTTTGCTGCTTCTCAGGCCAGGATCGACGGTGACCGAAACACGCGTATCTTCAATATTCGACGCAATCAGGTTCGGGATGATTGGCCCAGACGCATCCTGTGCGGCAAGTGGCATCGCAACACCGCAAGCAATCAAAATGGCCGCAAGCCGTTTCATGACGTGCTCCCACAAAAGACACCGATGCCGATGTCCTGATTGGCGTGTCCATCCTTGATCCGCAATGCCGTAGCACCGCGCAGGTCTTCGACAACATTTCGGGTCAGCCTTGCGATGTCTCCATCAAGCAATCTTGGCAATTGACCCGAAAGATCATTGCCGTTCATCAGTATCTCTGCCCCGGTTGCCGCCGACACGCCTGATCCGTTGGACGAAAGGATGTTTGCACTTAGCAATGTACGCGCATTCGCCCCTTGGGCAGACACCCAGATGCCGGCGTTTCCATTTCCCGAAATCAGGTTCGCATTCACGACGGTACCGTCGCTTTTGCGGACTTCAACGCCCTTTTGGCGGTTATCCAGAATCACGTTATTCTGCGCCAATCCACAGCGGGTTTTCAAGAATTTGACCCCTGCGCCCTGGCGTTTCCAGATCAGGTTCTCGCGCACCTGAACATAATCAGAAGACCCGGTCACCAATATCGCAACACGTTGTCCCGACATAAGAATATTCTTCGAGATCTGAGTTTCATGAGACCCCTTGTCGACCCGAATTGAGTTTGTGTGCGAGCCGCCAGAGAATAAATTGTCTTCGATCAGCGTGCCCGGTGAATTGATCAGGTAGAGCGTATTGTTTCGCGCATTAATGAACGTATTGCCAGACACGCGCGCCCCGGACACGCCAGCGATGGTCAGGTTTTGCAGACCATCAAACAGGCTGTTACGGATGACGACATTGCCCTTGTTCTGGGTTAGCAGGCTACCTGCAACCGACAGCCCGCTGAACTTGGCCGTCTGACCAAAGCCCAGACCGCGGAGCGTCGCCCGGTTCATGTTCAGCGATCCGCCGCCGGTAACGGTGACAAAGGGCACAAAACTTGGAGTGTAGGAATTCCGGGGGCCGGAAACCTCTATCGTCGCGCCATCGACGTCGAGCGTACCCATCGAAAGGATGAAAGCCCCAGAATCGCGTGAAAGCGCCATCCGCTCGCCAGGCGAAAGCCGAAGCGTCGCATCAGGCCAGATCACGACCGGCACCGTCATCGTTCCATCAGGCAACGGTGGCATTCCGTGTGCAGCGGCGTAAGATTGGAGATCTGTCAAAGAGACTGTACCCGCGCGCACGGACACTGCTACGGGGCCACGCGGGCCCTGCGCATTGACAACCGCCATGGCATTCTGGCCGGTATAGGTCTGAGAAAGCGTTGCCAGCATCAAACGGAAGTTCGTTGTATCCACATCTTGCGGAACAACCTCTGCCGCTTCGGCCAGCTGCGTGATCGGCGTGACGGCTTCGAATAGGGGCCGCTCACTCAATGACGCTCTTTGCAATGACGCATCAGACGGGAATGCAGGTAGCTCTTCGGACAACTGTATCGAAAAAAGCCCACCATCAGCGCCCTTTGGCGTCGCGGCCATAGCGTCGGGCGCTGCCGCTGCATTTTCCGCGCCAAGAAATGAGTTAACCGACAGGCTGGTTGCTTCCCTGGCCATCCCAAAGGACGGAGAGGCCGTTGCCCCCTTCTCAAACAGCGGTAGCGTTGCCCAAATACCGGATACGTCCGCCGGGGCAGCCAAGCCCGCGCTCAGGTCTGCCTCGACGGCACGCAGCGCGACCCGCAAGTCGGATAGCTTGATAGCGCCAAGGTCAGTATCTGCCATCCCGGGCTGGGCCGCGAAAACCGCCGCAAGCACGCCAAACACGGCGCGCAACCTCAAAAGGCGGGGCAGACTAGCCATTGACCACCCGCCCCAGCGACTTTGGCTGAAAATCTGGTGACGCCAGTGTCACGAATAACAGTTCAGCGGGTTCATCCGACAGGTTGGTGATCGTAATATCGCCCTTTGGATCGGTATAAATCCGCCCGCCTTCGCCGACGGTCTTTTGCCACTCGGGGCCAGAGGCATGAACCCGCCCCCGCACAACCAGGGCCTGCCGCGCATCACCGGATTCAAGCGTCATCGCACGACCAACTTTGATCTCTGCCGCGCCGACCTGATAATTGTCACTTTGCGCCAGCGCAGAGACAGTTTTCTGGTCAACCATCGGTACCATCGCCGGTTTCGCTTCTTGATGGCGTTCGGTTTCCGAGCGTTTGGTCTTCTTGAGTTCGTCCACGATGGCCTTGACGTCTTGGGTTTGGTCCATCCGGGCCACCAACAGGGCGTCAGGCGTATCAATCACGATGATATCGGACAGGCCAACGACCGAAACAAGGCGGCTGTCTGCACGCACCATGGTGTTGTGCGAGCCAAGCGTTATCACGTCGCCTTGCAACACATTGCCGTCGGCATCAGGTCGCGAGATACCATACATCGCCTTCCAGCTGCCGACATCATCCCACGTCACATCCAGCGGGGCCAGCGCGATGCGGTCGGTCTGTTCAAACACAGCACTTTCCGTCGGCAGACTGGCAGCCATACCAAAGCTGGCAGACGCAAGGTGAAGCGCGCCCTCTTCGGTTTTCGCATCAATCACAGACTGCGCGATCAGATCCGCCGTCTTAGGGTCATACTTGCGGTATTCGTCGCGAATTGTCGTCGCCGCGAACATCGAAATGCCAGACGCCCAATAGGCCCCGCCTGCGTTGATCAATGCCTCGGCTGCGGGAACTGGCGGCTTTTCGACAAAACGATCAACACGACGCACGGGGTCAAAGCCCTCTAGCGGACCACCATCAACGATATAACCAAAGCCGGATTCCGCAAAGCGCGGCTCAATCCCAAAGGTTACGATCTGCCCCGCTTGCGCTGCGGGCAGGCAGGCACCAATCGACCCTGCAAGATCGCCCTCGATCACGTGATCTGCCGGTACGACGACAAAAACCGTGTCTTGATCTTCGGCCAGCATCATTTCGGCGGCGGCCAGAACAGCAGGGCCGGTATTGCGCCCCATCGGTTCACATATGATGCGTGCGTTTACCTGCAATTCCTGCAGTTGCTTGCGCACGGTGCCCTCATGGATGCGGCCCGTCACAATGACCGGATTGGCAAAGATCGCCGCGCGATGGCGCTGCACAGCAGATTGAAAAAACGTAAGACTGTCGGCACCGCCAATACGCTGAAACTGTTTTGGACTGTGCTTACGTGACAGCGGCCAAAGCCGGGTACCATTACCACCACATATAATCAGAGGTGTAATCCGTGTCATTGCTCGTTCTCCTGCCCGAGGCCGATCGCCCCTAGCAGTGTCTTAGACAACCGCAGCCGCGCCGACTTGTTTATATCTGACAGTCCAAGACTTCCGTCTCTTACCGTCAGGTCTATTGGAACGAATAAATCTCCACGAAGGGTCGCCGCGCGTGTCGTATCACGCACATTGATCTCTACAGGCAGTTTTCGCCCGTCTCTTAACTCGATTGTCACAGGGTCGCCCTGCAACGCGCGTGTCAGACCTTCAATACTGATCATCGTCCTTAACCTTAATGTAGACGTATCGTCGAAAATTGTCAGAATTAAGTCTGTAGGAAGGACTGTTGCGCCTTCAAATATTTCACTGGAAAGAACAACTTGGCCGTCGCGCGGCATCTGAAAACTAAGCACATCCCCGGTGGTCGAGGCAATGGAATACGCAACCTCGCCGTCCATCGCGTTAGGATTTA
>Ga0315339_1002967_pt1 | contig 12319 bp, 10 predicted proteins | sample ASW17metaG_FD_204514 | JGI IMG/M metagenome (GOLD analysis project Ga0315339, IMG submission 204514) | Ammonia-oxidizing marine archaeal communities from Pacific Ocean, United States - ASW #17 | ecosystem: Environmental > Aquatic > Marine > Oceanic | place: USA: California | collected 2016-12-05
TGTAGAAACATGAACGTGGTTAAGGTTCATGCGAAACCCGGCGATAAACTCCATTCCGCGTTTATGACTTTGGTCGATAAGTACCTCTAGCGGTTGGACACCTGCATCCAGCAGGGGAATAAAGCAATGGTGTTGCGGGCGCTGGTCATAATCGAATTTTTCGCAACGCCAATAGACGGTCCAACCCTGCGAGTAAGCTTCCTGAATGAAAGTATCGACGTTAGCTTCTGCCAGATCATCAACCCAGTTTCTCAAATTTTCTTCGGTGGGAATTTCCGGCAAGTAACTCCGAATGATGCTGGAAGGGTCACTGACATAAATAATGCGACGACCTCCACGTGGCGTGTATGCTCCCAGTTTGCTCATAAGATAAAAATTGGATAGTGAACATGGAAACATACACCTCGATTCTTTATATGATCATTTATCGTATGCATTCGTCGCCAGGTCTACGCGGGCAATTTTTTTGTCGTTTCATGCGAATATACTTTTCGCTGCAAATGCGAATTGCGAGATAAAACAATCTATTCAGTTGGAATGTGAACTGCAACTGCTATTACTTCAAGCATGTGTTGTATTCCATCGGCAACAGAAAGACCAATTCAGTCTTATTTTAATATGATAATATCATATATATTTGGATTTACCTGTGTATAGATTCAATTGTTGATTAATTCCAATTGTCATTGCGAGGCTGATTAACAGCCGTGATGATCCAGGGAAATTTCAGCCGCATATAGTTAACCCCTGGATTGCAGCAATCGACTAAGCCTCCTTCGCAATGACAAGAAAACAGATGATATAAGATAAAATAAGTAACAATCGATTATACTCACTCGCTTAGAGGACAATTTTTTATCTTTATGCCGGGCGAAATACTGCTAAAAGAAAACGGAAGATGATAAAAGGACGCATAAAGATAGTGGTCCCGGGCGACGATCCTCCCCAGATCCAGAATTCACCTCACCTCGAACGGTTGAAGGACTATGGAGATCTGACTCTCTACACCGATCGACCGAAAGATAGAGGGGAGAAGATTGCTCGCGTGGCTGGAACCGAGATCATCATGAACACAAGGAGTGCTGTCACCTGGGGTAACGAGGAGTTCGCACAGCTACCAGAATTGAAAATGATTACCACGTGTTCAATCGGAACGGATAATTTCGACCTTGCCGCGGCGAAGAAACACAGGATCGTGATCAGCAATCAACCTGGCAAGACAGCACCCGTAGTCGCCGAACACATATTTGGTATGATGTTTGCCGTGGCGAAGCGCGTGGCATTCTTCACTGCCGACATGAAACAAGGTCGGTGGACACAAATGGATAACGTTATGTTACGCGGAAAAAAATTAGGAATCATCGGAACAGGTGCCATTGGAGCAGAGATGGTGCGACTGGGTAGAGCGATAGGGATGAAAGTGTTAGCCTGGACATACAACCCATCAGCAAAACGTGCCCGGGTAATGGGTGTTACTTTCAAGGCACTGGACGAAGTCTTAGCTGAAGCCGATGTCATCAGTATTCATGTAAAGCTGACCGAAGACAGTCACCACCTGATCGGAGCGAAGCAATTTAGCAAAATGAAGGAGAACACAATTTTCCTGAATGGCGCGCGGGCCGCGGTTGTAGATACCGATGCCCTCGTTAAGGCACTCCATTCCGGTAAATTAATGGGGGCCGGTATCGACGTCTACGACGAAGAGCCCGCGCCAGCTGATCATCCCCTCTTCGCCTGTGATCATGTAGTGCTGACACCCCATAGCGCAGATTCTACTCCGGAAGGAATGGATCTCCTGAATAGCGGAGCCGTCGACAACGTTATCGCCTACCTCAAAGGCAACCCGAGGAATAGAGTCTGTTAATTAAATTGCGGAATGCGGATTTTCGATTGCGGATTGAATAATGATGTATTTTGATCACATCGTTTTCCACTTATATACAGCATCATCTTTTTCTTATACCTTTCAATCTTTGACTTTCGACTCCACGCAATCCGAAATCAGAAATCTGCAATTGATTGACTAGTTACCCATGAAGATCAAATCCATCCGTGCCGTCAATGTGAGTTTCCCAGAAACCAGTACCGGAGGAAGCTCCTCGAGCGTCAAGTACAAGACTGCGCGGCGACCTTCGTGGGTTGAAAGCGGTCCCGTCGCCAACCCCATGACACGCTACCCTCGCTACGCGGCGTTTCGCCCTTCATGGTACCCGACTTGGAAGAATTTCGGCTGTGTAGTCGAAGCCGAAGATGGAACCTGTGGTTTTTCCATCGCCAATCACGGTCGCCCCGTAGCCGCGATCATCGATGACTACCTCGGACCGCGTCTTGTGGGTGAAAACTGCACCGCGACTGAAAAATGCTACGATATGATGGTGCGCATGGGCGCGCCTTATGGTGCAACGGGGCTTCACTCCTACGCCGTCAGCGCTATCGATCTGGCCTTGTGGGATCTGAAGGGAAAATTAATGGATCGCCCGGTTTACGAATTGCTGGGTGGCCCGGCGCGAGATGAATTGTTCTGCTACTCCACCGGCGGGGACACCGACTGGTACATGGAACTCGGTTTCAAGGCTACTAAACTGCCCTGCCCCTACGGGCCCGCCGATGGCTTGGACGGGCTCAAGAAGAACGTGGATTTTGTAGCGAGGCACCGGGAACTGGTCGGCGATGATGTAGAGTTGATGTTAGACTGCTGGATGGCATTCGACGTGGAATACGCAGTGCGCCTGGCAGAGGCGTTGCGACCATACAAACTTAAGTGGATGGAAGAAACACTGCGCTCTGAAGATTTCGATGCCCATGCCCAACTGCGTCAGCGTGTTCCCTGGCAGACGCTGAGTACAGGTGAGCACTGGTACACTTCTGTGCCTTTCCAACACGCTGCCAGCCGCCACCTTGTGGATATATTCCAGCCAGACATTCACTGGGTGGGAGGATTAACGGCGATCACAAAGATCTGTGCCATCGCTGAAGCAGCGGGAATTTCGGTTATCCCCCACTGCGGTGGAAGTACACCTTATGGGCAGCACGCCTGCTATGCCATGCCCGCCATCCCATGGTCGGAATGCTTTGTCGCGACACCACCCGGGGAGTCGCCCAAAAAAGCAGAACAACTGCCAGGGATCGCAACGCCCAAAGATGGCAAAATGATACCCTCTGACGGACCTGGCTTTGGTGTACAAATACCCGAAGAACAGCTGTCGCCCTATAATTATCAGGCTGAATAAGTGTATTGAATGGAAGATGTCGGACTTCGTCCTCGGTAGGGGAGGTGTCGAACATCCTCCTCGTTACGCTAACGGTTCGTAGTCGTCCCGCAGCCGCGATGATACAGGATCCAGGATAATCCTAACGGGTTTAGGAATGTCGAGTTATACCCTCAATGCGTTTTTTCCGCATTCACACATTAACTCGTACACGCTTATTCGCATACAAACACATATCCCTTTTGACTTTTTGACCTTTTGACCTTTTGACTAATTACCCTATGGAATATCGCAGAATGGGACGGACGGGGCTTAAAGTTTCAGAGCTATGCCTCGGCACGATGTTGTTTGGAGGCACGACCGATGAAGCGGAAGCGAACAGAATTCTCAATATGAGTTTTGATGCGGGTATTAATTTCATCGATACCGCCGATGGTTACGCGAATGCAGAGTCTGAAAATATATTAGGTAGAGCACTTAAAGAACGCCGACAGGAAATCATTCTCGCGACAAAATTTTTTAATCCCATGGGATCGGGGCCTAACGATTCCGGCATGTCGCGTGTCTATATCATGCGCGCTATTGAAGCCAGTCTTAAACGTCTGCAAACGGATCATGTAGATATTTATTATATCCATCACGTGGACGTTCAAACTCCGCTTGAAGAGATGCTTCATGCTTTGGATGATCTGGTTCACGAGGGAAAATTACGCTATCTGGCCTGCAGCAACTATGAAGCATGGCGTTTGGCAACCGCCCTGGGTATAAGCAACGCCAATGACCTTAATCGTTTCGAATGCTATCAACCCCAATACAGCCTTGTTGTAAGAGACATAGAACTGGAATTGATTCCCCTCTGCCAGTATCACGATTTGGGAGTGGTGATTTGGAGCCCGCTTGCCGGAGGATTTTTGACCGGCAAATATAAGCCGGGAGATCTCGACGCGGGTGTCCAATCAGAAAGTGCTCGGAATTTACCTAAAGATTATTTTTCAGCGCACGCCGATAAGATACTTAACGTTTTGCTTGAAGTTTCAAATGAGTTGGGGCGAAGCCCGGATCAAGTCGCACTGCGTTGGGCACTTGAACAACCTGCCATTACCTCATCAATTGTCGGTCCTCGAACCGTAGCACAGTTAGAAAAAAACCTCGGCGCTCTTGGCTGGCAATTGGATGAAAGTGTACTTCAACGTCTGAACGCGATCTCTAATCTTCCCGAACGATATCCTCAAAGTTTTGAGAAACAAATGCTGAGCCGTCGCAATGACGCGGTGAAGTAGCGCGTTCGCGCGTTTTAAGTGTTAAGTTTTAGGTAAAGAAGCTTCATTTCAAATCTCCGGTTCTCTAGCCTTCTGGCTATCCGGCTACCGATCCCAACGACTGGAATTGATACCTGGAGCATCCCCATCCATATTATCCGGTTTATTGGGGTTGTCGTGCATCCAGATGCGTGTGTTGGGATCCCCTAAAAGCGCCTGAACTTCAGGGGGGAGTTCTGCTACTTTTTCCAAATCTCTCGGTTCAACATCGCCCGCCGGCCCAGCCCATGAAGGGCGGTAAGATATGGCCAGCATTTCACGCGAGCGGTCTCCCACATTGGGAAAATTGCCATGGAAAACGTTTTGATTAATAAGGACGGCCGAGCCGGCTTTGCAGGTAACCATCACCTGCTCAGGGTGCTCTTCGTATCGCAGATAGGGATTGCCTTCATTATGAAAACTGAGATGCGAACGTGGTAAGACGCGAAAGGGTGAAATCTCCGAAGTCAAGTCATCAAGATAATAAAGAACGCGAACGAGACGAGGACAGCTGAACTTGTAGCCGAATATTTTTGAGCTCCATGGCTGACCGTCGCAATGTAAACTGATACCGGGAAATCCAGGATCCGTTCTCACATAGGTGTAACTCATCATTATGAGTTCATCACCACAAAGCTCTTTGAGAAAAGCAATTAGCGGAGGGTTGGCTATCAACTTTGAAATTTCACCACCTGCATAAGTCATCTCTTCTAAAGCAGCCTGCTTTTTATCGCTATAATCAGCCGCTCGGGTCTCAATATTCCTCGTCTCCGCTTTTAGTTTTTCGATCTGTTCAGGGCTGAGTAAATTGGGGATTACAAGGTAACCTTCAACTTCAAGATGCTGTATTCGTTCACCCAATGTTAATCGGACCCAATCCGTGTCAACAATGCGTGCTTCAATTTTTGATTCCATCAATTCATACCTCCCTTTGTATTGAATCTAATTATAGATTCTGGATGTCGAAAGTCAAAGGGAGATAGTGTTAAGTTTTAGGTGTTAGGTTTTAAGCTAAAAGGTTTCTATCGACTATGCTCAGGGCAGGCAGGATGAATGATAATCTTAACTGTTTCAGATTGTCTGGCTTTCCTGTATTAATCCGCGGATCGCATATCCGCATTCGCTAACGCTCGCATATAGCCGATCGAATAGCCGAGACCAGCTTGTACCCCCCCATCGCCGCTCATTTGCGGGATGTGATCGGGAATGATGCAGCCATCGAACTCAACCTCCTGCAGTGCAGCCATTACCTTTGTCATGTCCATGTAACCCTCATCCATCATCGTCTCGCGCCACGGTTCGGGCATTGGATTGGTAACATTGCGAAAATGAACTTTGAAAAGCTTACCTTGCCGACCGAAGGTACGGATCGCCTCCAACACGTCAACTCCCATTCCCTTCTCGCCTCCTTCGAGCCAGCAGCCGACGCAAAGGCAAACGCCAATGTTTGGGCTATCAGCGACCTCCAGCGCGCGCTGATAACCGGCAAAGTTACCCAAAATACAGCGCGGTACACCGCCAAGTGCGTAAACCGGTGGGTCGTCGGGATGCATACCGATAAATACACCAGCCTCTTCTGCGACTGGCACTATCTTGCGCATAAACCTCTCGTAGTTGTCCCACAACTCGTCTTCGGTGTAGCGCCGTCCGTGAGGCAGTTCCCCTTCAAATTGCTTATTATCCCAGTACCCCCGGGCATTGCTTAGATCCAGGGTGCGCGCTTTAAGGCCCCCGCGACCAAGGGTAAAGTCGGATGACCAGATTCCGGTAGCCATGTGTGCATAGGTCTTGTAGTAGATCCCTGCAGCACCAAGATTACGGATGAAAGTGATGAACTCTTGAGTCTTGCGATCGCAGTCCTCGAGATCGAGCGTAACTGCTTCCATGTTATGCACGCTGTGGTTAAGGATGCTGTAGATCTGGATATCGTAACGAGCAAAGCATTCAATCCAGCTTTTATAATTAGCCACACTGTGCAGCGACTGATCGGGAACGTTAAGCATCGCCCATTTGACACCCAGCTGTTGGAGCTGCTGTAATTCAGCATCGTTAGCCATGGGTGACACCGTAGTCCCAATCTGGATTCCCGGATGGTTGCCGAAAAAACCCGGTACTGCGCGCAATGGGTATCTTTTTTTATGAGAAGATATGTCAGGCATGAAAATTCAGGATTCAGGATGCAAGATAATCATAATAATTTAAGCATTTATGGATTTCTAGTTTTCCGGCTCTCTGATCCTCTGGCTTTCCTATATCAATCCTCATTCTGCAATCGTAAATTCGCATTTGCAATGGCTCGTATATAGCCGATAGAAAAACCAAGTCCGGCTTGCGTGCCCCCATTCTCTCCGCACTTTGGGCTGCTCATCTGTGGGATGTGATCGGGAATAACGCAGCCGTCATACTCTACTTCCTGCAGTGCAGCCATTACCTTTGTCATGTCCATATAACCCTCATCCATCAACGTCTCACGCCAAGGTTCGGGCATCGGATTAGTGACATTGCGGAAGTGGACCTTAAAAATTTTACCTTGCTGACCAAAAGTGCGGATTGCTTCCAGGACGTCGACACCCATTCCCTTCGCGCCGCCTTCGAGCCAGCAGCCAACACAGAGGCAAACGCCAATGTTTGGGCTGTCAGCGACCTCCAGCGCGCGCTGATAACCGGCAAAGTTACCCAAAATACAGCGCGGTACACCGCCAAGTGCGTAAACCGGTGGGTCGTCGGGATGCATACCGATAAATACACCAGCCTCTTCTGCGACTGGCACTATCTTGCTCATAAACTTTTCGTAGTTGTCCCACAATTCATCTTCGGTGAATTGCCGATATTTCGGCTCCTCTCCTTCTAAAACCTTGTCTTCCCATTGTTCACGGGCCACATCGAGGTCCAACGTGCGTGCCTGGCTGCCGCCACGTCCAGTGGCAGTACCAGAAGTCCAGATGCCGGTAGCCATGTGAGCGTAGGTAGTGTAGTAGATACCGGCGGTACTGAGATTGCGGATGTGAGTGATGTAATTGTTCGTCATGCGATCACAGTCTTCGAGGCCGAGCGTAACTGACGCCATGTTGTGCCAGTGGGACCCGATACGGTAGATTTGCATGTCGAAGCGGGCAAACCGTTCTTTCCAAATTATATAATTATCCACGCTGTGCAACGACTCTTCTGGAACTTTAAGCATCACCCATTCGACACCGAGTTGTTGGAAGATCTGCAGCTCCTCGTCATCGGCCAGGGGTGTCGTTGTGGCACCGATCTGGATACCGGGATGGCTGCCGAAGTACCCCGGTACCGCGCGCAACGGGTATCGATTTTTTTCAATAAGTGTGCCAGGCATCAAGGTTCAGAGGTTACAAAGGAGAAAGCTATATTCGTTAGGTTCAATCGACTATCAATCCCCATTATCATCATTTACTCCTTATCGCTTTCACGCATAACCTCATAGACTTCAAGACTTCACAATTCACTCTTCAACCATTCTGATCCCTGCGCTGCAAGTTCTTCTTTTAAACTCGCTTCCCCTCGGCCAACAGGGACAGAAGGACACTGAGCGGTGAGGCCCCGGTCTGTGATCAGATTATGTCCCGTAACTGAAGCTGATTCATCAGAAGCCAAAAAGAGCATGGCATCAGCTACCTGTTCGGGTTGAGCGGGACTGCCCGTGGGATAAGCAGATTTCTGTATTCTGATTTGTGATGGATTATCCCTGAGCATATCGTGTTTTTTTTCTGTGAGCATGCGAGCGGGCGTGAGCGAATTCGCTCGAATCCCGTAGGGACCGTAAGTAACCGCTATCGATTTGGTAAAATTGATCATGCCCGCCTTGGCTGGACCATAGGAGGATATATTGCTGCTACCGACAAGCGCCATGTGTGAGGAGACATTAATAACACTCCCACTCCCCTGTTTGATCATCGTTGGAACCACTTCCTGGCAGAAGATAAGAGGAGCGGTCATATGACAAAAAATCGTGTCCTCCCAATCATCCAGTTCGATGTCTTCCAACATTCCCATCTTCGTGTCGACGATGGCATTGTTAACCATGACATCAATTCTGCCATAGCGCTCTAAAGTAAATTTAACGAGGGCGACAATATCGTCTTTAATAAGGACATCACATTTTTTGTAGGCAATTTCACCACTGAGACCTTCCGCTTCCTTGAGTACTTTTTCAGCATTCTCCGGCGTTCGTCCGCGATCACAGATGACAACTGAAGCACCCTCCTTAGCAAATAATAGGGCAGCCGCTTTGCCCAGCCCCAGTGAGGCACCTGTAATGATAGTAACTTTATTTTCTAATCGTTTCATTTTCCCATTCTAAATTTGATTTTATCATGAGAGCAATCAGAAAACAAGAAAGCTTATTTTAAGTCTCTCGGCACAATCCAGTCTTCTTCGATTTCGTGTTATCGTTTACCGAAGTGTTTTAGTCTAAAAATCAGGTTGCTTTGATTTATACAGGATGCAAGAAGTGATTCCTTGTGACCAGAGAATGTTCACATGTCGAATAATGTTATAAACTGCCTTCCTTCGTTTCCTATTTGCGGAACTATTGACGGCAGTCAGAAAAGCTTTACTTACGATTCGCATATACGCTTGTTCGCGTCTATACGTTCCCCAATTAGATTTTGATCGTTTTTAAATAAATCGTTGTTATTCTCATTAATTCCGATACTATTTCTGAACCAATTGAGCCGAATATTATGTAATGGAAACTTCGATCAAAAAAATGCCTGTTGCCGCTATCGTTTCCCAAATCGAACGAGAGGGTTATTGCGTTGTTGAGGGGGTAATCCCAGCGGACAAGGTGGAAGTTATATGTTCTGAAGTCGTGGCCGCACAATGCGCCCATAATGAAGAAGCGGAAGCGGAGCTGGCGAAAACACGGTCACGCGGCCATCGTATAGGCACACCGGGAGTCGCGGTGCTCAAACAGGTGATAAACGCCACGCAATGCTTTGTGCCCTACCTTGCCGATGAACGTATACTTGAAATAGTAGAATATTTTTTCGGCGACTATGTACGGATTTCGTGTACGGACACGGTGATCAACCAACCCGGCGGCGATCGCGGCTATTGGCACGCCGACTGGCCCTATAACGGGACTAACTCCACGCACGTCAAGGCGCCCTACGGCAATATGATCATGCACCTATCATCAATCTGGATGCTGACACCCTTCACAGAAAAAAACGGGGCCACATTCATTCTACCCAAAAGTCATAACAGGACGAACAACCCGGCAACCGGAGAGATGGAGGGAATTGACCTCGATGCTCCGAATCCCGATGAGCATCGGGCTTTGGGGCCGGCGGGTAGCGTACTGTTTTATGACAGTCGCTTGTGGCACGCGGTGGCGCCAAATATCTGTGACGAGTCCCGGGTGGCATTAATCGTACGCTATGCTCCGTGGTGGCTCAACCTTACGCCAACGATGAAAGGCACTCCGGATCACGATCGCATGGTGGTCGAAAAGGGTGGCAAAAACTACGACGCTATTCCAATTCGAAAAGACGTCTTCGATAGACTACCAGATAGTGTTAAGCAGCTTTACCGGCACTGGGTGATTTAGATTGCCGATCATGCCTAACGGTTTTTAAAACTAATTCTCATCTTGAGTCTCTCACCATTACCGCATCATCGCATATACGCTTACATGCAAATCTAATTCATCAGTATTCGAATTAAAAGCAGCAGTCCCATGAGCAGCAAGACGGTGCTGATGATACGATCAAAACGGTGGGGTGCAAAAGACATGTGGACTTTCCTTCCGATGTAAACGGCGAGAAAAATTAACGGCAAGGAACTGAGATAGAGCGTGATGACTTTGGTCGTCCATAAACCGGCGACCCCCTGTCCAACCATCGTAAAAAACCCGATCGGCAAAAAATAACTTTGCATGGTACTGCGAAACTGCTGCGGAGGCCATCTTCGCAGGTTGGCGTAGATAACGACCAGGGGACCATTAGTGTTATAGGCGCCGCCCAGAATACCCGAGAGGAAACCGAAGAGGTAAACCAACCCGAAACGATCTTCTTTTAACAGGTGTTCTGGTTTCACTAATTTATACACCCCATAAGCTACCAGCACTATTCCCAGTAACCCTTGCATCAACTCGTCGGCTACACCTTTAAGCATTAACAGACCGATCGGAACCCCCATCAACGATGTTAGGACCAGGCGCCAGGTTAATTTAAAATCGGCTAAGCGCCAATCTTTCTGTAGTATGATGACACTCAAAGTCAGCGCCACTAAGCCGACTATAGGAGTTGCGGTGGATAAACCGAGAAACATCACTAAGAGTGGCATCGCGATGAGCGCTTCTCCAAAGCCGAGTGCAGACCGAATAATAGAGGCAATAAAAATAATGCCTGACGTTATAAGTATGAGTGAGATCAATCTTAAACTGAGGATTTACAACGCTATAAACTATGTGGGGATTTTAAAAATTCTTACACTTCACTTCTGAGTCTATACCAGCGTATATTACTTAAATCATCTTCAACGCACCAAAACGTAAAAAAGATATTCCCATCCAGAAGCTGTATCACGGTGGGAAATCCAAATTGCAGGGTCTTCTGATTTTGTATCGAATGATCTTTAACACCCTTGATCGCTTCTACGTCTTCTCCCCAGATAAGTTTTTCACTGATTGGAATCCATTCAGTTCCTTCAATCTTTGCCAGATGTCCCCATAATCCATTTTTATCCAAACGGCGGTAGATGGCGAGGATATGATTATCGGTTAAACCTATCGGGGTGCAGGTCTGCCCGTAAAGTGGGCTTTCAAAAATTTCTCCATACGATTCACCCTTATCATCTGAAAAAGTATAACGGTTTTTATGGTTCACTTTTGTCTCGGCATTAAACGCCCAGCACGCGGCAAACACCCTGCCGTCGCTGAGGAACGTCTGTTTCTGTTCCCAACAAATCAAATTTTCAGACCAGCAATCAAAGACATCAACCATCTCATTCCAGCTCTTACCGCCATCCCGCGTGACAAATGCAAACGCTTTATGACCAAACGGACACTCCCCTTCCCAATTCGTTCGAAATGCGGTGGGTAAAAGCCATTTTTCTGCGCTTATGGGAAAAATTGCATGACAACTCTCATAGCAATTCCACTCTATAGGACGTTTAAATATTTCTGGTTTCAACCAGCTCTGATTATCCTTGTCCCAACGTACGACCGCATGCTCCATATTTATCATCCCCCCATTTTCAGGATTGGTATGCGGTTGATCACTATCTGAACGGTCTTTGATCGCCATAAAACCGACGACCTTACCACCCGGTGTCTTACTGATACGGCAGGTCGTATGAAAGGGATAAGGCCACCCATCCCCGCCCCAGATTATCTTAGGTTCAGTCCAGGTTTTACCCTTGTCTTTAGAAAGACTGTAATAAGAGCGTGCGTCACGGCTATTGATAAAATTACTGATATCCATTACCGCCAGCAGCTCGCCGTTGTCGAGTTCTACAACACTAGGCCAGTAAGTATTTCGAAAGTGCGGAGCGCTCTCATCTCCCCGATATATATGGCCAGTATCTATTATATCGATCATTGGAAAAATTGTGCATCAGCAAAAGTTAGTCTTCAAATTAAATCGATGATCCGTGAATGATGCAAATTTGGTGTTAGGTTAAATTACTTAACACCTAACACGCGTACAGCGCTTATCCCCTACCACTCCTTTTCTGTCTTGTAGGGAGATTCATCTTCAGTCTCATGCGTGAAACGAAATGAAAATAATTCAGCGTCACGCAAATGGAATCTGAGCTTGCGCCAATAGAGTTCCTGTCCACGACCGG
>Ga0315339_1002968_pt1 | contig 12319 bp, 15 predicted proteins | sample ASW17metaG_FD_204514 | JGI IMG/M metagenome (GOLD analysis project Ga0315339, IMG submission 204514) | Ammonia-oxidizing marine archaeal communities from Pacific Ocean, United States - ASW #17 | ecosystem: Environmental > Aquatic > Marine > Oceanic | place: USA: California | collected 2016-12-05
TTCGACCGAATCGAGCGTGCGCTTCGAGATATCGATCTCGACAACCCGGAAGTTATCCAGCGACTGGTCTTCCAGCGGGTTGGCTTGATATCCCGCCTTCTTCAAATTTCGCTCGGAAAATGTCCCGGCATCAACGATGAGTAGGCTGCCGCCCGGCATATCACCGATATTGACTTTGAGCGCCGCGGGATTGAAGGCCACCAGCACATCGGGCTGGTCTCCCGCGGTGCGGATGCGCCGGGCCCCAAAATTGATCTGGAAGGCCGACACGCCATAGGTCGTTCCGATGGGCGCGCGAATTTCGGCGGGAAAGTCCGGAAACGTTGCCAGGTCATTACCGGCAATCGCCGTGACCTGCGTGAGCTGCCCGCCCGAGACCTGAACACCGTCACCGGAATCCCCGGCGAACCGGATCACAACGGATTCGAGTTCCTCACGATCTTCGAGCGGCTCTAGGGTTTCAGCAGTGCTCGCGGCTGTCGACATACTTCTGTAACTCCTGTGCCGCCACGGACCTGTAGCAGTTGTGCCGTTTCGGCCATGTCCAGCCGCACCAGCTCAGCATTTTCTACAAGTGAACCTGATTATGACGGTGATACCCTTGGTCAACCAAATTGAAACCGCAGGCCTCGCGATCATGTGAAAATTTGGCAAACACCCATGTTCAATTGGCGAACGCAATCGGAAACGCCCAATTATACAAAGGCAACGTGGCCCAACTCAATCAAATCGGTCCCCTGCATTGAGATTCTTTTTGTAGACACGTCAGGTCGCTGAAGCGGGGATCCTGACCCCGTCCGACGTGAAGCGAATGACGTCCCTTTGGGCAGCGAGGTAGCTGCCGGACATGTGAACCAGATGGGGAGCAAGCAGCGTGTGCAGCCTTGGCAGGGCGTGAAACGGTACTGATGAGATCGCGTGATGCTCCACATGGAGTGGCATGTTCCAGTTGATCCACCTCAGCGGCGCCCAGATCGACGTCGTCCGCGTGTTTCTGAGCATATTCGGGTTCAGTTCACATCCGGTGTGTTCGGCAATGCGGAGCATGCGCTGAAATGGTTCTCCGACCACAATCGGAATAACCAAATAGATCAAGGCAGCCCAAGTCTGGAAATAAAGACTGCCCGCGACCACCAGGGCATAGACGCCCCAATACACCCAGGCGTCACGTTGCACCTCGGGAACGCGATCCTCGGGGGTGTAGGCCTTTTCGCGCTCGCTGATTATTCCAAACGGATGATAAATGAGCCTCCAGAGCTTGAGTTGGAGGGAGGGGATGCCCGTCGCGTAATAGATATATCCCCAGAATGTCTCGGCCATGGGAATACGCTGAGGGTCCAACTCAGGATCCTGGGTGTGGGCGTGATGCGCCATGTGTTCGATACGGAACACCGTCTTCATGTAGAAGGTCGCGACACCCGTCACCCAGAAAATGCCTTCGTTCAGCCAACGGCTCTTGAAAGCGTTGAGATGCGCTGTTTCATGGAACAGCGAGAACATCGCCGCGATGACGTAGCCATGGGCGAGCATCGCGGAAATCACCCACCACGTGCCGAGCGACAGGTGCAACAAATATCCCGTACTGCCCATGACAGCGATGTGGAAGGCCAAGAAGGCCAGGCCAGGCCCGTCCTGCAATTCATTGAGTTCGTTACGCGTTTGACGCGAGACGATCTGATTGATTTGTGCTGCCGACAATTCGGATCCTCCGATTGGCCGCATACGACCGCCACAACACCTAATTTAGCATTTTAGGTGAGAGCGGGCCAGTTTCCTCTATGAAGCGTCGACCGCGGCTCAACCACCCAGCACGATGGGAGCGCCGGTGAAGCTGGCGTGGATCGCCCACAAGACGGCATAAAGCGCCAGACTCAACGCGATCCGCCACCAACCGAGCTCACGCCATTCAAACGTGTTGCGCCCTTGCAGGATGGCCACAAACGGCACGATCGATGTTGTCTGGGCCAGTTTCTGCCAGGCATCCGGTCTCCGGTGGCGTAACTTCGCATCGATGTTGAGCGGACCAATGATCGCAAGCACGAGAAATCCACCAAAGAAAATCACGGACGCGACTTCGCCGTTGGCGACGATATGGCTAGCAGCCCATAACGCGACGCCCATCAGAAAGGGATGCCGCGTAACCCGGGTTATTCCGAGAGCCGGCTGGTCACGCTCGATCGCCCTCTCCTGTCCCGTACTGGTGGGATTTGAACTCGTCATGCCGACGACGGCAAATATGGCTGCAAACGGCATGACGAGCACCGGTACCCACGCCAGCTCAGGGATGCTCCACAATGGTTCGTACGGCGCTGCCTCAAACGCCAGAATCATCCACACAAGCCCACCAAGGGAGAGCACGGTGAACACAGCCTGGAAGGAGGGCCCGCTAATCAGGCCCACGAGCATACCGCGCAACGGTGAGCTGGAAATCCCGGGATGGATCCCCACGAAGAACGCGGTCGCAACGATCAGCCATGTGAGATTGCCGGTCATAAACGACTGTCCCACACCGTTGGTCGACCGACAACATGCACGACGGCAGTTGGATGTGTGAAGGCAGCTAGAAGCATGAACGCGACCGGATCACACAAAAAAGCCGCCGATCAGATTTGGCCAGCGGCATAAGCAAGAGGGAGGACAAAGTGAAAGGCTTTCGCCTTTGATGATGAGATTATCGCCGCAGAGTCTTAACAATTGCTGAGTCGGACGCGACTTTCTCGAGGAGACGTCCAATGCCATCCCGGTCACCATCAATCGCCTGAAATGGCTTCGCGACCCCTCTCGGTCAGCTTGCACACCAGCCAATCCGGCTTCAGCGGATTGTGAAACCAGGGTTTCGCCAGTCCGGCCTCAACACACGCCCGGATGGTCCGCGGATTTACTGCCTGCCCTTGTTCATCGAAGAGTGGCAGCTTGCCGCCTGGCTGATCGACTCCGCGCCGGAGATAGCGCCGCTGCGCCGCTGTCATTTTTGCTGCCGCCATGGTGAAAGGTGAGTGTGACTCCGGTTATCAGGAGGCCTCTGCCTGCTGGGGCGCCGTCGCCTTGCGCAACCGGTCGACGAGCATCCTCAATATCGTGCGCGTCAACGGGTCTGCCTTCTCGATGCGCTTCTTGAACTCTTCCTTGGACACAAGCACACAGTTCGTGGCGGTTTGCGCCCGCGCCGCCGCGGACCGCACCTGGTTGTCGATCAGAGCCATTTCACCCACCAACTGGCCAGCCTCCAACGAGCCCACAACCGTATCCTTGCCATCTTTGTTGACGACAACGTCTACGGTCCCCGACTGAATCAAGTAGGCACACAGAGGCAGGTCGCCCGTTCTGAACAAGTATTCACCGATCTTGAACGTCTGACGATTCAGGATGACCTTGGCCATCGTCATCCACCCCCCAGCAGTTGGATCAACCCAATATATGCAGTGGTCCTGACCAGTCAAACTACCCAAACTGATCAAATGGATGATCCCGACCTGTTAGGAATCACTTGAACGCCGTAATTGTGACGCGTGACACTTGTTACGCTGGCGCCCTACGCCTATGTCCATAGCCATGATCGCCCCCTGGCTGCCGTCTGCCTAATGCTGTTGCTCGTGGCCTGCGACGTGACTCCGAAATCGGTCACCGTTTGCGAAGCCGTCGTCATTCTCCCGGCTTTGCATGACGTCAGCTCATACGAGCGTTCGCACTATCGCATTGTCCCAGCCAGCGAAAACACGATCGACGTGCAAATCACGTTCCGGGCGAAAGACGCGGAAGGTCGCACCGTCCGAAAGACGGAGGAATGCAACTTGCCCAAAGACGCGGCATTCAACGAGCAGGAAGCCCGGGCCCACCTCGAGGAACAGAAACGCGCGGCGGCCGAGGCGGAGGCAAGGTCGGAAGTGACGCAAGAGACTCCCAGCCTGAAAGAGCAGCAGCAGAAATATCACGACGCCATGGAAGTGCGGACCAAGCGACTCCTGCAAGCGGATGACGATGAGGGGAAAGCGATCCTGCGTGAGTTTCAGGAACTCATGACCATCAAGAAAGAAGGCTACGAAGGCGCTCCAGTCAAACCAGCCGAGTAATGTGAGATAAATTGCGCCATCTCGGCCAGCACGGCTTCGGGCTGATTGAGATGGGGAGAATGACGAGCGCACTGATGTAGTACCAATTCAGCGCCGATTCGATCCAGCCGCGAATCGCCGAATAAATGGAATTGGCGAATTCGACGTTCAAGGCCGTGAAGACGACGAACGCCGCGATCATGCCTTTGGATGCAATGCCCATTGAGGGGTGAAGCCCCTTCTACATGCCTTCAGTGGCAACACCCTGTGAATTTTGCTCCGACACGATGTCTTACCTCCTTATTGTGGGCACGGCAGCAGACGCCGCTACCAACGAAGTCAGTGAGATTGAAATAATTTCGTGAGACAGATCGGGACGCGCCTGAAAGGCACGCAACAAACAATGGCACAAACACCCAGATCGGCCATTCAATAGCCTTTTCAGTTCCGCCTACCTGCATTCAGTCGCGGACTTGACGCCCGTCTATTTTGGTACGCTACCAACCATGGCAAACACAAAATGTAATACGAAGGACAAAATGGCATCCTAAATGCGACATCGCACTGATCGACTCCGAGTCGGCCTCCGGGTCAGACTCGGAGTCGATTAGTGGAGGGGCCAAACCAGCAAAATCATCGGCACGCCGACTGCGGCGATGATGCATTCCAGGGGCAGGCCCATTCGCCAGTAATCGCCGAACCGATACCCGCCTGGTTCCATGACCAGTGTATTCGACTGGTGTCCGATGGGTGTCAGGAAGGCGCACGACGCACCGACCGCGACGGCCATCAGAAATGGATCCGCATTAACGCCAAAGCCTTCCGCCACGCCGAGCGCGATCGGCGCCATCAGCACCGCAGTGGCATTGTTGTTGATCACGTCGGATATGAACATCGTGCCGACGAGCAGGATTGCCAGCGCCCAGGCGGGCCCAAAACTTGCCGTCAATCCCACCAATGTATCCGCCAGCAACGCGGCGGCACCGGTTGTCTCCAGTGCACCCCCGACGGGAATCATGGCGCCCAGAAGGACCAAAATAGGCCAATCGACGGCTTCGTACATCTCGACAAGCGAAATCACATTTGCCAGAACCAACACCACAACCGCGATGGTGAACGCAATGTGGACGGGCAGAACGCCGATGAGCGTCGCCGCAATGGCAGCGGCGAAGACACCGCCCGCGAGGGCAAGCCGCCGCGGCCGGGCAATCTGCAGGCTGCGCTCAGCCAGCGGCAAACACCCGAGGCGCTGCAAGGTATCAGGTAGCGACTCCGTCAAGCCCTGGAGCAACAGCACGTCGCCGGAATGCAGCTCTACATCGACGAGGCGACGCCGGATCGACAGACCATGCCGGGCAATCGCAAGCAGGTTCACAACATAGCGCGCCCGCAGCCTAGCCGACGTCGCGGTCCGGCCGATCAGCCGCGATCCCGGCGTGATGACTGCTTCGGTAATCCCGACGTCCTCTGACCGAAGATCATCGATTGCGGGATGATCGAGCCCCACGAGTTCAAGACCCGCGTCATCGATAAACGACTTCAGGTCGGTCGGGTCGCCCTCCAGGATGAAGATGTCATCGACACGGGTCCGTTCGCGGTTCGACGGTATCAAGGTGCGTTTGTTGCCCCGGATGATCCCGGCAATGGTGACGGCGTGATCACTCGCGTCTTCGACTTGCCGGACCGTTTGATCGACGACGGACGATCCTTCCGGGACCCGGGCCTCCGTCACATATTCATCGATGCGGAAGACACTTTCGGGGTCAGGCCGGCCCCCGCGTTCACTGGGGATCAATCGCCACCCGATGAGGGTCACGAAGGCAAGGCCCGCCAAGGCAACGGGCAACCCGACCGACGCGAAATCAAACATTTTAAAGGCCTCGCCCGTCGCCTCAGCCCGAAACGTCGCAATGATCACGTTGGGCGGCGTCCCGATCAGGGTGACCAGACCCCCGAGAAGAGAAGCAAAGGCGAGGGGCATGAGGATTTTCGCGGGAGCATATCCGTCGCGATACGCCGTCCGCAGCGCCACCGGCAACATGAGGGCCATGGCCCCGACGTTATTCATGAAGGCCGACAGGACCCCCACGGTGCCCGACTGGGCGACGAGCTGGCCCAACTCCTGCCCACGCAGCGGCGACAGCGCACGAACCACAACGTCGATGATGCCGGCGTTACGCAGCGCCCGGCTAATGACCAACACCGCCGCGACCGTGATGACGGCTGGATGCGCGAATCCCGAGAACGCCTCCCGCGCCGGCACGAGACCGGCTGTCACCACGACAAGCAGCGCCACAAGCGCCACCAGGTCGTAACGCCAGCGGCCCCAGACGAAGAACACCAGGGCGCCGCCAATGGCGGAAAATGCGATGATTTGGTCGAGCGTCATTGAGTCACGAGCATAGCTTTCCGATTACACCTTGCGATACGAAATTGATCATGAAATCGAATTCGAAGATATGATGCCGGTGACATGGCCAATCCCGCATCCAAGAAAGTCATCTATGCCGCCTTGCTCGGCAACGCGCTGATCGCGATTACAAAATTTGGGGCGAGCTTTTATACGGGAAGCTCGGCGATGCTGAGTGAGGCTGTTCATTCGGTCGTCGACACCGGAAATCAGTGGCTGCTACTTTATGGCATTCGCCAGTCACAGAAGCCGGCCGATGACTTGCACCCGTTCGGTCACGGGCGCGAGCTCTATTTTTGGACATTCGTCGTCGCCATCATGATTTTCGCCGTGGGCGCCGGTATCTCCTTCTACGAGGGGTACAGCAAGCTCCTGAATCCCCACCCCGTCAGCAATCCCATTGTCAACTACGCCGTGCTGCTGTTCGCGATGATCTTCGAAGGGATCGCCTGGACCATGGCCTTCAGAGAATTCAAGAAGACCAAAGGGGACCACGGGTGGATCGATGCCATACGTCAAAGCAAAGACCCAACATTGTTCACGGTGTTGTTCGAAGACACGGCCGCCGCGCTCGGGTTGATCGTTGCTTTCGTGGGCATCTATCTGGGCAACGCGTTGGGCATTCCCGAACTCGACGCTATCGCATCCCTCGTCATTGGTGCGATCCTGGCGTTGGTAGCTGCCCTACTCGCTTACGAGAGCAAAGGTCTGCTGATTGGTGAGCGGGCGGGGCGGGAGGTTGTCGCGGGCATTCGGGCGATCATCGAAGGACAGTCGGGAGTCCTACAAGTCAATGAATTGCTGACCCTGCATCTGGCGCCCGACGACGTCCTCGTCAACGTCAGCCTGGATTTCGAGGATCAGCTTTCATCCGTTGACGTGGAAGCCGCCGTCTCCAGTCTGGAAGCCGACATCAAGTCGGCCTTCCCGGAAGTGCGGCGCATTTTTATCGAAGCTCAGAGTTGGATTGGGCACGCCGCCAGCGAACAGCCAGGGCACGAGTAGCGTGCCGGCACCCATGTGGCACCCCAGGATCAAACGATCTTTTCCTCCGCCTGTGCGAGTTCCCGGGCGTACAACGCAGAGGTTTTAGCGCCGGTGTCGAGTTTCGGCTTGATTGCATTCACCCCGAGTGCCGGAAGAGACGCCCACCCGCGCCAGCCTACGGTTCACTGCCATTCTTCGGTGTTTGGACTCTGGGCTTCTTCGCACGCAACGTCATGCGCTGTATCGCCCGACTTCGCTGCAAAGTCGTCCCTTTTGCTCTTTCCAATGCTCGTCGCCGTGCCTGTCGATCAGGTTGACGAGACGCCTGGCCGCCGATGCCTGCCGGCGCACCAACGCTTCATTCGCCCCGTCGCACTCCGCCCGGCGCGCGAGATCATCGTAAAGAAGTGTCGCGACCTCGAGAAAGAACTGGCCGGCACGGCGATCAATTGACGACATTTTGCTTATGGCTCTACCTCGCCGTGGTTAGAGTCCACTCGACGATGCGCCGGAGAACCTTACCGAGTGATTCATCGAATGCACGTACGATATCGCCCATGCTGCCGCTGGCAGCCTCAACATTGGCTTCGAAAGCCTGCGAGGCAATGATCTGCCGGCGCGGCTGTTTGATCAGCTTGGCGTTGATGCGCACATGCGCGATGGGCGCCCCGCTGCCCTGGCGATATTCGGCTTGAAATTCCCTCAGGTCACTCTTGAGATTGAAATCCGATCTCAAACCGATCGCCTGGCGGCCTACGGCAATGATCTTCTCCGAATTCTCGAACGATTCGACGATCAAAGTCTGCACCATCTGTGGCGCCCGTTCCGCCCATTTGGCATCGGCGTAGTACTGAAGTTGGATGGGATCATGGGTCAGCGCGATATTGGGCGTCGCGAGTCCGCTCGGCGCCATGGGCAATTCCACGACGAGCTGCCATTTTACGTCAGGCAAATCGCCCGCAAACGAGCTTTTGGGCGACAACATGTAGAGGCGAGCCGGCGTACCCATTCCCGGCAGATCGACGCAGCCGCTGAGTGTCAGGATTGCAGCTCCAACCGCTCCTGATAACACCGTGCGAAGCAAACTTCGTTTCTTCATTTACCCTGCCTCAAGTCAAACCTACTGGGCCTTAAACCCTTGCGAGGAATCGCCAAACAGGAACTGCGCCGGATCGCTTTCGAGACGGTCGGCGAGCCGGGTGAGATTCCCAACCATCAGTCTCATCTCGGTGACGAGCCGGGTAAATTCATAAAGACCCTCGCCCAGAAAATCGGTGACGGTCTCTTGATTATCCACCATTGCACGATCGAGTTGTTCTCCGACTCTTGCGTAGGACTGAGTGACTCGTCGCAAGTCGGCAATGAGCAGGCGGACATCACCGTCCATGATTGCGTCGGCATTCGAGACCGCGCCGCGGACCACTGACATCGTAAAATTCGCCCCGTCAACAACGCGCTCGAAGTCAACGAGCAATTTCTCAAGGGTGGTATTCAGGTTCCCGGCCGCGAGGCGCATTTCGTCGCTGGTCCTGGCAACATTCGTGAGGATGCCATCGATATCCCCAGAACGTTGTGCCAGCGTTGTCGTCAGCAGCTGCAAGTTCGCCAAGGTGTCCGAGATCGCCACCCGATTCTGCACGTCGAACACCTTGGTGGCCTCGGACAAGAGGAGAATAAATCTATTGATCAGCTCGGGGGCGCCGGCAAACAGCTCTTCAAACTGCGATGGTCTGGAGGCAATGACGGGAAGGCGCTCGCCGGCGGACACATCAATGGACGGGCTCTCCGAACTGCCGCCTGTCAACTGAACATACGAAACCCCAGTGATACCCTGGAGTTCGAGCTGTGCGACCGTGTCCTCCTTGATCGGCGTGGGTCCCGCGATTTCGATCGTGACGCGCACCCGATTGGGATTCCGGGGATCGATGCCGATCTCCTGCACGGTTCCAACGGGTATTCCCTTGTAACGGACTTCGCCGGCGACACTGAGTCCTGAAACCGACCCTTCAAAATAGATATCGTAACGGGCAAATTCACGATCAATTTCGATCTTCGCCATCCAGATAACGAAACCGAAAAATGCCACGACCGTGGCCAGGACAAATCCACCGATCAGGAGGTGATTGGCGCGCGTTTCCATATCGCTATCCTAAGACCGGCTGCCGTCAAGCACCCACGGCCGCGCGCGCACGGGGCCCATGGAAATACTCGCGTATCCATGGATGTGAGTGCTGAAGCATCTCCTCCATGGTTCCAATTACCATAACACGCTTCTCGGCGAGCACGGCAATGCGGTCACAGATGGCATTCAACGAGTCGAGATCGTGGGTCACCATGAATACGGTCAGGCCCAGAGCCTGCTGCAACTGCTTGATCAGTTCGTCGAACGCCGCCGCGCCTATCGGGTCAAGGCCCGCGGTCGGCTCATCGAGAAACAGGATTTCGGGATCAAGCGCCAGCGCCCGAGCAAGTCCCGCACGCTTGCGCATCCCGCCCGAAAGCTCCAACGGAAACTTGGGTCCTGCTTCCGGGGGCAGTCCCGTCATGCTGATCTTGAGCGCCGCGATCTCGTCGATCAGATCCGGCGGCAAATCGGTGTGCTCCCGCAGCGGAACCTCGACATTCTCCGCCACGCTCAGACTGCTGAAGAGCGCACCATCCTGGAACAGGACGCCCCAACGTTTTTCCTGTTTTGCACGATCAGATTCGGACAGGTCTGATAGATTCTGTCCGAACACTTCGATCCGACCGGCGGCCGGTCGGTTGAGGCCGACAATCGTCCGGAGCAACACGGACTTGCCGGTACCGGAACCGCCCACCACGCCAAGCACTTCGCCGCGGATCACATCAAGATCGAGACCGTCGTGAATGACCTGGCTGCCGAATTGATTGCGCAGATCACGTACCCGGATGATGACATCTGAATCGCTGGCCATGATAGCCCTATCAGATTCCGATGAAGGCGAAGAAAATCGAAAATATGGCGTCGGCGACGATCACCAGGAAGATCGTTTCCACAACGGCGCGGGTGGTCTTCTGGCCAACGCTTTCCGAAGAGCCGACGACCTGAAATCCTTCGAAGCATCCCAGCATGGCAATGATGAAGGCAAAGACGGGCGCCTTGATAATCCCGATCCAGAATGTCCAAGGACCAAGCGTTGCATGAAGACGTTCGAGAAAGAGGCCCGGTGAAATATCGAGCGTGACCCAAGCCATCAGTGCGCCCCCGAACAAGCCAACGATGTCGGAGAAAAAAGCCAGCAGCGGCAACGTAATCACCAAGGCAAGAACGCGCGGCAATACCAGGACTTCCATGGGATCAAGGCCGAGGGTCCGCATAGCATCGATCTCTTCGTTCACCTTCATGGACCCTATCTGGGCGGTAAATGCACTGCCGGAACGCCCAGCAATGACAATCGCCGTGAGCAGGATCCCGATCTCACGCAAGAGGGAAATCGCGATCAAATCGACGACAAATACCTCGGCTCCGAATTTCTGCAGCTGGCTGGAGCCCTGATAGGCCAGCACCACGCCAATGAGGAAGGAAATGAGGCAGACGATGGGCAAGGCGTTGAGACCCACCTGTTGCATTTGGTGGACCAGGGAAACCAGCCGCAACCGCCTGGGTTGCAGGGCCGTGCGCGCGAACGTCACAACGATGCTGCCGAGAAAGCTGACGAGCTGGGCGGTCTCCAGAGCGATATCGACGACCGCCTCACCAATTTGTGCGATGAGGTTGGCGATGGCATTCCCGGCCGGCGGCGCGATTTCGCAAGGATTGTCGTTACGGGCGACCTCTTCGAGCATCTCAGCAACGGCCGGTTTCGCGTTGGCAATCTCCACCTTCAGGCCCTGTCCCCGAAGGCGCTTTAGTGTCCGGTGGAGAACCCAGGCACCGGCCGTGTCCATCACGATGATTTCACTTGCATCCACTTGAATGACTTCGCCGGAGGTCACCTCGAGCCCTTGCAACTGGGCGTTCAGTCGGCCGACCTGGCCAATGCCCCAGCGACCGCCGGCCTGCAGAAGGCGCCGCCCTGCTTGGTGCTCGGACCTCAGCCATGCGTCAGCTTGATGAAGCTCGCCTCGAACCTCGCGCTCATTGGTCATGGTCGACTTTGCCCGCAACCTGTCATGCCCGAAATCAACCTTGGTGCAGCCAGTATACCGACACGCCGGCGCCGAAGAACGTCTCGCCAAGCCCCATAAGGTCCGTATCCGAGTTGACTTGCACGCGGAGCAAGTACGGGAACTCGCCCAGCCGGGTGGGCTCGACGGTGGTAATCTTCATGAACGGCTTCTTGACCCAATCCTGGCCCATCGAAACGTGGGCTCCACACCGGGGGCAAGCCCCCGATTGCAGAGATTCCGTGCGACATTGTCAGAACATTTCGTCGACCCGCTTTTAGGGTGACATGCGGCTTGGTGCGGGTCGATAATTTAGTGTATTATACAATCACCGGGATTGGAGAGGTTCGAGTGGTATTTCCTTCACTTGGGAGGAACTAGCATTGTTCAAATTTCGTCGAGAAGAGATCGACCAAACAACTAGACCGGGTTACGTCCGTATGACTGATGCGCAATTGTCATTACAGATGGAGGACCGGGAGGTCGTTCGGCGACCGCTTGGTGTGGAAGCGTACGTTTAGTCGTCCAGTTTAGGACAGCACGACTGAAATAGGGAGAAGCAAAATCATGTTTATGGGTCATCTTAAAAAGGTTGCCGCCGTCGCCGCCGTCGCGGTCATCGCCGGCCTCGGTTTAACATCGGACGCAGCGGCACAGGAACGCGTCAAGTGGAAGATGCACAGCGCTTGGGGCAGCACCCTGCCACATCTGGGCACAAACGCCGTGCGGTTCGCCAAAAACGTTG